>JADMIO011054760.1_pt1 | contig 51120 bp, 42 predicted proteins | sample 8958161 | NCBI WGS metagenome assembly JADMIO01 (sample SAMN16585339, study PRJNA669376) | soil metagenome | isolation source: Crop rotation soil | place: USA: Cullars Rotation, Alabama | collected 2011 | reverse complement strand
GATCACCTCGATCTGGTCGAACTGTTCCATCGCCGTGGTGCCGGTCATGAATATCGTCATGCCGTCGACCTTGGTGTTCTGGAAGTTGCTGCCCTGGAAGCCGCGCGTCATCGGGCGCAGGATGTCCGGGCCCTGCTGTTCCTGGAAGGACACCAGCGGCATGTACTTGGACACCTCCTTGAAATTCACCGCCTGCGTGTTTTCGATCAAGTCCGAGGGCAACACGGAAATCGAGTACGGCGAGTCGAGGATCGGTGTGGTGCCCAGAGGGCCGATCGAATCGAGCGTATCGACGCGGTAGTCGCCCTTGTCGCGCGAGGTCTGGATCACGACTTCATTGGTGGAGTCGGCGGGCGATGAGTCGGCATCCGCGCCGTGCGCGGCCGGCACGGCAAGCAGCGAAGCCAGAACGGGAAACCAGGAATATCGATTCACTACGCACTCTATTCAATAATCATCTCGAAATGAGCGTCAAATTATATAGCGAGCGCAGGCTTTATCGCGCACCTGAGGGTCGGCAGGGCGACGCTGCTGCGCGCAGTGCGCGCCCGCGTCGCGGAGGCTCCTCGCATCGGCGGCCTGCCAGCATTGCACCTGGGAGCCTCTCAGGAGCTCCCGCAGAAAGTCCGGCAGCTTCGCTCGAACTGCTGTAGTGTTGGGGCCGGCTCGTGACCTTTGGCCTTGTCTACATTGGCCGCCCCGGAGCATGCTCCAGGCGCGCGATCCGATGTCCCACCTCGCAAAGCTCCGCGATCCAGGCGCAGGGCAGCCTGCCCCACTTGGCATCTTCAATGCGTGAGTGGCGCCGCGCCGTATATCCCATGCACGCTCCAAAGGAGAGCTCATGCCGAGACGCACCTACCATCAGCAGGTCAAGCAGCAAAAGGAACGCGCCAGAAAAGCCCGTCAGGAGGAAAAGCAGCAACGCCGGTCAGTACGCGTCAACCCTGCGGACGCGAGCAATGATGAGAGCGAAGGCCCGACAGCACAGTCTGCTGCTCTCTCGCCGCCTGTCCCCGAGGTCGTGTCATGAGACTCTCATCCAGCCCTGAGTCCTCCCGCCAGGAGCGCGCAGATCGGTTGCGCCGCGAGCGTGCAGGTGCGCAGGCGCTGCGGGTCGCGCATCCGGCTGTCCGACAATTGCGTCTCGAGCTGACATTCGACAGCCCATCGGTGAACACACCGGCGGCCCAGTCGCACGTATTGCATCCGGCCGCCCGGGCGTTTTTCGAGTTTTCGTGCCCGTATGCTGACTGCGACGGAGGATTCGACCTGACCACCGCAGTCAACGCCGCACTTGCGAGTGAGGGTGGGAAGGCGGCGGGGACGCTCGAGTGCGCCGGTCATCGCCCGCAGCGGCAAGGCTCTCGAAGCCCCTGCAAGCTGCAGCTCACCTATGCCATTGCGGCAACGTATCAAGGCAGCGAATGAGAGCGCTCATGGGTTGGCGCCCGCCAATCTCAATCAGACACGCTAGCGATCGGGCAGATGTCAGGGCGCGAGTCCAAGCTTACCGGCTGACCTGGACGCTGGTTCCTCCCGCCCCAGGGCCACTGATGAGGGCGCCTTCACCGTTGGAAACAACCTTGACCCAGAGCGAGTCCTTGCCCTTGTAGTAGGACGTGGCGCTGGCCTTGCGCAGCGCATCCAGACTGTCCTGCGGCGTACCCGAAGCTGCAGTGGTGAATCCGGGCAGCTCGAAGATGACCCACGAGCCGCGATCCAGTTCGCTGAGGCGCAGCGCCACAGACGGCCTTGCGGTGGTCACCTTGATCTCGGTGCCGGCGCGTATGTTGGTTTCGCCGGCGAGGGTGACATCCTTCCCATTGCGGCTGAGAACGACTGGCGGCTGAGGAGGTCCCGCAGGACGGCGGAATCCGCCGCCCGCAGTGCCCGGTCCGCCACGGCCTGCCGTCAGGGCAGGACCAGCCCCAGCACCAGGACCCCTGGCTGCGCCGGGACCGGCGGGTGCGCCTCCGGCAGGACCTGCGCCAGGAAGGCCGCCGAAACGGCCGAAACCCACGCCGCCGCCGGCGCCGGGGCTGCTGACAGTCAAGCGACCGTAATCGCCCTTGCACACCGCGGCATTCCAGGTTGGCTTGATCTGACAGCCGTTGTCGATGGCGATGCCGTCATTGTCGTCGTTGATCAGAACGAAGGAGTCCGGGACACCGTCGACCGAGCCGTCCAGGTCGTGGAACACTGCGGTCTGATAGCTCCCGTTGCCGTAGTCATCGTTGCTCCACTTGTGCTCCATCGGCGGGAAATACACCGGCTTGGCGTTGATGAATTTCGCGTGCTGTACGGTGTTGTTGGTGCTCATTCCGAAGCTGGTATACAGCAGGTAGGAGATCGCTCCCGTCTTGCGCGTGGCGTTGTCCTGGAAATTCACGAAGGTGTCATTGTCCAGTTGATGACGGTAGTCGTAGAACTCATAGCCGCGGATCGGGAAATCCGCGAGCTCGGGCTCCGGCAAGCTGCGCCCGTAAGCCTTTTCCGCCGGCGTCCTGGGGTTGCCGATGTTCTCGGTTTCGCCCACGAACAGCGAGTCGACCACCCGTGATGTGAAGGGGGAATGACCGAAGTTGCCGGACGCATGCGTATAGCCGATGGCGTTGTCGGCCAGCTTCAGGTTCCTGAAGGTGTCCATCTCACCGCGGACCCACATGCCGCTGTTGCGGTTCTTGTAGGCGGTGAAATCCTCGATGAGCGTCTCCACGATGGGGCTGTTCGCGTCCGCCGGATTGGCAAGGGCGATATGGCCGCCGGTCCTGAAATGGCCATCGGGCTGAGGGCCGCGGTCGGACATGAAGCCGTCAAAGTTCGAATGGGCGGTGTTGCCCTTGAACTCCCGCACCCGGGTGCGGCGGGGCCAGGTGGCCTTGCTGATATCCGTGCCTGCGAAGGCCCCCGTCGGATGCTCCGGGAAGGCGAACCAGAAGCCCGTCGCCTCGGACCCCGCGGCCACGTTGTCCCGGTAGATATTGTCCGGATTGGTGATCCAGAACGTCGAGGCCGTGTTGTCGGAGGGGATCAGGACATCCTTGGCGCTCTGGCCGTCCAGATCGAAGTTCTTGCCGCCCTCCGCTCCGAACGGACCGAGATTGGTCGGCACACAGGGTTTGCCGTCCGGGTGACACTTGGTCATCATTCCCAGGTTGTGGATGAACTGGTTGCCCGTTTCGACCGCGTCCTCCAGGAAGAAGCAGTGACCGACGGTGTTGTAGGTCACGTTGTTCTGCACCCGCACGTTATCGGTGCCGTGCACCGTCACGCAGCGGCTGTAGGTGTCGTGGATCGAAGAGTTGGCGATGTACTGTCCTTGGCCGTTGCCATCGATGTGCCAGTGGATCGGATACCGGGCCAGGTGCATGTTCTGACCCATCCGGTTCAGCTCGACGCCCGAGACATACATCTTGCCCCCCGCCTCCGCCATGATGTGCCCGCCGAAGTAGGAGCGTTCCGCATCCTGCGAAGCCTGGATGAGAATATTTCGCGTCAGCATGCCCACTTCACCCCGCTCATCGACGCCGAAGGTGATCTCGCCGAAATGCATGTACTTCAGGGGCTGATCGAGCGTGATCAGGTTCCCGGCAATGGCGGCGATGGTGCGCTCCTCCGCCTGCGTGGAATCGAAGTCGGTGGAGGCAAGGACGATCACATCCCCTGTTCGCCAGCCACGGGCATTCAATACTTTGATCCTGGCGCTACCGGCCGCGGCCGTGGCCGCGAGTTTGGTCCAGGAATTCGTCCGGTCACCATGCAGGCTCAGCGTTCCGCCGGCGACCATGATCCCGCGATCACCCATGCCATCCAGCTCTTCACCGGGGACATTGTCGGTGAGGGTGATGGTCGCCTTGTGCGTGTAGGGCTTGGCTTCGGTACCGATTTCCAGCTCCCCATGCACCATGATCCACTCGGTGGTCAGCGCGATGTCGGCTTTGTCCGAGAAGCTGAGCTTGCCCTCGATATGCACCCCGTGCAGCGAGGGCGGACTGACATCGAGGAGCACGTCCTTGCCTTTTTCAATGGTGACCATGTCCCCTGCGCGGGGCACCTGCCGGTCCGGCCAGGTGGCAGGATCAGACCAGAGCTCCTGCTTGAGCGCGTGCGATCCTTGCTCCTGGGTCGCCGCAACGACGTCGAATGCGCTGAAGAGGGAGAATGCTGGAATGAGCAACGCAAACAGGACCGAGCGATAGGGTCTTCTCATGTCAGCAATCCTTCGTAATCAACGGTGTCCCCGCGTCTTCGCCGCAGAGAATAGCGCAATTGACCTGCACCCAACGCCCATCAGGCAGACATGCGATCCGAGGCGCTCGAGTTCGAGCGGAGGGCGGAATTTCGAAAAAATCGACGCATGCTGATCCGACACTCATCACGGCCCGCGACATTGAGCTGCTCATCGAGCTGACGAAGTCCGCCGCCGCTATGTCGGGCGGTTTAAGGCTTTCCTTTCGGCGCCGCGCCCTTGCATGACCAGTTGCGGCCATCTTTCAGATCGCCCTTGCCGGCGTACTCCGCCCACTGCGGGTACGGGCAGAGCGGCCGGGTCAGTCCATTCGCGCCGCGACCCTCGAGCTGTGTCGGCACGACACCGTGCTCGACCCACTGCTCGATCGCGCGCGTCGAATCGAAGCCATTGAGACCCGGGCCGCCGCGGCAGTGGCCCATCCCGGGCACCATGAACAGCCGCACCCAATCGCCCTGCTCCGGCCCCATCTTGTCGAGCACCGATTCGTAATAGCGGATCGTGTTCTTTGCCGTGATGGCCGGGTCGGCCCAGCCGTGGTACAGCAGCAGCTTGCCACCGCGCGCCTTGAACTTCTCGAGATCCGGATTCACTGCATCGACGAAGCCCAGCTTCTGATCGAGCAGGGGTACATCACGCTCCACCTCGAAGGTCTTCCAGTCCAACGACGCGTCGTTGCGTGCGATGCGGACCAGGTCGAAGAGACCATTCGCGCCGTCGGGACGGGTGGATGAGGCGCTGATCGGTCGGCTCAGGGGCGCACCGGAGAAGATCAGCTCGCCTTTCAGATTCCTGACACCCTCGTAGAACGTGGCGACGGTCTTCAGCTGCGGATCGGTCAGGCAGGTGTTGCCCGACTGCCCCGCGCCGCAGCGAAGGACGGCAAAATCGACCTTGCACTGACGCGGATCGTTCAGGAACCCCTCGTTCCGCACGTCGCACTTTTTTGCCACGAGATCGTTGACCAGCCCGGCCTGTTCCTTCGACAGCGCGCCCTCGGGATGCTCGAGCAGCTCGACGCTCGAGGCGATCCCCGCGGCCCACATGCGGATGTGTCGGTTGGCGAGCGCACCCGCGACAATGCCGTCGTAGTCCTCCGGATAGCGCTGCGCTTCCATCACCGCCATTCTTCCGCCGGTCGAGCAGCTCGAGAAATACGCGCGCTGCGGCGGCTTGTCGTAGAACGCCTGGACCAGCTGCTTGGCCTTCAGCGTCATCTCGTGCGTGGAGCGATACGCGAAGTCGATCATCTTCTCGGGATGACCGATGGCCCACTTGCCGCCCGGACCCTGGTGGCCCGTGTCGGTGCCGGCAGTGGCATAGCCGCGTTGCAGCGCGTCCGGCATTCCCGAACGTGTGCCCTGGATCGAGCCTGCGAAACCGCCGTTGCCTGCGCCCATGAACTTGCCGTTCCACTTCTCAGCAGGCGGCAGCCACAGTTCCATCTTGATCAACGAATCGGAGGTGGGTTTCAGGTCGAGCTGCACGCGGCAGTGCGCCGGAAGCATCGGTGGGGTGCTACCTGGGGAGGGCGGCGCCTCGCCCGGGCCCTTGGGGATGAGGCGGGCATCCGTGACCACGGCGTGGTCGAGCGGGACAGTGCCCAGGCGTTCGCATGAGGTGGCCGCGGTTACCGAGGCCGAGAAGGCAGAAAGGCCGAGAGCGCAAAGCTGGACGAGCGTGGTGCGCATGTGAAACCCGGGCTGTTGTTTGCGGTGGCACGAACAATAGCAGGCTGCTGCGCTACGCCACTACGAATTCGATCGAGGCTGCCTTCAGGCGGGAATTCGAGGTCATCCGTCGCACCCAACTGCAACTGTGTTGGTTTCGAGTCAGGCAACGAACGACTGCCTTTGCCTGTTCTGCGAGCATGAGCGCCGGACCCGGTGCGTGCGCCTACGATCCAGCGTCCTCAACCGGTGTCTTGGTCGTGCGCCGTCAGCAAAACCCCCTCGGTGGCATCATCTTCGGCATCCACAGCAGTGGGGTACACCCCTGAGCGGGATTCGTCGATGGCGCGAATGCAAGTACGCGTATCCCACGCTCACGCGGGAGACCGCCCGGTTCGGGCTTCTGTAAGATATAGAATCGAAGCATGGACCCGGAGTGGGCAAGACCCACAGCCGCGGAAAGCGCGCAGGAGCGCCAAATTTTGCCGCGCTTCGCCAGCTGTGCCTCGCGAAGGGGGGGGGTCTTTACGATTCACCCTCGCATTCAACAGCCAAGCCACATTCATAGATTCCAGGGGAAAACACAATGAGGATCGGGCACGTCGCGGGTGTCTTGGTAATGAGCGCTCTGGTGCCAAGCTCCCCCGCGCAGGAGAATCTGCCCGGAGAACGGATAGCACCTTCGGACGCAGCATGGTCCGCAATCACGCTGTGTGCCCGCATCGCGAAGGACAGTGATAGGCACGCTTGCCTTGACGACGCACTGCGTAAGGCTGGCCTGATGCCTGAGCATCCGACTGCAGCACCAGCACCGGCTGCAGGGACAGCTCACGCACCCGGAGCCGCCGCGGCGGCCGCAGCAGGAGCAGCGGCACCTGCCGCGCAGGCGCCAGGCTCAGCTTCGCCCGGCCAACCGAAACAGAGCCGCGCAGACTTTGGATTGCAGCCGAAGACGTCTCGGGAGCCGGCCGTCGCTCGGAAGCTGCAGGTCACTCTCAGCAAGGTCGATCAGGCAGACGGCAAGCTGATCCTCACGACGACGGAAGGTGCGATCTGGAAGCAGGTCGAGAGCACCGACGTCTGGCCGGTGCCAACCGGGGGACAGACGATGACCATCGCCAAAGGGTCCTTCGGCGGGTTCTTCTGCGAGCCGAGCAAGTACGTGTCGTTCCGCTGCTTCCGGGTGAAATAAATGGCCCTGCCACACGGTGAATACGTAGATGTCCCGGAATTTGCCACTAGATTTACCACTACGCTGTAAAGCCCCTTACCCCACCTGATCGTGTTTCACGCGTGCGGCACCGGGTATCTCGAGAGTCGCGATGGCTCCGTGGCTATCGGGGCGATTCTCCAGCGATAGCGTTCCGCCGTGGGCTTCGGCAATCTGTCGCGACAGCACCAAGCCCACTCCGCTGCCGCCCAGCTTGGTGGTGAAGAACGGCACGACTATCGCGGTGCGGGGCCGAGCGACTGCCGCCCAGACACTCCCTGTTCGTGATTTGACTGTGTGGGCGGCTATTACTGTACGTCAATGTACAGGTACCCTTCTCGAATCTTGGCGTCCCGAGCTGAATCGGCGCGCACATATAGGTATCGCCATAGCCGACGATGTACCAAGTGACTTGATTTGGCTGCAGCGTAAAATTGGTGAATCCACCGGCTCCTTTTTGTTTCCATATGACGCACGCTAGCCCGTGATCTGCTGGTGCCTGGAACTTAGCCTTCCCAGCACAGTTAGGCTGACTCGTATTGCAGTTAGCGAACGACACAGAGGTAGCTGCCAGCGTCGAAGACAAGGCGATCGTCCACAGAAGTTTCATGTTCTTAGACTCCTAGAAAATCGAAACCGAAGTCGGAATAACATCTACGCCAACGCCATTTCCGCAGCTTTCAAATTGTAAGTTAGTAACCTGCAGAGAGTTAACTGTCTTCAGAAACATTATCAATTAGCATCAACCCTCGAATAAAAGGTCGCCCAACCAGTTGGGTTGTTCTTGAGTTGCCAAGTGCCGCCCCGAAAGCTGATTCGTTGCTGCTCATCGTCTTCGTTAAAATAATAGAATTCTTCGTCTTGGCCGACGTAGTTCAGAATCGTGCGATCATACTTGTTGCTCTCGATATCGAACTTATGCCACTGCTTACTGTCTATTGGTCGAACGATTTTGTCGTTCGTTCCACTATGAGTTGCGAATTCGGCGACTAGTGTTTCAACCGGGTAGATGCAGCTTGATAAAATAATTGTTCGCTGCTCTTGGCCGACCGAGACCCTATAAGAGTCTGTTATCAGAGCCCAACGCTGCTTATCAGCATGCTGATAAAAGGCGAGTGTGCGCTCCAGAACACCGCCGGAAGCCACTAGTCCCCTCAAATCGCCAAAACTAACCGTGTCAGCGTTCCGTTTTTCAATGAGCCATTCTGAGAACCCGGTAAGGCCGATGTCCGCAATTGGAGTTAGTGCGTAGCTCTTGACCAGATCCAAGAGAGCTTGCGCCACGTAAGGGGCTCTTTGCGAAGCCTCGATACTTTGTAAGACGGCTCGGAATTTCGGTGCTGACTCAGGCGTGAACACATAAGCGTCAATCACGCTTGCTCCCTGCGCCGCTGTTACCGCGTGAATTCGCTCTAGGGTCTCTCTAATATGAATCTTGCCTGAGGCCGGCGCTGTACCAACTAAGTCAATCTTCTTCTGAAACCAGCCAGCGCCACTGAAAACACTTGCTAAGGAACTCGCGCCCTGACATCTATAACTTTCCTGTTCGTACCATCCGAGTGTCGACGCTTCGGAGCTATTGAGAAAGAAAAGGAGAGCGATGACAGCTCTCGTGGTCACTGTAACTATCTGAGAGAAGGCCAAGCGTTTTGTATGCGCTGACAAATCAAGTCCTTCCCGGAACCGCGATTTCTGCCGACGCCGACCGGCCTTTCTTACAAAAGGCTAGTACACGCGTTTGGAGCAAACGGCAAATGGATTTGAGGTACGGCCGCTGCAGCTTGGCTCATAGTTGGCAGATCGTATCGAAGTGTGGGACGTTCGTGTTGCAATGCTTGCTGCAATGCAGTAACCGTCTGTCATCTCGAACTACGGGACCATGTGGGCGACCAGCATTGTTGCCGACCGGCTTGCGGGGAGCGCAGAGGCTCGGTGATTCTGGCGGCTATCGATCCCAAGCAGTCAGATGAGAACGGCAGCAATCGGGCACCTCAAAAGGGTCAGCGGGGACTTCGGGACGCTGTTGGCCTATCTGCAAGGCCAGGCCGAGCGGATCAAGGGGCGTCTCCGCATGTCGAAGGGCTGCGCGTGCTAAGCATCGGACCGCACTGTGGACAGAAGACGCCTCTGAACGAGTAGGAGATCTGCACGATCAGCACAACACCAAGTGCGGTAGCCGTGCTCTTTGATCTGGCGTAGGATCAGGTCAGGCAAGACAACAAGAAATGCCGGGGAAAGCCGTGTTTCTAGTGGCGCGGTCCGTTTTGACTCTGGCCTTGATCCTTCTCCTGATTGATAACGGCACAGCGCAAGTTGCCGCGCCCAGGCCGATCGTCCTTTACACCGACCCGCATTTCGGTCCGGTTTGCAGTGGACCGCTGGGGCCGGGACTCTGCCAGGACGTCGATCGATATCTGCGGATACAGGCCCGGGCGCAGCAAATCACCCTGACAATCGTAGGAGGCAATTCCTTTACCGGTCCCGTATGTGCCGGCCCTGTCGGACCGGGGCCCTGCGCACAGGTCCAGTGGTTCATTGCCACACAGCAGGTCGCACAGGAGGACTTTCAGCTTCGGACCCTAGGTACGCTGCCAGGGGTCGGCGAGGTGTGCATGGGACCGTTCGGACAAGCGCCATGTCAAGCGCTCCAAACCTACTTCATGCAGGCACACATCGGTATCCAGCCGACCCAGTTTGATCCGAGCCGCGTGGCACTGTCGGCCGGCACAGCCGCAACCGCAGTGCCGCTCTGTCAGATACCTGTGGGCAATGTTCCCTGCAATCTGGTGGGACAGATGAGTCTCGATACCTTGGGTGGCAGGGTACTGCCATCAGTGAACTCTCAAGGACTTTCTGTGCCGGCAGAGATCATCGCCCAAGAGTGCGCCAAGCGAATGGGACTCGATGTTGGCGCTTTTGCGGCTTGCACAGGCCAAAAGATTGTCCTTCCAAGGCCCGAGTCGGAGGTCCTCGATTGTGCAGTTGCGTCGAAGACGGCCGACACGTTCGCAAGTTGCGCTGCTCCGAAGCTCGGCATCACTTTGCCGGACGATCAACGCCAATTGATTGGCTGCGTGATGAAAGCCAGGGGACAGGAGACAGAGTTCGTGGCATGTGCTGGCGACGCTTTGGTCGCTCGAATACCCAGTGAAGTCGAGCATGGAATGCTGAGTTGCGGCATCAACGCCAACGGCGACCCTGCCGCGTTTGCAACCTGCGCGTCAGACACTGTCCTGACTCACTTGCAGTCGACAGTCCTCGGCTGCGCTGCAGCCGCTTCAGACGCAACCGCATTTGCTACCTGCGCCGCTCCTTATGCCGGGATCAAGTTGTCCGACGATCAGCGAATTCTCGCCCGCTGCGCGCTCCAGACAACTGGCGACGGCGGCAGGTTCGCAGGCTGCGCCGGATCTGCGTTCCTCGGCAAAGCTCTCGGTGCGAATGAACGAGCCGTGCTCGACTGCGCCGCCTCATCAGCCGATGCTACCGCGTTCGCGACTTGTGCGGCTCCGAACATGGGAATCAAGTTGTCCGATGATGCGCAGAATGTTGCCCGGTGCGCGATCCAATCAAAAGGCGACGCCGAGTCCTTTGCCGGTTGCGCCGGAACAGCATTCATCGCAAAGAACCTTGGGACGAACGAGAGAGCCATGTTGGGATGCGCGACCAGCTCGGGTGGCGACACCGGCAAGTTCGGTGGCTGTGCGGCCAACGTATTGCTTGGCGGCAAACTCAGTCGAGAGCAACAAGTGGCGGTTCAGTGTGCAGCACAATCCCAAGGAGACCCCACGGGATTTGCGACATGTGCAGGCGCCAATATGTTCAACATGCAGCTCAATCCCGAGCAGCAGATTGCGGTCCAATGCGTCGTTGGAACGGGCGGCCAGCCTTATGCGGCGGCAGGTTGCATCGGTTCGCGCCTGACGATCAGAGAATTGACCAAATGCTTCACCGATGGCTTCGGCGGCAGAGGTTGTTTCGGGGATTCGAATGATCTTGTGGGCCGCAACGGCTGGGTCGCGCGTACACTGGGCCAAGTCGCAGGCGGTCCCAACTCGGTGATCAACAATCCAAGCCAGATCTGGGGCGGAGACAACTCGTTTGTGCGCAATCCCAGTCAGATCTGGGGAGGAAGCAACTCTTTCGTACGAAACCCGAGCCAGATCTGGGGCGGGCCAAACTCTATATTCAACAATCCATCGCAGTTGCTGCCGCAGCCACGGCCGCTGCAGATCGGTTCTATCGGAGGCAAGCGGATTTGCCTGCCTTGGTGCTAAGCTGCAGGTAAGATCCCGTCGAGACCGGAAACATGAAAATAACGATATCTCGAATGAACCGGTGCCTTCTGGCGCTTGTAGCGGTCACTGCGTGCACGGCATTTGCCGTCTCTGCATTCGGACAGGTGCCTGTGAGCCCGACACCGAGCACGACTCAAGCCGTTCCGTTGAGCAGCCCTCCACCCAATTTCTTCTTCACTCCCGGGATCTGTACGTGTGTCTCGGTTGCGCGGAACTACACGACGCTTGGACAGATTCCGCACGACCCTTACCCCACAGGGGCAGGGCTGCGAATAACAAACTCGTGCCCACAGCCGGTTGTCATCTACCTAATCGCAGACACCCAGGTGCAGTCGGTGCAGGCGGTTCCGCAAATCGCGCCGGCGCCTGGAAGGACGTTCGTTCAGCAGTTGCTACAACCGCTGGATACGCTCGTGGTGGATGTTGCCGGCCAGGTAGCTGGTGCAATGTCCGTAAACAATTGTCCGCTCAACCAACTGGTGCAACCCCCTCCGCCGGGTGGCGGCCAATACTCGCCGGGGAGTCAGTATCCACCGGGCGGTCAATACCCACTGGGCGGCCAGTACTCGCCGGGAGGTCAATATCCACCGGGGAGTCAGTACCCGCCAGGTAGTCAGTATCCACCCCGAGGGCCATAAGGCACCAACGGGCGGCAACCGGCGTCACCGATCGGGGTCCGTTCGGATTCAGTGTGGAGGAGCTCGGGTGCCTCCGTGGTTGGGGCAGGCGCGCGAGTGAGCAGTTCATGTGGCACGGTGCGTGACCTCACCGAATTTGCGTAAACTGTAAGGTCAGAAACCGGCCCACCGGGGAAGCGGGTCAGAGTCACATACGGATCGACAATCGTTGCTACGACAGGATCAAACAATATCTGCCCCAATACACCATTCACTGTCACAGTAGCGGCTGCAATTGCTCCTGCTGCCCGGGGAACTTCACAAGGTGTTGGGCGGCGCGGTTCCCAACAGACGTCGTAACCTTCCGATAGGTCCTTTAGGCACCGGCGCCCTGCAAGTATGGATCGACGTGGGCTCGCCAGAGGCGGCCCGGCTGCATCGGGCGGGAAAGGCATCGCCCCGAGTGGTCGTCTACACACATAAGGACCCGGAGCAAATCGTTGGTCGCCTGACCGGCGAGAGAATTCATCGCGTCGAAGCACTCGAGCTCTATGCGGTGGACCGCGCTTGGCTCGCAGCCCTCGCGGAGCGCCTCACGCGGCGCATGGCCTTCACGCTCACGATCTCGGAGCGGCACGTGTACTTCTCGCTTGGGGAGGAAACGCTATCGGGCGTGATTCAACAAGTTCCCATACGACCGCGTTAGCGCAGATCTGAGGCGGTCAAGGTCGCGGTCGAAGGTCGCGGCGTTTCAGGTAGATCGTCCTGGCCTGTCCTCTACGATGGGCATCGCAGGCGTGGCTGCCCCCGTCGCCGCGTGTGATTTGCCACCGGATTTGCCACTAGAAACACTAGCGGTAATGTAACTTATTGAAGTTAAAAGATAATCTGGCGGAGCGGACGGGACTCGAACCCGCGACCCCCGGCGTGACAGGCCGGTATTCTAACCAGCTGAACTACCGCTCCGACTCGAGGAGTAACTCGAGGAATTTCAAGGCGTTGCCGTCGTCGAACGGCGCGCCCCCCTGTGGGGCAGGGGCGCGCATGGTAGCGGATCGGCAAAGGGCGCCACAAGCCTTTTTCGAGCCGCGCGCCCCGCTAGTCGTGCCAGGCCACGACCTTTTGCCGGGCCTCGCCAAGCTTGTCCACGCCCAGGGTCATGACGTCGCCGGGCCGCAGGAAAATGGGCGTCGGCTTCTTGCCGGAGCCGACTCCGGGAGGCGTACCGGTGGTGATGATGTCGCCGGCATCGAGCGTCATGAAGCGGCTGCAATAGGAGACCAGGGTGCGCACGGGGAAAATCATCCGGCTGGTGTTGCCGGTCTGCATGCGCTTGCCGTTCACATCCAGCCACATGCCCAGCTGCTGCGGATCGCCGATCTCATCGGGCGTCACGAGCCACGGGCCGACCGGTCCGAAGGTGTCGCAACCCTTGCCCTTGTCCCAGGTGCCGCCGCGGCTGAGCTGGAATTCACGCTCGCTCACATCGTTCACCAACACATAGCCGGCGACGTAGCTCAGCGACTGCGATTCCTCGACATAGCGGGCGGTGCGGCCGATGACCACGCCCAGCTCCACTTCCCAGTCGCCCTTGACCGATTCCTTCGGCAACATGACGTCGTCGTTCGGGCCGTTGAGGCAGGAGATCGCCTTGGTGAAGATCACCGGCTCGGGGGGCAGCGGCAGATTGGCCTCGGCGGCGTGGTCGGCGTAGTTCAGCCCGATAGCGATGAACTTGCGGGTACCGGCCACCGGCACGCCCAGGCGCGGCTTGCCCTCCACGGCCGGGAGGCTCTTCGGATCGAGCGCGGCCAGCGCGGCGAGCTTCGCCGGGGCGAGCTGCTCCGGGGTGAGATCGGGGATGCGGCCGGAAAGATCTCGGATCACGCCGGCTGAATCGAGCAGACCGGGCTTCTCACGTCCCACAGGACCATAGCGCAGCAGCTTCATGAACTCGCCTCCGTCAGGGGACGCGCAGAATGGCAGGGGCTTTGGCGAGGCGCAAGAAACGTCCGGCAGCGACCGTCGCGAACACCGCGTGCCGGTTCCCGGCCGGGCTACCGAGGCGGGGGGCGCGCCGGAACCGCATAGCGCCGTGCGATTCGTTCAAGCGATCCGGGGCGTCGGCCACGCGGGACACGGTACGATTCGTCCCTTCGTTCCCGATCCACGAGGAAGCTCATGTCCAGCCCTGGTGTCGCCCAGGCGGGCGCCGCTGCGCCCCCGGACGGCCTGCCTGTGCCCCGGCGTTACTGGGCCATCGCCGCGATCATCCTGGCCATCTGCATGTCGGTGCTGGATGCCACGATCGCAAACGTCGCCCTGCCCTCCATCGCCCGCGATTTCCATGCGAGCAAGGCCGCCTCGATCTGGGTCATCAACGCCTACCAGCTCGCCATCCTCGCCACCCTCCTCCCGCTGGCCTCATTGGGTGAGATCGTCGGCTATCGCAAGGTCTCGCAGACGGGGATGGTGGTATTCACGCTGGCATCGCTGGGGTGCGCATTCTCGACCTCGCTGCTGACCATGAGCATCGCGCGAGTCATCCAGGGACTTGGCGCCGCGGGCATCATGAGCGTGAACGCCGCGCTGATGCGCTTCACGTACCCCCATCACATGCTCGGACGCGCCATCGGGATCAACGCGTTCGCAGTTGCCGTCGCTGCCGCGACCGGCCCGACGATCGCTTCGGCGATTCTCGCGGTGGCGCATTGGCGCTGGCTGTTTGCGATCAACCTGCCGATTGGCATCGCCACACTGGCGATCGCGACATATGCGCTCCCGGTGATCGAGCCCACGCCACGGCGATTGAACTACGTTGGTGCGGTGCTGCTGGCCGGGACATTCATCCTGCTGGTGAGCGGGCTGCAGGCTCTGGCTCACGATGTGGCCACGCCGGTGGCCTTGTTGGAAATCGGTGCCGGTGTCGTGCTCGGGATTGCCCTGGTACGCCATGAGCTCGATCGACCGACGCCACTCATTCCTTTCGATCTGCTGCGGGTGCGGCTGTTCGCGCTTTCAGTAGCCACGTCGATCTGCTCGTTCACGGCGCAGACCGGCGCCCTCGTCTCCCTGCCCTTCGAGATTCAGCGGTTGGGGCACAGCGCTGTGGAAACCGGCTTTTTTATGACTCCCTGGCCCGTGGGCGTCGGGATCGCTGCGCCGATCGTGGGCAGGCTCGCCGATCGCTATCACGCCGGCGTTCTCTGTGGTATCGGGCTGCTCGCGATGGCGGTCGGGCTGAGCTTGCTCGCCCACGTGCCCGCGGGCTCCAGTGCGCCTGACTTCCTGTGGCGCATGCTGATCTGCGGGCTCGGCTTCGGGTTCTTCCAGACCCCCAACAACCGAGCGATCCTGGCGTCTTCGCCGCGCGCGCGCAGCGGTGCCGCGGGCGGAATGCTCAGCACCGCGCGGTTGGTCGGCCAGACGCTGGGGGCGGCCGGGGTGGCGCTTCTGTTTCGTGCCTATCCCGGCAATGGCTCGAACGTCGCCCTGCTCATCGCCGCGGGAATTTCATTCGTCGCGGCGCTGGTGAGCGTGACTCGAGTGACGACCCCTCAACCGGCGTGACGTTGTGGCTTCGCTCCGGGCGGCCGGCCGCCGCAGCCTCAGGCGTGAGCACCTGCTCGCTCCGCCCGCGTATGGGCGGCGCGCCGTGAAGCAGCGGAGCGTTCCGCTGGTCCTTTGGTCCGCGCGGCCTTTTTTGCCGCAGCTGAGCGATCGGCTTTCGTCCGCCTCCTGGCGGCTGAGTGCGCCTGTTTCGCAAGTGAGCGCGGCGATGCTGCGCTTCGGCCCTCTCGCTGCAGCGCACGAGTGGTTGCACGCGAGCGCTTGGCCGACGGCTTGCTCCGTGCCGGCGCACCATGTCCTCGCGCATAGGCACGCGCAGCACTCTTCCGGGTCTTCTCGCTGGTAGTGCCCTTCTTGGGCGGCGGAAGATCGACGCCTGCGCGCCGTGCCTTCGACAATCCAATGGCGATGGCCTGCTTGGAGGATTTGGCTCCGTGCTTGCCCTCTCTGATGTGATCCATCTCCTCGCGAACGAACTCTCCCGCCTGTGTGCTTGCGGCCTTCCCTTCCCGCTTGTCCCGGCGAGCCCTCTCCATCGTGCGTTTTTCCGGCATATCGCAGTCCTCTATTCATCACGACCAAAAACGTGGCGCAGCTCGCGCTTGGCGCGGTTGAGCACTTCCTTGCGATGCGCGCTCAGATTCGATCCGCCTCGATTCACATAGAAATTCAGCATCGACATGGCTGACTGAAAGGGGGTGCCTTTGCGCCTGCGGCTGGTCTCAGCCGATCGCTTCAATGATAGGGCAATGCGCCTGGGGCTCGAGGACTTGAACACGGAGGGCTCGAGATCCAGTGCATCACTCCTGCTCATCACTGCAGCGGACCAACGGCGCCCGGGTGCAGCCCGGCGGCGCGTGTGGTGAGTTGAAGAGCGAGTGGAGGCGCGCGCGGGTGAGCGGGTGGACGACAAGCGGCCTCGCGCCGCGGTGCGCGAGCGACCTCGCGCGGCCTTGGTCGACTGACGCGTGTGTCGTGAACGACTTGCGCGGGTGTTGCGTGCTGAGCTTCTCATGTCGTCGCTCAGCAGCACTATTCGTGCCACACCGAACGGCAGGATGCCGTTTTGAAAGCCGTCGTTCGCGACGCGGCGTCGCTGAGAGGCGATGTCCCAGCGCGCGCGCCGTGCGCAGGCAGCAGCGCGGCTGGGCGCGCCGGCGACGCGCTACGAGCGCGCGAGGCCGCTACGATTCGAAACGCATGGGCGGTCGAGAGTAGGAAGGGCCGACAGCGCCGGAGCGCTGACCAACACGCTCGCCCATCATCTCGGCAAAGCGCGCCGCCGGCTGCGGCTCGCAGCAGTAGTTCCCCTGCCACTGGTCGCACTCGAGCATGCGGATGTACTCGAGCTGCTCTTCAGTCTCGACGCCCTCGGCGACGACCTGCAACCCGACGCTGTGCGCCAGAAGAATGATCGCGCGCACGATCGATGCGTCGGTGTCGCTCGTCGTCAGGTCGCGCACGAAGCTGCGATCGATCTTGAGCTTGTCGATGGGGAAGCGCCGCAGGTAGCTCAGGCTCGAGTAGCCGGTGCCGAAATCGTCGATGGCGACCGTGACGCCCATCTTGCGCAACTGGCTGAGCACCTCGACCGACTCGTCGGGGTTGGTCATGACGGAGCTCTCCGTCAGCTCCACCTCGAGGCTGCTGGCATCCAGATTCGCATCCTCGAGCGCCGAGCGGATGACTTCCAGCAGGTTCTGGTGCCGGAACTGGGTGGCCGAAAGATTCACAGCGAGCCGGATCGGGGTGCCGTGACTCTTCTGCCAGGCGCTCGCCTGGCGACAGGCCTCTCTGACCACCCATTCACCGAGCGGGACCATGAGGCCGGTTTCCTCGGCGAGCGGAATGAACGAGCTCGGTTGAATCACCCCGCGCGTCGGATGGCGCCAGCGCAGCAGCGCTTCCGCCGCCGCGGTGCGGCCGGACTTGGTGACCACTTCGGGCTGGTACCAGAGCTCGAACTCCCCGGCTCCCAGAGCGCGCCGCATGTCGTTCTCCAGCGCGAGCCGCTCCTGCGTCGAGTCCGTCATGCCCCGCTCGAAGAAGCGCACTTCGTTGCCGCCGTTCTTCTTGACCGCGGACATCGCCGCTTCTGCGTGCGCGAGCAGGTCGTCCACCCGGGGGCCGTCGTCCGGCCACACGCTGACGCCGATGCTCGGTCGAACGTGCACCTCGGCGCCATTGACCAGGACCGGGTCCTTCAGTGCCGCCAGCACTCTTGCGGTCACCGCTTCGGCCTCGAAGCGAGCGGCCACGCTGTCAATGAAGAATACGAACTCATCGCTCCCCAGCCGCGCGAGCGTGTCCTCGGGACGCAGCACGGCGCCTAGCCGATTCGCCACCTCTGTCAGCAGCCAGTCGCCGGCGCCGTGGCCCAGCGTGTGGTTGACGGAGCTGAAGCGGTCGAGGTCGAGAACCGCGACAGCGATGGCGCGACCGGGGCGACCGTTGTCGCCGACCGCCTGAGCCAGTCGTTCCTTGAACAGAACCCAGTTGGGAAGCCCCGTCAGCGAGTCGTGAGTCGCCAGGTAGTGCAAGCGCGAGTGCACCTCCTCGATCTCGCGCGCGTAGCGCTTCGACCGCAATTCCAGCTTCCCGCCATAGACGGTGATGACGTGGGTGACAGCCAGAACCGCCGAGGTGAACGCCGCGAGGGCCACGGAGAAAAGCTGGACGTTGGCGGAGGGGCCGACCCCGCAGAAGGAACCGAAAACGAGATGACCGTGCTTCAGTGCAAGGCCCTGCATCCCGATGATGGCGCCGGCACCGACGAGTGTCGCCGCGCTACGCGCTGCAATGGCAGACGTTGAGCGGGAGTCGCGGAACCTGACGAGCAGAAAAAGCGCCGCCGTCGAGGCGAGGACAACAAACACGAGCGATGTGCCCAGTACCAGAGCCGATCCATGGAACCCGCTGCCTCCCAATAGCTGCGAGACGGTGGTGTGATGCGCAGCAAGCAGGCCGACGCCCGCGACCACCCCCGCAGCGGCGATGCGAGCGACCCTGGCCTGCCCTGCGGAGAGAAGCGTGAGAACGGCGGCCGGCCCCAGCACAGCGATGGGCAAGGGCAAAAAGATCTGCGCAAAGCGGAAAGAGCTCCAATGCAACGCCTGCACCGCCGCAAGCGCAGCGATGGTATTGGAACCCCACAGCCCCACCCCGACGGCAACGGCTCCGCCGGCGACCCGACAGAAACGCGCGCGCGGACGGACCGGCCCCGCGAGCCGTTTGACCAGCTCGAGCAGGGTGTACGAAACGGCAACGGCAATGAGACCGGCGAGCAGCGCCAGCCATGCGTCGACAACCACTTCTCCCATGCGAGCAAGGTAGTGGCGCCGGCCGGGGGAGGGCATTGCGAGGAATTGGTAGCGTCACCAGGGAAATCCTGTAGCGGGACGGAGGGGCCCGCCGCGCCTGCTCCAGCCGGCCGCATGCCCCTGCGGACGCCTCCTCCAGGCTGAACGGCAGTTAAACGTCGATGATTTTGTTGCGGACCGCGTAGCGCACGAGGTCCGACAATGAGTCGAATTGCATCTTGCGCATGATATTGCTGCGGTGCGTCTCGGCGGTCTTGACGCTGATGTCGAGCTTGCGGGCCACTTCCTTGTTGCTGCGCCCTTCAGCGAGCAGCTGCACGATCTCCCGCTCCCGCGCGGACAACGTGGGGACGGCTTCGGTCTCATTCGGATTGCGCAGGTAGCCCTCCAACACCATGCGCGCCACTTTCGAGGTGAAGAACGTGCCCCCCTCGAGCAATGCATCGACCGCGCTCACCAGCGTCCGACCGGCGTCGGACTTCAGCACGTACCCCTGAGCCCCGGCGGCGAGGACTTCGCGGATGAGCTGCTCAGATTCATGCGCGGTCAGGATCAGCACGCGCGTCTGTGGCCCGCCCGCCAGAATCTGGCGCGTAGCCTCCAGGCCATTCAACTCCGGCATGGTGAGATCCATGATCGCGATGTCGGGCTTGTGGGCGGCCACCTGCTCCACCGCCTGCCGGCCGTTGGAGGCTTCGGCCACCACTTTCCAGTCGGCCACCTCATGAATGACGGCGGCGAGCCCTTTGCGCACCAGCTCGTGGTCGTCCGCGATGACGATGCGGGCAGGTTTCATTGTCTCAGGCACTCCGTGCCTCAGGGATGGCGTTGACCATGATACTGGCGCGGATGCGGGTGCCGGAACCGGTAGACTCGACGGCAAACGTCCCGCCGATCTGTCGCATGCGCTCGCGCATTCCTGCCAACCCGACACCGAGGATCGGAGCTTCGCGGGCGTCCTCGCGCAAAGGAATGCCGCGGCCGCCATCCTCTACTTCCAGATCGACGCAATTCCCGTTGCGCTTCAGTCGCAGGGAGACCCACGGGCTGGCCGAATGGCGCTGCGCGTTGGTCAACGCTTCCTGCGCTATGCGAAAGAGCGTCAGCTCCTCTTCGGAGCGCAGGCGGGGCATCGACTCCGGCAGGTCCAGCCGCACATCGATTCCACCGCGGTTGCGCAGACCGTCGGCGAGCCACCGCAGCGCACTCACCAGGCCCAGCTCGTCCAGCAGAGGCGGATGCAGCAGATAGGATGCGGTGCGGATCTCCGCGGAGCACAGGCTCGCGAGCCGCGCGCACTCAGCCAACAGCTCGCGTTGTGCGGGAGGCAAGGTCTTTGCGTTCTCCATCAGGCGTGCCAGGTCCAGCTCCAGAGCCGCCAGCGTCTGTCCGGTCGAATCGTGCAGGTCGCGCCCGACGCGGCGCCGCTCTTCATCCTGGATGCGCATCAACTGCCCGGCCAGAGCGCGCAGGTCACCGAGCACGCGCTCCCTTTCCCAGTCCAGCAACGCCTGAGCGATCTGATCGGCGATGCCGCCCGCAAAACTGACCTCATCGAGGTGCCAGGAGCGCGCCGCGCCCATCTGTTCGAAGGAGACCACACCGGACAGATCACCCGAGCTGCGCACGGCGGCGGCGATGATCGAAGTCGGCACGGGTGCCAACCACTGTCCGGCCGCAATCTCCTGCAGCCTCGAGTCGACCTGGACGTCGGAAGCTTCGATGACACGCTGAGTGCGCAGCGCTTCCAGAAAGCGGCAGAAGCGGCCGGCAGCCAACACGCTGCCCCCGCTATGCCGCCGCGGCCCGCGCTCGAAGACCTCCGCACAGCGGAATGAATCGCCCTCGAGCACCCAGACGCCGACGCGATCCACTCCCAGAACCTCGCTCGCGGTTGTACAGATCGAGCGCAGACACGCTTCAAGATCCTCCCAGCGGCAGTCGTAACGATTGGCGAGCCGCATGAGGGCCGCCGACTGCCGCTGCATCCGGTCAATCCTGGCGGCCTCAGCCGCTTCCCGGCGCCGGCGCGCAGTGATATCGCGCATAACGCCCTGGACTGCCGGCGCGCCGCCGAACTTGATGGGCACGCCTTGCGACTCGACCCAGATGAAAGTGCCGTCGACACGCAGAATGCGCGCTTCCCAGGACTCGATGGGAGCGCCCTGTTCCAGGGCCTGCCGGGCGCGCGCAATGACGTTCGGGCGATCTTCCTCCGACACGAACGACACGATCGGCCGCCCCACGATTTCCGAGGCCGACCGGGCTCCGACGAGCTTGACGCCGGCCTCATTGACGAACAGCAGCTCCGCGCCTCGATGGACGAACACCGCCTCGGGCAAGGCATCAACCAGCGCACGATAGCGGTGCTCGCTTTCCTTCAGTTGCTCCTCCGCCTGCTTGCGCTCTGTCAGGTCATGCACGACCGCCAGGGTGAGAGTCGTTCGGCCCGTGCGCACGCTGGTGAGATCGACCTCGGCGGGAAAGCTCTCGCCGGTGTCGTGGCGCCGGTGGGTCCATTCGAAGCTCGTTGCCCCCTTGCGCAAGGCATCGGCGATTCTCTGGTGCGCAGCATCCCTGGAAAGACTCCCGTCGGGCTGGCGCTCCGGGGACAGCTCCCAGGGCCTCCGGCCGATGGCGGCGTCACGGTTCTCGAGCCCGAACATGCGAGCGATGGTCTCGTTGGCGTCCACGAACCGGTCGCCATCGAGCATGAGCACACCGAAGGCGGCATTGTTGGACAGCGCGCGGAAGTGGTTCTCGCGGCTGAAGAAGGCGCGGACGGAGTGGTTCAGGAGCCAGGTCATGAGCACCACGAGTATGCTCAAAACAGTGGTGACCAACACGGTCGTCGTTGTGCGATCCCGCCACGGAGCGAGTGCGGTATCCAGCGACTCGCACGTCACCATCAGCAATGGAAAGCCGTTGACGCGGTCGTAGCCGAAAATCATCGGCGTGCCGAAGAACGGCGACATTCCCTCCACGCTCCCCGAGTCCGCTCCCGCGGAGCTCATCTGCTTGAAGAGCTCGTTGCCTGCCGCATTGTCCCCGACCTGCACGCGCGTGGAGACCAGTCCCGCAATGCGCACTAGGACCGTGCCGTCGCTCGAGACCAGCCCCAGAGCGGTGGTCCCCGTGCCCGGCTGGGCGTGCAGCGCATCCAATTCATCGAAATTGAACAAGGCCCCGGCCCACACTCGACGCCCCCGGCCGGTGCGGATCAGGCGGGCGACGGGGATGAGGGTGTGCGAGGCCGCTTGCCCCGCCATCGGGCCGGCTCGATCCGGGTCCGGTATGGGCCGCCCCACCCAGGTCTGCTCGGTGGGCGCCGAGGTCGGGGCGGTCATCCATCCGGGTGGCGAGGAGAGCGACTCGTAGGATCCATTGCGTCCGGCACGCACGAAGCGTTGGCCGTCGGCCAGAAAGATCGAGCGCACATAGTTCCCGCCGGTCACCAGCTTGCCTAGCGACGCCGACAGGGTGGCATCGGATGAAGCGTCGAGCCCGCCGCTAGACTCGATCTCATTCGCACCGGCTACCGCGGACCCGACGCCGTCGCTGAGCATTGCCAGAGTGCCGGTTTCCAGAACCGCCGCCACGGCGCGCAGCCGGTTGCGCTCGCTCTGCAGCGTCTGTTCCCGGTCCATGCGGATGCGGAGCGTCGAGTAGGAGATGACGCTGGCGAGCACCAGCGCGGCGTAGACCAGGAGCGCCCACCCCAAGGTGGGGGGCAACAGAAAGCGCATCGGACCCAAGCGACGTCCGCTGAAACCTCGTGGATCGAACGACCCCGCCGGAATCTCGCTCACCCGGGAGCTCCCTGATGGCAGGTCGTTAGTGTGCTGCAAAGCCTCGTTCGCAGCCAGCGCCGCTTTTTGGAGGACAGCCGCGTCAGTGCGAAGTGTGCCGACCCGCCGCGCGCCGAGGCTCCCGCGTCGGCGCACCGATGTCCCGCCGACCGCGGTGCAGCGGCCGGCGCCTACTCGAGCAGCGGGCCGCGCATCGCAGCCGTGTCCCTAGTCAGGCAGCGCGTTGTCCCAGCTCTTGAGCGCCTCGGTGCAGTCGCTCGTGGCCCCGAGACTCTCGCGCGCGAGGGTGTAGCGGTCATCGACCAGGCGGGTCAGGGGTGCGTCCATCTTGACCGTGCGAGCGAGCTCTGCCGCGATCTTCACATCCTTCGCCAGCAGGCCCAGCGCGAATCCGCTCGAGAACTTGCGGTCGATCACCTGCTCTTTCATCACCACTTCGGTGTTGAAGTTGCGGCCGGTGGACACGTTGATGATGTCGATCATGCGGTGGCCGTCCAGTCCGAACCGCCGCCCGATCAGCAGAGCTTCCGCCGAGGCCGTGTAGCAGGCCGCCGCGACGAAGTTGTTGAGCGCCTTCATGGCATGTCCGGTGCCGAGCGGGCCGGTCTCGAAAACCTGGTTCCCCATGCCGAGCAACAGCGGTTTGGCGCGTTCCATCGCCGCGCGATCGTCGCCTCCGAGCATGATGGTCAGCGTGCCAGTCTTGGCTCGCGGAACCGCACCCGAGACCGGAGCATCGAGCAGAACGATGCCTTTCTTGCCCAGCTCCTCTCCGAGCGTGCGGGTGCCGGCCGGCTCGGAGGAGCTCATGTCGATGACGAGCGTTCCGGGCTTCAAGTGACGCGCCACCCCGGTGTTGGGATCGGTGAGCGCCTGGCGCACGATCGCTCCCGTAGGCAACATCGTGACCAGAGCCTCGACATTCGCGAAATCGGCAGGCGTGCGTGCCACCGCCCCGCCCTGCGCCTGCGTGAACTCGGCGCAGCGGGTGGCATTGGTGTCGTGCACCAGCACTTCATGGCCGGCCTTCAGCAGGTTGGAGGCCATCGGCCAACCCATGTTGCCGATTCCGATGAACCCGACCTTCATTTCCCTGCTCCCTTCAGAACCTCGGCAGCCGCCGCGTACGCCTCCACTCCCGCGGGTACCCCCGCGTAGACCGCGGTATGCAACAGGATCTCGCTGATCTCCTCCGGCGTGACGCCGTTGACCAGCGCGGCGGCCACGTGAACCTTGATCTGGTTCGGGCGAACCAACGCGGTGAGCGCAGCCAGCGTGATCATGCTGCGCGTGCGGCGGTCCAGGCCGGGGCGCGCCCACGTGTCACCGAAGCAATAACGGGTGACGGCATCCTCGAACGGACGATTGAAGTCGGTCGCCGCCTTCACCCGCTCTTCCGCGCCGGCGGGCCCGAACATCTCGCGCCTGACCTTCATCCCGGCCTCGTATGAAGAATCCTTGCGGTCCATTGGTGTTGTCCTCTTATGTCATGATGATGAAACCTCACCCGGGCGCCGCTGGGGACGCTTGCGAGGAGGGAACAGTCGCGAAGCCTTCGATGCTTGAACCTTTGCTTCGTACCCCCGATCTTATAGAGGACGGTGCGCTTGTAACGGGCCGAGTCCGGCCCCGGGGGCCGGTGTTTCAAACGGTGTCCGCGCGCCGGCCCTGAGGCGAGGTCCCGTCAACTTAACCGGCGCTCGGCCGTTATGGGTAGGGGCGGGCGGCCCCGTCACAGGCTCGATCGAGGCCAAGACCATGATCAAGCAAGCAATTCTCTCCTGCATCACTGCCACGGCAGTGACCTTTGGGCTGACCGGCTGCATGCTCAACGTCAAATCCGACGTGAACAAGCCGCTTTTCAGCCAGGTCCAGTGCCGAACTTTCTCCTGGGCCGGCTCGTTCCGCAGCGATACCAGCCCCCAGCGCGCCACGATCGCCAATCCGGTGAATGAGGCCCGCCTGCGGGCGGCGATCGCGAGCCACCTGCAAGGCATGGGGATGCAGCTGGTGAACAGCGATGCCGACTGCCTGGTCGGCTACGGCATCGGGGCGCACAACGTCATCGAGGGTGGCTACCCATATGGCTGGGGCGCAGGATTCGGCTACTGGCGCGGCGGATGGGGCGGCTGGGGCGGTTGGGGCTGGGACGGACCCTATGTCTATCGCGAAGGGATCATCGGCGTGGACCTCTACCAGGCCAAGAGCCGTGAGCCCCTCTGGCATGCCTCGACCAACCAGGACCTGACGGGCGCCACCGGTGAGGCTGCGGAGAAGAAGATCAACGCGGCGGTGGATGCGATTTTCAGCAAATATCCGCGCGCAGGCTAAGCGCGCTGTTCCCGGGCCCCGGGGCGGCGGCTGAGGAACTCATGATTGCGCTTTTTGCCGGTCTCGCTCTGGCAGCCGCGGCGGACACCTCCCGCACTCTCGAAGGCACGCTGCGAGCTCGCGACCAGGACCTCCTGAATGCGATCGCCTCGGGGAACCGCGCCCTCTGGGATGCGACCTTGACGCCAGATGCCCTCTACATCGATGAGAACGGAACGATCTTCACGCGCGCGGATTATCTGAAATCGCTCGTGCCCCTGCCGGCGAACATCTCAGGTCACCTCGACATCGTCGACTACCAACTGCACCGTGAAGGCGATGCCGCGCTGGTGGTCCACAAGGATGACGAATTCGAGGACTATCACGGGCACTCGCTCGAGGCGAGTTACCTGATGTCAGAAACCTGGGTGCACCGCGGCGCAGAGTGGAAGCTGGCGCTCGTGCATGTCTATGTCCTCGCGAAGGACCCGCCGGAGATCTCCCTCCCCCCCGCGAAGCTGGACGAGTACGTCGGGCATTACAGCGCAGGAGCGGACCTGCCCTGGATCATTCGCCGCGACGGCGATCACCTGTTCGGCGGGCGTGACGGCAAGACTCCTTTGAAAGTCGAGGCCCCGGATGTCCTGTTCGTGCCCGGGCAGCCGCGCGAGCGCCGGTTCGTCCAACGCAGTGCCGACGGCAAGGTGACGGGATTCATCTGGCGGCGCGAGGGTGAGGACATTCTCTGGAGCCGCTCGCCCTGAAGAGGGCTCCTCCGCACCCTCGAAAAAGCTCTCGACGCACGGCATCAGGAAGGCCACGCCCAAAGCGCACGCCACTGCCGCAAACGGCCGATTGAAGATGAACATGGCTGGAGTGTAGAGTCCCCCTGGTGAGGCGAAAACCGGCCAATCCGGACATTATTGTTCTGCAATTCAGGATAATCGGAAGAGCATGAACCAGCTCGCCGGCATGCGCACTTTCGTCAGGCTCGCGCAGCTTCAGTCTTTCACCCGGACCGCCGATTCACTGGGCCTGTCGCGATCGGTGGTGAGCGCGCACCTGGCGGATCTGGAACGGCATCTGGGAACGCGCCTGGTCAACCGGACGACGCGCCGCGTCGGAGTCACCGCGGATGGCGCGGAGTACCTCGAGCATTGCCGACGCATCCTCGCCGACCTGGACTCCGCGGATGAAGCCCTGAGAGGCAACCGCGAGCGCCCACAGGGGCGGCTGCGTGTCGATGTGCCCGAAGCATTCGGGCGCTATCTGCTCGTTCCGGCGCTCCCTCGATTCACTTCGCGCTATCCCGACCTGCAGCTGGAAGTGCAGTTCAACGATCGCGTGATCGACCTCATCGAGGAACAAGTGGACCTCGCCGTACGCGGCGGCGTCGTCAACGAGCCGAACCTCATCGCGCGTCGCGTAGTGCGCACCCGCATGATCACTTGCGCTTCCCCGGAGTACCTGCGGCAGTACGGCGTTCCCGGCGATCCGCAGCAACTTCGCGATCACAAGCTCATTGGCGCGCTGTCGAACAAGACGCGGCGCGCGCACCGTTGGGTGTTCCAGATGGGCCCGGCGCGCAAGCAGCTCCCCTTCCGGTTCAACGTCGCTTTCAACTCCGCCGAGGCGCGCATTCAGGCGGCCGTGCGCGGCGCGGGCATCGTGCAAAGCATCGATCTGCTCGTCGCCGAGCTGCTCGCCGCCAACCGGTTGCAGGCGGTGCTGACGGAGTGGTCGGCGGATGGCGGACCCATCTCAATCGTGTACCCAGCGATTCACCGCGAGTCGCCGAAGGTGCGCGTGTTTGCGGCTTTCGCGGCTCAGCTGCTCGAGGATTATCGGCTCCACGTGGATCGGCTGTTGGCGCTGCGGGCGTGACATCCTGGTGGAGAAGGCGCACTTCGAGCCGCACGTGGCCGTCGCCGTCGCTCAGCCCATGGATGTGGCGATGGAAGAAAAAATGCAGGACGGGCAGCTGGTCACCATGACGGGACTCGCCGAGTGCAAGAGTGAGGTCCTCACGCGCATAGAGCGGCTGGGAAGCGAGCTGAGGGTGGAGATGCACGGGGTCAAGTCTGACCTGCTGCGCCACATGTACGCAGCCATTGCCACGCAGATGGCGCTCCTCCTGGGCATCGCCTGTTTCTTCTCCCTGCACGTGAAATAGTTACCGAGCAGGTCACAGCCTAAAGTCTCGGGTTACCCCTATCATCGGGGAGATGGGAACTGCGTCCCGATTCGACCCGAGCTCCTTTCCGGATTCGCCCTACGCGGCGGAGCTGCAGCGGGACCCGACCAATCTGAGGTTCAGCCCGCGCCTGGAGCGCGAGTACACCCTTGCCCAGCTCATGGACGAACGATCGCTGATCCGCGTCATCGCGGCCATCAGCGCGTTCGTGGGAATGGTCCGGGGCGCCGAGCTGGGCTTCCGGATCGCCTGGACCACGACCCTGCTCGTGGACTTCTCGGTGGTCATCGTGGGGTCGGTCATCCTGGCCCTGATCGCCTGGAGCCCCTCCTTCGATCGCCTCTACCTCCCCTGGGCCAGGGTCATCGTTCCCGTGCGCAATGCCATCATGGCTGCCCACATTGCCGAGGCCGCCGCGCACGGGCAGACCGAGATGCTGATGGGGTTGCCGCTGATGCTCATCGGGCCGTTCTTTTTCTTCGGCTTCCGTTTTCGGACGGCGGCGTTCACGGGGGTGGTCACTGTAGCCTCCTACGTTGGCTTTGCTCTGTACTTCCATCTGCCGACGATCCAGTCGATCCGCTCGTTCATCTTTCTGTTCGCGGCAGTGGCGGCCGGGGGCCTCGCGGCCTGGCACTTCGACAGGAAGTCGCGCACCGACTTCCTGGAAGAGCACCTGATCGCGGACCTGGCACAGCATGACGCACTCACCGGCACGAAGAACCGGCGGGTGTTCGATGACTACCTCATCCGCCTGTGGCAGCAGGCGATCCAGGACGGCCGCACCATCGGCATCCTGCTGGTCGATGTCGATCACTTCAAAGCCTACAACGACCGTTACGGGCATCTCGCCGGAGATCAGACCTTGCGGCGGGTTGCGCAAACCGTGCAGCGATTCGTACGCCGTCCGCTCGATCTGCTTGCACGCTATGGCGGCGAGGAGTTCGCGGCCATTCTCTATGACATCGAAGCCGACGAAGCGAGAGACACGGCGGAGCGGATGTGCCGTGCCATCGCCGGGCTCGCCATCGAGCATCGTGACTCCCGCACAGCTTCCGCAGTGACGATCAGCATCGGTGTCGCCGTAGTGGAGCCGACGGACGAGCGCCTTCCCCGAGGCGCCGTGCAACTCGCCGATCAGGCGCTCTATGAAGCCAAGGTGAAGGGCCGCAACCGTGTCGAGCTGATGGAGAGCGAGCACTACCGGAAGCTCGTGACGGGAGTGTTCGCGAAGCCTTCGCTGGTGGGGACTCCCGACACCTGAGCCTGGGTGCGACAATACGGGGATGATCCTGTCCCTGGTTGCCCTGCTGTCGCTGTTGGTCTGGGCGTATCTGTTCTTCGCGCACGGCCAGTTCTGGCGGTCGCAGCCGGAGCTCGCGCCCGCCGCTGCGACAAAGCTCCCTCACCTGCCGGAAGTCGACATCATCGTTCCAGCCCGCGATGAGGCCGAAACGATCGCACCCGTGATCGCATCGCTCCTGAAGCAGGATTATCCAGGCAAGTTCCGCGTGGTGCTGGTCGATGACGATTCGACCGACGGCACCGCGGAGCTCGCGGGCACGTCACCGCAGCTTCAAGTGATCCGTGGCCAGCGAAAGCCCGAGGGCTGGTCGGGCAAGTTGTGGGCAGTGAGCCAGGGCATCGAAGCGACCGGCGCGCCGGTCGTGTTGCTGACGGATGCGGACATCGTCCATGACCCCAGGCACCTCGCCACGCTCGTTGCGCGACTGGAGGAGCCGGCGGTCGCGATGGTCAGCGAAATGGTGAAGCTCAACTGCACGAGTGTCGCCGAGCGGGCACTCGTGCCGGCGTTCGTGTACTTCTTTCAGATGCTCTACCCGTTCGCCAGGGTGAATGATCCTCACTCGAAGGTGGCCGCCGCGGCAGGGGGTACCGTCCTCATCCGCCGCGAAACACTCCAGCGCATCGGCGGCATCGCCGCGATCAGGCACGCTCTGATCGACGACGTGACCCTGGCGAAAGCCGTCAAGGCCATCGCACCCCTCTACCTGGGTCATTCGGGCCTGGCGCAGTCCATCCGTCCTTATCCGGACTTCGCATCCCTCTGGCGCATGATCTCGCGAACGGCATTCACGCAGCTGCGGCATTCCGGGGCTGTGCTGTTGGGGACGCTGGTGGGACTGACCATCGTATGGCTCGTGCCCGCTTGGGCGATCCTCAACGGCCGCGGAGGATGGGCGCCCGTGTTCGGCGCTGTCGCGTTCGCGCTGGCGGCGGTCAGCTACCTCCCCACCCTGGCCCGCTATCGGCGCAGCCCTCTATGGGCGCTCACCCTGCCCTTGATCGCCCTCTTTTATATGGCCGCCACGGTCGGCTCGGCTTTCAGCTACTGGCTGGGCCGAGGGGCGAGCTGGAAGAAGCGCGACTATGGGGCGCCGGCCGGATAGGGACTGTCGATCTGCGTGCACGCCCTTCGTATAGGGGGTGAAATGCCGGCAATGCCGCCGGAGACACTCGATAAGGAGTCCCCCGTGAAACAGTATCTACTGAGCATCTACCAGCCCGACGGCCCCACCCCTGCTCCGGCCGTGCTGCAGGGCATCATGCGAGACGTAGGCGTCCTGCGGGACGAGATGAAGGCAGCTGGCGCCTGGGTCTTCAGTGGCGGGCTGCACCCTCCCAGCACCTCGACCGTGGTCCGCTTCAAGGACCGCGAGGTCCTGACGACCGACGGCCCCTATATCGAGGGCAAGGAGCACATCGGCGGCTTCACCATCGTCCGAGCCGCCGATCTGGACTCCGCGCTCGCGCGGGGCCGGAAGCTCTCCCGGGCGACCACCCTCCCGGTAGAAGTCCGACCCTTCTACGAGGGCGCGGAATAGGCATGCCGGAGCTGCCAGTAGCGGAAATCGAGCGTGTATTCCGCGAGGAATACGGCCGGGCGGTGGCGGTGCTGATTCGCGCCTTCGGTGATATTGGCGCCGCCGAGGAAGCGGTTCAGGACGCTTTCCTCGAGGCGGTGCAACGATGGCCCTCCGCCGGGCTGCCCCCCAGCCCGGCGGGATGGATCATCACCACCGCCCGCAATCGCGCGATCGACCGCCTGCGCCGCGAGGGAACCCGCGAGCATCGCCACGAGCAGGCCGCAGAGATGCTCACGCCAGATGAACCCGAGGAGGATGCCGCCGTGCAGGACGACCGCCTGCGACTGATCTTCACGTGCTGTCACCCGTCGCTGGCCACCGCCGCGCAGGTTGCCCTCACCCTGCGGCTGCTCGGGGGTCTCACCACCACGGAGGTGGCGCACGCGTTCCTCGTACCCGAGGCGACCATGGCGCAGAGGCTTGTGCGGGCCAAGGGGAAGATCCGCGATGCCGGGATTCCCTATCGCGTGCCCGAGGCCACCGAGCTGCCGGATCGGCTGCGATCCGTCCTCGCGGTCATCTACCTGATTTTCAATGAGGGGTATACCGCCAGCTCCGGCGAGCGGCTGGTTCGGGAGGATCTGTGCGTTGAAGCCATCCGACTCGGTCGACTCCTGCGGGACCTGATGCCGGAGGAGCCGGAGGTGATGGGCCTGCTCGCGCTGATGCTGCTCATCGATTCGCGGCGCGCGGCGCGGCTCTCGGCCGGGGGTGACCTGGTTCTGCTGGCAGACCAGGATCGCAGCCGGTGGGACCGTGGGCTCATCGAGGAAGGACAGGCCCTGGTTCGCCTGTGCATCGCTCGCAACCAGCCCGGGCCTTACCAGATCCAGGCCGCCATCAACGCCGTTCACAGCGACGCAGCATGCGTCGGGGACACCGATTGGCGGCAGATTCTGCAGTTGTATACGCAGCTTATGTCGATCTCACCGAGTCCCGTCACGGCGCTCAATCGCGCGGTTGCGTTGGGTGAGGTCCAGGGGCCGCAGGAAGCTCTGGCAACGGTGGATCGGCTGGATCTCGGCGAGTACTACCTGTTTCACGCGATCCGGGCCGATCTGCTGCGGCGGCTGGGCCGCAACAATGAGGCGAAGCGAGCGTACGACGCTGCGATCGCTCGGGCTGAGAACGCAGCTGAGAGAAGCTTTTTGCAGCGGCGGCGTGAAGGGCTTGCGTGAGTGACTGGCGCGCGCGCGAGACCGCGCGCGATGGCAGGCCCGCGCCCGGCATGGCCGCGTCTCGCCCCAGGGTGGCCGCACTGCGCGCCGCGTGCCTATGTAGCGTGCGACCCCCACTAAGCCGCGCGCCGGGAGTCCGCGAGGCGCACTCCTTCGTGCTCGAGCAGCCAACGCTTGCGTGGCAGGCCGCCGCCGTACCCCGTAAGCGAGCCATCCGCACCGATCACCCGGTGACAAGGGACGACAATGCTGACGGGGTTCGCTCCGTTCGCCATGCCCACGGCGCGTATCGCACTGGGCCGATTGAGTCGCTTGGCCAATGCTCCGTAGCTGAGCGTCTTGCCTGCGGGAATGGTGCGGAGCGCTGCCCACACTTCCCGCTGGAACAGGGTCCCGCCGGTTCTGACCACAAGACCGTCGATGGCTCGCAGATCGCCCGCGAAATAGGATCCCAACACCCTGCTGGCGTCCGAAACAGCCCGCGCAGGCGCCGTGAGTCGCACGGCATCCTTGGAATACTGCTGCCTCAGCAGCTGCCGCAGCCGGAATTCGTGGTCGACCCAGTCCAACGCTCGCAGCGCGCCCTCCTCGTCAGTCGCGATCAGCAGCTCACCGCATGGAGTCGGCATCCGCTCCAGCTTGAACACAGGAGAGGTCATTGTCTGGTCCCTCTACAATCAGTTGTCCGTATGTTGCGCCAGTGCGGTGTGGTCTGCTCGCGGTTTTCGGACGTCATTGGCGCCACGCGTCGGTAAAATCGATCGACGTTCAAGGAACACCCAATTCGCTCGCGCGGTGCAGCGTGCATACTCACTGAAACATTTCGTCCCTAAGTTAGAACCGTTTTGGGGCCAGCCGGCACCCACCTGCTGCGGACCTGACAAGCGCGACTGTACGACCACGCGCACGGTCACGATCACGAGGATTGAAAGGAACAGGCAAGGACGACCTGGAGATGACGGGCAGGGATGACCCGTCGGGCGCCGCCGCGCAACACCCGCGCGGCGGCGCTTTTATTGCGGTGAGGGGACTTTGGTCCCGTGGATCCGCGCTCCTCAGTCCTTCAGGTCCAGGGTCACCTCTCCATAGTTGAAATCTCGCCCGCCGGATCGCACCACTAACGATCCAGTGCTCGCGTGCACTCCCGAGACTGACACCAGAACGTGCGGGGTCAGCATCCAGTCGGCCCGCAAATAGGTGAGCGCGGCAACGAATGCAGGACCGGTGCCATCGCCCCGGATCAACGGGATCCCGGGCGGGGCATAGACGGCATCGCGCTTGGACACCCGAAAGACGAAATCCGAGCCGCCGCGAATGCTGACGTGCGGCGAGACATTGAGCGTCACATTGGGCTGTGTGTCCGCCGTATTGCCCGGATAGTAGGACGGCGCATCCGTGAAGTATCCCAGGTTGGGATACAGAACGTCGAACGTTCCCAACGTCTTATCGTCCGGCCGTCCATCGCCGCTGGCGACACCGAAGCTCATCGCGACGCGCGGGCGACCCCACACGCGGGGATGCCAGCCGATATCGCCTGCGACTCCGGAGGCTTCGATCCGGGCGGCGGGGCCAAAGTCGCCGTACTGGTAGGCGGCCTGGAATGCATAGTCCCACTCCGAATCGCCACCGAAGTAGCGCACACCGGCGGTGCGTCGCTTGTCGGCCGCGACGCCTTGCTCATAGATGGCGCTGCTTCGATCGCGTGAGAAGAAGAAAAGACTGAGCTTGGAGTGAGCGCCGGGCACCGGCGCGCTCACCCAACCGCCGAGGAAGGTCTCACCCGGATTGCCCCGATCGTCGAAGGCACCGATCCGATTCAGGACCGGCCGGCCATAGAAGCCGACGAGGTCCAGGCCCGCGATGTGGGTCTCCAGGTGCGCCATGTCGAAGGCGAGCCGGAGGTTGGCGGCCTCGCGCAACGAAATCAGGCGGTTGCCGTCCGCATCCAGCTCCTGCCTGCCGATGCGCAGCACGGTCGAATTGAAAACCGGCAGCGGGATATCGATAAAGGCCTGGGCCACATCCGGACGGCTGCGGTCGAACGGACGCTCGAGCGGCTTTCTGCCTGCGTCGGAGGCGCCGGAGAGCTGCACGAACGCGCGAAAGCCCCACTGCGTCCGCAAATCCGCATGCAGCAGAAAGCGCTGCCCAATCGCCGTATAGGACTCATCCGTCGGCCGCACACCGAAATCAGGAGGATCGAGGCTTTCTGTTTTGAAGCGATATTCACCGCCGAGGGTGAGCCAGACCGATCCGCTGTCGGAGAGTGGGATGTACTTGAGGGCATCGAGCCCGCTTAGGGTCTGCCCGCGCAGTGCGCGGCAGTCTTCCTCCCAGCGAAACACCCGTACCGGACAAGCCGCAGCGGCCTGATCCGAGAGCGCCTTAAGACCAACAAGAGCTACAACAGGGAAAAGACCCGCTACTCGGGGCACGCGGCGCCACTCGCAATCCAGCGCTTGGTCACGTCGATGAACTGCGCGTAGCTCATTGGCGGTGTCGAACGCGCGCGGCCGTGGGAATTGGTTCCAGGCGCCCAGGCCCAACGGATGAGCCCGGTGGCGAAGTGAGGCAGCATCTGCTCGGGAGTCATCGCGCCCTTGGCGGGATCTCGTAGCGCGCGGCACAGCTGACCGACGCTCAGGCCCTGCCAGGTCATCCGCAAGGGGGCGAGAGACCAGTCGTCCGCACCCGGTACTCCGCTGGCTGCCTGATTGACCGACTGATGGCAGGTACTGCAGTGCAGGCCCGCGGCCCCGTGATCTGCCGGCCCTCGCGACACATTCATGGTGTGGCGATGGGCGTCATCGCCCTGACGCGGAAATGCTTCCCCGGTGTGGCAGTTCATGCAGCGCGGATGCTCGAGGACCGTGTAGATCTGCTCGAAGAGCTGTGCGGAGGGTGTGGGAGTTGCCTGCGATGAGGGCGGGGCCGTGTGCACATTCGGAGCAGGCGCGAACCGCGACGATGGCTGCGCGGACAGCCGCGCCGCGCAAGACAGCGCGAGTGTACACGTCACGAGCGATGCAGCGATCGCTCTACTTGCCTGCAGCCGCATGGATCGCCTTTCGGATGCGCTCATAGGTGCCGCAGCGGCAGATGTTCGTCATGGCCGCGTCTATATCGGCATCCGTGGGCTGCGGTGTCTCCGCCAGCAATGCTGCTGCCGCCATGAGCATTCCGCTCTGGCAATACCCGCACTGAGGGACCTGTGTCGCAATCCAGGCCTTCTGCAGCGGGTGCGAGCGGTCAGGCGAGAGGCCTTCAACTGTGGTGATCCGGCGACCCGCGGCGCTTCCGGCCGGGAACGAGCAGGACCGCACTGCTCGGCCATCGACATGCACCGTGCAGGCACCGCACGCAGCGATACCGCAACCGTATTTCGTACCGGTCAGCCTGAGCTGCTCTCTGATCACCCACAACAGCGGAGTATCCGGCTCCGCGTCCACACTTGTGCGGCGACCGTTGACGATCAAGGAAATCATGAACCCCTCATGTGAAACGCAGACCGGAGAGAGACAAAGGCAGCCGGCGGATTCGTCGACCGGTGGCGGCGTAGATCGCGTTGCACACCGCCGCATGCAGCGGGACGGGCCCCAGCTCGCCTGTTCCGCCGAGCTTCGCGCCGCTGTTGATGAAGTGCACCTCGCAAGGCGGCGTCTCCCACAAGTGGGCCGGATCGAAGCCGTCGAAATTCGACTGCACCGTGCGGCCCTTGTCGAAAGTCACTGCGGTCTTCATTCCGGAGATACCCCACACGATGCCGCCTAGGATGTTGGATTCGGCAATGCCGGGGTCGAGTGTGCGGCCGCAGTCGACCACGGCAACGATGCGGTGGAGCTTCACCTCGTTTCCGGTGACCGAAAGCTCTGCGACCTGTGCGATGACTCCGCCGAACGCACGAGCAATCGCAATGCCGCGCCCGATGTTCTTACCGGGCGGCGTGTCCCAGCCTGACTTCTCTGCTGCGAGGTTCAGCACGTTGAGTGAGCGCGCATCCTTCGCCAGCAGCTTGCGACGGAATGCGACGGGGTCGGCATGAGCCGCGACCGCCAGCTCATCGATGAAGGACTCGAGGACGAAGTTATTGGTCCCATGCCCCGTGGTCCGCCACACCGATACGGGGACATCCAGCTCGAGGCGATGCTGCTCGACGCTCTGGTTCGGGATGTCGTAGGGGATCTCGAGGAGGCCCTCGACGGCCATGGTGTCGATGTTCTCCGGCGGTGCGGCCGCGTCGGTCCAGTCCTTCACATTGGGGAACATGCCGCGCGGGAAGATGTGCAGCATGTACGAGGGCGACACGACGCGATGGGAGAGCTGGACGAGCTCACCGTTCGCCCTTAGAGACGCCGAGATCGCATGCAGCATTCCCGGACGATAGAAGTCGTGCGCGAAATCCTCCTCCCGCGACCAGATCACCTTCACCGGCGCTTGCACCGCCATTGCGATGAGGAGCGCCTGTTTGATGAAGTCAGCGAGCAGGCGGCGGCCGAAGCCGCCTCCGATGAGAGTGCGGTGGATGGCGATCTTCTCCTGCGGGAGCCCCGTCACCTGGGCGGCGACGGCCTGCGCCATCTCGACGCCCTGGGTCGGCGCCCAGATCTCACAACGCTCCTTCGTCACGTGGGCCGTGCAGTTCATCGGCTCCATCGTGACGTGAGCCTGGAAGGGGATCTGGTAGGTCGCAGTGTGGCGGCTCGCGCCGTCAATGGGGGCCTCGGAGCCTTTCCTCAGATGGGAGAAGAAAGGACCTGATGCGAGCTTCGCTGCGAACACCGGCGAGAGATCGTCTCCCGATGAGAACGAGCTACCCTCGTCAGACCACGCGAGCTCGGCTGCGCCGAGGGCGCGCTGCGCCTGCCAGTAGGTCCTGGCGACGACTGCGATCCCATCCGGCAGCTGGACCACGCGGACTACGCCGGGCTTCGACTGCAGGTCATGCTGAGTGAGGCGTGCACCGAAACGTGGAGCACGGCGGATGGCGGCTACCAGCATGCCCGGAACGTCGACATCAATGCCGAACCGGGCGCTGCCGTCCACTTTCGAGGGGATGTCCCAGCGCGCGACTCGCCGGCCATCGAGTGAGGAATCGGTTCGCAGCTTCGGGGTTGTCGGCACCGGCAGTTGCGCTGCTGCGCCTGCCACTTCTCCGAATGTCACCGAGCGTTGCGACGTCGCGTGCTTGATCGAGCCGTTCGCGGCCGTCAGCTCGCCCGTCGGCACCTGCAGGTGCGCGGCGGCGGCCTGAAACAGCATTTCCCGAGCGGCTGCGCCCATCTTGCGCATGACATCGTAGAACGAGGAGGTGCTCTGGCTGTTGCCGGTGAACATCCACTGATACACGGGATCCCGGTAAGCGGGATCGTAGAGCGAGAACGCGAGCTCGACCTGCTCGAGGGGTAGATAGAGCTCATCCGCGAGCACCGCGGCGAGCGTGGTAGTCGCTCCCTGTCCCATCTCCGACTGCGAAGCCACCAGGGTGATGGAGTTGTCCGGTGAGATTCTCACCCACGCGGTGACCGGCGTATCCGCTTCAGCTGCCGTCTTGGCGCGCGTATCGCCGGCCCTGGAGCTTCTTCCGAGCAACCCGGAAATGACCAGGACGCCGGCGCTGCCCAACAGCGCCTCGCGGCGCGTGACGTTCAACACTTCAACACCCCAACACTCCCTGCGCACAGCTGCAGCGATCGTAGTCGCTCCTCGTGTTTAATCAACGAACCAGTTGGTAAGTGGTGTGCGGGCGAGCGATGCTATGCTGTCTATCCGGTAGGTATGGAGGTCTCGCCTTGGTTCGCAGAATGACGAAGCACTACGGCTGCGCGACCGAATTCACACTGCACTTGCTGGGCGGCAAGTGGAAGACGATCATTCTCTGTTATCTCAAGGAAGGTCCGTGGCGTTACGGGGAGTTGCGATCCTTCATGCCGCGGCTCAGCGACAAGGTGTTGACGGAGAGATTGAAGGAGCTCGAAACCTCCGCTCTGATAGAACGCACCGGTGGGGGGAGTGCGGATGCAGTTCGTTACCGCCTGACTGCGCGGGGTGAGGCGTTGCGGAGTGTGCTCACTGCCATCTATCAGTGGGGCGACAAGCATGCGGCCGCTTACGGGGTGGAGGTCGATAATCCGCTGCGCGGGCGGAAGCGGAAGACGGGTTAGCTCCCAGCCCCTTAAAAAAGGGGCCCGTTCCCGGGCAGGCGTGCCTCGAGTTCGCACACTACGGGCAATCCTGCCCGGAATTCGCCTAAAATGGCCCGAAGAGGGGAGGATTCACCATGTCGTTCGCTGCAACGTTCACGCGTCGGGCTCTGGTCGTGGCTGGGGTGATACTCGGCGCCGCGCTCTTTATCCTTCGTGCTAGCGCAGCGGAGGCACCCGTCAAGATCGGCATCATCGGCACGGGCAGAATCGGCAGTGCCCTCGCACGCCACTGGGTTGCGGCTGGTCATGAGGTCTTCGTCTCCTCCCGACATCCGGAGGAGTTGCAGAGCCTCGTCAAGGAGCTCGGGCCGCGCGCACATGCCGGCACGCCTCGCGAAGCGGCCGCCTTCGGGTCTGTGGTTGTTGTCTCCATTCCTTACGCGGCGATGCCTCAGATCGGGGAGGACGTGGGCAAGGAGCTGGCGGGCAAGGTCATCCTCGACACGAGCAATCCATCGGAGCGGCGCGATGGAGCGATGGCGCTGGAGGCGCAGAAGAAGGGAGCTGGAATGGCTACGGCGGAGTTCCTGCACAGCAAGAGAGTCGTGCGCGCGTTCAACTGCATTCCGGCGGCGACGCTGGCGAATGACGGCGATCACAAGCCTGAGCGATTTGCCATTCCGATCGGCGGGGATGATCCGAAGGCGATCAAGATCGCTGAGCAGCTCGTCAAGGAGACGGGGTTTGATCCGGTGCTCGTGGGGTCACTGGCGGAAACGCGCCAGTTTGATCTGGGGCAGCCGCTGGCGAAGGGAAATCTCACGGCCGCGGAGATGCGCAAGCAGATGGGGCACTGAGGGTCGCTTGTTGGATTCAGCTTCTGGTGCTAACGTCCGCGCGACGGTTTCTTGAAGAGCGTGGATTGGGCGGATTCCCAATCCCTGTCATGGATCAGACAAGGAGATGTCGATGGAGCCGTTGCACGCACGGATTCCCGAGCATTTCGACTCGTGGCGCAACATTCTGACCGGTGAGTGTCGCCGCAGCAGCCCGTCTGCCGGCGAGCTGGACTGGGTGCGGAGCGTCGCGGGAGACGCCTGCTCGGAGGCGAGCTGGTAGCCGCGGGCTGGCCCGAGGCCCGGAAAGCCGGGGATCGCCCTGGAGCATCGCGTCTGCCCTGATATCCCGATCGCGCTTCGCTGGCCAGCTCAGCGAAGATCCGGATGCTTCGTCCATGGAGAGCGCATGTAGTACGGCGCCCCGACGAAGTCGGACTCCACGCTGACGATCATGCCGTTGCGGATCTTGAAGGCCTCCAGGAAGCCCCACGACTGGGGCTCCTGGTACACCGATCGAACGGTGGTGCCGTCCGTCAGCTTGTACTGGTCGAGCACACCCTTGTGGTCGATGAAGCCTCGCGCCATCACGATGCCGCGCTCTTCATCGACAAGGAAGAAGTCGCGATCGCGGACTCGCTCGTTGAAGAAGTACCGGCCCGACTTGAATCCTTGCTCGATGTGTGGAAATTCCAAGCCGTTCTCATAACGGGTCGCATCCGGTGAGAAGCGTGTGTTGCGGATCGTTCCGTCGTTCTTCTGCAAGGTCGAGAAGTAGCCGTTCGCCAGGGATATCAGCTCTGCGCGGGAAGCGCGCTCCTTGGGCGGAACGACCGTCGTGAAATGGGCGTCGTGGTTCTGCTTGTGAACGTCGCCAATCGGGGTTGGCGGAGCACTCAGGTTGCGCTTGGTCGAGAGGATGTGCTCGATCTCGACGATCTGGCCGCCTTCGATCTTGAGGCGGATCGCCAGAAAACCCTGGGTCTCCCGCTGCAGGATCGAGGTGTAGATGCCTACGTTGCCCGTCTGGGGGTCCGAGAAGGTGAGCGCCGGGCCGATCTCCTGCGTCACCGTGTCCCAGCTGCCGTCGGGAAACTGCAGCATCTCGACGTTGTTCTCGGTGAAGCGGACGTGCTTGGAGATGGGGGCCTGCGCGGGGTCATGCTTCAAGTAGGCGGCCCGGTACTGGTCCGCGATGTGCTCGAGACAGGGGCGGTCACAGGCAGTCGTTGCGGCGGCTGAGTGTGCGCAAGTCAGGGGGAGCGAGATCAGGGCCAGCCAGAACGCACGTGCTACGCGGCCTGGTACGGAAAAGGCGGTGCTGTGTACCCCCATGTCGTCCCCTCACCTATTGTTTTGCGGCAGCGCATTGTGGCACCTCGCGTTCCCGGTGTTCCAGTCAGGCGGAACGGGCCTTGGCCAGTGCCTGCAGGGCCTTCGTCATGGCGGCAGCTCCGGCCGCCAGCAGGGGTTCGAGTGCGCTTTGGGCGCTATCGGGCAGGAAGTCCGCTGTCCATTCGACTCGACTGCCGCCAGCGGCACGGGGGTAGACCTGCACCGCACCGTTGTAATGGGTGAGCGATGAACCTTCGCTCGTGGCCGTCCAGACCAGCCTCCGCAGGGAGTCCGAGGAGCTGATGATGGGTTCCTCCGCGACCATGCCATTCGCGAACGTCACGAGTCGGCGACCGGGGATCAGTTTTGTGTCCACCACGAAGCCCGGGACCAGGCGCGTGTGCAAGGCACCGATGTCGCGGATCGCATCCCAGACGGCGTCGGGGGGTGCGTCGGTGAGGATCTCCTTTGTGATCGAGCCCATCGGGAGTCTCCTGGCCACGGTGCGGTTGTTCTTAAGGGACCCAGGAGAGTCTAGGGATGGCCTGCGGCTGGGGCTTGGGAAAAATTGCTGTGCCCGGTGACCCAGATAGTGTGTGGACGAGGTGCCCTGCCCTTCTCCAGCCTGCGGACGGTGGACCGCTCAGTGGCGGGCGGGATGTGAGGACTTCGCGGAAGGTTCTGCGGCCAGGGCGGGACTTGGTTCCGGGGTCAGTGCCGCGACGGAAATCTCGTAAGGCTTTGGTTTGCCGGACGCCTTGCACTCGAGCTGAGCGCTGACGACTTTGAGCGGAATGGCCGGGAAGAAGTAGCTATTCATCTGGCTGACCAGGTCGCAGTCGGAGGTCTTCAGCGTGGAGGGCTTACCCGGCTGCAGCTCCACCGTTTTGGGTGTCGCGTTCAGGTCAGCGTATTGCTTCTGCGCGGGAGTCAGCGCTTGGGGCAGCATGAATTTGAGCTGTACCTGAGGGGAGCGCGAATTGCAGTCGTAAGGGAGGATCTTGTAGTCGGCCCGGGCGCCGAGCTCGAGCAGGACGTCGCGGAATTTGTACCAGAGGTCGTTGCACGAGTAGGTTTTGGGGAGGTTGTGGAGGCTGACGATGAGATCGTGCTGGAGCCAGGCCGCGGGTTGCGCCGCGGCATTGGAGCTGGGCTGCACGGGCGCCCCAGCATTGGCAGCGGCCACGAAGGCCAGCAACGCAGAGACGACTAGTGCCTTCATATTGAGTTTGATGGCCTTTCTGGGTTCTAGTTCCATCAGACAAGAAAGCGCGTATTCAGATCGGCCAGCGAGGGCCCCGCGCCGCCCGAGGAGACACCCAATAGCTTGCACCGCGGCGTTCTGGCGACCGCTCCAGAAGGTCAGATAGCCGGGCCGCTTCACGGCCGTCGCATCCCGGCCTGCAAATGCCATGAAGAGGTTGCTGCAGCGCGGGTAGTTCTCTGGGCCAATTGACGTCGAAGAACCGTTTCTGCAAGTTCAGCGTAACAATCCTGACATCGACATGGAGTGTGCAACGCAGAAACGATATGGTTCGTTATGTTGCCTCCCAAGCGGAGACTACAGGCCGCGAGTGGTAACTAGTCCTGTGTACGATCGAGGGCTGCCCGGGTCGCGCAACATTCGGAGTGCAGTTCACTGGTCTGTTCTCGCCCGTGATGCCGCACGAGAGTGATGGACCTCGGTCTTGGTGCGGCGCAACGCTCACAGGAACACCAAGTCACCAATACGCGATCGAAATTGGTTCGAATACCCGCTTGTTTCGCCATCTGCCCTCTCCTTCCATAGTGAGAGACGTATGACGCTGCTCCAGCTAGGGAGCCGTAGGTCATCTCTACTCGCCGGCTCCGAATGAATCATACTGTCGACGAACCTAAATCACACGAGTTGGTCGAACATTTTCATCAAGACCTCCAACACGGAAATATTCCTGTAAACTCATGCTCTGACACTCGCAATCGTTGACGGTGCGGCAGAGTCATCCGCAGCGATTGCAGCCACGTCTGGCGAATTGGACTATAGTGCGCACCATCTGAGTGCCGCGCCTGCATATGGAAGTGAACGCGATACGAACCCGCCTTTTGCGCTGGTCGCCGGGCTTACTGGTGGCGGTGCTCCTGTTGTGGGGAATCAAGCACTGGGCATTCGCAGGGCCGCCGCTCAAAGTGCTGACCGTTCCGGTCCGCATCGCCGATGTCGAGCAGACGGTCCTCGCCAGCGGCATCATCCAACCTCGTAAATTGGTCAGCGTCGGTGCCCAGGCGTCCGGGCGCATTATCGCAATGCATGTGAGCCTGGGGGATCTGGTTCACAAGGGGCAATTGATCGCAGAGATCGATCCGCAGCCGCAGCAGAACGCCTTGAACAACGCGGAGGCGGTCCTCGCGCAGGACCGCGCCCAACGCGCATCACGATTGGCGGCCCTGAAACTCGCCGAACTCACCTTCAAACGAGCAGCGGTGACCCTCGCTCAGGAGGCCAGTTCGCAGGCGGACTACGAAACAGCAGAAGCGACGTACAACGGCGCCCAGGCAGACATACAAGCGCTTGATGCCCAGATCAAGCAAGCGGCGATCGCCGTCGAGTTGGCACGCGTCACGTTGGGTTACACGAAGGTCATCGCGCCGATGGACGGAACCGTCGTCGCGATAGTCGCTCCGGAGGGACAGACGGTAAACGCGGTGCAAGCGGCGCCGACGATCGTGAAGCTGGCGGATCTCGAAACGATGACGGTAAAGGCACAGATCTCCGAGGCCGACGTCACGCGTGTACATCCGGGTCAGAAGGTCTACTTCACCATACTCGGTGCTCCAGAGCACCGTTATTACACTCGCCTGCGGGCTGTGGAGCCAGCGCCGGAATCACTAGCAACCGACTCTTCCGGACCCGGTGCCGCTGCTGCCGCCTCGAACAACACGCAGAACTCCGCGATTTACTACAACGCCCTGTTCGATATCGCAAATTCAGATCACGCACTGCGACCCTCGATGACTGCGCAAGTCAGCGTGGTCTTGAACGAGGCAAAGGACGCGGCAACCGTACCCAGCTCCGCATTGAGGGAGGCGAGACCCGACGGGCGGAGGCTCCTTCGTGTGCAGGATCATAAGGGCTCGATCGAGGATCGATGGGTCCGGGTCGGGATCGACGACAATTCCATCGCCCAGGTACTGGACGGTGTTAAGCCAGGAGAGCGAATCGTGCTGGACTCCTCGGCCCCCGCTGGACCACGTCCGAACTCGCCGGGAGCTTCCTGACCGTGAGCGCGCCTCTCCTGCAACTCTGCTCCGTATCGCGTGAGTATCGCTCGGGCGACGGCAAGTTTGCGGCGCTGAAGGACATAAACCTCAGCATCGACGCCGGAGAGATGATAGCCATTGTCGGCGCCTCGGGTTCCGGAAAATCGACGCTGATGAACATACTGGGTTGCCTCGACAGGCCGACGTCGGGAGCGTATCGAGTCGCCGGGGTCGACGTCGCCTCGTTAACCGCAGACGCTCTGTCGACGCTCCGGCGTGAGCGGTTTGGGTTCGTCTTCCAGCGGTACAACCTCCTTCCCGATCTCACTGCGCTCGAAAATGTTGGGGTGCCAGCCGTCTACGCAGGCATTGCGCGCCCCGCTCGCCACGCGAGAGCGAGGGAGCTCCTCGCGAGCCTTGGGCTACAGACTCGCCTCGAACACCGCCCCAATCAGCTCTCCGGAGGTCAGCAGCAACGCGTGAGCATCGCGAGGGCGCTCATGAACGGTGGAGAAGTCATCCTCGCAGATGAGCCTACTGGCGCACTGGACAGCCGCGCCGGGGCGGAACTCCTCGAGACGTTGAAGTCCCTCCACACCCGGGGCCATACCATCGTCCTGGTGACCCACGACCACAATGTTGCGATGCATGCCGAGCGTCTTGTGGAACTCAGGGACGGGCAAATCATCTGCGACCGACGGTGCGCACGGTCGGCTGGCGACGTCGACAACCCTGGGATTCAAATTCGTCCGTCCCCGCCGCACGACTCACCAAGACGCTGGAGGCTGCTGGCCGACGAAAGGGGCAGGCTCTCCGAAGCTTTTCAAATGGCGATCCTGGCCATGAAGGCGAATCGGCTTCGCACGTTCTTAACCATGCTGGGCATCATCATCGGAATCGCCTCCGTCGCATCCGTTGTTGCTCTGGGACAAGGTGGACAGCAGCGTATCCTCACCATGATCCGTGGGATGGGTGTAAACACTGTCGATATCTATCCAGGGACTGGTTGGGGCGACCCCAAGGCTGCCAGGATAGAGACTCTGACGCCGGCGGATGCCGAAGCGATCTCCCGCCAAGGGAATGTTGATAGCGTGACGCCGACGGCTTCAGCAACGGCTTCAATACGCTTCGGAAGCGCATCTGTTAGTGGCACGATCAACGGTGTCGGCGAATCGTACTTTCGCGTGCATGACATGAGATTGGATGAAGGAACTCTGTTTACGGCGTCGGATACAAACAGCCTGGCCCAGGTAGTGGTGATCGACGAAAACACCCGTTCAAGATTGTTCAGGGCGTCAGAGCACGCAGTCGGGCAAATCGTATTTCTCGGCCCCGTCCCATTTCGTGTCGTCGGTGTGGCACGGCCCCGCTTACCGGGGGACCCCAATCTGAACGTGTGGGCACCATTCACGGCGGTCATGGGCCGAATCTCGGGGCAGCACCACCTCAAAGGCATCACGGCCCGAGTATCCGAAGGTTCGCCCCCCGACCTCATGGAGCAGGTCATCGGACAGCTCCTGTCTCAGCGACACGGCCGCAGAGATTTTTACATGAACAACACAGACACGATACGCAAGTCCGTTAAGGCGGCTACGGACACGATGAGGAACGTCGTCCTTTCGATTGCAGTAGTGTCCCTCATCGTAGGCGGTATCGGCGTCATGAATATCATGCTGGTATCCGTGGCGGAGAGAACTCGAGAAATTGGTATTCGAATGGCCGTGGGTGCCAGACGGTTTGACATTCTGTCGCAGTTCATCATCGAAGCCGTACTGGTCTGTGTACTCGGCGGAACATTAGGAGTCGCTCTCTCGTTCGCCGCCAGCTTTTTTTTGCCGCGGCTGCTCCCTCAGTTTCCGATGATCTTCTCGCTCTACTCCGTCTCTATGGCAGTCGGAGTTTCCATGGTCATCGGAGTGGTATTCGGGTTCGTACCGGCCCGCCATGCCGCGAAACTTGATCCTATCGAGGCTTTGGCACGGGAATGATGCTGCGCCCGGTGACGACATTCCTGTTGGTTGCCACAGTCGCGTCCGGATGCGCCACATTCCGAAGCGCGTATCACCGCCCTAACATTGCCACACCGGGCGCATACCCCCATGCAGATCAGTCTGCCCGTGCGTCCCTCTCGCGGTGGTGGGAGAGCTTCAATGACCGCGAGCTGAACTCGCTGGTAGAGAAAGCACTCGAAGCAAACAGCGATCTTGCGCAGGCAGCGCTGCGCGTGCAAGCGGCAGAAATCGAAACGCACCTTGCCGTTATCAACCCGGCCGTCACTGCCGACTATAGTGCAACACGCGCGAAGTTTCTCAAACGGGGATATCCCGCGGCCACCTCACATACTCTCTCGCTGTCGGCCAGCTATGAGATTGACTTATGGGGCAGCCTTGCCGCAACGAAGGACGCGGCAATGTGGGAGGCGAAAGCGACCGAACAGGACCGCCAGAGCACGGCTTTGTTGCTGATCGGCGAGACTGTCGACGCTTACTACCAGATCGCCCTCCTCAATCAGCGAGTCTCACTCGGAGACCAGAGCATTGCTTATGCGACGAAGACCTTGAACCTGGTGAAGGCGCTGGCCGCCGCCGGGGCTGCCAGTAAGCTCGACATCTCAGAGTCAGAGCAGAATCTCAAGAGCCAGCAAGCCAGCCAGACCGAGGTCTTACAGCAGAGGGTCGCGGCTAGAAACACCCTCACGGTTCTGCTTAATGGAGCGCCTTGGCCGGAAACCCGGGAGGCTGCTCAGGTACCTGAAGGACCGCCTCCACCCGTGGACGCCGGTCTGCCAGCGTCCCTGCTCGAAAGGCGCCCGGATCTGAAGGCGGCAGAGCAACGACTCCGGGAAGCCCTCGCAGACACGGATGCCATACGACTCAGCTACTACCCCCAGCTTTCCCTCACCGGCACAGCAGGGACTATCAGCTCGGGACTCTCTGGGTTACTCAGCAATCCGACGGTCTCCCTCGCCGGTGCTCTGAGCGCACCATTCCTGCAGATGGACCAGGCGAGGTTTCACTCCGCATTTGCTCGCACTCAATACGAACTCGCCGTCGTTCAATTCCGGCAAACGCTGTTGCAGGCTATGTCCGATGTCGATACGGCGCTAGCGGCGCGCAGTCAGCTCGCTGAGGAAGGTCGTCTGCTAGAGGCTTCCCTTGCCGCAGAGAAGGATGTAGAGCACCTCTACGAGGTCCGGTACCGCACCGGTGCAGTCGCACTGCACTTCTGGCTAGATGCGCAGCAGACCCGGCGCGCGGCAGAGATCGCTCTTGCAGAAAACCGCCTCAGCGCACTCCAGAACTATTCCGCGCTCTGCCAGGCACTGGGAGGCGATCCGAGGGATTCACAGACCGTTCATTGAGAACTATGTGACTGAACTGGACTCCTGCGCCCGCAGGCGACGGGGGCCGCCTTGCTGCTCGCGCCACAGGCTCGCATAGCAGCGATCCATTCTCAATAGCTCACTGTGCGTCCCGCGTTCGATGATACGACCGCGATCCAGGACTAGGATCTCATCCGCATGCACCACGGTCGAAAGTCGATGAGCCACGATTAGCGTCGTGTTTGTTCGAGAAAGGTCGTTGATGTTCCTTAGGATTTCCCGCTCGGTTCTGCTGTCCAGCGAGGATGTCGCCTCATCGAATACATAGATCGTTGGCCTCTTGAGAGCTGCCCGCGCGATCGCCACACGCTGCTTCTCTCCTCCGGAAAGCTTCAATCCCCGCTCACCGACCTCGGTCGCGTATCCATCCGGCAGCTCTGAAACGAATGAGTGCAGGTGTGCCAGCCGCGTCGCATGCTCAATCTCGTTATCCGCCGCACTCGGTCTGCCAAAGCCAATGTTCTTACCTAAAGTGTCGTTGAAGAGCACGGTATCCTGCGGCACGATTCCAATTGCTCTCCGGAGTTTCGACAGTGGAAGTTCGGCAATCGGAACGCCGTCGAGCAAAATGCGTCCACTGTCAGGCTCGAAGAGGCGAAAAAGCAATCGGATGAGCGAAGACTTCCCTGAACCGCTCGCGCCGACGATCGCGGCCGTTTTACCCGGGGGAATCGAGAACGTGACGTCCCGTAAGATCTCGCGATCGGGCTTATAAGAGAAGTTCACCCCCTCGAACACGAGCGCGCCACATCGCTCACCGTCTACTTGCCTCGCCGTAGAGGTACTCACAGTCTGCTCAATCTTCTCGCCCAGCATCGCCAGCATCTGTTGCAGGAAAGCGAGTCCCTGCGACATGTCGCGAGCCGCTAGACCTATTGCCTGCAACGGCTGGAACAACCGGGTGACGTAGGTGTTCACGAGCACAAAGCTTCCAACGGTCATCGTGCCGTGGAGAGTCTGGTGTCCGGAATACCACAACGTGGACCCGACGGAAGCGGCATAGATCGCGCCCAGAAGCACCTCATAACGGGACTTTATCCGCAGAAGGCCCCGCCAAGCTGCCTCAGTAATCTTAAGTTTCGCGTCATAGCTTTCGCAGATGGCTTCCTCGCCGTCAAAATACTTGATGGTCTCGTAATTTAGGAGACTGTCCGTGAGCGTCGCGTTCGCAGCGACATGAGCCTTCGACACCGCCCGAGATGGCTCAGTAACGCCTTCAGCCGCCCGCCAATAGGTGAATCCGTAGGCAATCCCGGACAGGGCGATGATGCCGAGATAGGTGCCGTGCTTCAGATGCAAGAGCACAATGACGATGGCCAGAAACTCAATGACGACTGGAAAGACTGTGAATACAGCGTGTTGCAGGAGAATCTGGCACCCGTTCAGACCCTGATTGATCGTTTCGCCGACAGCCCCCGTTTTGCGGTCCAGGTGAAATCGCAGGGGTAGCCGAACAATATGCGCGAACAGCCTGTTTCGGAGCCGACGGTTCAGCCTCTGCGTTGCGGTACCGTGTACCAGTTGTCGCAGTGCAGTGGACGCATTCAGAAAAAACTGAAGGATTGCAAATGCCACAATCAGCCATAGAGGCGTCGACAGCCAAGAAACAGAGGCTGTTCCGGCAAAGGTGTCGATGATCTTCTTGTAGATAACAGGAAGGATAGCGCTCACCGTCGAGCCGGCGATGAGCAGTACAAGCGAAGTCGCCAGCTTACGGGTCGTGTAGCGATCCGACTCCAGCCAAAGAACGCCCATCGTGGCACGGAGAGCAGCTGTAGCAGTCTGCTTCGTCATATCGTGAGTATTGGCGTAAAAGTACGCACGTGATCCACGTCATCGTTAAGTACGATTGATCCCTCCTGAACCCAGCTGTGGGCGGCAAACGGATTCATCCTGACGCCAAACACCCATGTCGGAAACATTCCGTAGCCAGCCAAGAATTCGACGACCGTAAACGAATCTCGCAGACATGCGTCTCTTCTCGAGAAAAAGTTTGGCCTCAGAATTGAGTATGCGGTAATTAAGCCAAAGGCTCTGTTCACATCGAACGCGCCCTCGACCCCGCTTCCTCGTGCTTTCCTTTTCCTAACCCGCTCGATCGCGACCTTCAGTGGAACCGTCTTCAGCATCGTCGTTGTTAATAACCAGGCCGAAAGAAATCGACTGAAATGTGTCCTATCAACTCGCGGAATTCGACTTGGAGGTACCTGGAATGTCAGAGTAGGACGCACCATGGACATCGGCGTCGCCGGCTTCCCCATACTCTTATCATCCGTTAGGAGCTTTTCTTCTATGAGTGTGCGAACCAACTCGTCGCGGCGGTGCGGCGGCATCCCCACACCTCGATCAATCTCTGGACCCGGCAACCAACCATCGACCAAGCCAGATAGCGCGCGAGCATCAGATGGTTCGAGCGCAGAATATTTGTCCTGCCTGAGATCGAGAAAGACGACGTACGAGTCGGCGATGCAGACGTAAGAATGCAGGGACAGCCAGTACCGCGGCATGCCTCACCTCCATGCGGGGCACAACGATGCTTCGCCACGCGCTAACCCTGCACTCTGGCGTGCGCATCGTCAATAGGGCGCTAGATATCCAACATCTGTCATGGTCTACTGAGAATCCCCGGGGAGGTTACTGAGAGCGTCGTCAACAGGCCACCAGACCAGACTGCAGTGCCAGTGGTCGCGGTCGGGACGGCTCTTTGTCGGTAAGACTCGAGCCGCCCCCGCACTGATCCGGGTGCGGCGCTGCCGCACCGGGCTCTTGCCGTGGGTACGAGCCTCAAAGCGACGACCGGGCCAAGGATGAAGGATCTGAGCGCGAGGGAGCCAACGAGTGGCCAAGGCGTCCATACGTCGCCAGTTGAGCCGGCAACGCTGGCTGCGTCGCCGAAGCGCACGGTACCAACGCTGAGTTAAGGCCCATCTGAACCTGTCGAGCGCCTTGATGCCACTATGCGGGTATTTCGCTATTTCCGACTAGACTCGAGTCTCTGCTCTTGCACCCAGGCCGCTTTCATCGAGGACCAATGGGCTGCGCGTTCTTGATCCGAGGGCAGTTCATCAAGAAGCCAGAAGGCCATCCAGTCGACGGTCGCCTGCATTGCCGCCAACCTTTCACGGGGCCTGACCAGGGTATGTATTCCAGTCGGGAAGTACTCCCACTCTATGGGTTTTCTATTCAGCCTGAACGCCCCAATGGTTTCCTCCGAGTACGGCGAATAGGGTACCTCCCCAGTGCTAGTAAATAGCGCCGGAGCGTTCACGCGATCTATATTGAAGGTCGTCTCGAGCTCCAACCATCTCTGTTTTCCATGCCAAAAATCGCTTCCGCCGTAGTTATCGACTATTTCTTCAGTCCGTCCACCCTTTCCAGCCTCCTGCAAATACCAGGGGTAACTTCCCGTGTAAGAATCCTCACACACAACCGCTCCGAGACGAATTCGCCCAGGATGCGTAATCGCGCCGAAGGTCTGATAGCCCGCGCGAGAGAATCCGACGACACCTACTCGGCTCGGATCGATAGTCCCCATGCGTGCGAGGGCGTCGACGATAGCGTCGATCCGTGCAACAAAGGTGGGGATCTCTTGGGGCTTCCCTGCGTCAGTAATATCGATCTGTAGCACAGCAATTCCTCGCGCGACTAAAGACTGTGCCGCATCTCCTGTTGGAGTTTCCCCATCCGGGAGAAAATATTCCGGGAAGTAGTAGTACGGTTGAATCACAAGTGGTATATGCGATCCGTCTTTAAACTCCTTGGGAAGCATCAGACCGCCGGTCATTTCCCGACCGCTCGGATCCTGCCAAGAAAACGGTTCCATCCGTGCGCGCCAAATGCCTACCAGTGCGGGATCGCCCGGCGTGAGTGCTAACTCCTGCTTTCCCACGGCGGCGACGACCATCGGTGGATCATTCGCACTCTGACGCAGCGTTACAGAAAGCCGAGACGGAAGCGATTGTGCTGGTCGCTCTGGCGGCGATTTCGAGCGGCTACCTGCCCCGCTGCCTACCCACTGATCGCCGTCCAACTTATAGACCGTGGTTGCCTCGCTTTTTCCGGAGACTTCATGGGTGATTAGCAGCTCGCGCCCGGCTTTCAACCACCTCGCCCCAACGACCCGATCCTCCGTGGATCGCACTCGGGTCGCCATAGGTTCGATTGCTCGCAGCCGACGGGCGTCCAATGCGTAATCCATTACGTACCCCACAACTCCATGGGCTTCCGTCTCACTGTATGTATCACCCGGGAACCGCGCATTGATGAGTAAGATGTGCGCACTGTCACTCGACCACACCGCTGTTTGCGGTGAGCGTGGTGTCGCAATCGCCTCTTCAGCCGCACCAGACGCAGTGACGGGACCCGTCGTAAGTTCGTTAAGGTTCTGCACATGCCCGCTCGACAACTCGACGAGCAAGAAATCGAGCGGCCCGTGCTGGCGCGGATCGACTGGACTCCAAAACTGGCTGCGTAGCACAACTGCCCACCGCCCATTCGGAGATATCCACGAGGTCCAAGCATGCGTATCCAGCTCTTTGCTTACGCCACCGCCCTCGTGGACCGCAAAGACTCTCGAGCGAAACTCCTTGTCAAACGGCCGCCGCGCAGCACCGTTTTTGGTCCACTCAGCGAAGTAGTCAGGATAGGTCAATGGCGGAGGCAGCGGCATCAAGTCTCCATACAGAAACCCTCCTTGTCGATAGTCAAACCACCTGACGTCTTCAGAGTCGTTCGTTAGCTGCTCAAGTGAGCCCGACTCCACGTCAAAGCGAAACAGCTGCAGAATTCCATTATCGGACGGTCCCGCGAACAGTATTCTTTCCAGCACATTGGGATCCTAAGCTTAGAATTCCACGTGGACAAGTTGTCGC
>JADMIO010796524.1_pt1 | contig 51129 bp, 45 predicted proteins | sample 8958161 | NCBI WGS metagenome assembly JADMIO01 (sample SAMN16585339, study PRJNA669376) | soil metagenome | isolation source: Crop rotation soil | place: USA: Cullars Rotation, Alabama | collected 2011 | reverse complement strand
CTTTCCCGTAAACTTCACATCCCGACCACATACAGGCAAAGTAATGGCATTACCGCGAGCCATTACTCCTACGCGCGCAATTAACGAATCCACCATCGGGGCAGCTGGTGTCGATAACGAAGTATCTTCAACCGGTTGAGTATTGAGCGTATGTTTTGGAATAACAGGCGCACGCTTCATTATCTAATCTCCCAGCGTGGTTTAATCAGACGATCGAAAATTTCATTGCAGACAGGTTCCCAAATAGAAAGAGCATTTCTCCAGGCACCAGTTGAAGAGCGTTGATCAATGGCCTGTTCAAAAACAGTTCTCATCCGGATCTGACCTTTACCAACTTCATCCGTTTCACGTACAACATTTTTTAGAACCATGCTTCCCCAGGCATCCCGAATTTGCTCCTCCATCCACGGGGACTGAGAGCCATTACTATTGCTGTATTTGGTAAGCAAAATACGTACATCAGGCTCGAACCCTTTAAGATCAACGTTCTTGAGCAGATCACGAAGCATATCGAAAAACTGCAGTGCGGAGGTGTAGTCAAACAACTCAGCAGGCGTGGGAACAATCAGCACATCAGCAGCACATACGACATTAATCGTGCCGATACCCAGGTTAGGCGCGCTGTCAATAACTATGACATCATAGTCATGAGCAACAGTTTCAATGGCCAGTCGGAGCATCAGGTGTGGATCGGTGGGCAGTTTACCTTCATCAAATTTGCCCATTAACTCAGTTTCAATACGGTGCAGAGCCAGACAGGAAGGAATAATGTCAAGCCCCGGCCAGCAAGTGGGCTTTATTGCATAAGTGACATCGTCCTTTTCCCCAAGATAGAAAGGCAGGAGAGTGTCTTCTGCATGAATATGAAGATCTGGTACCCATCCGTGATACATTGAGGCTGTTCCCTGGGGGTCGTTACCTTCCACGAGCAAAACACGTAGCCCCTTCAGAGCCAGATCCTGAGCAAGATGAACAGAAACTGAGGTTTTGTAAACGCCTCCTTTATGGGCAGCAACCCCGATCACCGGTGGAAATACGTCTTCAGCACGTCGCAATCGCGTACCAAACACATCACGCATATGATTAATTTGTTCAATTGTATAACCAACACGTTGCTCAACCCGTCCTCGAATTTCCATATCCGGGTGCGGTAGTCGCCCTGCTTTCTCGGCATCTCTGATAGCCTGAGAAGAAACCCCAACTAAATCCGCTGCTTCACCTATTCTCCAGCGCCGGGTTATTTTCCTCGCTTCCGGGCTGTCATCATTAAACTGTGCAATGGCGATAGCCTTCGTCATTTCATGACCAGCGTTTATGCACTGGTTAAGTGTTTCCATGAGTTTCATTCTGAACATCCTTTAATCATTGCTTTGCGTTTTTTTATTAAATCTTGCAATTTACTGCAAAGCAACAACAAAATCGCAAAGTCATCAAAAAACCGCAAAGTTGTTTAAAATAAGAGCAACACTACAAAAGGAGATAAGAAGAGCACATACCTCAGTCACTTATTATCACTAGCGCTCGCCGCAGCCGTGTAACCGAGCATAGCGAGCGAACTGGCGAGGAAGCAAAGAAGAACTGTTCTGTCAGATAGCTCTTACGCTCAGCGCAAGAAGAAATATCCACCGTGGGAAAAACTCCAGGTAGAGGTACACACGCGGATAGCCAATTCAGAGTAATAAACTGTGATAATCAACCCTCATCAATGATGACGAACTAACCCCCGATATCAAGTCACATGACGAAGGGAAAGAGAAGGAAATCAACTGTGACAAACTGCCCTCAAATTTGGCTTCCTTAAAAATTACAGTTCAAAAAGTATGAGAAAATCCATGCAGGCTGAAGGAAACAGCAAAACTGTGACAAATTACCCTCAGTAGGTCAGAACAAATGTGACGAACCACCCTCAAATCTGTGACAGATAACCCTCAGACTATCCTGTCGTCATGGAAGTGATATCGCGGAAGGAAAATACGATATGAGTCGTCTGGCGGCCTTTCTTTTTCTCAATGTATGAGAGGCGCATTGGAGTTCTGCTGTTGATCTCATTAACACAGACCTGCAGGAAGCGGCGGCGGAAGTCAGGCATACGCTGGTAACTTTGAGGCAGCTGGTAACGCTCTATGATCCAGTCGATTTTCAGAGAGACGATGCCTGAGCCATCCGGCTTACGATACTGACACAGGGATTCGTATAAACGCATGGCATACGGATTGGTGATTTCTTTTGTTTCACTAAGCCGAAACTGCGTAAACCGGTTCTGTAACCCGATAAAGAAGGGAATGAGATATGGGTTGATATGTACACTGTAAAGCCCTCTGGATGGACTGTGCGCACGTTTGATAAACCAAGGAAAAGATTCATAGCCTTTTTCATCGCCGGCATCCTCTTCAGGGCGATAAAAAACCACTTCCTTCCCCGCGAAACTCTTCAATGCCTGCCGTATATCCTTACTGGCTTCCGCAGAGGTCAATCCGAATATTTCAGCATATTTAGCAACATGGATCTCGCAGATACCGTCATGTTCCTGTAGGGTGCCATCAGATTTTCTGATCTGGTCAACGAACAGATACAGCATACGTTTTTGATCCCGGGAGAGACTATATGCCGCCTCAGTGAGGTCGTTTGACTGGACGATTCGCGGGCTATTTTTACGTTTCTTGTGATTGATAACCGCTGTTTCCGCCATGACAGATCCATGTGAAGTGTGACAAGTTTTTAGATTGTCACACTAAATAAAAAAGAGTCAATAAGCAGGGATAACTTTGTGAAAAAACAGCTTCTTCTGAGGGCAATTTGTCACAGGGTTAAGGGCAATTTGTCACAGACAGGACTGTCATTTGAGGGTGATTTGTCACACTGAAAGGGCAATTTGTCACAACACCTTCTCTAGAACCAGCATGGATAAAGGCCTACAAGGCGCTCTAAAAAAGAAGATCTAAAAACTATAAAAAAAATAATTATAAAAATATCCCCGTGGATAAGTGGATAACCCCAAGGGAAGTTTTTTCAGGCATCGTGTGTAAGCAGAATATATAAGTGCTGTTCCCTGGTGCTTCCTCGCTCACTCGACCGGGAGGGTTCGAGAAGGGGGGGCACCCCCCTTCGGCGTGCGCGGTCACGCGCACAGGGCGCAGCCCTGGTTAAAAACAAGGTTTATAAATATTGGTTTAAAAGCAGGTTAAAAGACAGGTTAGCGGTGGCCGAAAAACGGGCGGAAACCCTTGCAAATGCTGGATTTTCTGCCTGTGGACAGCCCCTCAAATGTCAATAGGTGCGCCCCTCATCTGTCAGCACTCTGCCCCTCAAGTGTCAAGGATCGCGCCCCTCATCTGTCAGTAGTCGCGCCCCTCAAGTGTCAATACCGCAGGGCACTTATCCCCAGGCTTGTCCACATCATCTGTGGGAAACTCGCGTAAAATCAGGCGTTTTCGCCGATTTGCGAGGCTGGCCAGCTCCACGTCGCCGGCCGAAATCGAGCCTGCCCCTCATCTGTCAACGCCGCGCCGGGTGAGTCGGCCCCTCAAGTGTCAACGTCCGCCCCTCATCTGTCAGTGAGGGCCAAGTTTTCCGCGAGGTATCCACAACGCCGGCGGCCGGCCGCGGTGTCTCGCACACGGCTTCGACGGCGTTTCTGGCGCGTTTGCAGGGCCATAGACGGCCGCCAGCCCAGCGGCGAGGGCAACCAGCCGAGGGCTTCGCCCTGTCGCTCGACTGCGGCGAGCACTACTGGCTGTAAAAGGACAGACCACATCATGGTTCTGTGTTCATTAGGTTGTTCTGTCCATTGCTGACATAATCCGCTCCACTTCAACGTAACACCGCACGAAGATTTCTATTGTTCCTGAAGGCATATTCAAATCGTTTTCGTTACCGCTTGCAGGCATCATGACAGAACACTACTTCCTATAAACGCTACACAGGCTCCTGAGATTAATAATGCGGATCTCTACGATAATGGGAGATTTTCCCGACTGTTTCGTTCGCTTCTCAGTGGATAACAGCCAGCTTCTCTGTTTAACAGACAAAAACAGCATATCCACTCAGTTCCACATTTCCATATAAAGGCCAAGGCATTTATTCTCAGGATAATTGTTTCAGCATCGCAACCGCATCAGACTCCGGCATCGCAAACTGCACCCGGTGCCGGGCAGCCACATCCAGCGCAAAAACCTTCGTGTAGACTTCCGTTGAACTGATGGACTTATGTCCCATCAGGCTTTGCAGAACTTTCAGCGGTATACCGGCATACAGCATGTGCATCGCATAGGAATGGCGGAACGTATGTGGTGTGACCGGAACAGAGAACGTCACACCGTCAGCAGCAGCGGCGGCAACCGCCTCCCCAATCCAGGTCCTGACCGTTCTGTCCGTCACTTCCCAGATCCGCGCTTTCTCTGTCCTTCCTGTGCGACGGTTACGCCGCTCCATGAGCTTATCGGGTCCACTCGCGAACGCAGAAAGGCCCACCCGAAGGTGAGCCAGTGTGATTACATTTGCGGCCTAACTGTGGCCAGTCCAGTTACGCTGGAGTCACTAGTATTTAGGTGACACTATAGAAGCGGCCGCGACAACTTGTCCACGTGGAATTCTAAGCTTAGGATCCCAATGTGCTGGAAAGCCTCGCACATCCCGCTCCTTGTCCGACTGCGATGTGGCATTCGCGAATCGAATGCGCGCCCGGTAGGTGGCCGGTTGAGCGAACAGGCCGACGCGCAGTTCCTGCGGCAAACCCTCAGGCACGATGAACTCGGCGTCGACACAACCGGCGCCGCGCCCTTGATTGAACCGCGGGATCGTGCCCGTCGGGTGGTGCTTCCTGCTTGTCGCCTTCAGGAACTCAACGAACTGGGCGACGACAGCCGCCTCATCGGGATCGACGACTTCTTCGGCCAGCGCGGGCGTCTTGATGGACATACCCTTCTCCTTGTTGCGGCGGATGCTCGGCGCAGCCAACTCAGCAATGAGGCTGCCCAGCAGCATTCAATCACAGTGCAGACGTGATTGCGGAGTCCGGGTAGCATGTCGGTTGCGCCGCGGAGCTTTTGCGGATGAGCTGGCCGGGGCGCGAATGGGGGCCTATGCCGAGCATCGAAGGATTCGACTTTTTTCCACTGACGTTCGACGATCACGGAGTGCTGCAGTCGCAGCAGGAGTTCGACGCGCTGTCGGCGCGCGCGGCGTCCGCCACCGACCTGATCGTCATCGCGCATGGCTTTCGCAACGACGAACACGATGCGACACGTCTCTACACAAACTTCCTCGGCACCTTCAGAGCCAACCTCGCCCGGCCCGAATTCAGCGCATTGGCCAATCGGCAGTTCGTCTGCGCCGGCGTGTACTGGCCGTCGAAGCCGTTTCGAGAGAGCTTCGACGAAAGCCAGAGCGGCACGCGCGGACTGCAGGCCGACCCGCTCGCCGATGCGAAGGCGCAGCTCGAGGAGTTCAAGGCCGACAACGCCTCGCCCGCGCAGCGCGCCAACCTCGACAAAGCGATCGCACTGCTGCCGGCGCTCGAGACGAATCCTCGCGCGCAGGACGAATTCGTCAAGCTCGTGCTCTCGCTCGTCGACACGTCGAGCGTGGATGCCACCGAGGGGCTGCCGCAGATGCGCCGCCGTTCAGGTTCGGAGATTCTTGACCGATTGAGCGGGCCACCGGCTGCTGACGGCACCCGTGGCTTTGGCGATGTGGTTGGCAGAATCGCCGGCGGCGTCGGGCAATTCCTGAACCTCACGAAGTGGTACGTCATGAAGGATCGATCCGGTACGGTGGGCGCCACCGGCGTCGCCGACGCGATTCGCACCCTGCACGGCAAATTTCCGGCGCTGCGTCTTCACCTCGTCGGACACAGCCTCGGCGGCCGCCTTGCGGCGGCGTGCGCAAAAGCGCTCGCCGACCCGCCGCCGGTGCCGCTCGATTCGCTGACCCTCCTCGAGGCGGCGTTCTCGCACTTCGGCTTCAGTCCCGACAACGGGCGCGGCAACGCCGGGTTCTTCCGCGACGTGATCGTTCGGAAGATCGTCAAGGGCCCGTTCCTGTCGACGTTCTCAGCCGAAGACACCGTGGTCGGCAAGGCCTACTCCGCGATGTCGCGCCTGGCGGGCGATGACACCAGGGGGCTCGGCGACGAGCACGACCAGTTCGGCGGCATTGGCCGCAATGGACCGCTGAAGACGACGGAGGTGTCCACCACACCGTTGAACGCCGCCGGCACGCCGTACCAATTCAAGGACGGCGTCATCAACAATCTCAACGGCTCGGGCGGCCTCATCAAGAACCATGGTGACGTGGCCAACGACGCCGTCACATACGCCTTCGCAAGTGCGATCGCTCGCACCTAATCAGGGTGATACGTGATGAGAGTCTCGAACGTCGCGCGCGCCAACCGATGGCCACAGGTCGTGATCGCGACGATGGCCGTCGTCACCGTGATCTGCACGTGGATGAGCGCGGCAGCCCAGTCCGCTCCGGATATCGTCACCGACTTCAAGTACGGCTCGATCGGCACGGAGGGCAACGTCGGGGTGCCGTACTGGGTGTGGAAGGTGCTGCCGGAAGTATTCGCCGACAAGTTGCCCAATCGCGCCGGAACCGGCTGGGAGCGCATCGGGTTTACTTACGACAATCCACGCGGCGACTTGCCGATGGGCACTTCGCGGAGCAACGACTGGGTGCCGCGCGTCGGATTGAACTGCGCGACGTGTCATTCGGGCCAGTATCGTGAGGCACCCGGGGCGGAGCCGAAGATCGTCCTCGGGATGCCTGCGCACCAGATGGATCTGCAGGCCTATGCGCGGTTCCTGTCGGCCTGCGCCAAGGACCCGAGGTTCACTGCCGACACGCTGATCGCGGCCATGCAGAAGCATCCGGAGTTCGGATTCTTCGATGGCATTACCTACCGGTTATTCGCCATCGGTGCGACGCGGAAGGGCATCCTCGAGCGCGACGCGAATATCGCGTGGTTCGACAAGCGGCCGCCACAGGGACCGGGGCGGGTGGATACGTTCAATCCCTACAAGGCGATGTTCGCGGCCGAGACGCATTTCGACACCGACACGAGCGTGGGCACCGCCGATCTGCCGTCTCTGTGGAACCAACGCATGCGCCGCGGGTTGTGGCTGCACTGGGATGGCAACAACGATTCGGTCGAGGAGCGCAACAAGAGTGCGGCGATCGGGGCCGGTGCGACTCCCGACTCGATCGACCTGGTGGCGCTGGACCGGATCGCGAACTGGATTCTCGATTTGAAGCCTCCGCCGTATCCGGCCAACCGCATCAACGCCGCGCTGGCCAATACCGGACGCCCGCTCTATCAGCAGCACTGTTCAAGCTGTCACGACATCGGCCAGCCGAAGGTCGGCCAGACGATCGACATTGCCGAGATCGGGACCGACCCGGAGCGGCTGAATTCATTTACGCCGGAGCTGGCCAAGATGATGAACACCATCGGCACCGGCAAGCCCTGGAAGTTCTCCCACTTCCGCAAGACGAATGGCTACGCCGGCATGCCGCTCGACGGCATCTGGTTGCGCGCGCCCTACCTGCACAACGGTTCGGTGCCCACGCTTCGCGCGCTGCTCATGCTCGACCCGCGCCCGGCGACGTTCTATCGTGCCTACGACGTCTACGATTTTCAGGGCGTGGGATTCGTCTCGTCAGGGCCAGAGGCCGAAAAGAGCGGCGTCATCTACAAGACGTCCGATCGCGGCAACGGTAACGGCGGACACACCTACGGCCAGCAGCTGTCGGTGGCGGATCGCGAGGCGCTGCTCGAGTATCTCAAGACGCTCTGAGCGCCGCGGCTATCGACGTCGAGAGATGGCCTCGTCAGCGTCAGCAGGCGCTGACGAGTCTCCCTCGATGCGGAGCAGATCGTGGCCGTATCAGCCCCGCCGAGCGGCTTCGATGGTCGCGACGTCGATCTTCGTCATCGGCATCATCGCTTCGAAGGCGCGCCTTGCCTCATCACCACCCGCCGCGAGCGCGTCGGTCAGCACGCGCGGCGTGATCTGCCAGGACACGCCCCAGCGATCCTTGCACCAGCCGCACGCGCTTTCCTTGCCGCCGTTGCCGACAATCGCGTTCCAGTAGCGGTCCGTCTCTTGCTGGTCGTCGGTCGCGACCTGGAAGGAAAAGGCCTCGTTGTGCTTGAACGCGGGCCCGCCATTGAGACCGAGGCACGGTATGCCCAGCACCGTGAACTCCACCGTCAGCACGTCGCCCTTCTTGCCGCTGGGATAATCAGCGGGCGCTTCGTGAACCGCCGTCACCTTACTGTCGGGAAACGTGTCGGCGTAAAAGCGCGCCGCCTCTTGCGCGTCCTTGTTGAACCACAGGCAAATCGTGTTCTTCGGCGTCATCTGCGAATGCTCCTTGTCGTTGCTCACGTTGAAGCGTACCCAATTTCTGTTCGATCGCCACAAGTGATCCATGGTCGAGGTCCAACGTCTGTCTGCAAGAACGGTTGCAGTCAGGGTGTAGCATGGCCAGGGAGTCACTATGGACATCACACAAATGCTCGGCACGCTGGGCGGCTTTCAGTCGATGGCGGGCGAACTCGGCGTCAGCGAGGCTCAGGCAAAGGCCGGCGCCGACGCGCTGCTGCCGGCGATTCTCGGTGGACTCAAGAAGCATGCGCAAGCCCAGCCGGAAGGTCTCGACGGACTGCTGAACATGGTCGGCGGTCTCGGTGGCGGCGCCATGCTCGATGAGGTGCTTGCTCCGCGCGCGACGGACGTCAGCCAGGGCAACAACGTGCTCGGTCAGATCTTCGGCTCGCATGACGTCAGCCGCACCGTCGCACGAAGCGCAGCCGCCCAAAGCGGGCTCGATCCGTCCGTGCTCAAGAAGATGTTGCCGATGCTGACGATGCTGGTCGCCGGATACATGGCAAAGCACGGCCGGACGTCAGCCGTGCCGGCGCCATCGGCCGATGGTGGTCTCGGCAGCCTGCTCGGCGGCATGATGAGTGGTCAGTCCCAGCAGTCGGCCGGCGCCGGCGGCCTGGCGTCGATGCTCGATCTCAACGGCGATGGCAACGCGCTCGACGACATCATGGGCGTGGCGGGACGCTTCATGAAGTGAGTCGCCTTTATTTCACTCGCACTCGTCCCGTCGTGAAAGCGGCACCCTTGCCGGCATCGAGCAGCTTCTTCTCATCGAGCAGCCCGAATAACTGAATCAGCTTGGCGACGACTCCCGTCCAGCCGGTTTGGTGACTCGCGCCGAGCCCGGCGCCGTTGTCGCCGTGGAAATACTCATAGAACAGGACCAGGTCGCGCCAATGAGGATCGTTCTGGAAGGTCTCGGTGCCGCCGTAGACCGGCCGGCGTCCGTCCTCGTTGCGCAGGAAGATCCGCGTCAGGCGATCGGAAATCTCCTTTGCCACCTGGAACAGGTTCATCATCGTTCCGGAGCCGGTCGGGCACTCGATCGTGAACGTGTCGCCGTAATAGGCGTAGAAATTCAGCAGCGCCCGGATCAGCATCACGTTCACCGGCATCCAGATTGGACCGCGCCAGTTCGAGTTGCCGCCGAACATGCCGGAGTCCGATTCGGCGGGCAGGTAACCGACACGATATTCCTGGCCCATGACGTTGAGGACATACGGGTTGTCCTCGTGGAATTTTGACAGCGCGCGGATGCCGTACGGACTGAGGAACTCGTTCTCGTCGAGCATCGTCGTCAGGATTCGCCGCAGCCGCTCGGTGTTCACGAGCGACAGCACGCTGCGTCCGGCCACGCCGTAGTGATCCTGTCCGACGGGGTGCATGGTGGTCAGCAGTTCCGGCATGCGCCGCAGGCGTTCGGTGATGGCGCGCATGGCCTTCGGGACGCGTTCGCGCTGCTGCTGTTCGATGATCGTGGTGGCGCACATCGGCAACAGTCCAACCATCGATCGCACCTTGAGCCGCCTGGTGCTGCCATCGGGCAGCTGCAGCAAGTCGTAGTAGAAGCCGTCCTCTTCATCCCACATGCCGTCGGCGTTATCCGAGCGATTGATCCCCGCGGCGATGAAGTAGAAATGTTCGACGAACTTGAAGACCATTTCTCCGTAGGTCGGATCGTAGGTGGCGAGCTCGACGGCGAGCTCGAGCATGTTCTGGCTGAACAGGGCCATCCAGGCCGTGCCATCGGCCTGCTCGAGGTAACCTCCGGTCGGCAGTGGCGCGCTGCGGTCGAAGACGGCGATGTTGTCGAGACCGAGAAAGCCGCCCTCGAACACGCTCTTGCCGAAGCGATCCTTGCGATTGACCCACCAGGTGAAGTTCAGCAGCAGCTTGTTGAACGTCGACTGCAGAAAGTCGACGTCGACTTCGCCCCTGAGCGCCTGTTCGGTGCGATGCAGGAACATCGTGGCAAAGGCGTGGACCGGCGGGTTGACGTCACTGAAATTCCATTCGTAGGCGGGGATCTGACCGTTCGGGTGCAGGTACGAGCCGCGGAGCATCAGTTCCATCTGCTCCTTGGCAAAGTCGGAGTCCACGATCGAAAGCGGCAGCGTGTGGAACGCCAGGTCCCAGGCGGCGTACCACGGATACTCCCACTTGTCGGGCATCGAGATGATGTCCTGGTTGAGCATGTGGAACCAGTCCGAGTTGCGCGAACTTCGATAGCCGTGATGCAGCGGATTGGAATGGTGCTCGTCCAGCCAGCTGTCGCCGTCGAAGAAGAAGAACTGCTTGCTCCACAGCATGCCGGCAAGGGCCTGGCGCATGACACTAGCGGCGTCCTTGCTCACCGACGGCGGCGTCACCGCCTGGTAGAACTCATCGGCTTCCCGCACGCGTTCATCGAAGACATCGTCGAACGCTTTGCCGAAGGTTTGGCCATTGCGCTCCACGGCGCCGCTCGTCAGCCGCAGCCGAATCACGCTCGTCTGACCCGCGCCGATCGTGGCCTGGTAGTGCGCCGCGACCTTGGTGCCTTTAGCGTCGGGATTAATCGTGTCCTGGCGGCCGTGGACCACGCACTCGTTGATGCCGTCCTTGACGTAGAAGCTCTCGTTCTCAGTGCCGAACAGCCGCACATGGTTGGTTTCGTTTTCGGTGAAGAGCAGCGGCACGTCGCCTTCGCATGACAGGTTGAATGCGCCGAGCAGGCGATGCGTGGCCACGGCGGCCGTGGTGCCGGCCGGTGCCGCCACCTGTTCGATGTGCGGCTTTTCAGGCGATCGGTTCTGTTCAGCGATCCACTGCGACCAGTCGTTGCGAAACCACAACGTCGGCAGCAGGTGCAGGCCGGCGGTGTCGGGCCCGCGGTTGATCGCGGTGATGCGCACGAGCACGTCTTCAGGCGCGCCCTTTGCGTACTCGACGAACACGTCGAAATACCGGCCGCCCTCGAACACGCCGGTGTCGAGGAGCTCGTATTCCATTTCGTGCCGGCCGCGCCGCCGATTGGTCTCCACCAGATCCGCGTACGGATACGCCGCCTGCGGATACTTGTAGAGGTACTTCATGTAGGAGTGGGTCGGCGTGCTATCGAGGTAGAAGTAGTACTCCTTGACGTCCTCGCCGTGGTTGCCTTCGCTGTTGGTCAGCCCAAACAGCCGTTCCTTGAGGATGGGATCCTGGCCGTTCCAGAGCGCGAGGCTGAAACAGAGGTGCTGCTTGTCGTCGGAAATGCCGGCCAGGCCATCTTCGCCCCAGCGATAGGCGCGCGAGCGGGCATGGTCGTGGGTGAAGAAATTCCAGGCGTCACCGTTCTCGCTGTAGTCCTCGCGGACGGTGCCCCACTGCCGTTCGCTCAGGTAGGGTCCCCACTTCTTCCACGGGCCCTTCTGCCGCCGTGCATCATCCAGTCGAAGCTGTTCTGCAGTCATGGGGACACCTGCTGAATCACCGTAGACGCGGTCAGGTCCAACCCTGGCGCCATCAGGCGAGTATAAGTGGCCGTCAGCCTGGCACAACCACAATCCAACCATGACGCTGCACGGCGATTGACGCCGACCCGGTGCATAATGTGAACAGTGGTTCGAAAATCGAACGTCCGTTCACAGGTCCCACGCCGTGTCGTGCGCAGAGATCGCCAGCGCGACGCCATCCTGCGCTCCGCCGCGCGCCTGTTCCGCGAACGCGGCTTCGCCGACACCGGCATGCGCGACATTGCTTCGGCCGCGGACCTGTCGGCCGCAAACCTCTACCACTATTTCGACAGCAAGAGCGACCTGCTGTTCTATTGCCAGGACCGCGCGCTCGACCGCATGCTCGCCGCCGTGACGCTGGCGCGCGACGGTGCGCGCCCGGCGGCCGAGCGGCTCCACATCGTGTTGAGCGCACACGTGCAGACATTGCTCGACGACATTGAAGGCGCCACCGCGCATCTGCAGATCGATGCGCTCCCGCCGTCCTTGCGCGACGTCATCGTCAAAAAACGCGATCGCTACGAGCGGGCGTTGCGCAGAATCATTGCCGAGGGAATTCGCCGCGGCGAGCTGGTTGACATGGACCCGGCGGTCGTGGCGCGCGCCATGCTCGGCGCGATGAACTGGACGGTAACCTGGTTCCGCCCCGACGGCCCCGGCACACCGCTCGCCGTCGGCGAGGTCATCGCGCGATTCCTGATCCGCGGTGTCGCGCTGCGAAGTCCGGCGGTCAGGCGCAATTTCCCAAAGGTGAACCCGTGAAGTTTGCCCTCACATGCACCGTCAACGACGAACCCGTCGAGATCCTCGTCGACGACTATAAAACCCTCCTCGAGGTGCTGCGCGAGGATCTCGGGCTGACCGGCACGAAGCATGGCTGCGAGCTCGGCGAGTGCGGCGCCTGCGCGGTACTGGTCGACGGCGAGCCGGTGCTGTCGTGCCTGCAGCTGGCGGTCGAATCCGCGGAGCGGCGCGTCACCACCGTCGAAGGCCTGGTGTGCGGCGGACGGCTGCATGCGCTACAGGAGACGTTCGCCGACCTCGGCGCCGCGCAATGTGGTTACTGCACCCCCGGAATCTTGATGACCGCCAAAGCACTGCTGGATCGGGAGAAACATCCATCGCGCGAACGGATCAAAGACGCACTGTCCGGAAACCTGTGCCGCTGCACCGGCTACGGCCAGATCATCGACGCCGTCGAAGCCGCGGCCGAACGCTTGTCTCGCGCGGATGCGAGTGAGGAGCCGCGATGACTGACAACCACCGCATCGTCGGACGGCCGCGCCGCCGGGTCGACGCGCGCGCGAAGGTGACCGGCCAGACGCGATTCGCCGACGACATCATCCTGCCTCGCATGCTTCACTGCCGGCTGCTGCGATCGACGCAACCGCACGCGAAGATCCTGAGCGTCGACACCTCAGCGGCGGCAGCGCTCGACGGCGTGCATCTCGTCCTCACTGGCGATGAGTTCCCGATTCCCTACGGCATCCTGCCCGTCAGCCACGACGAGCACGCGCTTTGCCGCGACAAGGTCCGCTTCGTCGGCGATCCGGTTGCCGCCGTCATCGCGCGCGATGAAGTGACGGCCGAGCGCGCCGTCGAGCTCATCGACGTCAGCTACGAACCGCTGCGCACGTTCGCATCGCCTGCCGACAGCCTTGCCCACGACGAGCCGCGCATCCACGACTACGGCGATCACGGGAACGTGCACAAGGCCGTCGCGCTCCAGTTCGGCGACGTCGATGCCGCCATCGAGGCCGCCGACCATGTGTTCGACGACGTGTTCTTCTTCGAGGGGAATACGCACCTGCCGATCGAACAGCATGCCACGGTGGCGGCGAAGGATCCGGACGGCAAGCTGGTCGTGTATTCGAGCACGCAGACGCCGCATTACCTGCACCGCGCGCTTGCCAAGACCCTGGCGATGCCCCCGGCGCACATTCGCGTCGTCGCCACGCCGAACGGCGGCGGCTTCGGCGGTAAGAGCGATCCGTTCAACCACGAGATCGTTATCGCGAAGGCGGCGCTGATCCTCGATCGTCCGGTCAAGATCTGCTTGAACCGCGAAGAAGTGTTCCTGTGCCATCGCGGCCGGCACCCCGTGCTGATGCGCTTCCGCACCGGCGTCACCAACGACGGCAAGATCACCGGCCTCGATCTTCAGACACTGCTCGACGGCGGCGCCTATGGATCGTACGGTGTGGCCAGCACGTTCTATACGGGCGCGCTGCAGACCGTGACCTACGACATCCCCCGCTATCGCTTCCGCGGATGCCGGGTCTTCACCAACAAGCCGCCGTGCGGGCCAAAGCGCGGGCATGGCACGCCCCAGTCGCGGTTCGGCCAGGAAGTGCAGCTCGACAAGATTGCCGAGCATCTCAAGATCGACCCCGCCGAACTTCGCCTGCGCATCGTGGCGCCGCCGGACTCGCTGACCGCCAATTACATGCGGGTCAGGACGATCGGCCTGTCCGAGTGCATCGCGCGCGTCGTCGCACGCTCGCAGTGGAACGAGAAATTCAGGAAACTGCCGCGCGGCCGCGGCGTCGGCCTCGCCTGCTCGTCGTACCTGTCCGGCGCCGGCATGCCAATCAACTGGAACGACATGCCTCACTCGGGTGTGCAGCTGAAGCTCGATCGCAGCGGCGGCGTCACCGTGTTCTGCGGCGCGACCGAAATCGGCCAGGGGTCGGACGACGTCCTGGTCGCGATGGTGGCCGAGGTGTTAGGGATTGAACCGTTCGACGTGCGAGCGATCACCGGCGACACGGATCTCACGCCGGTCGATCTCGGATCCTATTCGAGCCGCGTGACGCTGATGATGGGCAATGCCGCCATCCAGGCGGCGGAGCGCGCACGGCAGATCGTGGCCTCCGCGGTCGGCGCGCGACTCGAGGTGCCGCCGGATCGGCTGGTGTTTGCCGGCCGGCGCGTGTTCGACAGCGAGCGTCCGGATCGCGGCGTGACGTTCCAGGAAGCCGTCTGCATCACTGAAGCGCGCCAGGGGACGATCGGGACAACGGGCTCGTATACACCACCGAAGTCGGCGGGCCACTACAAGGGCGGTGGCGTCGGTCCGACGCCGACGTATTCGTACACCGCCGCCGTCGTCGAAGTGGATGTCGATCCTGACACCGGATGGATCACGGTGCCGCGAGTGTGGATCGCGCACGACATTGGCTGCGCGTTGAATCCAACGCTGGCAAGAGGCCAGGTCGAGGGAAGCGTCTACATGGGCCTTGGTGAGGCGTTGATGGAGGAACAAGCGTTCCGTCGATTGCCCGCGCGCTTGTCGAACGCACTCGTCCACAAGTTCCCGTCGATGCTCGAATACAAGAGCCCGACCACGCTAGAAATGCCGGAGATCTTCACCGATCTCATCGAGCATCCGGATCCGGAAGGTCCATTCGGCGCCAAGGAAGTCGGCCAAGGCCCGCTCCTCCCGATCATGCCGGCCGTGGCCAACGCCGTCTACGACGCCGTCGGCGTGCGGGTCGACCAGATCCCGGTAACCCCTGAGAAGATTCTGCGCGCGCTCAAAGCACAAGCGACGGGCAAGCCCGGTCGTTCAGGACCGTCCGAGTTCCCGGCCGTGCCATGGCCGGACGCCCTGCTCGTTGCGCCGCCGTGGGAAGGCGGCGATGGCCGCGCCTCCAACGAGCCGGAACGGCGATCACGTCGAAAAGCCGAAGCCGGCGTCGAGGCGACGGCGGGAGTGCGGTCATGATGCGGCTTCCGCAGTTTCGCTACCGTGCCCCGCGCACGGTCGATGATGCGGTCGCGTGGCTCGCCGAGGATCCCGCACAGAGCATGCTGCTGGCCGGCGGCACAGACATCCTGCCGAACATGAAGCGCCGGCAACAAACGCCGGCGACACTCATTGGCCTGCGTGGCATCCGCGCGCTCAGTGAGATCACAAACGGCGACAGGTTGACGATCGGCGCAGGCGTATCGCTGGCGACAGTCACCGGCAACACCCGCATCCGGCAGGGCTATCCGGGACTGTGGCAGGCCGCCGTGCAAGTGGCGACACCGCATTTGCGCAACATGGCAACGATCGGCGGCAACCTGTGTCTCGACACCCGCTGCACCTACTACGACCAGACACACGAGTGGCGCAAGGCCATCAACTTCTGCATGAAGCGTGACGGCGACACCTGCTGGGTCGCGACCTCGAGCCCGAAATGCCTGGCGGTGTCGTCCACGGATACCGCACCGATGCTGCAGGCGCTCGGAGCGACGGTCAACCTGGCGTCCTCGCGCGGGAGCCGTGTCGTGGCGCTGAGAGACTTGTACGCCAATGACGGCATCCATTACCTGACGCGACAGCCCGATGAGATATTGACGACGATCGCCCTGCCGCCCTCCAGCGGCTGGCGAAGCGCGTACTGGAAGCTTCGCCGCCGCGGATCGTTCGATTTTCCGGTCGCCGCCGCGGCCGTGGCTGCCAGGCTCGACGGTTCGACGGTGGCCGACGTGCGCATCGTGCTCGGCGCGGTAGCCTCGCGACCGGTGGAGAGCGAACGGGCGGCAGCACTCCTGCGCGGGAATCAGCTTGGCGACGCGCTCATCGACGAAGCGGCGGCCGTTGCGAGCGAGGTCGCCAAGCCGATGGACAACACCGACTTCGAGCTGACCTGGCGCAAGAGCATGGTCCGCGCGCTCGTCGGCCACGCGCTGCGCGAGATTCGCGGTGACGACATGCGAGCAAGGCGGCTGCAACTCGCCCGCCAGGAACTGCTCATCCCCGTCGCGCACCACGACGACGCTCCGCCGCCCTGAAGCGTCACGGCAAAGGCCGGTTTTGCCGCGGCCGGCAAAGTTGTATGATCTGCCCCTTCAACCAGCCATCCTTTACACAGCGACAGGGGGTTCATCATGGCGACGACGGGCATCAACAACGGCGTGAACGTACAGGCGCTACTCGATGCGCGCGAAGCATTGAAGGGTGCGCCGGAGGCGGCGAAGTTCACGTGGCGGGCGTCGTGCAAATGGCAGAACGGCACGCACAGCAAGACGCACGTGCAGAGCTTTTTCGGACTCGGCCAGGAACAGAGCCACAAGATGCCGACCGAGTTGGGCGCCGATCATCCGGAGATCTTTGCATCGGAAGATCACGCCATCACGCCGATCGAATACATCCTCGTCGGGCTCGCCAGCTGCCTGACGGCAGGCGTGGCGTCGGTTGCGCAGAACCGCGGCATCCAATTGCGGTCGGTAGAGTCCCAACTCGAAGGCAAGATGGATCTGCGCGGCATCCTCGGCATCGACAGCGACGTTCGCAACGGCTACGACGACATCAAGGTGACTTTCAAGATTGACGCCGACGCGTCGAAGGAAGACATCGAGGCGCTGGTCGCGCAGTCACAAAAACGCTCGGCGGTCTACGACATCGTCACCAATCCGACGAACGTCACCGTTCACGTCGCCTAGCCGCGGAGTGTGACCATCGAGCAGGTCACGACGGTTGTCATCGGCGCCGGTCACATGGGCCTGGCGGCGAGTCGCTGTCTCAGCGACCATTCCATCGATCACGTGGTGCTCGAGCGCGGCGAGGTTGCCAATTCCTGGCGTCACGAACGCTGGGATTCGCTGCGCCTGCTGACGCCAAACTGGCAGAGCCGGCTGCCAGGCTATCAGTACGACGGCCCCGATCCTGATGGCTACATGACGATGCGCGAGGTGATTGAGTTCATCTCGCGCTTTGCCGCGCGGTCAGGCGCGCCGGTGCGTACGCATACTGCCGTCACGCGGGTCCGGCGATCAGACGACGGGTACGACGTCGCGACCAGCAACGGCGATCTGCGCTGCCGGACCGTCATCATCGCCAGCGGCGCATGCAATGCTCCATCGGTGCCGGCGCTTGCCGCCGCCATACCGGCCTCGATTCAGTGCTTCACGCCGTTCAGTTACCGCAATCCGAATGACCTGCCCGACGGCGGCGTGCTGGTCGTCGGCGCATCCGCCACCGGCGTCCAGCTCGCCGATGAAATCGTTCGCTCCGGCCGGCCGGTCACGCTCTCGGTCGGCGAGCACGTCAGGTTGCCGAGGCTCTACCGCGGTCGTGACGTGCTGTGGTGGATGGAGGCGTCGGGCGTCTGGAACCAGCGCTACGACGAAGTCGACGACCTGGTGCGCGTCCGCCGGCTCCCCTCGCCCCAGTTAATCGGAACGCCCGAACGCGTCACGCTCGACCTCAATGCGCTCAGTGCCGTCGGCGTCGAAATCGTCGGTCGGCTGTCCGCAGTACGCGACGGCGAGGCGCTGTTTTCAGGTGGGCTGCGGAATCAGTTCGCGCTGGCGGACCTGAAGATGAACCGCCTGCTCGCGACGTTCGACGAGTGGGCGCGGAGTCATGGCCGCGACGCCGAGGTCGGCGCGCCGGAACGCTTCGAACCGACACGCGCGCCGGAGTCGTCGCGCTTGAAGCTCGATCTGCGAAAGACCGGGATTCGTTCGATCCTGTGGGCGACCGGCTTCAAGCCTGACTACAAGTGGCTGGACGTGCCGGTCGTCGACGAGAAAGGGCACTTGCGCCACGACGGCGGTGTCGTTGATGCACCGGGCCTCTACGCGCTGGGGCTGCCGTTCCTGCGGCGCCGCAAGTCAACGTTTCTCAGCGGCGCGGAGGACGACGGGCGCGAGCTCGTCGATCACCTTGTCAATTACCTGGCGAAGCCGGCAGCGGAAAGCTAGTCACCGCCTGCGACTCCTTCTTCATCTCCTCGCTCAACGCACGGTGCAGTTGCTGCACCTGGGGCAGGTCCCACTCGAAGGAGGCGACGGCATCGGTGACTTCGAAGTGGCTGACGGCCAGGTTGTCGCGAGCGCTTTGATATCCGGCGAAGGCGGCGTCGGTACCCGCGTCGACCGCTTGCGCCAGCAGGTCGGCGTCGATGAGCGCGTCCGTGATGCCGTGCGCGGTCAGCGGATCCTTGAAGTAGCCGGCGTCACCGACCAGCGCCCATCCCGGGCCGTACGACTGTCGAAAGAATCCGGGCTCGCCGCCAAATCCACGGAACTTCTCCACTCGCTCGGAGCGCCGCACTACGGCGGCCAGGTCCGGCGCGCACTGCTCGAGGACCTGTCGATGGCCCGTTTCCGTTCCATGCCGCATCATCTCGGGAAACCGATCCTGCGGCACCGTCGCAAATATGCAAGCGTGGTTGTCGTTGGTCTGGATCGCGCCCGCGCTCAGGCCCGGTTGGTAATACCAGTGGTAGCCGGCGACGCCGGTGTCTGACCAGTAACTGAAGATCACGCCGGTCGCATGACGGCCGGTCCGGTAGCACTCCGCACCGGCAAGCCGCGCGACGGTCGAGTGCACACCGTCGGCGCCGACGGCGAGTGCGGCCGTCACGCGGCGCTCCCGATCCTGGCCGTCCTTGATCACGACGCCGGTGACGCGGCCGGTGTCCGAGCGAACCAGGTCGACAAGCTGCGTCTCGAACAGGAACTCGGCCCCGGCGTTACTTGCCGCGTCGACGAGCACGCGATCGATGACGGTTCGCCGCGGAGCGTAAAGTCCCTCGATGTCGCCGTGCGGCTTGATCGGCACAGCCAATACGTCGTCGCCGTAGTAGAACGAGGTCGTGCGAATGACCGGAGTGCCTGCCGCCTTGATGCCGTCCAGCACGCCCCATCGAGCCAGTTGCAGCACGCCGGCCCGCATCAGCGCGTGCGTCGAGACGGTGTCGCTTCCGTAGTGGCCGCGATCGATCGCGAGCACACGAAGACCACGGCGCGCGAGGAGCAGCGCAGTGGCGGCTCCGGCGCAACGGGCTCCGACAATGACGGCGTCGTAATCGAAAGATGGCGTCGCGACCGGCATACCATAGCATGCCGAATTGCCGACTAGGTTTCGACCGGCAAGTTACCCGCCGCCCACGCCGCGATGCCGCCGGCAATTTCACTGACCTGCGTGAAACCGTGACGCTGCAGCAGGCTGGCGGCGATCGACGATCGATAGCCTCCGGCGCAGTAGACGAGCAGCGGACGATTGGCGGGCAACTCGTCCAGCCGCTTGCCGAGTTGCGTGAGCGGAAAACTGAGGCTGCCGGCAATGCGCTTCTGCTGACGTTCGCCCGGCGCCCTGACGTCCACCATCACCGGTGCATGGCCTGGCGCGGCCGTGTCGACACGATCGGCGGCCACCTGCGCGCTCAACCGTTCAGTCGACATCGTCAGGTCGGGACGCGATTGCAGGCTATGCAGGCCGTCCTTGAGATAGCCGACGACTTGATCGAAGCCGATGCGGCCCAGCCGCATCGCGGCTTCCTGCTCGCGTCCGGGATCGGCGATGATCACGATCGGCTTCTCGTGGGCCAGCACGCTGCCCGCCCACGTGGCATATTGGCCGGCGAGGCCGACGTTGATGCTTCCCTTCAGGTGAGCGGCGGCAAACTCCGCCGGGTCGCGCGTATCGAGCACTTGCGCGCCGACCGCCTGCAGCGCAAGCAGCTGGTCGAGCGTGATCGCGTTGACTCTGTCCAGCGTCTGGTCGAGCGTCGGCCGCTCGCGGCTGTTGAGGACGGCGTCGTAGGTGAAGTACGACGGCGCTTCCGGTTGATCCGCGGTGACCAGCTCGATGAACTGCGCCTTGCTCATCGGCTGCAGCGCGTAATTGGAGCGCCGCTGCTCACCGATCGTCGACACCGTCTCCTTGCTCAAGGCTTTTCCGCACAGCGAGCCGGCGCCGTGAGCCGGGTAGACTTCGGCGCTGTCGGGAAGCGCCATGAGCTTGTTGCGAAGCGAGTCGTAGAGCAGGCCGCCGAGATCATTGGCCGACCAGCCAAGCGCGACCCGCAGATCGGGACGACCGACGTCGCCGATGAACAGCGTGTCGCCGGTCAGTACGGCTTGCGGCTCCGACGCGCTCCGATCGAGGTCGTACACGACCAGCGAAATCGATTCGGGGGTGTGCCCCGGCGTCTCGAGCGCTTTCAGGCGCACCCGGCCAAACTCCACCGTGTCGCCGTCATGGAGCGGAACGAACGCGTACTCGGCCCTCGCCGCCGCACCGAGGTAGATTTTCGCGCCAACGCGATCGCGCAGCTCGACGTGGCCTGCCACGAAGTCCGCATGCAGGTGCGTCAGGAAGACGTGCTCGATTCTGAGGCCATGTTCGGCGGCGAATGCCAGGTACTGATCGATGTCACGCTGCGGGTCGACGACTGCTGCGGTATGCGTTTGCTCGTCGCCAATCAGATATGACGCGTGCGCGAGGCAATTCAAGTAAAACTGCTTCAGAACCATCGATCTGTCCTCCCGGACGGTGGCATCAAGCGAGATGCCGGCAACTCAGTCTTGGTTGGGCGTGCAGCGCATCACGATTATCCGCTGGACCGGCTGCGGCAACTATATATTTTTTGATATATACTCTCGGTCATAGTGAGGTAGGGCCGATGCCTGACCGACCGAGAAGCCCGGAACACCTGCTCCCATTGAAGCCGAAGGTACTCCACATCCTGCTCGCCCTTGCCGATGGCCCGCGCCACGGCTACGCCATCATGCAGGAGGTCGAGGCGCGCACCGACGGCCATGTCCGGGTGTGGCCGGCCGCGATGTACGGAATCCTTCGCGACCTAGAGGAGCAGGACCTGATCGCAGAGTCCGACAAGCGCCCCAGCGATGACGATGAACGGCGGCGCTACTTCGCGCTGACGGCGCTCGGGCGGCGCATCCTGAGCGAGGAGATCCGACGCCTCGAGGCCATCGTCGATCAGGCACGCGCCAGCAAGGCGTTGCGGAAACCGGAGCGCGCATGAACACGACGCCTCGACGCTCGTCGCGCACCTATTCACGCCTGCTCTCGCTCCTGCGCGGCCGGAATCCACAAGAGCGGGCGGCGATCAAGGACGACGCGGAGTTGCTGCTGGAGAGCGCGCGAGCCCGCGGCCGCGGCGCGTTCTTCGCAACGTGGCTGGCTCTCGCCTGGGATCTCGTCGTCGCCGGCGCCGGGCAGGATCTCCGCCGCGCCGTTCGTTCGCTGGTGCGGGCGCCCGGATTTGCGCTGACGACGTCCCTGCTGCTTGGGCTGGGGGTCGCCGCGACCACTACCCTGTTCGCGCTCGTCAATGCGGTGCTGCTCAAACCACTGCCGTTCGATCACCCCGAACGATTGATGACGGTCTGGGAATCGAACGTGCCGCAACAACGCCTGCACGAAGGTCCATCACCGGCCGCCGTCGAGGACTGGGCCGCTGATCACGGCACATTTGAATCACTCACGGGGTGGTGGACAGCATCGGCCACCCTGCGTGGACGCGATGGCAGCGCGCCAGTCACCGGCGTCCAGGTGACCAGCGGCTTCTTTGAGGTATTCGGCCGGGCGCCGCTGCTTGGCCGGACCTTCGCCGCCGGCGACTACGCCGGGCGGCCGTCGATCACCTCAGGGCGCACCGGCGCGCAGGAGCCGATTCTTGTTCTCAGTCATCGGCTCTGGCAGAGCCTTGGTTCGGACCCTTCCCTCGTCGGCGGCACGGTCTTCGTTGAAGGCCGCAGCTGGCGCGTCCTGGGAGTCATGCCGCCCGATTTCGCGGTACCGGACGTGAACGCCGCGTTTTGGACACCGTGGGACCCGCGCGAGGCGTACCGGGGTGAACGGTTTCCTGACGGGCCGCCACGCGACTTCCGCTTCCTGCGCGTCGTCGGCCGGCTCAGAACCGATGTGTCGCGTGAGAGGGCGACCGCGAAGCTGGAAACGCTCGCTGCGCGCATGGCCGTCGATCATCCGCGCACCAACTCGGACTGGAGCGTGCAACTCGTGCCGCTGCAGGACGAAGTGGTGCGCTCGAGCCGCATGGAATTCCTGCTGGTGTTCGGTGCCGTGTCGTGCCTGCTGTTGCTGGTATGCGCAAACGTGGCGAGCCTGGCGATTGCGCGCACGACCGCGCGCGCCCGGGATACGGCGATTCGACTGGCGCTCGGCGCCGGACGCGTCCGCATCGTGCGTGAGCATCTCGTGGAGAGCATGCTGTGCGCCACGCTGGCGACAGCAGTGGCCATCGTCCTGACGATCTCGTCGTTAGGCGCCGCGCTGGCGTTTGCGCCATCGGACATCCCACGCCTGCACGAGGTCGAGGTGAGCGCGCGCGTCATCGGTTTTGCGGTGGCGCTGGCGTTGTTGGCGACGGTCGCCGGCGTTGTGCTGCCAGGATTGCGTGGCTTCTCGATTGCCATCGGTCCGGAATTGAAGGATGGCGCACTAGTGTCGGGGCATCGCGCGGGCCGTGTCCGCCGCGCGCTGGTGGTCGCGGAAATCGGCGTCACGGTGATGCTGCTCGTCGGCGCCGGGCTGCTGGCGCGAAGTTTTGCCGGCTTGCAGCGCGTCGATCCGGGGTTTGACGTCAGCAATCTGCTGGTCTTGCGCATCGCGCCAGACGTAACGCGCTATGAGGGCCGGCGCGTCATCGATTACTACGACAGAGTGCTCGACTCGATCCGCGAATTGCCTGGTGTCGCATCGGCTGCGGCAGTGACGGTGCTGCCGATGAGCACGATCGGGTCGGATTTTTATCGTCCGTACTGGCTCAATGGTCCCCGCCCCGCAGGCGACGCTGTCTCGCAAGCGAACGTGCGCATGGCGACGCCCGGTTACTTCGCCACGCTTGGACTGCCGATGGTCGCCGGCCGCGAGTTCTCCGCTCAAGACGATGCGACGAGCCCGCGAGTCATCGTCATCAACGAGAGCCTGGCTCGACGCGAATGGAACGGCGACAATCCGATTGGCCGCACGTTGATCCTGGACTACCAGGGCGGGCCGAGCTCACGGCAGGTGGTCGGCGTCGTCGGTGATGCGCGCTATCGTGGGCCGCGGAGCGAGCCGGCACCGGAAATCTTCATCCCGCATGCGCAAAATCCGTACTTGGTGATGAACGTCGTGGCGCGAACGGCGATCGATCCCGCGTCGATGGCGCAGACCGCGCGCGCCCAGGCGCTGAAGATCGACGCCGATCAACCGGTGCATTCGGTGACGACGATGGAGACGTTGTTGGCCGAGACGATGCAACAGGATCGGTTCGCGATGCTCTTTGTGGCGTTGTTCGCCGCGGCGGGTCTCGTCACCGCCGTCACGGGGGTCTACGCCCTCCTGGCCTACACGGTCGCGCAACGAAGGCGCGACATCGCCGTCCGGATGGCGATCGGCGCATCATCAGCTGCAGTTGCGCGCTCGATCGTCAAGGAGTCGATGGTGTTGGCGTTACTCGGCTGCGGAGTCGGCGCCGCCGGACTGGCGGCGGTGAGCCGGCTGGCTCAATCGATGCTGTTCGGCGTTGCTCCGCAGGATCCATTCACGCTGGTGGCGACGGCGGTCGTTCTTCTTACCGCGGTATTGGCGGCCAGCTGGCTGCCGGCGCGCCGGGCCGCACGTATCAACCCGGTCACCGCAATGCGTATTTGACCGGGTGCACCTCGGTGACGCGCGGTTGGCATACCATAAGTCCTGGCATGTTCAAGGAAGGGAAGTTCATGAAGCAGCTCTTGAATACCGGGGTATTACTGGCGATCGTATCGGGCACCGCGTGGGCGCAAGTCAACGCCGGTGAAAAGCCGCCAGAAGCCAGCGTTCCGTTCACGTTGACGCAGGTCGCGGACTTCAAGCTGCCGTGGCGTCTCGCCTTCCTGCCCGATGGACGCATGCTGATCACCGAGAAGGTCGGTCCGGTGTGGCTCGTGACGCAGAAGGGCGAGAAGACGCCGGTCGATAACGTGCCTGCGGTGTTGTACCAAGGCCAGGGCGGCATGCTCGGCGTCTTTGTGTCGCCGCACTTTGCCACCGATCGCAGCGTCTACCTGACGTATGCCGAACCGGGCGAAGGTGGATCTGGACTCGCGCTGGCACGCGCAAAACTGACGACCGGCGACGGCAAGGCGAGCCTGGACGGACTGGAAGTGCTGTGGCGCCAGATGCCGAAAGGCCGCGGCGGCCAGTTCGGCGCGGCGATCGCCTTTTCGCCGGACGGCAAGTACATGTTCCTGACCGTCGGCGAGCGGCAACGCATGACGCCGGCGCAGGACCCCAACCAGGAGCTGGGCAAGATCCTGCGGTTGACGCTCGATGGCAAGCCCGCTCCCGGCAATCCGCAAGAGGGCAAGACCGGCGCGTCGGAAGTGCCGTTGATCGCGCCGCCGCGCGACACCGAAGCGGCGAAGACGGCGCAGGAAGTGAGCAAGTACACCTTCCCGACTCCCAACCTCACACCGTCGGAAACCTGGACGACCGGTCATCGCACGCCGTACGGCATCGCGTTTGGTCCTGATGGGAGGCTGTGGGAAGTGGAGCACGGTCCGCGCGGCGGAGACGAGCTGAACCTCATCGAGCCCGGCAAAAACTACGGCTGGCCGCTCGTGTCATACGCCACCAACTACAACGGCGTGCCGATTCCGAGCCCCGACACGCGTCCGGATCTGGCCAAGCCGGTGATCTACTGGACGCCGATCATCGCGCCCGGCAACCTCACCTTTTACAACGGCAAGATGTTTCCGCAGTGGAACGGGTCGGCGCTGATGGGCGGCATGGCCACCCAAACACTCAACCGCATCACGTTTGACGGCAAGGGCGGCGCAACCGCAGCCGAACGCTGGAACGTGGGGCATCGCATTCGCGACGTCGAAGTTGGTCCTGACGGCGCCTTGTGGCTTCTCGAAGACGCCAATCCTGGCGGCCTGTTCCGCGTCACGCCGAAATAAGGAGTATTGATGTCGCACTGCAAGACGCTCGAAGACGCCTATGCCGCCTTTGGCAGGAACGATCCAAGCGTATTGTTTGGCGCCATGGATCCGTCGATTAGCTGGAACCAGGCGGAAGGGAATCCATTGGCGGACGGCAATCCCTATCGAGGCCCGCAGAAAGTCGGCGAAGCGGTGTTCGGGCGTCTCGTCGGCGCGATCGACAACTTCTCCGCGGTGCCCGCCTCGTTTATCGACGGCGGCGATCACGTCGTCGTCACCGGACGTTACGGCGGCACCATCAAGTCCAACGGAGCGCCGCTCGACGCGCAGTTCTGTCACGTGTTTCACTTCAAGGACGGCAAGGTCGTCAACTTCCAGCAATACACCGACACCGCCCAGTGGGCGCGGTTGATGGCCTGACGCATCGGCGGCGGGCGCGACGGCGCGGCATCCTGACGGCGCCACTACTCGATCGATTTGCGCAGCGTGTCGAGGATGCGATCGGTTTCGGTGAGGTGAATCAGCCCGCGGCGAGGCTGCTCGAGGTCGAGGACGACGTAGATCGTCATGGCAATCGAGGTGGCGTAGAGCAGCACGTGCAGGATGCTGCGGTGGCCGCGCTTGGCCATCGCGTAGCCGGCCGTCATCGCGCTGCATAGGGCCACGATCAACAGCAGCGCCAGGATCAGGCGCGGGATGCCGACGTGCAGATATACGGTGCGCACCGTGGTGATGTCGATCATCTCGTTGATGGCAGGCACCAGCACCCGGCTGACATTCTGGCTCGCGTCGTGCCTGGAACTGTCGACGACGGCAGACCAGATGCGGCGTTGCATGGCTTCGGCCGCCGCGAGCGATGCGTTCATCGCCGCGTCGTCGGCCGTCGACGCATAGACGCTGATTCTCGCGTCGAGGTAGTCGCGGAACAATTGACGCAGCTGCGCCTGGTCTTCAGCCGGCGCGAAATCAAGCCGCAGGTAGGCGGTGCCGATGGCATTGGCCTCGTCGATGATCAGGTGGCGGCGATCGTCGAATCTCGCCAGCGCCTGTGAAAACGCGAAACCGAGCAGCAGCCCCAGCATCGCGAAGACGGCGGCCTCAATCGAGCCCAGCCCCTCGTGGGCGTCGCCGCTGATGCGGATGCGCCGGCGCGCCAGGCGATAGCCGGCCTCGAGGCAGATGACCATCGCGATGAACAGGCCGATGACGATCGGCAGCGTGGCGCCAAAACTCATGTGGGTTCTCGTCCAGGTTGATGGCGGGAGAGCGAATCGCTGCACCTTATCATGGCCGCCGCCGGCCCTGGTCGCCGGATCGTGGTGGAGGAAGTAGACTTGCTGCTATGGTCGAACGCCATCGGGTGCGCGCAGTCATTCTCGCCGCGGTCCTCGTCCCGGCTGCCATGGTCGTCACCTCAGCGCAGGAAGGTCCGGTCGCGGCGATGTTCCGCGACGATCTGAAGCGCGCCCAGGCGCTGGCCGAGAGTTTTCTGCCGATTGAACTGCCCGCCGCGGCAGCTGCGGCGCCGCTGCGCGTGTATCTCAGCGCCGGCGATCTGCAGCCCGCATTCGACCGCGCGCCGTACCGTCCTGACGGAGTGATTATCCCGACCAATACCGCGCTGCTGACCTCGGCGGCGTCGCCGACGACACAACGCGTGCTGATCGATCGCGTCTCGAAACAAAAGGCCGCGATGGCCGATCTGCAGGGCCAGATCGATGCGCGGCGCAAGCAGGCCGCACAGCCGGGCGGAGACGTGCTGGCGATCGGCGTCGACTCGTTCGTGGCCAGGTTGCCGAAGCGAGATGGCGGCCAGGACGCGTTTCCGCGATTGGCGTGCTTCATCGCAACCGACTTCGCGACCGGCGGCGCCGTCGATCGCCGCGAGTTGTTCGCGCAGGATCGCGTGCGCAAGGGCGTTGCGGCGTGCCTGTCGGCGATGGACGCCGCCGGCGCCACATCGATCGTCATGCCGCTGCTGGGCGCGGCCAGCGCGAAGGTACAGGAGAAGGATCCGGTCTTCGAGGGCCAGCGGCTGCTGAAGGAATGCCGGCAGATTAATTCAGCCGCCGGCATCGCGCTCGGCATTCACGACTTCGCCGCCACCCGACACGCGGTGCAGGAAATCGGCATCGTGCAGTGGGACCAGGACATCACCGACATGTTCCGCGGCGGCCGGCTGGCGCAGACCGCGTACCGGCAGTACGCCGAACAGATCAAGCGCGCCGTCAGCAAGGGCATCGCCGGAGAAAAGACGGCGGCGGCGGATGTCGAGGGCAACTGCACCGCCATCTTCGACGCGGCCCCCTGACGGCCCTAGGCCGACAGGCGCTGGACCTGGTCGCGGACCAGCAGGCCGACCCGTTCGACTTCCCGATCGGACAACGACTCGTAGACCGGCACCTGCACCGCCGTCGCGGCTTTCTCGGCGCCGGGCATCACGGTGCCGTTACCGCCGAACAACTCCATCTTTGTGCAGACGTCGACGTGCATCGGCGCCACGTCGACACCGCGCCGGATGCAGCGCTTCACCATCGAATCGCCGTTGGGCACATACACGCAGTACTGGTAGTAGACGTGCGTTCGATCGGGCGGTGCCTGCGGGACGGTCACGCCGGGCGCCTCGCCGAGGACCGCATCGAGCAGCCGCGCGTGCCGCCGCGTCCGGTCGATGAACTCGGGCAAGCGCTTCAGCCCGGCGCGACCGATTGCCGCCTGCACGTTGGTGAAGCGGCCGCGGTAGCGCGCCGGCAGCGGATCGAGACGCCGGACGTTCTCCCAAAGGCGCTGTTCCGGCTTGGCATCGGTCCACGAGGCGGCGAACCAAATCGGAAACAGCGAATACGTGAACACCTTCGGCCGGATGAAGCGGTGTTGCCACTTGCCGGCCCAGAGGATTCTTTCGACGCGCTGCTCGGACGGCCAGTCTTCGCCATCGGCGAGTTCGGCCACACGCCTCGCCACACCGACGTCGCGCGTCCACGCCAGTCCCCCGCCGTACGTGTTGAGCGGCTTGAAGGCCTGGAAGCTGAAGAAGCTGGCGTCGCCTAGCGTGCCCACCATGCGGCCCTTGTAGGTGGCGCCGAGCGAATGCGCGCAGTCTTCGATCACCTTCAGGTCATGCCGTCGGGCCAGCTCCAGGATCGGATCCATGTCGCAGGACATGCCGTACAAGTGTGTCGGCACGATCGCGCGCGTGTTCGGCGTGATCGCCCGTTCGACCGCCGCGGGTGACAGCGTGAACGTGGATGGCTCGACGTCGACGAACACCGGCTTCAGTCCGGCAACCCTGGCAATTTCCGGCACGACCCAGAACGTCAATGCCGGCACGATGATCTCGGAGCCCGGCGGCAATTGCAGGGCCTTCAGGATGAAGTAGAAGGCCATTCGCCCGTACTCCGTCGAACACGTCCGCACGAAACCTGAACCGAGCAGGCTGGCAAACTCCTGCTCGAACTTCTCGATGTGCGGTCCCTGGACCAGTTGCTGCCGATCGCGGCAATCCCGAATGATGTCCTGAATTTCCGGCACGACCCGTGTGCCAAATCTCGCAATAGCCATCGCTGATACCCATTCAAGATGAACGTTGTTATGTGACCGCGCCGACCTGGTCGTCCGAGCCGCGCTCGATGGTGCGGCGCTCGAACAGGCCAAGCAGCACGAACAATCCGATCAACACGACGCCAGTCAGCGCGCCTGCCTGCCAGCCCTGCAGGCCGAACGTGGCGAGATACGTGGGACCCAGCCAGCCGACGAGCACCATCAGCGCAGTGGCCCACACGATTGCCGAGAACAGGTTGAGCAGCGTGAACCGGCGCGGCGGCACGTCCGCCCACGCGCAGGCGACGGCGATGGCGATGCGCAGCCCCGGCGCAAACCGGATCAGCAGGACCATCAGCCAGTCGTGGCGCCTGACGCGATCGACCAACGGTGCCGCCCGGCTGCGCAACGCCGGATGGCGCTCGAGCCACGACTGCAAGCGGCCTCGACACAGATAGAAGTAGGCCTGGTCGCCAATGGCGGCGCCGATTGCTCCAGAGGCGCACACCAACACGGCGCTCAGCTGTCCGGCGGCGACCAGCGTCGCGGCTCCGATATAGGCGACTTCGCCTTCCACCGCCGCGGCGACGAGCACGACCACGTACGGCCACGCCGGTCCGATGAGCCCGTTCAACATGGCTGCGGTCCGCAGTTGAGCGCGACCTCGCGGGCGTGTCGGCGCCGGGCGCGCGAGTCGAGCGACGCAATCAGCGCGCGCAGCGGCGACGCGCCGATGCGCAGGTAGTTCGACAGGAACGACGGCCGCATGTAGAACTGCGTATAGGCGCTGCCGAGCAGGAACTTCAGCTCGGCGTGCGACAGAGAAGGATGAGTGAACGTCGGCGTAAAGCCGTCGAATCGCTCCCAGTCCGTTTCAGTGATGGACGACTCCATGCGCTTGAAGAGCGGTGTGCCCGGATACGGGGTCAGGATCTTGAACTGCGCCACCGTCGATCCGAGGTCAATGGCGTACTGGATCGTTTCGCAGATCGACTCGCGGGTGTCTTCGGCGAAACCAATGACGTAGAACGCGGCCGTCGCGATGCCGAGCCGCCGGCACGCGGCGAGGATCTGGTGCTGGTGAGGCTCAGGGATTGGCCGGCGGCCGGCCTTCTTGAGCGTCGCCGGCGACACCGACTCCACGCCGAAACTCATCGCGCGCAAGCCGGCGGCGTGCATGATCCGCAGCAGTTCCGGGTCGAGGCGGTCCAGCCGTGTCTCGCATTCGAACGTGTGAGCCAGCCGCCGTGCCCGGATGCCGTCACAGATTTCGAGCACGCGGTCGCGCTGCTGGGTGAACAGCGGGTCGCGAAACACGATGTGCGCCGGTCCGCGCTGTTCCTGGAGGTAACACAGCTCTTCGACAACGCTGTTCACGGACCGTGACCGATACCCCGCCTGGATCCGATGCGGGCAGTAGGTACAGAACTCCGGGCAGCTCCTCGACGCCAGCACCGGCAGCGAGCCGCCATACGGGCGTCCCGCAAACGGGATGCGCCAGCGGTGCCGGGCCGGCAACAACGGATCCCATTGCGGAAACGGCAAGGCGTCCAGGTCGTCCAGCTGCGGACTGGCCACCGTTCCGCTCAGCTCTTCACCGCCGAACAGCCGCATCAGCGCGGCCTCGGGCTCGCCGTTGACGATGAAGTCCGCCGCATGCTCGAACAGATGCGGCAGCTTCTGAGCGGCCAGCCCGATGAACCCGACGCGCACGCCGGTGGCGCGCGTGGCGCGTGCCCAGGCCGTCTCGCGCCGATAATCGACGAGCGACGACAGGACGATCGCCACATCGCCCTGCACGCACTCGCCACTGCTGCCCGCAACTTCATGCCCGGCGCGTGCGGCCAACGCCGCCGCGTACGCCAGGTGCACGCTGGGCAATTCGTGCAGCGCGCTCTTCGTTCGCGCGACCACGTGCGTCACGCGCGAGAACGGCCGCAATCTCGATCCGTATCCGCCGACAACGGTGTCCTTGCTTATGACGTCGTCACCGCCCTTGATGTCCGCCAATACAACCCGCATAGGCTTCACTCCGCGTTTCCTGACGGCCCTTGCTGTGGCTACTCAGCCGGCGCCGTCGAACGAATTGGAGAAAACGCCCGCCGCCGACGCGTCATGCCGACGCGACGGCCTTCATGAACGTGCGATGGTGGCGGGCGATCTAGGACGAAGCGCGTGCGGGAGGCGGGCGAGGAACGAACGGAAGAGTCGCGGAGGGAGATCTGGTACCGGTGATGGCGGCGTCGGTGTGCGCGATGACTACCGCCGGCGGGGCGCCCTCGAGGCGCATCGCGCCGAGCACCAGCAAGGCGCTGCCGTCGATCGCCGACGCATCGAAGTCGTCATCCTCCGCGTCTTCAGCCGTGTTGGGTATGACGCGCGCTGCGGGCCGGGAGACGAGCTGCCGCGCGCCGCTGTCGTGCGAGACGTAAGTGCGGTGATGCGCGAAGGCGCCGGGCCGATCGCCGGCCGCTGCACCGAGCGGCAGCAGCAACAGGCACGCAAACAGCAGCCAGAGCGACCGGACGGGCCTGACAGCAAGGGGAAGCATGTCGCGTCCTATCGTCCCGAGTATACGCGACGACGCCGCCGCGTGATGATGCTCGGCCATTGGTTCTCACTCTATAGACGTCGTGACCCGGCCGACTGGCTCACTCGTGGCCGTATCTTGCATCGTTGTAATGTTTTCGGGCCTCGGGACAAGCCCTCACGCGCGTGCACCCGCTGATCGTCAATAGCGACAACTCGGTCGCCGGTCGCGGGTCGGGCGCGGTGGACAATGCGGCGGGACCGCGATCATCTCAACGCGAAAGGATTCATCACGGCGGCGCGCCGCGGCGAACGCAGAAGCACGATGGCGGCGCTGACTCAAGGAGCGTCAATAGCGTGGATAACGTGCACGGGCGGCGCCACCCGCGCACGTTGACGGCTTACCCGCGCGCCGCTCGCATGCGTGACAGGTGATGCATGCTGTGGCGGACGGCGTGATCTTCCAGGAAGAACTGGCAGGTGAGCTCCGCGTCGCCATAAAGCGACATCGGCACCGCGCGGTCGAGATCGTTTTCAGTGAACGCGCGGATCGCGCTGGCGGCCGCGGCACTGTTCTCCCTCAGCAGCTGCAGCGCGGCGTCCTTGGTGACATTGGCGTTGTCCCTGGCGTGCGCGGCGTTGATGTCGTGCACGTTCTGCCACACGACGCCGACCATGGCGGTTCCCGCCGCGCTGGCCTGGGCGAGCTGGATTTCGAGCGGATAGATGCTCGCGACGTGATGCACGATCACGCCGAACGTCCGCCCGTCGCCGGGCATCACCTTGCGCCACTCCTCGGCGGACAGGCTCTGTGCGAATTCGAGCAGCGCCTTCGCATGGGCCTCGAGACGATCGGCCAGCCGGCCACTGCGAACGCTTGCCGCGGCCTTGGTCGCCGCGGGTTTTTCAACGGTAGTAATCATTGCGGTATTGCCTCCTACCTGATCAATCGCAAACGGCCGGGAAAAACAGACATCCTGACCGATGTCGGCTTTTGCCGGCGCTTTGCGATTTAGTGAGAAGGAGGCCAAAAGCACCGAGCCGTGGCGACAGGTATACTTCGACGTTCCAGCGCCGTCATGACCAGCGACAGTTCCATCACCTCGCTTCTCGCCTCGGCCGACCGAGGCGACCGCGCGGCGGCGGACGCACTGTTCACGGCACTCTATGCGGAGCTGCATCGCATGGCGCGCCGCGAGCTGACCAAGCGCGGTTCCGGCGTCACGCTGGGTGCGACCACGCTGTTGCACGACGCCTACCTCGACATCGCGAACCGCGAGGGGCCGTCCTTCCCGGATCGCAACCGCTTCATGGGCTACGCCTCGCGGGTCATGCGCGGCATCATCATCGACTACGTGCGCAGCCGGCAGGCGCAAAAGCGCGGCGGCGAGTACGACATGACGTCGATTCGCACCGACATTGCCGAGGCGATCTCCGATTCGATGGATTTGAGCCAGCTCAGCGATGCGCTGGACGAACTGGCCAAGGTTGAGCCTCGTCTGTCGCGGATCGTCGACCTGAAGTTCTTCTGCGGCTTCTCGTTCTCCGAAATTGGCGCAATGCTGGAACTATCGGAACGGACGGTGCAGCGGGACTGGGAGAAAGCGCGCATTTACCTGCACAATGTGCTGGAGGAACCGTTGCCGCGCCGGTGATGGCGGGTTTCATCCGCCGTTTCCGATCTATCTAGTGAGACGACATGCGAGCGTTGGATAGCGGCCGCTGGCTTCGTATCAGCGGACACCTGGATCGCATCCTCGAGCTGCCGACCGAACAATGGTCGGACGGCCTTGCCGCCCTGCGCGCGGACGACCCCGCCATCGCCACCGACGTCGCGTCGATGCTCGAGCAGCACCGGCGGCTGAGCGCGGAGGGTTTCCTGGATTCTGCGCCGCCCATCCAGGCCGTCGAGTCGAGCCTGGCCGGGATGACCATCGGCGCCTACACGCTGGAATCGCCCATCGGCCACGGCGGCATGGGCAGCGTGTGGAAAGCGATGCGCAGCGACGGCCGGTTCGAGGGCTACGCGGCGCTCAAGCTGCTGAATGCGGCGCTGGTCGGACGCGGCGGCGAAGAACGCTTCAAGCGCGAAGGCACCATCCTCGCGCGATTGACCCACCCCAACATCGCGCGCTTGATCGATGCCGGCGTCTCGAACGTCGGCCAGCCGTACCTGGTCCTCGAGCTCGTGGACGGCCGTCACATCGACTCCCACTGCGACGATGAACGGTTGAGCGTCGAGGATCGCATTCGATTGTTCCTGGACGTGCAGACGGCCGTCGCGCACGCGCACGCCAATCTCGTCGTGCATCGCGACCTGAAGCCGTCCAACGTGCTGGTGACAAAGGCCGGCCAGGTCAAGCTGCTCGACTTCGGCATCGCGAAATTGATCGAAGAAAACCCCGATCAGCCGCGGTTGACTCGCGAGGCCGGGGCGGCGATGACGCCCAAGTACGCCGCACCCGAACAGGTCACCGGCGGCTCGATCACGACCGCCACCGACGTCTATTCGCTCGGCGTCCTGCTGTATGAGCTGCTGAGCGGCCACCATCCGGCAGGAGCCGCCCATACGCCGTCCGAATTCGTGAAGGCGGTCGCCGAAACCGAGCCGCTCCGCCTTTCAGCCGTCGCCCATTCCGGCAGCGAGACCGCCTCGATCGAGACCATCGCCGCCGAACGCGGAACGACCCCTGAACGATTGCGGCGCGCGCTTCGCGGCGACCTCGAAACAATTGTCGCCAAGGCGCTCAGGAAAGATCCCGCCGCGCGATATGCCTCCGTCGGCGAGTTCGCCGACGACCTGCGGCGATACCTCGACCACCAGCCGATTAGCGCGCGGCCAGAAACGCTCCGCTATCGAGCGGCCAAGTTCGTGCGGCGTCATTGGGCGCCACTGGCACTCGGCACCGCAGCAGTGCTACTGCTCATCGGCACAACCGCGTTCTACACGGTGCGCCTTGCCGCCGAGCGCGATCGCGCGCGCACCGAAGCCGAGAAGGCGTCGCGCGTCAGCGAGTTGATGACCAACCTGTTGCTCGGCGTCGACCCGTACCGCACCCCGGACGCGCGGCAGCCGTCGGTCTCGAATCTGCTGGCCGCTGCCGCCGATCGAGTCACGACCGACCTGGCCGATCAGCCACAGGTGCAGGTCGAGCTGCTCAACATCATCGGCCGCACCTACCAGCGTCTCGGCTTGAACGATCTGGCGCTGCCTATCCTGCAACGCGCGCTCGATACCGGCCGCCGGACGTTCGGCGCCGAGGATGTGCGGATTGCGCAAAGTCTCAACGATATCGGGGTACTGCAGCGTGCCGTCGGTCATCCCGAAGCGGCGTTGCCTTTGCTGACGGAAAGTCTCGCCATGCGGCGGCGACTGCTCGGATCGAACGACAAGGACGTCGCCGTCACCCTGGTGGAACAGGCGCGCGTGCTGGGCGACCTTGGCCGGCCCAACGAGTCCTTCGCGCCGGCGCTCGAAGCGCTCGAAATCCGCCGTCGTGTGTTCGGCGAGGAGCACCGCGAGACCGCCACCAGCAAGGTTCAAGTCGGCCGCGTATGGATGCAGCGCGGCGATCTCGACCGCGCCGAAACGCTGTTTCGTGAGTCGTTCGAAACCACGCGCCGGCTGCTCGGCGACGATCACCCCAATACATCGTCCAACAAGGGCAGCGTTGCCTCGGTCCTGGCCGCGAGGGGTCAATTCAAGGACGCCGAGCGCCTGTATCGCGAAAGTCTTGCGACGGATGAGAAGATTTTTGGCGCCGGTTCGCCGGAAACGGCCGGCACCATGAACAATCTCGCGCTCGTCATCGAGGCCGACGGCCGGCTCAAGGAGGCCGGCGACATGTTCGAGGAAGCCTTGCGAATCAGCAGGGCCAAGTTCGGCGACGATCACCCGACCGTGCTCACGATGAGCCTGAACGTGGCCCGAACGAAAATTGATCGCGGCATTGTCGCAGACAGCGAGCCGGTCCTCCGCCATGTGCTGGCGATGCGCAGCAAGACGCTGCCGGCTGATGACTGGCGCGTGGCCCAGGCGCAAAGCGTGCTGGCCGCCTCGCTGCTCGCGCAGGGGCGCGTCGCCGACGCCAAACCGCTGATGGAGGCCGCCGATCGTGTGCTGAAGCCGGTCCCTGGGGTCCAGGGCCGCGAGTTTGCCGCCAATCGCGCGCGCCTGTCGTCTTTGCCGGGCGCTTTCCGATCATCTAAGTAGGGGCGTCGCCCGGCCGCGCGCGTCCACCCACGAGTTGCACGGTTGCGCAACGGTTGAGGCCGATGGTCCTGGTTGCTCATGCCGGCGGTGCCGGCATTGCAGCTCGCAGGACCGATCGTGCCCGACCGTCTGCGCAGACGAACGGCTGATGTCGGGACGAGGGCGGCGCGATCTGAGCGCACGGACGGCCTATCATTGTCGGGCAGTGTCCCGCGCATGAGGTCGCTCCCCGTTCGGATCTTCGCCTTTGCCGTCCTCGCCGGCATCGTGATTACCGCCTACACGCTTCGAATCCGGACCGGGATGGACGACTTCGAGGTCTACCACCGCACCGGGCAGCGCTTCGCGGCCGGCGAGAATCTCTACCAGACCGGCGACGGCCACTACATGTTCAAGTACCTGCCGTCGTCCGCCGCTGTGTATGTGCCATTTTCGGCGTTGCCGATGGAAGGCGCCAAGGCGCTGTGGTTCGCTCTGTCGATCGCGGCGTTTGCCGCCGCCGTAAAGTTATCGCTCGAGCTCCTGCCGGAAGCGCGCGGGACGCTGGTGCCGTTGCTGTCGACGGTGATCCTGAGCAAGTACCTGCTGCACGAGCTTCGGCTCGGCCAGATCAACACGTTCGTGATGCTCGCCTGCCTGGGCGTGGTGTGGGCGCTGGCGCGCTCACGAAGGCCCGATCTCGCCGCCGGCGTTGCTGCCGGCCTGGCGACCGCGGTCAAACCCTACGCGGCGTTGTTTGTCGCATATCTCGCCGTCAAACGTCGGTGGACGGCGGTGGCGATCGCCCTGACGGCGACGGTCGCTGCGCAGCTGATCCCCATCTTCTTCTACGGCATCGACGGCACGATCAGCCAGTTGCGCCTGTGGCGCACGACGCTGTCGGCGTCGACGCCGGTGCTGCTGACCAATAGCGACGCAATCTCCGTGCTGGCGTTCTTCACGAAATGGCTGGGCGATCCGGCGCCGGCCGCGATTCCAGCGCTCGTCGCCCTGCTGGCGCTGGCGCTGCTCTTTCTCGCCGTCGTCGTGCGCGGAGGCAACAACAACGACGCCGTCACGCTGGAGGGCGCCATGCTGCTCACGCTGACGCCGCTGGTCTCGCCGCTTGGCTGGGACTACAACTTCCTGATGGCGCTGCCGGCGGTGATGCTGCTGCTCCGGCATTGGAGCGTATTTTCGCCGCCGCTGCGCATCGGGCTCGGGATCAACTTCGCCATCATCGCGCTGGCGCTCTACGACACGTTGGGCAGGCACTGGTACGGCGTGTTCATGTCGTGGTCGGTGACGACCATCAACTTCGTGGTGATTGTTTTGGCGCTTGCCTATCTGCGGTTCAAGCAAGCGAGGTAAGCCGTCGACGTTACCGCTGGCAGGTCGGGCAATAGAACGTCGATCGGCCGGCCTGCCAAAACCGCTTGATGGTGCCACCGCACCGCGGACGCAGGCACGGCAATCCTTCTCGCTCGTAGACGCGAAAGCGCGCTGAGCGATACGGCGATTCGCGCCGCTTGATCGCGCTGCTCAGCACGGCTTTGATCGACCTGACCAGTTGCTTCGCCGCCGTCGTTGGCGTGCCGGCCTTGGTGGCCAGGATCGCGGCCTTGCGAAGCGGCGACAGCCGGGCGTGATGCAAGGCTTCGCTGGCGTAGATGTTGCCAAGGCCCGCGACGATGTGCTGGTCGAGCAAGGCGACTTTGATCGCAACTTTTTTTCCTCGGCAGGCGTGCGCGAGCCCGGCGGCAGTGAAGCCCGTCGAGAGCGGCTCCGGGCCGAGCGCTTTGAGCGACGGGTAGTCGGCGGACGCGCCGGACGCGGCGAGATCCATGAAGCCAAAGCGGCGAGGGTCGTTGAACAACACGGTCTGGCCCGACGACATCACGAACACCACGTGATCGTGGGGATCGGCTTCGCGCGACCGGTCGCCGGTGGGCGCCACATAAAACCATCCGGACATGCCGAAGTGCATGATGAGCATCTCGCCGGACGACAGCTCGACGGTCAGGTACTTGCCGCGCCGCGACACGGCGGCGACCGTCTGACCGCGCAGCCGCTCGATGAAGCGCTGCGGGAACGGGATCCGCAGGTTGGGGCGATTGACAATGACGCGCCGGAACCGAGCGCCGCGCATAGCGGGCTCGAGCATCCGGCGCACCGTTTCGACTTCAGGAAGTTCCGGCACTCTTCACTTGTAGCACGGCGCCCTCCCGGGTGTTTCGATGCTGTCAGTGAGTCGCCAGCATCTCGGCAAACGGATTCTCGTCTGCGGTTGGCCCGTACACGGACGGCACCGAGATGTCATTCAATCGCAGGTAGACCAGCATCTGGCCACGGTGGTGATACCAGTGGTTGAGCATGACGGCGCGAATGAACGCAACGCGCGGCATAGTAAGAATTTCGCGATCGCCGTGCATCAGCCGCCAGGTCGCCATCATTGCCTGATCGTCGAAGTGGCCGAGCAGCTGCCGGGCGCGAGCCGTGCTGGCGTGCAACGCGGGAACGAGCTCGGCGGCGGTCGCCGCCTCGGCCTGGATGAAGGAGGACGGCGTCGACACGTCCTTTGCGGCCAGCTCCGCAACCGCGCCCGGTACCGTCGCGACGTGCAGCGCGAGCTGGCCCATCGACATCGATTTCGGGTGCGGCTTCCACGACAGCTTGGCCTGCGGCACGCGCTCCAGCACGCGTGCGGTGGCCTGCGCTTCCTGGTCCATTTCCGCGAGTAGAGCGTCGATCATCTTCATGAATTACTCCTTCGCCTGTTCGGCCGATTGTTTGACGCGCGCGTGGATGGCTTCCCAGCCCGCGCCCATGTTGCCCCGGAAGTGATCCGGCACCGGGCCGACCAGCGTGTGCGTGAAGGAGATGGTCGTCACGCCTCCGCTTTCGTTCAGCCGATACAGCAGGTTGCTGGTCGTGCCCGTCGACAGGAACAGCGGGCCCCAAATCTCGAGCAGCGCCGGGCGCTTGATGCTTTGCACGAGTCCCCAGAGATGGCCGTTGTCGCCGCCGAGATCGCGATACCAGCGCCCGCCGGGCCTGGTCTCGAGAGTCATCGGCAGTGGCTTGCCTTCGGGCGTCTCGTTGAGCCGCCCGAGTTGCGCGACGAGCGACGCAAAGGTCGCCTCGATCGACGCGTGGACGTCGATCTCTTCCGAGATGACGAAGGTTGGTTCGATGGCCTGGCTGATCATGGTCGTCATTGTTTGCCCTCGGCGTGAGCCTTGATGCGGCGCAGCTGTCCGCGCCAGTGAGCGGCGAAGCGGCCGCTCCACTCGTGCACGGCGCGCAACGCCTCGGCGTTGGTTCGATACATCACACGTCTCCCTTCGCGGCGCGAGGTGACCAACCCGACTTCCGACAGCACCTGCAGATGCTTGGTCACCGACGGCTGATTCAGTTCCAGCGCGGCGGCAATTTCCGTCACCGACCGCTCCTCACCCGCGATGAGCTCGAGGATGTGGCGCCGGCGCGGTTCGGCGATGGCGTTGAACGGGTCGGAGGTGGTCGTGGCGCGCGGCACACGACGAGTTATATATTCCTATATAGGAATATGTCAAGTCCCGCCTAGGTGACCGCGTGGCGGACGGCAAACGCAGGGTCGCGCCAGGCGCCCGTCACCATGATGTCGGCCAGTCGTTCGACGGCGTCCCACACGTCGACGAAGCGCGTGTAGAGCGGCGTGAACCCAAAGCGCAGGATGTCGGGCGCCCTGAAATCGCCGATGATGCCGCGGGCGATGAGCGCCTGCATGATCGCGTAGCCGTCGGTCGTATGCGCCAGCGACACCTGGCTGCCGCGTTGCCGCGGATCGCGCGGGCTGGCCAGCATAAAGCCGTGGTCGCCGCACCGGCTCTCGACCAGCTCAATGAAGAGACTGGTGAGCGCAATCGATTTGTCGCGAAGCGCCGTCATGCCGCCGTGCTCGCCGGCGGCGAGCACGCTATCGATACCGCATTCGAGCGCCGCGAGCGACAACACCGGCGGCGTGCCGCAGAGGAATCGCTGGATGCCGCTCGCCGGTTCGTAAGAAGCGGTGAAGGCAAACGGCGCGGCGTGTCCCAGCCACCCCGACAGCGGTTGACGCCACTGCTCCCGGTCCATGCGCGCGATGTGCCGCGCGTGCGCCCAGATGAACGCCGGCGCGCCCGGACCGCCGTTCAGGAACTTGTAGCCGCAACCGACCGCGAAGTCGGCATCGGCGGCATTGAGATCGACGGGCACCGCTCCAGCCGAGTGCGCGAGGTCCCAGATCATGACGGCGCCCGACGCATGCACCGCCCGCGTGACTACGGCCATGTCGTGCATGCGCCCGGTTCGATAGTTGACGTGCGTCACGAGCACCATCGCCGTGCGCTCATCGACATGCGCGGCCACGTCATGATCGTCAACGAGATCAAGCTCCATGTCGTGCTCTCGCGCAAACGTCTCGGCGATATACAGGTCGGTCGGAAAATTCGTGCGCTCCGAGACGATGCGGCGGCGATCCGTCAGCAGGCGGGCCGCATTGAGCGCCTTGAATACGTTGATGGAGGTCGAGTCGGTGACGACAAGCTCGCCGGGATGCGCTCCGACGAGGGGCGCAATCTTGTCGCCCAGCCGCTGCGACAACGAGATCCAGCCCGCGGTGTTCCAGCTGCGAATGAGGCCGCAACCCCACTCGTCACGCACCACGCGTTCGGTGCGATCGATCGCGGCCTTCGGCAGCACGCCGAGCGAGTTGCCGTCGAGATAGATCACGCCGTCGCGATCCACCTGCTCCAGCGCGAACTGCTGGCGCAATGGCGCCAATGGATCGCGGCTGTCTCTGAGTGCGCAGTCGTTCCGGGTCATCACCACCGACACAATAACGGATCTGGATCGCGGGCGTCCGCGGACGGCCTCTGCGCTCTCGTCGAACGGGACGACGCCAGATCGACAATTCGTGTTTAATCGGTGCGCATGAATGTCATCGCGGCCCTGACCGCCTCGGCAATGACCTTGTTGCTCGCCTTCGGCTTCGCCCAGCCGGCGCCCCAGCGATTTGACCTGTTGATCAAGAACGGGCGCGTCATGGACGGCACCGGCAACCCCTGGTTCCCCGCCGACGTCGGCGTCACGGGCGGCCGGATTGTCGCCGTCGGCAAGCTGACCGGCGCTGACGCCACCCGGGTCATCGACGCTACGGGCAGATACGTGACGCCCGGCTTCGTCGACATTCACTCGCATGCCGACGATGGCAGCAGCCCGCGCGGCGGGTTTCGCGATCCCGACCCGGTGCGGAGGTCGGCGCCGAACCTCGTCTCCCAGGGCATCACCACCGTTGTCGTCAACCAGGACGGCCGCTCGCCGTGGCCGCTCGCCGAGCAGCGTGCGCTGCTCGAGAAGAACGGCATCGGACCGAACGCAATGTTGATGGTCGGTCATGGCACCGTGCGTCAACGCGTGATGGGCACCGACGTGAAACGGCCGGCCCGCCCGGACGAAATCACACGCATGCGCGCGCTGGTGAAGCAGGCTCTGCAGGAAGGCGCCGTCGGTCTGTCGGCCGGACTCGAGTACGAGCCCGGCCGCTGGAGCACGACCGAAGAAGTGATCGAGCTTGCGAAGGAGCTGCCGGCTTTCAATGGCATCTACATCTCCCATGAACGGAGCGAGGGCAGCGACCCGTTGTGGTACGTGCCGAGCCAGGATGGGCCGAATGCCGTCACCCTGCTCGATGCGGTGAGCGAAACGATTGAGATCGGCGAAAAGACCGGTGCCCGCGTCGTGGCATCACACCTGAAGGCCAAGGGCGAACACTATTGGGGATCGAGCGCCGCCGCCGTGACGTTGGTTCAACGTGCCCGTGACCGCGGCGTCGACGTCTGGGCCGATCAGTATCCGTACCCAACCAGCGGCACCGACGGATCGACCGTGCTCATACCCGCCTGGGCCACGCGGCCGCCCGGCGCCGGGCCGAATCAACCGCCGACCAACCGTGCCGATGTCTTGAGGCGTGTGCTCGGAGATCCACCGTCCGCCAAACTGGTGCGCTCCGATATCGCCCACGAGATTCGCCGTCGCGGCGGCGCCGAGAACATCACCATCTACGAGTACAGCGACAAGTCGCTGTATGGAAAGTCACTCGCCGAGATTGCGCAGTCATGGAAGCTCGATCCCGTGGAAACCGCGATCAAGATTCAGCTGGACGGTCTGAGCGATCGCAACGGCGGCGCGCGCATGCGCGGATTTTCGATGGCCGAGATTGACATGGAGACCATCGCCAAACAGCCGTGGGTCGCCACCTCCACTGATGCCGGCATCGCGCTCCCCGCCGATGGGCCGCAGACGCACGCTCGCTTCTATGGCAGTTTCACTCGCAAGATCCGCCACTACGCGATCGAGCGCGGCGCCATTTCGTTCGAGCACGCGATTCGATCGTCGACGTCGCTTCCGGCGCAGATCATGGACTTGAAAGACCGCGGCCAGATTCGCGTCGGCTATGCCGCCGATCTCGTCGTCTTTGATCTCGCCACGATTCGCGACAAAGCCACGTTCTTCGAACCCCACCAGCATTCCGAGGGTATCGACTACGTGTTCGTCAACGGCACGGCGGTCGTGGACGGCGGCAGGCTGACCCACGCCAACCCGGGCAAGGTCCTGTTGCGCTAGAGTTCACGCAATTTCCCGCCGTTTTGCCCGCCCTTGACACGCGGCGGGAACTTCGCGGACAGTAATACTGTATTAGTTCAGTAATACAGTTGCCGTGCTGCTGCTTAAACCCAACCCGTCGTCCGGCGTGCCCATCTACCTGCAGCTCATGGAGCAGGTGAAGCACGCCATCGAAACCGGCGCACTGCGCGCCGGCGAGCAGCTGCCGGGCATTCGGCCGCTGGCTGAGGAGCTTGTGGTGAACCCCAACACGATCGCCAAGGCCTATCGCGAGCTGGAGCACGAAGGAATCATCGAATTGCGCCAGGGCGCGGGCGCGTTCGTCGCCGAGCACGCCGGCACCAGGAAGGACGCCGATCGGCTGCGAGCCGCCCAGGCCACCGTGGCGACAGCCATCGACCGGTTGCGCGACCGCGGCGTGACCGACGACGAGATTCGCCGGTTGTTCGAAGCGGAGTTGTCCGGCATCTCCCGGAGCGCGGGCGCATCGTCCGCGCGAGCAACGGAGGGCAAACGTCGTGAATGACAACACGGTTATCCAGACGGTCGACCTGTGGAAGCGCTACGACGATGTGGAGGCGTTGCGTGGATTGAACCTGCGCGTTCCGGCGGGATCGATTTGCGGGTTTCTCGGCAGGAACGGCGCCGGCAAGACCACCACCATCAAGGTCCTGCTCGGCATGTCGCGGCCCTCGAAAGGCCGCGCGCTGGTCTTCGGACTCTCGCCGGAAGATGCGCGCGCCGGCGTCGAGGTTCGCCGCCGCGTCGCCTTCGTCAGCGACCAGAAGGACCTCTACGACTACATGACGGTCGCCGAGATGGTCGGCTTCACCCGGTCCTTTTATCCGCGTTGGCGGGACGATCTCGAACAACGCTACCTGCGCGCATTTGGCTTACCACCTTCTCGCGCAATCAAGGAGCTGTCGCGCGGCACCCGGACGAAAGTGGCGCTGCTGCTGGCGCTGTGCCGCGGCGCCGAGCTGCTCATCCTCGACGAACCGACCGCCGCGCTCGACCCGGCCATGGCCGAAGAAGTGTTGCAGGCGCTGGTCAGCCACATCGCCAACGAGAACTCCTCCGTCTTTTTCTCCTCGCATCAACTGGCGGAAGTCGAGCAGATCGCTGATCACATCGCGATCGTCGATCGCGGCCAGGTCGTCGTCGAAGGCGCGCTCGACGATGTGCGCGCGAAGTATCAGCGCATCCAACTCGTGTTCGAACACGACGCCCCGGACATCCGCGTGCACGCGCCTGGCAGCCACCGCGTTCGCAAGCAGGGCCGTGTCATCACCATCCTGTCCGCCGCGGCCGGGACGGCGGTGCTCGACGAAGTTCGTGGCTATCGTCCCTCGTCGATCGACGTCTCACCGGTCAGCCTCAAGGACATTTTTCTCGAGTCGGTTCACACGGAGGATTGACATGCTCTGGCACAAGGCCTGGCTTGAAACCCGTTGGCGCTTCATCAGCGCGCTGCTCATCCTGACGGTGGTCGCCGGTGGCAACGTCTACGACTACCTCGCCACGCAGCAACTGCTGCCGCGGCTGAATGTCAGCACCCCGTCGCCGGCGGCGGAGGCCACCGGCCTTGCCGGCGCGTTGCGCGAAGCCATCGAGCTCCAGAAAACGTTCCGCGGTTTCATCTGGTACCAGGCGTTTCGCCAGACGCTGACGCAGATGGGCGTGCTGTTCGCGGTGTTGCTGGGTTGCGGCGGGCTGCTGTCGGAATCGTCCAAGGGCTCGGCGCTCTTCACGCTGTCGCTGCCGGTGACGCGCAAGCAACTGCTGGGCGCACGGCTGGGCACGGGACTGGCGGAGTTATTTGCGCTCGCGATGGCTCCGCCGCTGGCGATTTCCATTCTTGCCCCGACGATCGGGCAGCAGTTCGCGCTCGTCGACGCGCTGGCCCACGGCATCTGCATCTTCGTCGCCGCCACGGTGTTCTTCAGCCTCGCCTCGTTTCTGTCCACGCTGTTTGGCGACATCTGGCGCCCGCTGTTGATCACGATCGGCATTGCGTGCGTGGTCGCCGCGTTGTCGTTCGTCGTTCCGCAGCTGTCGATCTTCAGCGTCATGAGCGGTGAGTCGTACTTCCGCACCGGCGCGCTGCCGTGGGCCGGTTTTGTCACCAGCGCCGTGATTGCGACGGCGCTGCTCTATTCGGCCGCCGAAACACTCGAACGCAGGGACTTCTAGGAGGACAACATGGTGTATGCCTGTCTCGGAATCGTGGCCGCCCTGATCGCCGGCATGGTGTTGATGCGCAAGAGCGGCTAGATGGACGCCTGCAAGCTTCCGGACCCGGCGCGGCTCGAGCGCCGTGGTGTGCTGTGGATGATCGGGGCATTCGTCTTTTGCCCCTGTCATCTGCCCGTCACGCTCGGCGTACTGGCGCTGATGCTTGGGGGCACTGCCGCCGGTGCGCTCTTGAGTCACCATCCCTACCTCGCCGCAACCATGACCACGCTGTTGTGGGTCATGGGTACGTGGCGGGGGTTTCACCTGGTGCGCGTCGCACAACGACAAACAGGGGTACTTAAGCCGTAGCCTGGATCAGCAATCGTTGCGCGCTGGCGCCCCGGCTTCTATATAATCCGCGCCGCCATGGCCTATCGCAGCCCCTATCCAGATATCGACGTACCGAACATCGCGTTGACCGAACAGGTGTTCAGCAAGGCGGCACTCAGACCGGACGCGATCGCGATGGCCTGTGGACTGACTGGCCGCACCATTACCTACGGCGCGCTGCTCGATCGCATTCGCCGCACGGCCGCCGGTCTCGCCGCCATGGGCATCACGAAAGGCGACGTCGTCAGCCTGTGGTCACCGAACGTGCCCGAGTGGCCCATCGTATTCTTCGGCGTCGTCACGCTCGGTGCGATTGTGCACACGTCGAATCCGGTGAGCACGCCCGAGGAGCTGGCGTTCCAGCTGGCGGACGGCGGCGTGAAGATCCTCTTTACGGTATCGGCTCTCGCCGACAAAGCCAAGGCGGCGATCGCCGAATCGGGCAAGCCGATCACACTCATCACGATCGACGAGACACCGGGGCTGCCGTCATTGGACGCCATCGGCCGCGACGGCGACCCGCCGGCGGTCACCATCGATCCGGCCAACGACCTCGTCGTGCTCCCGTACTCGTCGGGCACCACCGGGCTGCCGAAGGGCGTCATGCTCACGCACCGCAACCTGGTGGCGCAGCTCAATCAGATCGATGCCATTGAAAGCGTCGAGATGCCGTCGCTGCTGGGGGTGCTGCCGTTCTTTCACATCTACGGGATGGTGATCATCCTGATGCACGGCTTCATGCGCGGCGCGGCGATCGTGACGCTGCCGAAGTTCGAGCTCGAAGCGTTCCTGAAAGTGCTGCAGGACTGGCCGATTACGAGCGCGCACATCGTGCCGCCGATCGTCGTGGCGCTCGCCAAGCATCCTTCCGTCGACAACTACAAGTTCCCGCACCTCAAGTACGTGTTCTCCGGTGCGGCGCCGCTTGGAGCGGAGCTCACCGAGGCGGTTGAGGCACGGCTCAACATCAAGATTCGGCAGGGCTACGGCATGACCGAGGCCAGTCCCGCCACGCATTACACCGTCGCCGGCACCGAGCGCGCCGGCACCGTCGGCCTGCTGATGCCGAACCAGGAGATGCGCATCATCGATACGGAAACAGGGACGGACCTGCCCACCGGCCAGCCGGGCGAAGTCTGGGTGCGCGGACCCAACGTGATGAGGGGCTACTTGAACAATCCCGAGGCCACCGCACGCACGGTCGATGAAGATGGCTGGCTGCACACCGGCGACATCGGCATGGTCGACGACGACGGCTATTTGACGGTCGTCGATCGCCTGAAGGAACTGATCAAGGTCAAAGGATTCCAGGTGGCGCCGGCGGAACTGGAATCGCTGCTCTTGAAGCACCCCATGATCGCCGATGTGGCCGTGATCCCGGTGATGGACGAGAACTGCGGCGAAGTGCCGAAGGCGGTCGTCGTGGCGAAAGGCCCTCTCACCGCAGACGAGGTGATGGAGTACCTGTGCGCGCGCGTTGCCAACTACAAGCGCGTCCGCCACGTTGAATTCGTCGACGCGATCCCGAAGTCGCCGTCGGGAAAAATCCTCCGCCGGGTGCTGGTCGCAAAAGAGCGGGCGGCGCGGGTCTAGCCGCCTGCTATTCGTTACGGAGGATCGACGCCGGCTGCAGCTGCATTGCGCGCCATGCCGGTACCGCGCAGGCGAGCAACGCGACGGCGATCATGAGCGCCGGAACGGCGGCGAAGGTTGCCGGATCAACGGCGTTGACGCGAAACAGCAGGCTCGACATCAGCCGGGTCGCCATCAACGCCAGTGCGAGTCCGCCCACGACGCCCGCGCACACCACCAACATGCCGTGACCGATCACCAGCCTGGCAACGTCGCCGCGGCTGCCTCCGAGCGCCATCCGAATGCTGATCTCTTTCAAGTGCTGCTGCACGTAGTAGCCCATGACGCCGTAGATGCCGATGATCGACAGCAGCAGCGCCGTGCCGGCAAAGCCCGCGACGAGCAGCGATAACGACTGCGGCCGCAGCAACGACTGATCGACCAGGTCGCCGATCGTCGCGACATTCGAGAGCGGCGCCAGGGGCTCGAGATCCCTCACCGCCTGCCGGACCGCCGACGCCGCCGCCAACGGATCCCCGCTGGTGCGGACGATGACGATCCTCGATGCACTTCCGCTGATCGGCTGGTAAACGGTCCCCATGTCGGGCTGGTCAAGGCCGTCGTACTTCACCTCGCTGACCACGCCGACGACGGTGTTCCAGTCGCACGTCGTGCAGCCGCCATTCTTCAATCGTTTGCCGACCGCGCTTTCATTGGGGAAAAAGCGTCGCGCCCAGGCGCGATCGACAACGAGCGCGTTGGTCGCGACGTCACGCCTGTCGAGCAATCGTCCGTCGACGAGCTTCAGTCCGACGGTGCGAACGTAGTCGTCCGAAATCGACAGCCACGGCGTGACCGGTTGCGACTCGCCCGGTCCTGCCGGGTGTTCCTCGAGGTCGAAGTTGTTGTGATCGGGAACCTGATTCGGCGGCAGTCCGTCCGCGTAGGCCACCGAAACCACGCCTGGCAAGGCGCGCACACGCCGTTCCAGTTCGTCCCACAACGCATTGATCCTGCTGACGTCCTGATACTGGCTGGGCGGCAAGCGAATCGAACCGGTGAGCAGTTGCGTGGTGTCGAATCCGATATCGACCTGGCGCAGCTGGCTCAGGCTGGTCAGCAGCAACCCGGCGACGATCAGCAGCGGCGTCGCGATCGCAAACTGCGCGGCGACCAGCGCACGGCGTGTCCGCCTTACCGCGGCACTGGCAGTGGTCGATCGGCTCGACCGCAACGATTCATCGGCGTTGCCGCCGGCAGCGTTCACGGCGGGAACGAGGCCGAACAGGAGCGCGCTGGACACGGCCAGCGCCAGCGTCATCCAGATCAACGCCGCGTCAACCCGGATCTCTCCGGTGCGCGGAAAGTACGCCGCTCCAAGCGTCTGCAGCAGCTGCATGCCGGCTGACGCGGTCACCGCGGCGACGACGGCGGCACCGGCGGCGAGTACCAGGCTCTCGACCAGCAGGTATCGGATGACCCGCGCTCTCGACGCGCCGAGCGCGGCGCGGACCGCCAGTTCCTGCCGCCGGCCATTGACGCGGGCGAGCAACAGGTTCGACGCATTGGCGCAGGCGACCAGCCACACCAGCGCGACCGCCGCCAATGACAGGCTGGCAATGGCGCGAACATCACCAATCAAGTTGGTCTTGAGGTCCTGCATGTTCCACGTCGCTTTTTCATCCTGGTAGGACGATCGCCAGATCGGGAACAACGCTCGATTGATGCGATGCAGTTCGTCGGTGGCCAGCGCGCGGTCGGCGCTGGCGGGAAGCCGTGCGATCACCGAATAGAGGAACGGGCCCTTCCGCAGCGGCGGCGTGAATTGCTGGATCAGGAACAGGTCGAAACGCCGCTCGAGCGGGCCGTCGGCCGGCGGCAGCACGCCGACGACGGTGACGTCCGCGCCGTCGAGCTTGATCGACCTCCCGATCGCATCGGGGCGACCGCCGAGACGCTGCTCCCAGAAAGCGTGGCTGGCCAGTGCCACCGGCGGCGTACCCGGCCGTCCATCGTCGATGTTGAAGTCGCGGCCGAGCCGTGGAGTGATGCCGAGAACCGAAAAGAACGACCACGACACGACGCGGGCGCGAAGCATCTCGGCGACGTCGCCATTGCTGAACGTCACGGCGCGATCGGTGTAGGTGGCGTGCTGCTCGAATCGCGTCTGCTGCGCGGTCAGCGCCAGGTAGTCCGCGGCCGAGAAGCGGAACTTGAACGGCGGCGCATCCGTGTAGACGCGAACCAGGCGATCCGCGTGCGCATAGGGCAGCGGTCGAAGAATGGCCGCGTCGATCGCGCTGAAGATCGCGAGCGTCGCGCCAATGCCGACGCCGACCGTCAGCACGATGGTCGCGGTGAGCATCGGCACACGGACCAGGCTGCGGATCGCGATGCGCAGGTCCTGACCGAGATCCTGAATCGACAATGCGCGCTGCATGAGGTTCTCCCGCGTTTCATCCTGCTGACGGCAATAGGCCCGCGTGGCTTCGAGATCGCCGAACTGGCGAACTGCTTCGCGCCGGGCCTCATCCAACGACAGGCCCTTCGCCATTAATTCGTCGACCTTGAGCTCGATATGCGCGTTCAGCTCTTCGTCGACATCTGATGGCACGGACCGCCGCCGCAGGTACCAAAATGGCTTGGCGGCCATGCCCTACGCTCCTTGCAGTACCGCATCGACCGCGCGCGAGTAGCGGCGCCAGTTGGCGGTCTCCTGCCGCAGGCGGGTACGGCCGGCCGCGGTAAGGGTGTAATAGCGGGCCCGACGGTTATTCGCCGACGGTCCCCATTCGGCATCGACCAGGTGCTGCCGATGCAGACGATGCAGCGACTGATAGAGCGCCGCATCTTCAATCGATAGGTCGCCATCGGTCTGTTCGCGTACGATCGTGGCAATGGCGTAGCCGTGACGGGCGCCGCCGGACAGGCAACGCAGCACCAGCAGGTCCAGCGTGCCCTGCAACAACGTCAGCGGGTCCGGTGTCATCTTCTCCCCTCAGACGATGTGGGGAGCAAATCGGTTAGGGAGCGGCTTAAATGTCTGTATTCAGTAACACTTCCAAGGACGCGCCGGAGCTGCGCGCCCAGTACGCGTCCGCCGTGCTCGAGCTGGTCGGCGAGCGCAACCCGGTTGATGTGCTGCGCGATACGCCCGGGATGGTGGCGCGGGCAGTCGCAACGATGACACCGGAAGAGCTGAAAGTCCCCGAGGGGCCTGGCAAATGGTCCATCGCGCACGTGTTGCGACACCTTGCCGACACCGATGTCGTGTGGGGTTGGCGGATGCGGCTGATCCTCGCGCAGGATCGCCCGACGATCACCGGCTTCGACCAGGATCTGTGGGCCGAACGGCTCGACTACGGCAACGCCGATCCGAACGAGTCGCTCGAAACCTTCGCCGTGTTGCGGCGCGACAACCTTCGGTTGATTGAGCGCGCCACGCCGGATGACCTCACGCGTGTGGGCGTCCACGCCGAGCGCGGCGAAGAAAGCGCCGGCTACCTGATACGCCTCTACGCCGGTCATGACCTGCTGCACCTTGCGCAGATCGAGCGCATCCGGAGAACGGTGCGCTGAATGCATGAGTACGACCTGATCCTGACGCTCACGGCGGGGTTAAGCGGCGCGTTGTTCCTCGGCTATCTCACACAGCGCATCGGCCTGTCGCCGATCGTTGGATACCTGATTGCCGGAACGCTGGTCGGCCCGAATACACCGGGATTTGTCGCCGACTCGAGCCTTGCCGAACAACTTGCCGAAGTCGGTGTGATCCTGCTGATGTTCGGCGTCGGCTTGCAGTTCCACCTGAGCGAGTTACTGGCCGTCAAGGGCATCGCCATTCCCGGAGCGCTCGCACAAAGCGCGGCCGCGACGGCGGCTGGTGCCGTGCTTGCGCACGCTCTGGGGTGGGACTGGTCGGCCGGCGCGCTCTTCGGCATCGCGCTATCGGTCGCGAGCACGGTGGTCCTTATTCGCGTGCTCTCCGATCACGACGCGCTCCATTCAACTGCCGGTCATATCGCCGTCGGTTGGCTGGTCGTCGAGGATCTGCTGACGGTGCTGGCTCTCGTCCTGTTGCCGACCATCTTCGGCCAGGACGGCCGGTCACTGTGGTCGGCCATCGCGTTGACCGCGGCCAAGGTCTCGTCGCTGGTCGTGTTCACGATCGTCGTTGGGGCGCGCGTCATTCCGCGCGTGCTGGATCACGTGGCGGCGACGCGCTCGCGCGAGCTCTTCACGCTGTCGGTGCTGGTGATTGCGCTCGGCATCGCGGTCGGTTCGTCGGTGATATTCGGCGTCTCGATGGCGCTTGGCGCGTTCCTCGCCGGCATGGTGGTCGGGCGATCCGATTACAGCCTGCGCGCCGCGTCCGATGCACTGCCGTTCCGCGACGCCTTCGCGGTGCTCTTTTTCGTGTCGGTCGGCATGCTGCTCGATCCCAAGTCGATTTTCGATAACCCCGGCCTCGTCGCCGGCGCGCTGCTTTCCAGCACAGTGGGATCCGAAGCTTGGAATTCACGTGACTTGAAGTCGCGGC
>JADMIO011281649.1_pt1 | contig 51140 bp, 51 predicted proteins | sample 8958161 | NCBI WGS metagenome assembly JADMIO01 (sample SAMN16585339, study PRJNA669376) | soil metagenome | isolation source: Crop rotation soil | place: USA: Cullars Rotation, Alabama | collected 2011 | reverse complement strand
GCCGCGACTTCAAGTCACGTGAATTCCAAGCTTCGGATCCCACTGTGCTGGAAAGACAACAGGAGAATCCCGCATGAAGCAGCGCACACTGGGCAAATCAGGCCTGACTGTATCCAGCGTCGGCCTGGGCTGCAACAACTTCGGCCTGCGCATCGAATCCGAGGCGTCGCGCGCCGTCATACACAAAGCACTGGATCTGGGCATCACCTTCTTCGATACGGCAGACGTCTATGGCCATCGCGGCGGCTCCGAAACCTGTCTCGGCCAGTTTCTTGGCGTGCGGCGCAAAGATGTCGTGCTGGCTTCGAAATTCGGCAATGCCATGGATGAAGCCGGCAGCATGCAAGGCGCATCGCGGCGCTACATCATGTCGGCGGTGGAAGCCAGTCTGAAGCGCCTTAAGACCGACTGGATAGACGTCTACCAGCTGCATCGTTACGACCCGGACACACCTCTGGACGAGACGATGGGCGCACTCGACGATCTGGTCAAACAGGGCAAGATACGTTACGCCGGCGTTTCGTCCATCGCCGCGTGGCGGCTGGTGGATATGCAGTGGACGGCGCGCCATTACGGCTATCACGCGTTGACCACTTGCGAGGTGGAATACAGTCTGCTCGCGCGGGACCCCGAGCGCGAATTGATACCGGCGATGCAGGCGCACGGCATGGGTCTGCTGCCGTACTACCCGCTCGCCGGCGGGTTTCTCACCGGGAAATACCAACGCAACGCCACGAAGCCCGCAGGTGCGCGCCTCACGCAGGGCAAACGCTACGAAGAAATGTTCATGACCGCTGCCAACTGGACGCGCGTCGAGCAGCTGGAGGCGTTCTCCAGACAACGCGGGCACACGCTGCTTGAGCTTGCCTTCAGCTGGCTGGCGGCGCAGCCGGTGGTGGCCAGCGTCATCGCCGGCGCCACCACAGCGGAACAGCTCGAAGCCAACGTCAATGCCGCCGACTGGACGCTTGCAGCGGATGAATTGCTGGAGATCGATCGGATTTGCGCCACCGCGTAAGACCATACCAAAATTGCGACGTGCCGGAGGACTTATGCGTCTATCGTTCAGGATCATGCCGGGCGTGCTGCTGCTGGCAGTGCACATTACTTATGCGCAAGTGCCTGCAACAAACGCAGCGCAACTCTATCCCGTGCGGCCGCTGCGCGCCGTGGTGCCGTTGGCACCTGGAGGCGGTACCGATACCGTGGCTCGTCTGGTTGCCGCCAGGCTTGGCGAAGGGTTAGGCCAGCAGATTGTGGTCGATAATCGCGGCGGCGGCGGTGGCGTGTTGGGCACCGACCTCGTGGCCAAAGCTGCGCCCGACGGGTACACCCTGCTGGTGGGCTCGATCACCACCAATGCAGTCAATCCGGCGCTCTACAAAAAGCTGCCCTACGACCATATACGCGACTTCGCGCCCATTTCGCAGATCGGCACGGTGCCCAATGCGCTGGTGGTGCACGCCAGCGTCCCTGTCAGCAGCGTGAAGGAGTTGATCGCCTATGCCAAAGCCAATCCCGGCAAAATCAATTATGGCTCGGCCGGCATCGGCAGCGCACCGCATCTGTCGATGGAATTGATCAAGAGCATGGCCGGCATCAGCATGATGCATGTGCCCTACAAAGGTGCCGGCGCCGCGGTCTCCGATGTGCTCGGCGGACAACTGCAGGCGCTGTGCTCGAGCCTGGCCGGGCTGCTGCCCCATATCAGGTCCGGTCGCGTGCGTGCACTGGGTGTGACCACCGCGCAACGCAACCCGCAGCTGCCGGATGTGCCGACGATTTCCGAAGCGGGTATTCCCGGCTACGAGGTGACCATCTGGTACGCACTGTTCGCGCCGGGACGCACGCCACGGCCCATCATCGCCAGACTCCATGCCGAAACGGCGAAGGCGCTGAACACGGCGGAATTGAAAGACCGCCTGACGCTGCAGGGTCTGGACGTCGCGTCGTCGACGCCGGAAGCCCTGATGGCCTTCGTACAGTCCGAAACGGCAAAGTGGACGAAAGTCGCCAGGGATGCCGGCATCCAGCTCGAGTGAAACGCGTTGTGTCGCAGGCCTCTTGCCCTACGCCAGCGGCAGGTGTACGCGACGCCCTTCGCGGCTTGAAATATGAACCGCTTCCGTGAAGTCCATGTAGTTCACGGCGTCCAGGAATGAGGTGCGGCGGATCTGCTCCTGCCCGCGGATTGCGCCGATGAACTCTTCTTCGACGCGCCAGCCATAGGTCTTGTCCGCCGGGATCGCAATTTCCTTCATCTCTTTGTCGCCGCGCTGCCCGCCCCACAATACGCTGTCGCGCCCGCGCATCTCCAGGCGCAGCGTGCCCTCGCTGCCGTACACACATACTTCAGGACCCGGCATGAAACCGGCGACTGAACTCCAGTGCAGGCGCGCGATCGCCCCGTTCGCAAGATCTGCCAGCACCTCGACGTGATCGGGCACGCTGACCGCGCGCCGCTCGCCGCGCTCCGGGTCCACGCGGTAGGGCACTGCCGTCCGGGTGCGTGCCATGATCGCCGTGGCCGGGCCGACCCAGCGCGACAGGCACTCGTACCAGATCCCCATTGTCATGATGTTCACGCCAGAGTAGTCGCGGTTCAGCCGCCAGGTCAGCGGCGCCTCGCGGTTGGGAAACCCGGTCGAAACGCGCAGATCGATACACTGCACCTCGCCGACGTAGCCGTCTGCCAGCAAGTGCATCACCATCGGGTCGGCCTTGAATGTCGTCGGCCCGGGGACGACCTGCGTCACCAGTTCCGGTCGGGCGCGCGAGGCGGCGAGCATCTGACGCGCTTCGCCTGAGTTCATCGCAAGGCGTGCTTCGGTGAGAACATGCTTGCCGGCTGCAAGCGCCGCCAGCGTTATCGGGCAGTGCATATAGGGCCAGGTCCCGATGACGACGGCGTCGACGCCCGGATCGTTCACCAGTTCCTGCCAGGTGTCGTGCACGCGCTCGATGCCGAATTCCTGAGCTACGCGCTCGGACGAGGCACGCGAACGGTTCACCACCGACGCGATTTGGACACCCGCGATCTTCTTCAGTTTGGGAATGTGATGCAGGCGCGTATTGGCGCCCGCGCCGACGAAGCCGATGCGTATGGGATCAGTCATGGTTTCTTCCTCCGCTACAGGTCAAATATTGTGCCGGATCACAGTTGCGGACCCGCTGAGTCGCTGCGACGACATCGGAGTTTAGATCCATGCAATGACTTTGGACCATCCTCGTGAGCCGTTCGCAACCGGGGAAGGATACCAGAAGCGGATGTCGGCGGCGTCCGGACTGGATGATCTTGGACCAGTCTACCAGACGTAGCGGGGCGTGGCTTCAGCGGAAACCGCTGCATTACTTAGAATAGCTTTCCACCTTCATCGGGGGATTGCCAATTTCTCCCAGACGCCCGTCTTCCGCCATGACCTCGATAAAGTTCTCCAGCGCGTGCCAGGCTCCCGGCATGCCGAAGTTCGCGCTGGTCTGAAAAATAATTTCCATCACCTCCCGCGGGCTCGCGCCCTGACGCATCGCGCCGCGCATGTGGCCTTTCGACTGCACTGCCTCACCTACCGCAAGACAATCGCCAATCATGCATAGCAAACGCGTCTTGTCATCAACGATTCCGCGCGTATACATATCACCGTAGCAGAATTTGACCCACAGGCCGGCAAACTCGCTGTCCATCTTGTCGATCCAGTCGAGAATATTGATGTGATGGCGAGGCCGCATGGTGAGCCCGCGCCCGACCGCAAGCCAGCCGTGCTTGTCAATCAATGGCTGGGTGCGCGGATCGGCCAGATCATCCTTGTGCCAATTTTTCTCTTCTGCGCCGCGGTTGCGCCTGCTGTCGGTGCCGTCGAGCGGCAACTGCGACGATTTCAACTCGGGCAGCAGGTTGAGTTCCTGGGCAATTCCGTAAAACGTTTGTATCGCCGGATCGACCGTGACATGCCCGCCGTACACCTGGCACTGTAGAATAATCTCGGCAATCTCGCGCACCGGCACGTTTGCAGCCAGTGCCGCACGCACGGTTTCATCAAGCAATGGCTGGGCCTTGGCCATCGTGTATTGGCCAATAAGCACCAATAGCCGCGTGCGCGTGTCCAGCGCGGGGCGCCGCGACAGGCCCTTGATCTGATAGTCAAGCCAGGCTCGCGTAAAATGTTGATCGATTGCATCGCGTTGCGCAACGCGTTTCTCGAAAGCTTTGGTTTGAATTTTGACGCCGGTATCGAAGGTCTCGGCGCCGTACTTGGTGCGCAGATTGTCGGACATGGTAAAGCCCCCGGAAGTGGTCGGAATAGGAGTACAAATTCTAAGTCAAGGACTACGGCGGCCGCGTTACTCCATCAGAGTGCGTGGAGCCGCACTGAATGTTCAATCCGGAGCTGGACGCTTAGCAAATATCGTTGCACGCCGCGGCGTGATGCTTGATGCGTAACTCACCTTTACAACGCAATTACCAGTTGGCAATAATTGAGCCGGTTTTAACAATAAAAGTTAATCCTGCACCTTGGTTCTAGTAACTGGCGGCACCGGCTAATTAGATTCCGAACACGTGTGTTGCTTTAGCGTCAGCCAGGCAAGGCCTATTATTGTCGACGACCTGCGCAACTGGCTTGCCGACTTGAGAAATCGTCTGGAAACTCTATGCGTCTGGAATGGAAAGTCACACTTGGATTACAGTAACTGTGTAACGATACATCACATGGGCGGCAGCGGTGTAAAATACGCGACTTCAATAGACTTAATTACCGCTCAGGCAATTTGACATTCTTTTTCCGGTTTAACCTGCTCGTCCGGGCAGCAACACCGCGGCTTCCGCTTGCCTTCATTTTCAGAAATATGCCAACCGCACATCACGGTTTTTTCCGACTCATAAGTCGATCGCGCACATCGGCTCTTGCACCAGATCGGCGTAAGAACTAACAGAATACTACAAGATCGATAGGCCTATGAATACAGACCTTTGTGGTTATATCTTTTGCGAGCATTCAGCATCAGCACGATTCTTATGCTTGCAAACATCCAAATTGTCCGGATGTTCAGGTCTTGACCCAGCGGCGGCAAGATCCGACACCACTGATCATGACTAAACCTCTCCTACTTCTCGTCCTTATTGCGACGGTTATTGGCCTAGTGATAAACGCCAAGAACCTGCTGCTACCGACACTTTACTACCCGTATTTGGTTATCAATGTCGACTCCCCAGAGAATATCCGCATCCATGTCCTGCAAAGAGGTCAAACTCAGGCGTCCCAATGTGCTCGTTCATTGGCAAGTGCGACTTCGCTGACTGGCGCTTGTCCAATTTGCAGTATTAAATCCAGCACTTGTCCGACAGAGTTGAGTAATGTCATGAGACAGTGGCTTGACAGCGGGTCCCTCACTGTGGCCTCCGCAAGAACGGCTAACGGCGTGATCATTTTTGAGTCCCCTCAGCAGCACGTCGCACTTGCAGCATGTCGGGCGAGTGAAATGCAATCCGTTGCGCAGCCTTTGGCCGCGCGAATCACCTGCTTTCCTGCAGGAAGCGAACGTCCACTGCTAATCTCCGAAAAAAATCTGGTGCAGCGAGAGTATGCCGAACAGCAGAGATCGCTACCCGCGGCGGTAGCCTCAATTGTCGGGCTGATAGCACTCGTCGGAGTATTGCTCGCTTCGCTGCGCAGGCTTGTTGCGAAGGATCCTACAGAAGCTTCGCCTCTGGAAATTGAAGTGGTTCGGGCGACGCCGTCAAAATTAAAATTATCGAATATCGTCAAAAAAGTCGCAGATATGCTGTTTGCAACGGTACTGCTTGCGGCTTTGCTGCCCATATTCTCGCTCGCAGCATTGCTGATTCTATTGCTTGAAGGCCCCCCCATTTTCTATCGGTCCAGCCGCTTCATCTCGGTGGATAACAGCGTCACTATTGTCAAGTTCCGGACTATGGTCAGAGATGCTACGTCGCCGAAGTACCGGTTGAAAGAACGCTATATGAGAGATGGTTACCTGGACATACCGCTTGACTGCGAAGTCTACACCACAATAGGTCGTATTCTTGAGCGTTCACAATTGGTTGAAACCCTGCAATTGCTAAATATTCTGTTTGACGGCATGAGTCTTGTCGGAAATCGTCCGTTACCCAAGGATAATATCGAACTATTAAAGAAATTTAGTGGCTGGCAAGAACGTTTTGATAGCCCGGCAGGCATTACGGGCATTTCCCAAATTGTTGGGAAATATGGGTTGCTCCCCCAACAAAGACTTTATTTAGAAAGAATGTACGCAAGTATTTACAGAAATTCCAATGGAAATATCGTTCTTTGTGATTTCTACATTGTTGGGTACACAGTTCTGTTGCTGCTCACAGGACGACATCTGGATTACAACAAGGCGATTGCTCTATTAATCCGTTGTGGCGCGGACAAGCAAATGTCTGGTGGCTAAACCCCCCGGAATTCAGTTGGCAGCATGTTCACGCAGTCGTGCGAAACTTTGGGCTTTTGCCCATCTATTTGCGGCCCATCTCTTTTATTGAGGATATTCTTCACTAACCAGAATAACTACTCGGCTTGGCGTGGTCAAAGTTAATAAAGCAGTTCCACTGGATTTGGCGATCAAGACATATACCAATGTAGTCGTTTTCGGAGGGGCTGGCTTTATCGGTCGCCACCTCTGCGATTATTTGCTCCATCATCAGCTAGCAGAGCGAATATTCATTGCTGACATAGCTAGTATCGAAATGAAACGCGCTCCTAACTCCATGCGGGACGGCCTTGCAATCGGAACAGTGCAAGTACTTCAGTGCGATGTCCGCGAAAAGATTGCGAATGCCTTATTACCGAATTCCGTCGACTTGATAGTCAACCTAGCCGGCGTTCATCGCGAGCCCGGTCATCATGCGCGCGAGTATTATGAGACGAATCTCCTTGGCGCAGAAAACGTGTGTATTTGGGCAGAGTTAGTTGGGTGTGGCCAGATCGTGTTCGCAAGCAGCATCTCTGTTTACGGCGACACTTCAGGCGGAAAGAACGAAGTGTCACTGCCAGCCCCCATTAGCCCTTATGGAAATTCAAAACTAATTGCCGAGAAAATACACGTTGCATGGCAAAAGGGAAGTTTCGGCCGTAAACTGGTAATCGTTCGCCCCGGAGTCATTTTCGGTCACGGTGAACAGGGAAACGTATCACGACTCGTGAAGGCAGTTATCCACGGATACTTCGCGTACTTCAGCAATAAATCAGTAATCAAGGCCGGCGGATATGTAAAGGAGCTAAGTCGTTCGATAGTCTGGGCCTTGAATCAAGAACATGAGAATGGGATACTACTTTACAACTTTACCTTTTATCCGCCGCCACGGCTCGAAAACTACGTAACAGCAATTCGCCACGCCGCACAAAAGAAGAAATTCATCCCCGACCTTCCGTTTACACCAATTTACCTACTAACATTCTTGGTTGATTGGATGGCGAATATATTGTCGATTACGCAACCCGTCAGTCCCGTTCGAGTGAAGAAACTACACTGGCAAACCGATGTCACCGCGGCAGTTCTTAAAGAGCGCGGGTATCAATATCAATTTAATCTAGAGGAAGCAATGTGCGACTGGAACTTCGACTGCGATGAAGAGTGGCGATAAGCCGAAGACAGCGTAGCTGTACGTTTTGAATCGCCTAAGACTTTATAACAGCAGGCCGAAAATACCTACAGCGCGTCTAAGCACGGGGGATGTATTAAGCTTTATGTAAACGGTCATTTGGCAGGAAACTGCCGTCCTTCAAGGAGAAGTTATGGCCGTAGCGAAACGCACTACACGTCCGATGCCGAACGCTGAACTGCTGCAGTTGGCCGACAGCCTGCTGGTGAATTACAAGAAACCGGAACACCTTATGGGCGAGAACGGCCTACTTAAGCAGCCTACCAAGATGTTGGCAGAGCGCGCTGGAAGCTGAAATGGCTGAACATTTGGGACATGACAAGAACGAGCCAGTGACCAATGTCAAGGGCAATGCTCAAATGGTTATAGCGCTAAGACCCTGAAGGGAGATTTCGGCGAGGTTGCGGATCGTGTAAATAGCGATCTGGAGGACATGAACGGAACGGATACCGAAGGGGATTCTGGAATTGGCAAAGGCACGTAAGGAACTGGCTGAAGTCAAGACGGAGCGTGACATGCTAAAAAAGTTTGCGACGTACTTCGCCAAGGAATTGCGGTGAAATACGAGAGGATTCGCGAATCGCGAAAGCTTTATCCGGTAGCGGCGATGTGCCGCGTGCTCGGTGTGTCGGAAAGTGGTTACCAAGCGCGGCGCAAACGCCCGCTGTCAGCCCGCGCACAGGAGAACGCAAGGCTGGAAGTCCAGATCAAGGCAGCGCTCCACAGATCGCGGCAGACCTACGGTGCTGAGCGCCTGCAAGCTGATCTGGCCGACAACGGCATCCGGGTAGGCGTTCATCGCATCAAGCGTATCCGCAAGAAACTGGAGCTAGGGTGCCGGCAGAAACGCAAAATCAAGGCGACCACGGATTCGCAGCACAGCCTGCCCGTAGCGCCGAACCTGCTTGACCGCCAATTTGCCGTGACAGCGCCCAACAAGGATTGGGTAACGGACATCACTTACATCCCCACTAACGAGGGCTGGCTTTACCTTGCCGGGATCAAGGACTTGTTCAATGGTGAGTTGTGGGCTATGCCCTGGATGCCGGAATGACGCAGCAGCTGGTCATACATGCGCTGTTCCGGGCGGTTGCCGCCAAGCGGCCTGGCAAGGGGCTGATTCACCACTCGGATCGCGGCAGCCAATACTGCTCACACACCTATCAGAAGCTTTTCTGCCAGTTCGGTATGCAAGTCTCCATGAGCCGCAAGGGCAACTGCTGGGATAACGCACCAATGGAAGGCTGCTGGGCAATCTTGAAGACGGAACTGGTGCATCACTGCCGATTTGCGACCCACGAACAGGCCAAACGCGAAATCACGGAATACATCGAGATCCTCTACAACCGTATTCGAAAGCATGCGCGACTTGGCCATCTGCCGCCTGCTGCGTTCCGCCAGCAATACTATGCAATGCAGATAGCCGCTGAAATCCGTTGGACTCTACCGTTGACCACCGACCGCATTGCGGGCGCACACCCATGACGACTATGCTTACGACAAAGGAGGTCTACGACTCGAAAGTCACTCAGCTGAATTGATCTGACAATCCAGCACCACAAAATCGGTAACTGCCAGATCGGGGCGCAACTTTTACACTCAGGAATTTCAGCCCATTCGCTCGGCTGCATAAAAGGGCGGCTTAACCCCCTAATGAAAAGTTCACATGATCAATGTTTGCACCACCTGAAATGCGGCAAAACAGTCCACGCTCTTCAATAATTGCACACCCGCTATGCATATTTGTAGGGACGTGGTCATTAACATTCTTGCTTTATAGCGCCGCATTTTCCGAACAATTAATTTTTAAGATATCGGATTTTTTTTACGTATATATACTAATCATCGGTGGTTTTTTGAGCGGTTATTGTTTAATTACTCTCGCCCCCAACCGCCGTCCATACAGTTTATCCAAACAAAATGAGGCAATCCAATACTTGATGGTCGTGGTCGGTAGGCACTCTGAGGAGCTGTGGCGACGAGTGGTGTCAGTTTTTGCTATTTGGATGCTGATTTCCATTTTTGAGGTCATTGTTAGCGGGGGTCTGCCAATTATTTGGCTATTGACTGGTTCAGAAAAGACTTATTTTGACTTTGGTATTTCGTCGGTGCATGGTTTTGCAATATCTATGCTTTTGTCGTCGGCTACGGCGTCTTTTTTGCTCTATTTGGCGACTAAGAATGGAAAATTCCTGTTGATGCCCGCTGTTGCGCTCGCTTGGTTCATAATTTCTGTGACTCGCGCTTACATTATCGGTCTCTCACTTCAAATATTCTTCCTTTATTTTTTAGTGAACAGGATTACTTTCAACATTACAGTGCGCATGGTGATATGCCTTATCGTGTTAGTCCTATTCTTTGGAATGTTTGGAGATTTTCGATCTAGTGGTGGGAGCGATGCACTGATAAATGCCCTTGCTCGTCCTACTCAGAACTACCCAGATTGGTTGCCGTCTGGTTTTCTTTGGGTTTATCTGTATATAACATCGCCACTGAATAATCTACTCAATACCATCACGCAGTCTCCATTTCTCGATTCATACTCCATTGCCTCTACTCTTTCTGTATTGTTTCCAACGGTAATTCGGAATATCCTTTTTTCTAGCCAGGCGTTATCGCAAGGAGATCTACTGGACGAAAGTCTAAACATGAGTGGCGCATTTGTAGGGCCATATCTTGATTTTGGATTAATCGGTATTATCGCGTATAGTTTGTTTATTGGCTGTATTAGCGCGTTATTTTGGGCTTATCGATATAAACCATTCTATATGTTGGGCTATGTGTATGTGGCGACAGCTTTGTTTTTCACATTGTTTTTTAATGCGATATTTTTCTTGCCATACGCCTTTCAATTGATCTTATTTTGGTGGTTTCTTCGGCCATTACGCCGAGTTCGTGGGGGCTCAAGGCTCAGACCGATGCCGCGCATGAAATGAATCATGTGTGTGTTTTATTGCACATCTTTCCTGGAGTAAACAAGTGCCGGTATTGATGCCATCTGCTACCGGCCAAAATCGTGTACCTCGAGTCTTGATTTTATTGGGCACCTTTAACGGTGAACTATGGCTACGAGAACAGCTCATGTCAATTTTGTCGCAAGTGGACGTCGAAGTCAGAGTTGCGATCGGTGATGATGCTTCGCGAGACAACGCAAGAGCATTGATTCAGTCTGGGTGGAAGGACGATACACGTGTACATCTATACGCATTTGGAACGAGCAGCGGCTCTGCAGGGGCAAATTTTCGGCGGCTGTTTCGTTTAGTTGATCCGTCGGATTTTGACTTCGTTGCTCTGGCAGATCAGGATGATATTTGGCTGCCCCGAAAACTAATATCGGCAATTGAGGCACTGCAGAGCGCGGGTGCACTAGGCTACTCGTGTGCGGTGCAATCGTTCTGGCCGGACGGGCGTGAACAAGTCCTTCGACAGCTTGCAGTGCCCCGCACAGCAGACTTCCTTTTTGAGGGTGCTGGCCAAGGCTGCACATTTGTGTTGCACCAGGAACTATTCAAGCGTGTTAGGCAGTTTTGTATTGATCATAAGACTATCACAGAGGCTCTGCACTACCATGATTGGCTAATATACTTATTGGCGCGTGCCTGGGGCGTGAATTGGCATTTCGATTCGCAAGCATGGATGCGATACCGCCAGCATGAAGGAAACGAGATTGGTTCCAGAGGGGGAGCGAGGTCAATATCCAAACGTGTGGGTATGATCAGGAATGGTTGGTACCGAAAACAAGTGTCTGCCGCATTAGATGTTTTTCTAACTGCGAACAAGGATAATCATTGTGTGAATGGGTTTTCACAAATCTTTGCACAACCCCCCTCACTCCGTCGACGTATAAGATTGCTGCAGTTCTTCTTGCGTCACGGTCGCAGACGATTAAGTGATCGGGTGGTGATGGCAGTTTCAGCTGCAGTGGGCTGGCTTTAATTGTTTTTGTGAGCGGCTGTAAAAATTGGCACTCTGGAGCTTATTTGTCTACCGCTAATTAGCAGGTTAATGCTCGGATGAAAGCTCAGCAACATTAGGGAAAAGTAAAAACCTCTTGAGATTAGATAGACATTTGTTCTTGCGTCACTTTTGAATATCTCCTTTATCGGCAGTACTTCTGAGAAAATATCAAACTTACCGAATGCCATTGAGATTGGGTCTGAAAGTATTGTCTTTAGATGTTCGAGCCTTAGTATTGGGATTGTGGACTCGAACGTGTATGTCGTGTTAACCAATGGGATACGCTTTTCAAACTGAATCAATTTTCCTAGACCAGCACCGGAATCGCATATTGGATGTATTACAGGAAATGAAATGTTTTTGATATCATTTAGTTGATGGTAGACTTCTTGTTTTATCCGAGCATAAATGTTATTACATCGGGATAATTTCTTATCATATAAGTAAGCGGTAAGCGGGTAAATAACTTTCGCGCTTGTCCTCGATAACAAGTCGATAAAATTTACGTGCGCACTTATAATTTGTTGACTGAGGTGGTTATTGAGATTCTTCTTTACCGGTTCTGCCAAGTGAAAAACTACATCATATATTCTATTAGGAGGTAAAGCGTTCCACCAGCCTTCATCGTGAAGATTACCCGAAACAAACCATTGTTCATTTTTACTAGGAATTATCGTTTTCCTGGATAGCAATGTGACTTCGTCATGTGCGAAGATGCTACGAAGAATTGATCCAATATAGCCTGATGCACCAGTAATAAGTATTTTCATTTTTGATTGGTGGTATTAGTGCTTAAGACGTGTCTCGGATTTTGTGTAAACGGGTTTTCTCTTTAGATCGGCAACATGCGATCTTCGAATTGGATCGTGAACCGATTCAGGGCGGCTTTCCAGTCATGAATTGGCATGGTCGATTTACGGCTGATGTTGTTTAGCGCCAGGTAAAACAGCTTGCTCTCCGCCTCGTCGGTAGGGAACGAACTGCGGTTGAACGAACCGCGGTTCTTGATGATTTTTCGCAAACTCATGTGAATAAATTTAATCGCTTTGGTCGTGTAAATCACTTTGCGGCTTTCTGGCGGATAGTCGAAGAACGGGATAATGTGTAGAAGTTGCGACCCGATCTGACAGTTGCCGATTTTGTGTACTGCATTGTCAGATCAATTCAGCTCAGTAACTTTTGAGTCGTAAACCTCCTTTCCCGCAATCATAGTCGCCATAGGTGTGCGCCCGCAACACATTCTGCCTTGATGCGTGCGCGCATCGTTGTAGTAGCGAATCCAGTTGTCCAGGTCGGCGTGCAGTTCCGGGAGTGAGGTGTAAATCTTCTTTCTGAACGCCACTTGGTAAAACTCCTGCAAGATCGTCTTGTGAAAGCGCTCGCAGATACCATTGGTTTGGGGATGACGGACTTTTGTTCTGGTGTGTTCAATATCGTTCAATGCTAGATATAGCTGAAAGTCGTGGGTGTCGGCGCGCCCGCAATACTCGGTGCCCCGGTTTGTTCAAGATCCGCAGCATCTACATACCCTGCTCAGCAAAGCCTTGTAATACCCTATCGTTGAGCAGGTCGGCTGCGGTGATCGGCGTCTTGGTGATGTAGAGCTTGGCAGCAGCCCACTTCGAGTAGGTATCGACAAAGGTCTCCTGATAAACACGACCGACGCCCTTGAGCGGCATGTCTCCGGTAGCCTGACGGAGCCAATCCGCATTACTTTGCAGATCGGCTCGACTCCGTATCGGTCGCGGTATTTATTCACAAACGCCTACATCATTTGCGTCGGCGGTCGAACTCCGCCTGGGCGAAAAACACGCTCGCCAGTTTCACGATTGCGTTGGCTTTGCGTAACTCCCGCACTTCCCGTTCCAGCGCCTTAACGCGCTCGCGACCCTGGGTGCTCACCCCATTCCGCAGGCCTGCGTCCGTGTCGTGCTTGCGTACCCACTCCACCAGTGTCTGCGACACCAGGAATCTTCCCCCGATTTTGTTGACACCGGGTTTTCATGCTTGCAGTTTCTCATACGTCGCAGGCGACACGTAGTTAAGCGAAGAATGAAGTCTATCGCGATTATAAAAAGGCAGGTAACGGCGTAGCGTCTGCCTGACCTGTCGATCCTCGGTAAACGTATAGCCGTGAAACACCTCCGCCTTCATCGAGTGGAAGAACGACTCGATAAAGGCATTGTCAGTAACTTTGCCAGGGCGATTCATGCTTTGGATAAATCCCAGTTGAGCAATGCGCTCCTTAAATGCGCCAGCGGCAGATTCAATGCCCCGGTCCGTATGGAAGATAAGCCCGGAACCCGGTCGGCGGTTGTGCACGGCATGGTTTAGTGCCGCAAGGGTGAGTTTGACGTCTTTGCGCTGCCCGAAGCTCCAACCCACGACCTTGCGGCTGTACTTGTCCATTACCACCGCCAGGTATCGATAGACATTACCCACCTTAAGATAGGTGATGTCGCCCACCCACACACGATCTGGCTGCGTAATCGCCATATCGAGCTGACGGTTGGGGATGAGCGCGTAGTAGCGCTGCACCCTCGGATTGGTATACCGGTGCGTACCACCCGCGCTTTGATGCCATGCGCTCGCATGATGCGAGCTACCCGGTTCTCACTCACGCGACAGCCCTGACGATCGAGCGCCCGGTGCACACGGGGACTGCCATAGGTCCCTCGGCTATCACAGTGAATATTTTCGATTTTCTTTCGCAGAATTTCGTTTTCCGTTGCCCGCTTGCCCGGCTGAGGATGCTGCCATCCGTAGTAGCCTGCACGTGTCACCCCATATACCCTACACATTACGGCAATTTTGTGTTCAGCCCGGTTTGCTTCGATGAACTCGAAGACTTCCGTTTTTGATCGGAAGCAAACCGGATGGCTTTTTTAGGAGTGCGTGCTCCTCTTTGAGTATCTTGTAGCGCCGCTCCAGATCCCGCAGACGCTATAATTCTGCCGTTGTCTGTACATCGAGTTTTGCACTCTTAGCCACGATCACCCCTTCACGGACTTCCTTGCGCCACAGTGACAGCATGAAGGGGTGGATGTCCAGCGCCGCTGCCACGTCCTGGATCAATACCCCGGGCAGACTGCTTAGCTTTACCGCTGTCGCCTTGAATTGATCTCCATACCTCGACACTTTGCGAGGCCCTGATCTTGCCATTTCTCACCTCCGAGCTCGTTAGCCCAGGGCGTCAACTATTTCGGGGGAAGTTTGGGCTCCGACCAGCAATTTGGTTGGTGATTCAACGAAGTGACGAGAGAGAAATTCTATTGACACTATTCGTCATTTTCTGAAAAACACGTAATTCTGCCCACGCCTCTTAAGCAAACACCGGATTCGACCTAACAATCTATCTAATATATTAATTAAAACCGCGTAAAACATCTTTATTCTTAACGATAGCGTACTTTTTCTTGAGTAATTCGGCAGCTGAGCGATCCACGCTGCGCCACCTTTCGGATTTCCGCGCGCAAACTCGATTAATATTGACTCAATGATAAAAGCAGTTCTCGCTTTATCAATTGCCCATGTTCCTTCCTTCGGCAAGTCAATATCGCACAGTGACTTCCACATCAATCCTCGCACTCTTGAATTATCGCTTGCAAGTATCGAAGTGGCAGATCTGTATGTGTAGGTAACTAGGTTCTCATTGATGAAACCCAGTTGTCCGCATTGAGAAAGCCGGATATGAATTTGGAAATCAATGAAATCCCCAGCAGCAGGTATCACATAGTCGGTGAGTTTTTGGCGATAAAGTAACGAACTGCCTGTTAAGAAATTGCGTGCCTCAAGCAAATATGAAAGACCAAATAGACGCTTCACGCCGCTCGAAAATACCCCAAGAAGCTCGCCCGAATCGGACTTGACCCAAGCATTCGTATAAACAGCTGCGCATTCCTGATTGCATTCCATGAAATCGATCTGAGACTGCAATTTACCCTGATTCCAATAGTCATCTCCGTCCAAATGAGCAATATATTCCCCTTTCGCTGCGAAATGGACCGATCGATAGTTGTTGCAGCCACCAATATTTGTTTTATGCAGGAGCGCACGAAACATATTAGGGTACTTATTCACGAATTCCTGCACGATATCACGCGTACCGTCTGACGAGCAGTCTTCTCCAATAATCACCTCAAAATAGAAATTGGTTCGCTGATCAACTATGCTTTGCAGACATCTTCGTATGTATCGCGCATGATTATGAGTGATAACGCACACTGAAACCTTCGTGCTTATGGGTGACAATATTATTGCCATGACCTATTTGTTTGCCTTCCTGTGAATAAACCAAGTGTGCACCCTTAATCTCACCTCTGATGACGCTGTGGCCGTACAAAAAAGCACAAATATACCTGCTAAGGCAATTTCTCCAAACTGACTCCATCTGTTTCCGTTTAGCGGAACAATATTGATAATATAGCCGGCAGCAATCGCCGATATCATCATAGGAAATACATCTCTGCCATACCACTTCCTATTTAGTCCAGGTTCAAACTTATTATGCACTAGGGGTAGCCACGCGACAAAAGACAGTAGATTCAAGGCCAGCCACACGTAGCCCGCCCCAATCGCGCCATAGTGACTAGCCGACCAAATTATTAAGGGAATAAGAAATACGATGAAAAGTGCATTTCCGATCAAATGCAAACGCATATCGCCCTTCGCATATTGAAGATAATAGGGGAAAGCCGCTACTGCCAAGACGCCGTTTCCAAGCGCATACAACAGCAGCACAGGCGCAGCTTGACTTGCTAATTGACGATCCCCTGTCCAGGCCCACAAAATTGGTTCAGCGTAAAAAGCGAGGGTCGCGGATATCGCGCCTGCCACTACCGAGATAAACTGCGTGGCTTGTCGATATAGGCGTATGAGACCGACATGGTTTCCTTCTGCTTCCATCTTTGCCATGCGTGGCAAAAGTGCCCCGCTAACAGGCGCTGTAATGACCATTACGCCACTCGCCATCAGGACAGCCAGTGTAAAATTACCATATTCCGCCAATGGTAATATTTTGGACAGTACTAGCTTGTCGGTTTGCGTTACGATAACCCACACGCTTGAAGTAAAAGCAATACTTAATGAAAATGTTAACAATGGCTTTAGTGGCCGCCAATCCCAAGGTACATGTTGACCCGAAGGAATTGTCGGATACAGACGATATGCATAACTCGTCAGTCCTAAAAGCTCAATAAAAGATACAAACAATTGAAAAGTGAAAAAAACCGTCGGAGTTGTACCAACAAATACCAGCAAGGGCAGTACTCCAATAAAACGTGCGGTAGCAATAATAGAGTTGAACCAACTTAGCCACACCAGTTTTTCCTCGCCGCTTATACATCCACGGTACAAGCTGCACATCCAACGCGTGGCAATAATGACCGCCATTAACTGTACCGCAGTTTGCACTTCGGATCCCGGCAATTGAGACACCCGCAACCAATCACCGGCGATGTAGGTAGACGCCGCTAACATGGCTAAACCGCCGGCTAGCGATACAAATAAAAAGACACCCTCCAGTGCCCGTACTATACGTCGATACGTTAGCACGTCGGTGACGCCACCGCGAAAGCGCGCGGTCTCTCGAGATATAGTGGGTGTCAAACCCATGTCTAATAGACTGAACCATGCTTGTAGTACAGAAAAAAAACCGATAAGGCCGTAGGCCTCAGCCCCCATGTACTGGACGTACAGCGGCACTGTTATGATACTGACCAATGCTACGTAAAACTGACTCAGGGAGTTAGCGAAAATATTTCGCTTTAATGACATCTCACGTTAGCCTATTGGACATCCCCGCGCTCGCACAACAGAAAAACGCTGGAGCACAGATCAGGATATTGCTGCCCAAGTTTGTAGCAGCCCTCCAAATATTCTTTGGAGACAATATCGGTTCGTAGGAGGCGATCCCACTGGAAGTTTGCCAAAGCCTTGAAGAAGATTCCGGAACGGTGCACGACCTTAAGTCCAGCCGCCACCGCATCGCGTTCCAGTGTATCCAATGTATAAGTACAGCGATGACCGTGTTCCGCCTCGGCGGCGGTAACTGCTGCATTATGTGAAATAAGACCCATCTTGACCGCGATCTGGCGTGAGGGGGCGTTAGCGTTCGGACACACTAAAAAGAAGCGACCGTGTTCCGCTAGCCATTCATCATTGACCCGCCTAAGAACTCGCACCGGATCATCTAAATGCTCCAACACATGAGTCATCACAATGTTGTCGTATCGCCTAGACAACGTCACGGACTCAAACAATGAATTTATGAACTCGACTCTGTTGCCTAACTTACGCTTCGCTTCCTCAATTGCAGTATCCGACGCCTCCACGCAGGTAACGTCGTCGAAGTAGTGTAGAAAATGCCGGGTAAAATCTCCCTTGAAACTACCTAGTTCGAGCAGGCTGCCCTCTCTGAAGAGAGGTTCGAACGAGCGGATCATGAACGGGTGCATTACATCAAAATCGAAGTTGTAGGCGTATTGGTGATTCGCGGTGTCTTTGATTTCTATGTTGTAATTGCGTTGTTCGTTCATCTTTGCTTCCTTTTAAAATTCCAAAGTTAGTATCATCGACTCGCCATTTGGCCTGTCCATCACAAAGCCATGTTTCTCATAAAGACTAACCGCGGCGACATTCTTGTTGCTCACCTCCAGTTCAATGCGCAGAAAACCGAGATCACGAGCATGCCCGACACAGCGTGATAGCAATTGAGAAGCAATGCCCCGGCCCTGCCAAATTGGCACGACACTCACACTAGTGATATATGCGGTTCGAGACTGACTGTCGTTGAAATAAGCCGCGACTAATCCGATCAGCGCATTGTTTGACCATGCTTCAAAACGCTCCGCCCGATCGGCAACCTTGTGTGCATAATCACATATTTTAATACGCTCGCTGAGTGGGGGCACGAAACTGGCATCGCATGTTAGAAGATGTTCGTATATCGACGTTTCGCTCGAACAGCCTACAAAAATGTGAATCTGGCCGTTCATGCTTCCAGGACTGCAAGTCCAAATCCAAAGCGACCAAATTCGTTGCCGTTATAAAGTAGATAGACTTCATTGTTGCTCTCGAATACATGCGGGTAACACTGCATGTCGCTATCCCAGTCATTCGGTGTGCCTTCGAGATGGAACTGCTCATCGTCCCGAACCCAAGTTCGAAGATCATCTGAGCGAGCGTGACCGATACGATAACCCCGCCCCTTACTCTTTCTGAAATCGAACGATTCACGATAACAGAAGAACATGTGATAGCTCCCTGCGAGTTCGATCACAGTCGGCAAGGCTTGGCTTTCATCCGGGCCCAGTCGATCCGCAACGATTTGACGTGACTCTTCCTTTGTCCATTTAATGCCGTCGCTTGAAGTAGCATGGCCAATCTTATAAGTGCGATCTGGCGTTGCATCGGGAGCAAACCGCTTCCAGCGCGTACCAAAGATGTACCACATGTGGAACATTCCATCGATAACCTTCACAAAGCCGTCGCCGACAAGGCAGGGTTCATGCAAAGATGCGGCAAGCACCGGGCCTTCGCCGACCCGCTTGAAAGTAAGACCATTGTCCCGACTAACCGCGAGACCAATAGCAGTATCCACGGACACAGTTACGCGCCGATTCCAACCGCAGGTATACCCATACACAGCATTATCATGCCGCAATATATTCATGGGAAAAATGCCGTGCTCATCAAAGCAACCTAAGGCACCCAATGGAATCACCGTTTTATCGGACACTCTGATGATCGTTCGCAGGTCGTTGCTCATATCGACAAAGGCAATGTGGCTAAGAAACTTGCCTTTACTATCGATCGATCGTGTGGAAAAGTAGATTCGCACAAGATCATTGACCAACAGGGCTTGCGGCGACTGCGCGAACTCCAAACATCCGTTGGGTAGATTGTACTTAGTTGGATCAAATATCCTGCCAATTTTACGCCACTTCATGACCTATTCCAGTTTGCCGTCTAGTTGCGCCAGTCCAAATCCGTAGCGACCAACTTTGTCACCAAGGTAAGCAAGGTAGGTCTTACCGTCTAGGTCAAACACATGCGGATAACTGATCATTTCGGCGTCCCAGCCATGCTCCGAAACATCAATGCCCGCTCTGGAATCGTCGCGAACCCAGTCGGTTAAGTTGCTGCTCGTAGCATAGCCGATACGGTAACCGTTCTTGCTGCCACGATAGTGACTGCTATATCGATAGCAAAAAAACATGTGGTACATGCCATTCGCGTAAAAAACATCCGGGCTGGCCTGTGCTTCATCCTCTTCAATCCTACTCTCTAATAGGTCTTTGTTAAGTTTTATCCAGTGGATACCATCGCTTGAGGTCGCCATACGAATCTTGTACACAGGCTCAGCTCGGCCATCTACCATCTTCCATTTGCGGCCCGCGATGTAGAAGACATACCACAAACCGTTATAACGACGCACCTTAGGGCCGCTCAATATAAAAGGCTCGTCTGGCGAATAACTCAACACTGGCCCTCTGCCGAGTTTATCGAAGGTAACTCCACCGTCACGACTTACCGCACAGCCAATCGCTACGTTGAAAGGCACTGATTCGCATCGTGTCCAACCAGCGTAATAGGCGCGCACCTCACCACCATCGCGGATCACTGACACGGGATAAGTACCAAATTCATCAAATTCACCCAACCCGCCCAAATTGAGAATGGGTTTCTCGGCAATATAACGCACCTTAAAAAGATCGAAGCGATCAAGATCAACGAACGCTGAATAACTCACGTATTGCCCGTTCGTATCAGGTAACGGGCGACAAGAAAAATATACTCTAACGAAATCATTGAACACCAGCGTTGCTGGTGCTTGTGCGAATTCCTTAAGCCAAGGACGCCCTTTCACTTCTTGTGGAACGAATACCCTTCCTAGTTTTTTCCAGGCAAACATGATCAGATCAATTCATAAAGGTGAGAAATGTAGTTGCGGGCGACACTAGGAGCATTGAACATTAGGACATCGACGATCGATAGCCAAGGCACAAATGGTTCGCAGAATTGAGCATATTCGAATGGTGTTGATTTGATGAACTTAAGTTCGATACCTCGTTTCATGAATTCATCCATTGAGTAAAGCGCTGTGCCGCCAATCGCGTTGATATACGTATCCGCTCCAACTGCCTCGCATAACGCTAGAACTTTTTCCTGATTCATTAATCTGTGGTCGATGCTGATCTCTGACGATACTCTGATTTCAGTTTTAATTTCGAGATACTCACAGATACCTCCGATAGAAGCGTGAATGAATTTGAAAAGGTTGTTCTCCGGATTGCGCACGATACGCTCGAGAAGCGGGAAAAAGTGCGCGAAATAAGGCGCACGGAGATAAGCACCTTTAAATTGATTCAGTAATTTTTCTCTGTCGAAGTCTGGAGCCAGTTTTCGCTCCACGACATTGAGAAAATCGGAATCCTTCGCCAGCGGCAGGGAAAATTTTGCATCTTTACCATTTTGCAAATAGCGATTTCGATTGATCCATCCCTTTTTGGTGTATTTGATATTGTCATAGACAATAAAAACATCTACGCTTTCAATTAGCTGGTAGTAACCGAGGTAGGGGAGAAAGTATGGCTGCATGATAGCCAGTCTCATTTTGTCCCTCCGCTTATATCCACAGTGCGCGTGCTCTCAATACTCATTGCTGTGCAATTACGCGGCAAACTTCGTCTACAATCGTCAAGTCCAAATTGGGGTAGATAGGCAAGCAAAGCACCTGACGTGCAGCCATAGTACCAACCGGCAAATTGTCTCGGTTTGCAGAAGACAGCCCCCGATACATAGAAAACTCAGAGATCAGCGGGTAAAAATACCGTCGCGGGTGAATGCCTCTCTTCTTTAACGAGTCGTAGAGTTCGTCACGAGTAATTGGATATTCGTTGTTGACCAAGATTGGGAAATAAGCATAATTTGCGACTTTCTCTCCGGAATCGCTTAGACAATGAACCCCCCTGATCGCGCTTAATCGCTCACGATATGCCGAATCGATTATTTTTCGACTAGCCAATGCTTGGTCAATATACGCGAGTTGTAAAAGTCCCAATGCACTGTTGAACTCACTCATCTTCCCATTTATGCCTGGAGCCACAACATTAATTTCACCGGAATGTCCAAAATTTTTCAACTGTTCAATTCGGTTTTTTGTCTTTGCGTCAGGACAAACTATCGCCCCGCCCTCAAAAGTATTAAATACCTTTGTTGCATGGAAACTCAACACCGATAAATCACCATGATTTAGAACGCTACCGCAGTGACATTGCACACCAAATGCATGCGCAGCGTCGTAAATGACCTTTAAGTTATAGGTGTCAGCAATCTTCTGAATTGAATCCACGTCACAAGGATGGCCATAGCAGTGAACCGGCAGTATTGCTGTCGTCTGGGGAGTAATAGCTGCCTCAATCTTTGCGGGATCAATGTTTAGCGTTTGCGGATCAATATCTACGAAGACCGGTTTAATCCCATTCCAAAGCAATGCATGCGAGGTCGCGACGAATGAATAGGGTGTGGTAATGACTTCCCCAGATATTCGAAGAGATTGCAACGCCGTAACTAATGCAATTGTTCCGTTCGTAAACAATGCTATTTGTTCAACGCCAAGATACTTGCAAAGCGCTTCTTCAAGTTGCTGGTGAAACGGCCCACCATTGGTAAGCACTTTACTTTTCCATATCTTCTGAAGATATGGAATAAATTCGTCTAGCGGCGGCAAATATGGCTGCGTAACATAAATATTTCTTTTTTCCATGTTCGCTCTCATTAAACCTTACACAATTTCATAATTGACCTTTCGTGTAGATTTTTCTATCTTTCACAATATCGTATCCGCTAGGTATGCTTCTACTGTCCATTTTCAATGATTTCACAAAGGATAAATTCTATTCTTGCACAGTAGTTCCACGTAGCAGGACGTATATCAACTGATCTCAGCTCATAATAAATAGCTTTTTCGCCCAAAGTACCCCACATGCTTAATCTGGGATAACATGAAGTGTTGCTTACGTAATATGGCGTAAGCATTATTTAACTTTGTATTCAGTTTCATCACAAAAAACCTCAGCCTGAGACAAGCATTTACCCTCAGAGTCCTTTTTTGCCAAGATGGGGTCACCATGAAGCGGCCAATCGATAGCTAAGCCGGGATCGCACCACAACAAAGTACGCTCATATTCAGGGTACCAATAGTCGGTGGTCTTGTATAAGAATTCGGCAGATTCTGAGGTAACACAAAACCCGTGCGCAAATCCTGGCGGTATCCAGGCCATACGTTTGTTCTCAGCTGAAAGATTGAAGGATACCCAGTAACCAAAGGTCTGCGAAGATTTTCTGAGGTCAACAGCGACGTCAAATACCGACCCGGCGATCACTCGGATCAGCTTCCCCTGAGAATGTTTGATCTGATAGTGAAGGCCACGCAATACATTCTTCTGAGACTTTGAGTGGTTATCTTGTACGAATTCGACGTTCAGTCCGACGTCTTGGAGGGATTTTCTATTCCAGCTTTCAAAAAAGAAGCCTCGCTCGTCCCCAAATACTTGCGGTTCGATGATAATGACATCGGGAATCTTGGTGAGTATGAATTTCATCAGTATTGGATGATGAGCTTGTCGTACACGAGCAGTAACTGCCCGGCTGGGATAAGCGTTTTCGAGTGGGGGCGGACGTCGGGGACTTGGCCTAAATCCAGTGCATTGCAAATCATGACTGCCGGAGGATCTTGGTCAGCACAGGATTCAGCGCGGTTTGCCAGGCCGGCAAGTTTATGCTAAGTGCAGCCTGCAGCTTTGAGGTATCAAGGCGCGAGTTGGCGGGCCGGAGAGCGGGCAATGGGTATTCGACACTCGGTATTGGATGGATGGCGTCGGGCTTGAGTTTGATCGCGACGCCCGCTGCAAGGGCGGTTTCAACAATGTGTCTGGCGTATTGGTGCCAGTTTGTTTCGCCGGCCGCTGTAAGGTGGTAGAGCCCGAGCAACGTAATTTGCCTGCTTTGCGCGTAACGACGGATGGCTGCGACAGTAACATCGGCAATCAACGTAGCGGCAGTGGGGGCTCCCCATTGATCGGCGACCACGTTCAGCGTTTTCCGATCTCGTGCCAACTGCAGAATAGTCTTCGCAAAATTTCCGCCATGCGAGCCTACGACCCAACTAGTGCGAAATATAAGATGGCGAGCGCCAGATGCCCTCAAGGCAATTTCACCAGAGAGTTTACTGCGGCCATAGACACATTGCGGATTTGTAACATCGGCCTCGGTATAGGGGCGATCCAGCATGCCATCGAATACGTAGTCGGTTGAATAATGAACAACCAGAGAGTCCAGCTTTTTCGCTTCTTCACCCAAAATTCCAAGAGCAACGGCGTTTACAGCGTGCGCGCGGGAAGTGTCCGATTCGGCCTTATCGACCGCAGTGTAGGCGGCGGCATTGACGATAATATCCGGCATGGTGCTTTGAACGGCCCCTCGTATGGCATCTGCGTTGCTTAGGTCACAAGTTTGGCGGTCAAACGAAAAGAGTTTGCCCAGCGATGAAAGAGTGCGCTGAAGTTCAAAGCCAAGTTGGCCATTTTTTCCGATTAGGAGCAATCTCACGTTTGACCCTTGTTATGCTTGTCAAATATTTCACTATATGCACCTCTATTTACGAGTTCCAATAAAAACCCGCCGCTGTCAGTGTTAAGTGAGGTCACGCCGACCAGCCATATTGGTGTTCAATGCACAATATCGTTTTCTCTCAGATAGTCACCTTCCGACGCCTCGATATTCCACATACGAACGAATATGCGGGGTTTGCAAGGGAATGAATTTTCCGGGTGGAATATGGATGAACTGATTTCCGTGAGGAAGATCGTCTTATTATCACGGGTGACTTCGGTCGGCAACTTTACACTAATCCAGCGCCACGAACGGCGGTTGGGCTGTGTCGGCCTAAGTTCGCGTGCGATTTCACCGGAATACGCTCGACCTTGAGGCAATCAGCTTCGTCGTTGTCTTCGTAGTGTCCCCAAGGTCTCACCTTCGGTCGCACGGCATATTCCTCGTGCTTTTTTAACTCAAGCGCAGGCACTAAATCTTTAGCATTCTGACTTATGCCGCGTTCGATAGCGAAAACTGCGTCTCCGATCTCGATAATGACTAAGCCTCTGACGCCGATGGCGCCTACCAAGGTACTCGTAGTCTGATTAATCGCGTTTAATTTGTTAGCTATCAGCGCTTTACCACGAGTGACATTGCCATGAGAGTGTGTCCCTAGAGTTTTCCAGAAGCCACTCACCTTGTCACAATCAATCCGGCCAGCGGCAGGCACTGCGATCTTGAGGAGACAATACTCCGAGTTTAGATACTGCTCTATTACCGTGTCGCCGATGGATTCTCTCGTAATAATTGTAAATTCAGCTTTTTCGAAACGCACAAACGGTTCATCCGCAGACCTGTTTGCCCATGCTTGCAGCCTAGCGGCAGTAATGGCGTGTCGAAATTCAAAGAGTGTATTCAACCAATTGTCAGCCCCTAGCAAGAACATGCCACTGTTCCATATATACTCGCTTGCGAGGTAAGGCTGAGCAGTTTCGAGATTTTGTTTTTCACAAAACTGGGCCATACCGTCTCGACCACGTTGGCCTACTATCTCCTCACGCTTGGTGCGGCAGTAAGCAGTTTTTGGGTGGTTCGCAGTGATTCCGAGAACGACAATTGCGTCAAAAACAAAAACTCGCGTACTTTTTTGCGGAGCCTCCGAGAAAGCAGAATCGTCTGTAACGGCATGGTCCGCTGGAGTAATGACTGGAATCGGTTTTGCATCATTTGCCATAGCTTGGAACGCCTCCGGAGTTAGTACGGGAGCATCGTTTCGGCCTACAGATTCAAATAGCGTTGCAGAAAGGGAGTCTCGTCCTTCAGGTCGATCCAGTACGAGAAAACGATGCACTACTCCGGTAACCGCCAATGTCTTGCCAAGTGGTACCGCGGCGGCATTCCCATTGTTTCGTTCAACAATCCGATGAAACAAACTGCTGCTGCCGTACAGCAAGATTAAGTGCTTAAGAAAGTCAACACGAGATGGCGGCCAAAGAAGCCCGCTCGCTCCACCACAGGGTATCCCCGATGAAATCTTAATGCGTTTAGCACACATCCAGGCTTCTACGCTTCGAAAATAATCGTAAGAAGCCGGACCGAATAGCTGCTAACTTGCTGGCGTTTTCCGGGCGACTCTTAGTATTCTCACACATCCTACGTACAAACACGAAAATAAGGAAAAATACCCCTGCCGCCAATGTCGCAACAATCGAAATTAGCGCCTTTGCCGGCTTCGATTTGCGCTCGGGAGGTAACGCCACATCCACAACTTGTATCAAGGCACCTTCTTTCGCCTCATCAACCTTTGCAATTTCAAATTGACGTGCAAACAGTTCGAACAATGTCTCCTGATATTTAAAATCACGATACTTTTCTATGTAGCTTCCCGACGATGTCGCAAGCGATCCTCCAGCTTCGCTTTTCTGCAACTGAATACGTAAGGCCGCCAGGGCCAATAGCGCCTGCTTAAATTCGGGTGCCGACTCAGTTAAATAGCCACGCAACGATGCGATTCTGACTTCCTGCGCTGTCACTTGAGCCTGCAATCGTGCCACGCTCTCAACTGCAGCCTTCGGGTCAGACTTTATCGCGTCGGCGCTTACACCGATACCACCGAGTGCGACTTCTGCCGCAGTCAGCTTTACCTTGGTTTGTTCGAGCTGCCGCTCAAAGAAGGCCCGGCGCTGCTGGGCTTCAGTCAAAGCAAGCTTTCCCATCAGCGAATTCAATTCAGAGACATAAGTGGTTGCTATTTGTGCTGCTCGATTTGGAGATTCGTCGTCGACCTCTATCACAATAAGACCGTCTTTCACTCCAGCAGTGATCTTAGTCTTACTTTCTAGCGTTTTGCGAGCATCCTGACGAAACTTAACATCGAATGACTCCATAAGCTTGAAACGTTCAATCACACGGTCGGCGACGAAAACACTCTTGAGAAGCGCCACATACTGATCAGATGGGTTCTTTAGTCCCGCCGCGGAGGTCGCCAATCCCGACAATGCACCAAGTTGAGAAAGCATGGCGGACGCACCGCTTTGCTGCTGCTGGGGCGGCAGAAATGATGTGCGGGCTGTAAAAGTAGGTGTGATTAGGAAGGAGACGCCCAGAGCGATAAGCCCCACAAACAGCGGTCCAAAAACAAGTAGGCGAATGTTTTCAGCTATTACAACCCCTAAGTCCAAGAAACTGATGCCATCTTCGTCGAGAGGTAAAACCTGACCCTCGTCTATTGGTGATTCCGCCATTAGACTAGTCCCACGAAAGCGCGCTGCGCGTTGTACCCTGATCTACCAACGGATCTTGTCCTTGAGCGCATTGAACGGAAAATCTAACCACGCTTCCCCACCGAGCACATTCAGTCCTTCAATACTTTAAGTGCAGCTGCGCCGAGGCCAAGCTGGTAGAAGATCGTCCCCCAGTCTTTCAGCACGTTTGTCCAATTGATTCTGTCGAAATCCTCAGGTACGACAATTGTATCGCCCGGCATCAGTTTTTCTCTATCAATGCCCGACAAAAAGAATCCTGACTGGCGCTTGCTTATTATCGATCCATTCGCCCGTATGACAAATAGGCCGCTGGTATCTGCAAACTTGGTTGAGCCGCCCGACAATGCCAGGTAGTCGCCTACGCGCCTATCAGGCCGATACATATATACGCCCGAATTGTAAACTGTTCCAATCACAGACACTGTAGACGGAGGGGCCGGAACAAAAAATCGGTCGCCGTCTTCCAACCGCAAATCCGGAATATCCCTGAGTTGGCCGCTTTCCGTTGGAACTTCAAGAACGATACGCCCGGTGACCTTTATGCCTCGAAGTTTCGATAACAACGCAAGTTGAGCAGGAAATCTTTCCTTCTCAGATTCCGCCTTTCCTGTCGCCTGACTGCGGCGCAAATCCTGTTCCATTCGGTCTACTGCTTCCTCCAAATGCTTCTGCTTCTGAACCCTGGTGGATTCGCGCTCAAATTCAGAGCCAAACAAATAGGCATTTGGGCTTAGCCCCCCTATTCTCGTCACAAGCTGACGTAAGGTTTCTCCCGGATTGGCTTGATATACGCCGGACACTGCAACTTCACCTTCCAGCTTGACAAAAAGCGATTGCTTCGCAACTTGGACCGGAATGTCGTCCTTGGAAAAAACAGTAACGACATCCCCGGGCTGCAATTGCAGATTGTGTGCGGGGTCACCTTCCAAAACCGCTTTGCCCAAATTGAAGGGAATCAACAACGTCGTCAAGTCGATGAGGTTGAGTCTCTCGATGACGGCATAATCCCAGTTAACCTCACGTAGCGAGCGCCGAACATCAACGCGAAGCGTATCTTGACCGGAGATAACGGCCTGCACCGATTGATTGCGCTTGATCCAGTAATCGGGAACGATCAGGGACTCTTTGTCCGGTATCACGTCTTTAACCCGCATGCCACTGCGCCACGGGTGGCGGGCTGCTCCCGCCACATTGCCACGCACGGTAACTGCATTGTCAAAACGCGGGGACAACGGGAATACCTTTACGAGGTCGCCGTCTTGAAGCTGTCTATCAAGGCCTTCTTTATCGAGGCTAAAGTTTTCGACTTTACGAGTCTTTCTGTCGACAATGCGCTCAACCGCCACTTGCTTGCCAGAAGCTGTGGTCGTCAAACCGCCAGCCAATTCGAGGAGATCCGCAAGTCTAGCGCGGCCCCGGATCTCAAAAATAGCGGGAGAATTTACGCTGCCGGATATAGCTACTAACTGCCCGGTGGGTGGGATATAAATGACATCTCCAGGCAGTAATCGTACGTCTTTCGATTTGTCGCCTTTGAGGAGCAAATCGTACATGTCAAACTCTGTGATCAACTTGTCGCCGCGCTTGAGTTGTATGGCGCGCATCGATCCCTTTACACTCGGGCCACCGGCCACAAACAACGCATTTACCAACGTACTGAGTGAACTCACGGTATAGGTACCTGGCCGCAGCGCCTGCCCAACCATAAAGATCTGAATCGACCGCAACTGGCCCATTGTGACTTTGAGCTCAAAGTTCGTGAAAACGCGACCGATCGCCCGCTTCAGATGATCTTCGAGGTCCTGGAAACGGACACCGGCAACCGCAATACTGCCGACTCTGGGTATGCTGATCGCGCCATTGCGATCTACGACCGCACGATAATCAATATCCACCTGTCCCCAGGCATTGATTACGAGTTCATCGCCAGGACCTACAACGTAATCCGGCGTTACAGGAACGCGATCAAGAGGCGCAAAGGTCGACGGCACATTCTGAAACAGGCTAAACCCAAAGAGAGGGAGCTCGCGCCCCAATGACTGCGCTACAAAATCCTGAAACTCATTGCGCTCGGTGGGGATGGGCTGCGTAACTGCGGTGGAAGTCGTCGGCAAGCCCGGCTCGGCAGCCATTTGCAGCAATACCCGATTTGCTGTGGTCGGGACCTGTATCTGCCCTGGTTGTTGTCCCGGGGCTTGTTGCCTCTGTAGTTGTTGTCCTGGGATCTGTTGCCCTTGCTGTTGAATCTGAGCAGCCGGTGCGCCGGGAATGCCCCCCGAAGGTGACTGTGTAACCGGTGCGCCACTACTACTCGGAGACTGCGCAGGCGCGTCCTGCTGAGCAAACGCAGGCACGAAAACCCCCATCATCGCGAGGAACAGAAGTAACCAACGACACATACGACTGTTACCCATTAACTATTTGAATTGGCGGGAAAATGTTCAACATATTTATGACTTAGGCAATACGACAAACCGGACGAAACGCTAAATTGCAGACGCTGATTATACCGTAGATACCCTATAGCCCATCGTCTACAAATCCCTCGCAAGGCAATGTAAAACCTTACAGGATCAAGGCGTCTATTTTCTGAGCCCTGAGCCAATTTTTCTTGATGCCGCTTAGATTCTCAGCGATCAAGTGTGATTTCCCCATGCATCAATCTTGGGTAAACGCAAAATCCACCTCCGGCACCAGCCCACTCACAATGCGCGCGATAGACTTCCCCGAGCCACAGGCGTGAGTCCAGCCCAGCGTGCCATGCCCCGTATTGAGAAAAAGATTAGAAAGCCGCGTCTTTCCGATCAGCGGCACGTTGCTCGGCGTGGCCGGGCGCAACCCGGTCCAGAACTGAGCCTGCGCACTATCGCCCGCACCGGGGAAAATATCCTCTACCCGACGTACGATCGCCTCACAGCGCACGCGATTGAGATCACGATCGTAACCGTTAAGTTCGGCTGTGCCGGCAACCCGCAACCGGTTGCCCAACCGTGAATACACGAGCTTATATTCGTCATCGGTGAGGGAAACCTGGTTGGCCCTTGACTCGACTTTGACCGGCAGCGTTACCGAGTACCCCTTGGCGGGATAAATAGGCAGCCGGATACCCAGGGGCGCGGCGAACAGCGGACTCACAGAACCCAGCGCCAGTACAAATGCGTCACCGCGAATGCGCTGGAACCGGCCATCCGCATCGGTGGCCTCCACGTAGTCGATCTGCACTTTCCTGGTGCCCGCCGTGGTGCGCAAAGCGGTTACGGTATGACTCATCAGAAACTTCACGCCGCGATCATGGCACAACCGAACTACTTCGCGGGCAAACAAATTGGCATCGCCGGACTCGTCCTCCGCCGTATACGTTGCGCCCGCCAGGCGTGACCGGATATGGGCTAGCGCGGGCTCTATGCGCACAGCTTCGTCCGCTGAAATAACACGGCGTTCGCAGCCCAATTCACGCATGAGTTCCGCCGGCTTCAGCGCAGCGTCGAACTCCTTCTGTGTGGTGTAGAAGTGCAATATTCCCTGAGTACGATGGTCATATGCGATACCCGTTTCCTTGCGCAACATCTGCAGCATTTCCCGGCTGTAGAGGCCGAGTTTGACGATCTGCTCGATATTGCGCCGCGTGCGGGCGGGTGTGCATTCGCGCAAAAATTGCAGCCCCCACAGCCATTGCCGCATGTCCGCACGCACGCGAAACAGCAAAGGCGCGTCTTCCTTCGACAGCCACTGCAGCACTTTGAACGGGGCGCTTGGGTTGGCCCAAGGTTCGGCATGGCTCACGGATATCTGGCCGCCGTTTGCGAAACTGGTCTCCGCGGCTGGCGATGCCTGACGGTCAAGCACGGTCACCTCGTGACCGAGTTGCTGCAAATAATATGCGGAGGTGACACCGAGCAGGCCGGCGCCGAGGACGACAACGCTCATTGGTGCAATGCGTTCAGTATTCCCTGGCTTGCGGCATCAGCGTTAGCTGTAAGCTCATTGATTACGCCGTTGCGATCCTGCGGCAGCCGGTTCTGGCTCATTTTCCATTTGCCCTGCAGGCGGCGCACGGGAATCTCGATGCCGACGATAGCCTTGAGCATCGCGTCGATATAATCCGCAGGCGCGTCGGTCACCAGCCACGGCAATTCGCGCCGCGCCTCCTGACTCGCGGTCAGGCGCGTCACCAGTTTGCGCAGCCATTCAGCATCCTCGTAAACCTTGAGCGGCCCGTGCGCATGGACAACGGCATAATTCCACGTGGGCACCACCTTGCCCGTCTCTGCTTTGGTCGGGTACCACGAAGGCGTGATGTAGCCTTGCGCCCCCTGAAACACGGCGAGCACCTCTTTGCTTCCGTCGAATGTGTGCCACAGCGGATTGGAGCGCGCTACGTGCCCGCGCAACGTCCCAAACGGAGCGATATCCGCGTCGATCAGTAAGGGGATGTGATTAGCTTCGACTCCTTGCGCGGTAATGGTGACCAGTGTCGCCAATGGGTGCGCGCTGATCAGCGCGTGCATTACCTCTATTCGGTCTTCGCGGAATGCCGCAACGTCATACATAGACAAGCAATATATAACTTATTGATTATTCTACGGTTTCCAGCTCCAGCGCGAGTTGCTGCGCGGCGGATTCGCGGGCGCGCTTACTGCTGTCGCGGCGCTCCTGCTCGACCCCATCGAGATACGCCTGTGTGATATCTCCTGTGACGTACACGCCGTCGAAACATGAAGCTTCGAAATTTTTCACCTGCGGATTGACGCTGCGCACATCCTCGATCAAGGCATCGAGATCTTGATAAATCAATTCATCGCAGCCGATTTCACGCGCGATTTCTTCGTCACTGCGTTGGCTGGCGATGAGTTCTTCGCGCGTGGGCATGTCGATGCCGTAAACATTTGGGTAACGCACCGGGGGCGCCGCTGATGCGAAATACACCTTCCGTGCGCCGGAGTCGCGCGCCATCTGCACAATTTCGCTGCTGGTTGTGCCGCGCACGATGGAGTCATCGACGATCAATACATTTTTGTCCCTGAACTCCATATCGATTGCATTTAGTTTCTGGCGCACCGATTTACGGCGCACCGCCTGTCCCGGCATGATAAAGGTGCGGCCAATATAGCGGTTCTTGATGAAGCCTTCGCGGTAAGGCAAGTTGAGATTATTGGACAACTCCATTGCAGCCGGACGACTGGAGTCGGGTATCGGAATCACAACGTCGATATCGAGGTAGCGGTATTCACGCTTGATTTTTTCCGCGAGGCTTTCGCCCATGCGCAGCCGGGTTTCATAGACTGAAATGCCGTCAATCACCGAATCCGGCCGCGCCAGGTACACAAATTCGAAAATACACGGGTTGAGCGACGCCACCGGCGCACACTGATGGTTGTAGAAGTTCCCATCCATATCGATGAATATGGCCTCTCCGGGCGCCACATCGCGCACGACTTCGTAACCCATCGCATCGAGAGCCACGCTTTCGGAAGCAGCCATGTATTCAAAACCCATATCGGTTTCGACGCGACCGAATATCAACGGGCGAATCCCGTACGGATCCCGAAACGCCAGCATGCCATAGCCCGCGATCATTGCCACCACGGAGTACGCACCGCTGCAGCGGCGGTGTACACCCGACACAGCAGCAAAAATAGTCGCGGGATCGAGCTTGTAGTGGGTGGCATTATTCTGCAACTCGTGCGCCAACACGTTCAACAGCACTTCCGAGTCCGAACCGGTGTTCACATGGCGCAAGTCGGAACGGAACAGGTCGATCTTCAGCTGTTCCGTATTGGTCAGATTACCGTTATGGCCCAGCACTATGCCAAAGGGTGAGTTCACATAAAATGGCTGCGATTCAGCGACGGACGACGCGGACCCCGCTGTGGGATAACGCGTATGTCCAATTCCAGCGGTGCCGCTCAGCGCGCGCATATTGCGAGTGCGGAACACGTCGCGCACCATGCCCATACCGCGATGTGAATGAAAGTTGGCGCCGTCGGCGGTAACGATGCCTGCAGCATCCTGACCACGATGCTGCAACACCAGCAGCCCGTCGTAGAGCAGTTGGTTAACCGGCGTCTTAGCCACTACACCGAGAATTCCACACATCGCCCGGCCTCAGCTCAGTTATCTGTATGCAATGTACTTCGCCCAATCCTGCGGCAACCACTGTTTTACAACCACTGCGAGCTTCTCCAGTGGCGCGGCGAGCATAGCATCTTTCCACACCGTCTGGCGCGGCAACGCTGTCAATCCAGCGAGCAATACCAGCCCCAGGACCACCAACACGCCACGTGCCAATCCAAACACACTTCCCAGTACGCGATCTTCTACCCCCAAGCCGGCACTCTTGACCAACCGCGAGGTCAGCAATGCGATCACGTTCATAACGATCAGAACCACGAAAAACACTGCGACAAATGCCGCCAGCACACGCCAGCTCTCATCCGGTATCTGCCGTGCCAGCAATGGTGCTACCTCGCCGCCATAAACGCTGGCAACGAGAAATGCAACCGCCCAACTGGCCAGTGCAATGACCTCGCGCGTGAGCCCGCGGATTACGCCCAGCAACACCGAGAAACCGGTAATGGTCAGCACGGCATGGTCAAACAGCGTCATGTCGTGAAACTAGTTTCCTGCAACCTTGCCCTCAAGCCCGATGCCTTGCAGGGCGGTGCGCGCACGTTCCGCTTCTTCGCGCGTGGCGAAGGGACCAGCTCGTACACGGGTGACCTTGCCATTGCCAGCCGCTACCACTTCGGTGTAAGCGCGTATACCGGCATCAACGATTTTCTGCTGCACCTGTTTCGCTTTTTCGGTCTCGGCCAACGCAACCACCTGGATGAAAAATGTGCCCGGGCCCGGCTTGGGTGCAGCCGCTTTTTCCGGTGATTTGTCCGCCGATACTGCCGTCGCTTTCCCCGGCATCTCTTTCGCTGGCGGTACGACCGGCACTTTCTGTCCGTCCGGCGAAACAGTCACCGGCTTCTCCACGGCGTCAGGCGCCGCAACAGGGGCGGGCGATGCAGGTTCGGGCTTAACGGCTACAGACTTACCGGGGGGTGGTACCGGCACCACTTTGGATATAAAGCTGCCTTTGGCATCGGGCGACGGAATTTGAATGTTGATTTCCTGCGACGTGGGTTTGGGCTCGGAGTCAAGCACCATCGGCAGTATCGCCGCCACCACAGCGACGAGCACAATGGCTCCGATCAAACGGCGGCGTGCACGTTTTCTGAGTTGGATTTCTTCTTCGCTGACGGGCTTCGCCATTCAGATTCTGCCTACGGTTGATACTTTTTGGCGCCCCATACGCGCTGTATATCGGTTACAAGCTCACCTTCAGCGCGTGCATAGCCTCTGATACGGTATGAAACGATCCTACGATTAATATTTTATCATCAACGCTCGCGCTCTCGCGCGCTGCCGCGACAGCCGTTGCAACAGTATCTGAGCGAGTTATCGCAGAAATGCCCGCGGCACACAGCTTCTGTTCGATTAAAGACGCGCTCGTGCCGCGCGCCCCGTCTATGCCTGCTGCGAACCAATGCCCGATGTGCGGCTTTAAAATCGCAATCACACCTTCGATATCTTTGTCGGCAAGCATGGCGAATACCGCCAATGTCCTGCCACCACGCGGCAAACTATTGAGGCTGGTCACCAGCGCCTGCGCGGCATGCGGATTATGCGCGACATCGAGGATAACCATGGGTCTTCCGGACAGCACCTGAAACCGGCCCGGATTATTCGCTGTCAGCAGGCCATTGCGAATGTCGTTCATCGTCACGGGACAACGCTCGCGTAGTGTATCCAACGCTGCAATGCAGGCTGCTGCGTTGCCCAGCTGGTGCACACCGCGCAATACCGGCCATGGCAATCCGTAGCGCGCGCCTCCCGGGCCGCAATATTTCCATTGGGCAGAAGCCGGTTTCGCATCGAAATCGCGCCCGCGAAGCAGCAGATGCGCCCCTATCGCTGCGGCGTGTTGGGTTAGAGCGAGCGGGGGATCGCGCTCTGCACAAATGGCGGGCTTTCCGGCGCGAAATATGCCTGCCTTCTCGAATCCGATTTTCTCGCGCGTATCGCCCAGATATGCCATGTGATCGAGCGCCACGCTCATCACCATCGCGCAGTCGGGTTCGAACGCATTGACCGCATCCAGACGACCGCCGAGGCCTACTTCAAGTATTGCCATATCGACACGCGCATCGACAAACAACCACATCGCTGCCAATGTGCCGTATTCGAAGTAAGTAAGTGCTACATCGGCCTGAACTCGCGCGCGCTCCACGGCATCGAAAGCGCGCATGAGTTGAACATCGGTGGCATCTTTACGCGCGATACGCACGCGTTCGTTGTAGCGAACCAGGTGCGGCGAAATGTAGCAACCCACGTGGTAACCGGCATGATGCAGTATTGCTTCAATCATCATGCACGCGGAGCCTTTGCCGTTGGTTCCTCCCACGGTGATCACCGGGACCGTCGGACTCAGCGCCATCGCCTCCTTCACCGCACGTACACGGTCGAGTCCCATCGCGATATTCTGCGGATGAACCTGCTCGATGTAAGCAAGCCAGCCAACCAGCGTATGCGGACGTTTAGGAGGTGTAGGCATCGCTCCGGCGCACCGACGCGAAAATATATAACTTATTGATTTTATTTATTAATTTATCTTAGGTGCGGGAAGTTTCAGCAGCAGCGCTATCAGGTTGGCGAGTTTGTCACGCATGTGCCGTCGGTCTACGATCATGTCGATCGCGCCATGCTGCAGCAAAAACTCAGCGCGCTGAAAGCCTTCCGGCAACTTCTCCCGCACGGTTTGCTCGATAACACGTGGCCCGGCGAAACCGATCAGCGCTCCCGGTTCCGCAATTACCACGTCTCCGATCATCGCGAAACTCGCGGACACGCCCCCCATGGTCGGATCCGTAAGGACCGAAATAAAAGGCATCTTCTCCTGCGATAACTGCGTGAGCGCCCCGCAGGTTTTCGCCATTTGGACAAGCGACAACACGCCTTCCTGCATGCGCGCACCCCCTGTAGCGGCGAAACACACGAATGGCAACCGCTGATCCAGGCACACTTGCACACCGCGCACAAACCGCTCGCCGACCACCGAACCCATTGAACCACCCAGAAACCGGAATTCAAATGCCGCTGCAACCAAGGGGATAGTTTTAACACTGCCTTGCATCACCACCAGCGCATCTTCCTCGGACGTCTCATTACGCGCGTCGCTGATGCGGTCGATGTAGCGCTTGCTGTCTTTGAACTTGAGCGTGTCCAGCGGCAGAACGTCTGCGCCTATCTCGTAGCGTCCCTCGAAATCAAAAAGTTCGTCGAGACGCTCGCGCGCAGAGATCCGGTTGTGATAATTGCATTTCGGGCAGACCTGCAGGTTTTTCTCAAGATCAGTACGGTATAACACGGTCTCGCACGAACTGCACTTACTCCACAGCCCTTCCGGAACGGCCTTCTTGGGACTGCCGGTGTCACGCTTGATTTTCGGCGGCAGCAGCTTCTGCAGCCAGCTCATGCCGACCCCGATTCGCCTATGATTGCAACTAGCCCGTGGTGTCGGCAGACTGTCACATTTGCCGGTCGCATTCCCGCAAGCGGATTCCTGCTCCGCGTTACGCTGATCCCTGCTCTGCGGCTCATGCAACTACCTCATCCATAGCCGCACGTATATCCGCCATCAACGCCTGTATCCGTGCCGGTGCATTGGCACCTCCATCTATGATCTCCTGCACCAGACGCGTGCCTATCACCACTGCGTCCGCCACCTGCGCGACGCGTTTCGCCGACGCCGCGTCGCGTATGCCGAACCCGACGCCGACCGGCAGATCCGTAAATGTCTTTATGTGATTGACGCGGCGGGCGACTTCCACGGTGTCAATATTTCCAGCACCCGTCACCCCCTTGAGCGAAACGTAATAGAGATAGCCCCGGCCCAATTCACCGACCTGCCTGAGTCGGGCATCGCGCGTGGTGGGCGACAGCAGAAATATGGTATCCAGCGCTCGCATATCCAGCAGCTTGACCAGCGATTGAGCTTCCTCCGGCGGGTAGTCAACAACCAGAACGCCGTCGACGCCGGCTGAATTTGCCGAATCTGAGAAACGTTCAGCACCCATAGCCTCGATCGGGTTGGCGTAGCCCATCAACACCACCGGCGTGTCGCGGTTTGTCTCGCGAAATTCAGAAACAAATTCAATGACTTGCTTGAGTGTTACACCCTGCGCCAGGGCGCGCTCGCTGGCACGCTGAATTACCGGGCCATCGGCCATCGGGTCGGAAAATGGCACGCCCAATTCGATCACGTCCGCGCCCCCTGCCACCAGCGCATGCATTAGGGGCACAGTCGCGGATGGCTGCGGATCGCCGGCGGTGATGAAAGGAATCAGGGCTTTTCGTCCCTGCTTCTTGAGGTGCGCGAAAGTTGTGGCTATGCGAGACATTGGCTCTTTAAAGAATGACGGCCGAACGATGAGAGATTAAAGATAAAACCAAGGCTGCTCCCGTGGTTTTCATCCTTCATGCTTCCGCCTTTACTATTACAACTCGCTTCTCAAAAAATAATGCCCGATTTCTCGGCTACGGTATGCATATCCTTATCGCCACGACCCGAAAGATTCACCAGCAGAATCTGCTCGCGCTTCATACGCGGCGCGATTTTTGCGGCATAGGCCAATGCATGGCTGGATTCAAGCGCGGGAATAATGCCTTCGAGCCGGCACAGGTTGTGAAATGCCAGTAATGCTTCATTGTCGGTGATTGAAACATATTCCGCGCGTCCACAATCCTTAAGCCAAGCGTGTTCCGGCCCCACGCCCGGGTAATCCAACCCCGCGGAAATTGAATGCGTTTCGATGATCTGGCCGTTTTCGTCCTGCAGCAGATACGTGCGATTGCCGTGCAACACGCCCGCTTTTCCGGCAGTCAGGGTCGCCGCATGTTTGCCGCTTTCAAGACCGTAACCGGCCGCCTCTACACCGATCAGCCGCACATTTTCATCGGGAATATAGGGATAAAATATTCCCATCGCATTCGATCCACCACCCACGCACGCAATCACCGCATCGGGTTGGCGGCCAGTCATCTCCGGCATCTGACGCCTTGCCTCGATACCGATTACCGATTGAAAATCTCGCACCATCATTGGATAAGGATGCGGCCCGGCCACAGTGCCGATAATGTAGTAGGTATTCTCGACATGGGTTACCCAGTCGCGCATCGCTTCATTCAGCGCATCCTTAAGCGTCTTTGAACCGCTGTCTACCGGTACCACGGTTGCGCCGAGCAATTTCATACGATAGACATTCTGCGCCTGGCGCTTTACATCTTCTGATCCCATGTACACCACACATTCCATGCCATAGCGCGCGGCAATAGTTGCCGTCGCTACGCCATGTTGACCCGCACCGGTTTCAGCAATCACACGAGGCTTGCCCATGCGTTTGGCGAGCATTGCCTGGCCAATAACGTTGTTGATCTTGTGTGCGCCGGTGTGGTTCAGGTCCTCGCGCTTCAGATATACCTGCGCACCACCAAAATTATCTGACCAGCGTTTGGCGTGGTAGACGGGGCTCGGACGGCCCACGTAGTGCTTCAGTTCATAAGCAAATTCACTCTTGAATTCAGAATCATGCTGATACTTTTCGTACGCCTCGCGCAATTCATCGAGAGCGTCGATCAACGTTTCGGCAACAAATGTGCCGCCATACGGTCCAAAATGCCCTTGGATGTCGGGCAGGTCATACGTCTGCATTCCGAACTCCGCTAATGAATCTCGCTATTTTTGATGCATCCTTGACGCCCGCCAAGCCAGGAAACTCGACCCCGCTCGAGACATCGACTGCCCACGGTCTTACGGCTTGAATCGCCGCGGCAATATTCTGCGACGTGAGTCCACCCGACAGCACCACGGGCAAAGGAAGATTTTTGGGAATTAATCCCCAGTCGAAAGTGACGCCGGTACCGCCGTGCACCCCTTCCACGCAGGCATCAAGCAATAATGCCTTCGCATCCTGGTAATCAAGCGCGCATTGTAACAAATCCAATCCTGGCCGGACGCGCAGCGCTTTGAGATACGGCACAGCAAACTGGCGGCAATAAGCCGGCGATTCACTGCCGTGAAATTGCAGCAAATCGACGCGCGCTGCAGCAAGTGTGTCGGCGACCTCACTCGAAGAAGCGTCCACGAACAGGCCGACAGTCATTACGAACGGTGGCAATGCGCGCATAAGATCGGACGCTCGTTCAGGCGTAACGCAACGCGGGCTTCTTGCATAGAACACAAATCCGATGGCGTTTGCACCGCACCGCGCAGCAGACAAGGCATCCTCTTCGCGGGTAATACCGCAAATTTTTATCGCCGTCATAGTCTGCTCTCCAGTGCCCATCGGGACGATTTTACCCCTTGGCACCGGGGCAGACCCCATGTGGCGGCGTAGTCAACGCCGGAGAGATAAAGTCCTGCCGCGTCAAATGTCGGGGCAGCCAACTTGCGGTCACGCTTATTAAGCAGTTCCCGTATCCATGCGGCCTCGTACCGACCCTTGCCGACATAAATCAGGCAACCTACGATGTTGCGCACCATGTGATGCAAAAAACCGTTGGCACAAAAATCAAGCGCAATAAAAGGCTCGTGCGCATTGATATCCAAATGCATCAAGGTACGCACTGGCGATTTTGCCTGACATTCCGATGATCGGAACGCGCTGAAATCGTGCTTTCCCACTAAATGTGCGGCCGCCATGCGCATCTGCTCGATATCCAGGGGCGCGTGAAACCAGCCCACTCGTCCATGATCCAGCGCAGGTCGCACCGGGTGATTCAGCAGCATGTAACGGTAATGACGCGCGGTAGCAGAAAACCGGGCGCTAAACGCGTCGTCGACGGACCGTGCCCACTGTACCGCAAGCGTGGGCGGCAAAAGTGCGTTTGCACCACGGACCCACGCCGATTCCGGCCGCTCCACTGAACAATCGAAGTGGACTACCTGCGCCAAGGCATGCACCCCCGCGTCCGTGCGTCCTGCGCAAATGGTTGTCACCGCTTTGCCTGCGATGTACCCTAGCGCCGATTCCAGTCGATCCTGTACGGCACGGCCATTGGCCTGCGTCTGCCAGCCACAGAAGGCGCCGCCTTCGTATTCGATACCCAATGCGATACGCATAACGTTGTGACAGTTTGATTTCGCGCTTTATAAAAACAAAACCGCGGCAAAAATTCGCCGCGGTCCCGCAAAGCAGAGTTGCGCGATTTGCGCTTACGTCAGCGACTGCAACATCTCTTTTGCTTCAGCCTTCTGCGCTTCGTCGCCTTCCCGCTCGACCTCATGCAGAATTTCCATTGCGCCTTCCTTATCGCCCATCTCCTGATAGGCGCGAGCAAGATCGAACTTCTGTTGGACATCTTCCCAATGCGCATCCTTGGTGCCGGCATTCGCCGCTGCCGGAGCAGCAGTGTCCGGCTTTTCATCCAGGTTTAGGTTAATACCCGAAAAATCGACCTTGAAATCCAAGCCGCCATCGTCGGGCTTTGCCGTAGCGGCAGGCGCAACCTTGGCGGTCGCAGGCTCCGACGCCGGCGGCAGATCAATGTTGAATTCCAGCATATTGTTGCTCGCTGGCGCCGCAGGCGCTGCAGGTGCGCTTGCCGGCGGCAACTCGATGTTGAAATCCGGAAGCGCTTCCGCCGCAGCCTTGGGCACGACAGTTTTCGTGTCATCGCGGGAAATCACCATGGTCTTGTTCAAACCCGCGTCCGCGTCACCCTCGTCCAGCAGAATGTCGGTGGTGGTACCCATGGGATCGTTCGGTGAGCCACCAATATCCAGATCAATATTTCCTGCGGCCGACTCATGATGGGAAGAAAGATCGACCACTTCTCCGGTAGAGGGATACAGAGCATTGGAAGGATCGAGTGCATGTCCCATCGCAGCCGCACGGTTCCATTGGTCGCCCGTGCCGCCGGTCAATTTGTGAAAATCCTGCGCGACTGCGTTGAAGGCGTTCTTGTCGCCGCGGGCGGCGTACACTTCCAGCAGTTTCAACGGTATATCCGTGCGATTCGGATTCTTGCCCCGTGCTTCCTTCAGGATGTCTTCAGCCTGCGCGTCGCGGCCGTGATCAATATAAACCTGGGCTTCGTCGATCGGGTCTACTACATCGGTTACGTTAGAAACAGTGGGGTCGGCGATACCCGGTGCTGCGAAACCTGCATCCGTGTCTGCGTTGCCCCGGAATGGTTCTGTCTTGAACTTGTTCGCGAGCGGCTCGTCAGCATTGGCCGCATCTTTTTTACGACGGCGTAGTGCCCATAGCCCTCCGATACCTACCAGCAATGCTGCCGCGCCGCCACCGATGGGTACGATATTGTCCATCACGGTGTCCATCAACGTGGGCTCGGGTGCTGCAGATTTCTTCGGTGGGGGCGGCGGCCCCACCTTGGGAGGTGGGGGCGCCTCTACTTTGGGCGCGTCCGGAGCTTTCGGCGGTTCTGCTTTCGGGGGGTCTACTTTGGGCGGCTCTGTTTTGGGTGGTTCTGCCTTGGGTGGCTCTGCCTTGGGCGGTTCCATCTTAGCTTCTGGTTTCGCTGGTACCTTTGCATCCGCTTTCGGATCAGGCACCTTGCCTGCCTGCTGCTGTGCGGCCGCCATGGCTGGATTCTTGAGTTCGGCAACCTTCCTCATGTCCTGCAACGTCTTTTCAAGCTGTGCTACGCGCTCTCGGGATTCCGCAAGCGCCTTGTCGCGGGCCGCAAGATCCTCTTCAAGTGCGCGCACACGGTCTACGGAAGTCTTGCCCTCTTTCCCTTTGCCCGCAGCGCCTTGGCCGGTATCGCCTTTAGACAGCACCACGACGTCCTTGGCGCCAGCCGGCGCGGCTTTGTCGTCTACTCGAGCAGTAATCTTGCCTTTTGCCGCAGGCGCTGCATCCGGAACGACGGGGGCTGCATCTGCGAGTTTCTGGCGATAATTATTCCAATTGGACGCCTGGACGCGCACCTCCTGCGCAGCTTCACTTTGCGCAATTGCAGCCAGTTGCTCACGTTCCGGCACATTAAGGATTTTTCCGGCTCGCAGCTGGTTGATATTGTTGTTGCTGAATGCATCCGGGTTGGCGCGAAACAGCCCGATCAAGGTCTGTTCAAGCGAAACACCCTCCGGCTTGACGCCAGTTGCGATCCCGTTGAGGGTGTCGCCCGTCCTAACCGTGTATCGACTGCCAGCGGCCGCTGATGTCGGCGGCGGCGCCGGTGGTGTGGGCTTCGCCACAGGTACCGGTGTTGCAGGCGCGGGGGACTCGACGGCGACAGGGGCTCTGGGTGGTGGGGTCGATTGCGCTGAGGATGCCTCTGCCACAGGGGCAGTAACTGCAGGTGCTGGTGATTCCATGCCAGGCGGATCCAGCAGCGCTGAATATTCCCGCACGATTTTTCCACCCTGCCACGTCAGTTCAATTAATAGGTCCAGAAACGGTTCTGCGACCGGACGGAATGAAGTCGCTTTGATGTATGGCGTTCCGTTAGGCCGCCGCTCGACGGACAAACGCAGAGCGTTGAGCGAAGGATTAAACGTCAGATTCGCCGCTTGATAAGCAGAAGGCGGCGCAAGGCTAGCCTTTAAGGTGGCGAGTTCCTCTTTTGATACATTGACCAGTTCAATTTCCGCTGCGAAGGGTTGGCCTAGTTGTGACAGCACATTCAGTCTGCCCAATCCGGCTGCATCGGCGATGCCCGAATACGGCATGGCTATCACCAACCCTGCGGCTATCCATTTTTTGAGTTTGAATTCCCGCACAGCGCCACCTCTAGGATTCGTTTATTTTGGAAATACTAAGCTAACATCATACACTTAGTGATTCAAGTTCATGTGCTGTGTGAAATTTGTGATGGAACAGCTCCACATTCAGTGCATTTTTCTGCTTTTATCGTAGGTGTACTACTACCTATTGTGCTTTTCTTAGTGTAATAAAATCAACAAATTAGCCGCTGCTGTGATAAAAAAACAACATTTTTACTGAAAACACAGTCTATCCAGTTGTTTTTACTCATGTTTATCTATGCTCGAGGAGTATACGCAGCATCCGGCGCAAGGGCTCCGCAGCGCCCCATAACAACTGGTCCCCAACGGTAAAGGCCGACAGATATTCGCCGCCCATGGCAAGCTTTCGTAAGCGCCCCACGGGTATGTGCAAACGGCCGGTTACCGCAGCCGGTGTTAACTCGCGCTCGGTGATCTCCCGCTCGTTGGGGACTACCCTCACCCATGCGTTTGCCGACGAAATGATTTCGGCAATTTCCTCCAGCGGCAGGTCTTTTCTAAGTTTGATGGTAAGGGCCTGACTGTGGCAGCGCATCGCGCCTATTCGTACGCACAGGCTCTCGATCGGTGTGGCGGGTGTGCCAAAGGCGTCGCCACGACCCATAATCTTGTTTGTCTCAGCACTACCCTTCCATTCTTCGAGCGACATACCGTTGTGCATGTCCTGATCGATCCATGGGATTAGGTTACCCGCCAAGGCGACACCACGAAAGTTGTCGCGCGGCAAGCTGCCGTCATTCTGCGTGTCGAGTATTTTCTTGTCGATCTCGATAATTGACGAAGTCGGATCCGCCAATAAGTCCTTCACCGAGCCATGGAGTAATCCGAACTGTGTCAGCAGTTCTCGCATATGCTGCGCGCCGCCACCTGATGCTGCCTGATACGTCATGCAGGTCATCCACTCCACCAAATCCTGCTGAAACAGGCCATGCAACCCCATCAGCATACAGCTCACCGTGCAGTTGCCACCGATGAAATTCTTTACGCCTTTGGTCATCGCACTCGTGATCACGGGCAGATTTACCGGATCAAGAACAATGACTGCATCGTCTTTCATGCGCAGCGTTTTGGCTGCGTCTATCCAATAGCCGTTCCAACCCGCCGCCCGCAGTTGCGGATAGATTGCGCTGGTATAGTCGCCGCCCTGGCAGGAAATCAAAATATCCATCGCCGCCAGTTCAGCGATGTTGTTTGCGTCCAGAACAGGGCCTGCCGGTCTGCCAATGTCCGGCGCCCTGCCACCCGCTTGCGATGTCGAAAAGAAAGAGGCGTGGATCAGGTCGAAATCCCGTTCGTCGCGCATACGCTGTACGAGCACCGAGCCCACCATCCCGCGCCAACCTATCAACCCTACTCTATTCATATAAATTCAATAAAATCAAGCGTTTGCTTACAACGCGGCGACCACCGCGTCGCCCATCTCGCGCGTGCCTAGCTTTTCCATCCCGGTCTCGTATATATCCGCTGTGCGCAGCCCCTGCGCGAGGACTTTTTTCACGGCTGCCTCGATGCGATAGGCCCATTCATCCAAGTTGAACGAATAGCGCAGCATCATGGCCGATGACAATATCGTCGCCAGCGGATTTGCAATGTTCTTGCCCGCAATATCCGGCGCCGAGCCGTGTATGGGCTCATACAGCCCTTTGCTGTTGGAATCCAGTGAAGCCGAGGGCAGCATACCGATCGACCCCGTCAACATCGATGCTTCGTCGGACAAGATATCGCCGAACATATTGCCGGTCACGATTACGTCAAACTGCTTCGGATTACGCACCAGTTGCATCGCCGCATTGTCAACATACATATGCGACAGCGCCACCTGCGGATACTTTTTTGCCACGTCAATCAAGATTTCACGCCAGAAACGGCTGGTTTCCAGCACATTTTCCTTGTCCACCGAACATAGTTTATTGCCTCGTTTCAACGCCGTCTGAAAGCCAATCTCGGCGATGCGACGAATCTCCGGCTCCGAATACAACATCGTGTCGTAGCCTTCGCGCTCGCCGCGCGCATTGTCGCGCCGTCCGCGCGGTTCGCCGAAATAGATGTCACCCGTGAGTTCGCGGATGATCATGAGGTCCAGTCCTGAAACCACTTCCGGCTTGAGCGAAGACGCGCCGACCAGTTCCGGATACATGATGGCGGGACGCAAATTGGCAAACAGCGCCAGTTCCTTGCGGATGCGCAAGATGCCCTGCTCCGGACGCTGGGCGCGCGGCAATGCGTCGTATTTCGGTCCGCCGACCGCGCCGCACATCACCGCATCCGCTTCCTTCGCCAGTTTGAGGGATGCCTCGGGCAACGGATCACCACTGGCATCGAACCCCGCGCCGCCAAAAAGCGCTTCTTCCATTTCAAGTTTGAGCCCGTCGTTGGCAAGCGCGCGCAAAACCTTGGTGGCTTGAGCGACGATTTCCGGGCCGATGCCATCACCGGCTAGGACTGCGATTTTCATTTGAGTTCCGTAGAGGCGTTTCCGTAGAGGCGTAATTGGATGAAATCGTGAAATGGCAGGCTCTGAGTACCGGCGCAGTCGCCTGTTTACACCTTGACGCGTTACGCCCTTTCACATGCAGTTAAAACAACCACGGCTGAGCTACTTTATGCTTCGCCTCGAATGCGCGTATCTTGTCCGCATGTTCCAGCGTCAGTCCGATATCATCGAGCCCGTTCATGATGCAATGCTTGCGAAACGGATCGATATCGAATTTAAAACTGTCGCCGGTCGGTGTGGTCACCATCTGCTGTTCTAGGTCGACTGCCAGCCGGTATCCTTCAGTTGCAGCGGTTTCACGGAACAACTGGTCGACAATGTTCGCTTCCAGCTTGATCAGCAGCAGCCCATTCTTTAAGCTGTTATTGAAAAATATATCCGCGAAGCTGGGCGCGATCACGGCCTGAAATCCGAATTGCTGCAGCGCCCACGGCGCATGTTCGCGCGAGGACCCGCACCCGAAATTCTCACGGGCCAGCAGTACCGTCGCGCCTTCAAAACGCTTCTTGTTCAGCACGAAATCCGGATTCAGCGGGCGCTTGCTGTCGTCCTTTCCCGGTTCGCCGCGGTCGAGATAGCGCCACTCATCAAACGCATTCGGGCCAAAGCCGGTACGCTTGATCGATTTTAGAAACTGCTTAGGAATGATGGCATCGGTGTCGACATTGGCACGATCCAGCGGTGCAACCAACCCTTCCTTGCGAATAAATTTTTCCATGTTATGCGACCGACTTCCTCTGGATTGCCTCATCTACCCGCGTTGCGCCCTCGCCATGACCGCGCAGGGTGTTGCACCACGCAGCGGTGAATAACGCCGCTCCCCTTCGGACAAACGCGTTGTTCTCCATGTTGTCCCCTAAGCAAAATTCCGCACATCAACAAAATGCCCGGCAATTGCAGCCGCAGCCGCCATCGCGGGACTCACCAGATGCGTTCTGCCGCCAGCGCCCTGCCGTCCCTCGAAATTGCGATTCGAGGTGGACGCGCAGCGCTCGCCCGGCGATAACTGATCATCGTTCATACCGAGACACATCGAACAGCCCGGTTCGCGCCACTCGAATCCCGCTGCAGTGAATATTTTGTCCAATCCTTCCTGCTCAGCCTGTGCCTTAACCAGCCCGGAACCGGGCACCACCATCGCCAGCTTTACGTTCGGCGCCACCTTTTTACCCTTCGCTACCTGCGCGGCGGCACGCAGATCTTCGATCCGCGAGTTGGTGCAAGCGCCGATGAATACCTTGTCGATAGCGATTTCGGTGATGGGTGTATTCGGCTTTAAATTCATATAGCTGAGTGCCCGCTCCATCCACTCGCGCTGCACTTTGTCGGGCTCTTGCGCGGGGTCCGGTACCTTGCCGCCGACGGTTGTGACCATTTGCGGGTTAGTGCCCCAGGTAACCTGGGGCTGAATTTCGGCGGCATCGAGCTTGACCACCGTGTCGAAATGCGCACCCTCGTCGCTGGTCATGGTGCGCCAGTATGCGGCCGCCTTGTCCCACATTGCGCCCGTAGGCGAGAACATGCGCCCTTTCAAGTATTCGATCGTCTTTTCGTCCACCGCCACCATGCCGGTACGCGCACCGGCCTCGATTGCCATGTTGCACAGAGTCATGCGCCCTTCCATGGTCAGGTCACGGATTGCGCTGCCGGCGAATTCAATGGCATGACCAGTGCCGCCCGCGGTGCCGATTTTGCCGATCACGGCGAGCGCGATGTCTTTCGCAGTCACACCCACGCCGAGTTTGCCCTCAACCGCGATCTTCATATTCTTGTACTTCTGCATCACCATGCACTGCGTGGCGAGCACATGTTCAACTTCACTGGTACCGATGCCAAACGCCAGCGCGCCGAACGCGCCATGCGTGCTGGTATGCGAATCGCCGCACACCACTGTCATGCCCGGGAGCGTGGCGCCGTTTTCAGGCCCGATGACGTGCACAATGCCCTGGCGCTTGTCGAGAAACGGAAAATAGACTTTAGCGCCGAACTCTTTGATATTGGCGTCCAGCGTTTCCACCTGCAAGCGCGACACGGGATCCGTGATGCCCTTATCCCAATCCTTGGTCGGCGTATTGTGATCCGCAGTTGCCACCACCGATTCCACGCGCCATTGCGGACGTTTGGCGAGTTTAAGCCCCTCATACGCTTGCGGGCTGGTGACTTCATGCACGAGGTGGCGATCGATATAAATCAACGCTGTGCCGTCTTTTTCGAGATGCACAACGTGACTGTCCCACAGTTTGTCGTAAAGGGTTTTTGCCATGGCCGATTCGCTGAGCGATTCCTGACGTAACTTGCTGTTAATAGAGCATTATCTCACAGCTCGCCACTCTCCAACCAGACGTGGTTTCTAGGTTTCCGCGAAACGCAATTTCCACCACAGAATCAACAGCCCCAAAAGTGCCGCACATGACGAAGACGCAAATGTCCAGGTCGGCCCGAGGCCAGTCCACGCATACCCGCTGGCAAATCCCCCCAGTGCGCCGCCGACGCCATACGCGAAACTGCCATACAGCGCCTGCCCTCGGGCCTGATGCCGCCCGCGAAACAGTTTGTGGATAACCCCGATCGCCGCCGCATGAAAAGAGCCAAATGTGGCCGCGTGCAATGTCTGTGCGATCAACAAAGCTGCAACATTTTCGATCCACCAGCCGATCAGCAGAAATCGCACCACCGCCAGTGCAAAACTCGCGAGCAAAATCTGGCGCAAGCTGAAAGCCCGATACAAATGCGGCATCCAAACAAAGATGCCGATTTCGCAGATGACACCCAGCGCCCACAACCAGCCCGCCATCGATTTGCTGTAACCGTGCTCCACCAGATAAATGGTGTAAAAAGTGTAATACGGCCCGTGCGCCACTGCCATCAACGCTGAGGCAGAAATCAGCGCGATGACTTCCGGCCGCCTCAGTATGCTCCAGATCGGTTGTTCATCCGAAGCATGCGGCAACGTTTTCGCCTCCGGTACCGCCCAGCAAAACGCGAGCATGCACAGCATAAACGCCAGCACAATTGAAAGGACGGCCTGCGGCGGCCAGCTGTCGAGCAAATAGCCCACGCCGATGACCGTGACAATAAAGCCGATAGAGCCCCAAACGCGTATACGGCCATAGCGAGCAGTCTCGTCGCCCAGATGCGTCAGTGTAGTCGCTTCCAGCAGCGGCAGCGCCGCACTCCAGAAAAACATCACCGCCAGCAGCACACCGAAGAGCCACAGGAAGTGCGTGCCCGCGTAAACGCCCAGCCATGCCACAGTGCCGGCGACGCCCGCGATCCGTGCGACACGCAAGCGGCTTGCACTGCGATCCGCCAGCCACCCCCACAAATGCGGTGCGACGATGCGGGTGAGCTGCGGCATCGACATCAACACGCCGATCTCGACGGCCGACATACCCACCGCACTCAAATACAGCGTGAAAAAAGGCGCAAATGCACCGAGATAAGCAAAGTAAAAAAAATAAAAACCGGCGAGACGCCGGTAAGGTAAAGCAGACGTTGCACTTAGCATGTGCGGGGATTATAAATTACAAAAGAATCAGATACTTACCTAGATACCCCAGCAAACCCCAGAGTCGTGATCCCCAGATGTAAAACCATGACACCAACTACGCCGAAAGTACAGCGCATTCGGCACGCGCATTAGACAAGTTTTTACCCTGCAATCCACTCTCTATTGCTGCGGGGGAGGCGGTGGCGCAGCAGGCACGGGGCGCCACGGCTCATTGCACGTGGGCACGTTCGGATAATAGGCTCTAGACGAATCGCAGTAGTACCAGGTTCCAGGAGCTGGTTGCGCGGGATTGCCCGCGCCCGCAGCGACTTGCGGCGGGCTTGCAGGAATTGGCGCTGTCGGTTGTGGTCCCTGCTCCTGCCACGTTAGGTCGGGCGGTGGCGCGGTCACTACGTAACCGCGCGGTGTCGCTGCGTAGTAAACGTCATTCGCATAATAATACGGCGTGCCGCCTGCCCAAACCTGCGTGTAACCCACCGGCAACGCCGGAAGAATCACGCCAAGCGGGGGCCTCACTACGAGATAGCGTCCGCCAGTGAATTGAAACCATACCCCTGAGTGAAAGAAATATCTTCCACTCCGATACACGATTGGCGTATGTCCTGCCGGCAGCACCCGCACCGTGTAGCCAACGGCGGGATAGTAATGATTGTGATTGAAGCGGTGATCCCATGCCCAATGCTGAGTTTGAAAGCGAGTGCGCTCGTGTTCGCGTTCACGCATGGCGTGTCGATCCTGTGCCCGCGCAGGCGATGCATCAAAGGGCTCCGCAACAATAAATAGTACGCCCATCGAAATCGCTATGTGGCGCACAGCCCTCGAAATGATCATATGAGCCTCCCGTGTGGTCTCCAGCATCTGCGAATTGTAACCTTCGTGCGCCTGGCAATAACAGCAGCGCTACGCCCAGTTCAGGCCCCTCTTAACCGCGCCTTGATGCCCTGCGCAATCTCGTAAACCGCCATCGCATAATTCGTACTGCGGTTGTAGCGCGTGATAACGTAAAAATTCCTGAAGCCAAACCAGTATTGCATGCCGCTTTCGGTCTCCAGTGGGAGCAAAGCGGCAAGCACAGTATCCCCAACGGGTGTAGTGGGCACAATGCCCAGTTTACGGAATTCGCCTATCGGTGTATTGGGTGTGATGTGGTCGGTAAGCGACGCATCCGGCGTTGCACTCACGCGCGCAGGCAGCACCACCGCCTCGCCCGGCTGCCAGTCGTGCAATTTGTAATAACTGGCCACACTGCCAATGACATCGGACACGCTGTTCCACAAATCGCGCTTGCCGTCACCGTCAAAATCAACCGCATATTTGCGATAACTGCTCGGCATGAATTGTGGTATGCCCATCGCGCCCGCGTACGAGCCGCGCAGCGCTGCGAGGTCCAGCGCCATCTCTTTACCCATCAGCACAAATTGTTCGAGTTCGTCGCGAAAAAATTGCGCGCGCTTGGGATAATCAAATGCAAGTGTCGCCAGTGCGTCGAGTATGCGAAAGTTGCCGGTATAGCCACCGTAGTGCGTTTCAATGCCGATCGTCGCGGTAATAATTTCTTCCGGCACACCATATTCACGGGCAGCTCGCGCCAGGGTTGACGCGTGCTGGTTCCAAAACTTGACGCCGCCGTTGATGCGCGCGGCATCGACATGTCCCTTGCGAAATGCGTACCACGGTAGCGCGGTGGTAGGGGCATTCATTGCGCGGATGATCGACGGCTGTGGCTTTATCTGCTCGAACAGCCGGCGCAAAGTCGCCCGGGCGATGCCGTGTTTGGCGGCCATTTCCCCGATAAAGGCTTCGTACTCCGTGCGCAGCGCCATCGGCGCCTGCGGCCACGCCAACGCCGGCGCGCACAGCGCCGTCGCCATCCCAGCGATGTGTCGGAAAAAGCGTCGCCGAATCAAAGATTTAGAAATACTAGCGGGCACGCACCGCAACGGATCCGGACGCGATGTCCATGTCCGCCGCGTACGCGCTGGCCGGGTAGTGAAACGGCACGGGACCATCCGGCTGTCCGCGGATAAACTGGTGCACGAAAAGATCATTGGATGACTTCACCGCTTCTGTCGCACCCTCTGCCGCTATCACGCCATCAGCAATGAAGTAAACATAATCGACGATCTTGAGCGACTCTTGCGCGTCGTAGGACACCACGATGGACGTCACGCCAAGCGCATCGTTTAGCTTGCGTATCAGGTTGCCCACCACGTTGCAGGAAATCGGATCCAGACCCGCAAAAGGCTCGTCATACATTATCAATGCCGGATCCAGAGCGATGGCGCGCGCAAGCCCGACCCGTCTTTCCAGCACATTGGGATCCTAAGCTTAGAATTCCACGTGGACAAGTTGTCGCG
>JADMIO012752826.1_pt1 | contig 51154 bp, 78 predicted proteins | sample 8958161 | NCBI WGS metagenome assembly JADMIO01 (sample SAMN16585339, study PRJNA669376) | soil metagenome | isolation source: Crop rotation soil | place: USA: Cullars Rotation, Alabama | collected 2011 | reverse complement strand
CTTTCCCCAGCACATACGACATTAATCGTGCCGATACCCAGGTTAGGCGCGCTGTCAATAACTATGACATCATAGTCATGAGCAACAGTTTCAATGGCCAGTCGGAGCATCAGGTGTGGATCGGTGGGCAGTTTACCTTCATCAAATTTGCCCATTAACTCAGTTTCAATACGGTGCAGAGCCAGACAGGAAGGAATAATGTCAAGCCCCGGCCAGCAAGTGGGCTTTATTGCATAAGTGACATCGTCCTTTTCCCCAAGATAGAAAGGCAGGAGAGTGTCTTCTGCATGAATATGAAGATCTGGTACCCATCCGTGATACATTGAGGCTGTTCCCTGGGGGTCGTTACCTTCCACGAGCAAAACACGTAGCCCCTTCAGAGCCAGATCCTGAGCAAGATGAACAGAAACTGAGGTTTTGTAAACGCCTCCTTTATGGGCAGCAACCCCGATCACCGGTGGAAATACGTCTTCAGCACGTCGCAATCGCGTACCAAACACATCACGCATATGATTAATTTGTTCAATTGTATAACCAACACGTTGCTCAACCCGTCCTCGAATTTCCATATCCGGGTGCGGTAGTCGCCCTGCTTTCTCGGCATCTCTGATAGCCTGAGAAGAAACCCCAACTAAATCCGCTGCTTCACCTATTCTCCAGCGCCGGGTTATTTTCCTCGCTTCCGGGCTGTCATCATTAAACTGTGCAATGGCGATAGCCTTCGTCATTTCATGACCAGCGTTTATGCACTGGTTAAGTGTTTCCATGAGTTTCATTCTGAACATCCTTTAATCATTGCTTTGCGTTTTTTTATTAAATCTTGCAATTTACTGCAAAGCAACAACAAAATCGCAAAGTCATCAAAAAACCGCAAAGTTGTTTAAAATAAGAGCAACACTACAAAAGGAGATAAGAAGAGCACATACCTCAGTCACTTATTATCACTAGCGCTCGCCGCAGCCGTGTAACCGAGCATAGCGAGCGAACTGGCGAGGAAGCAAAGAAGAACTGTTCTGTCAGATAGCTCTTACGCTCAGCGCAAGAAGAAATATCCACCGTGGGAAAAACTCCAGGTAGAGGTACACACGCGGATAGCCAATTCAGAGTAATAAACTGTGATAATCAACCCTCATCAATGATGACGAACTAACCCCCGATATCAAGTCACATGACGAAGGGAAAGAGAAGGAAATCAACTGTGACAAACTGCCCTCAAATTTGGCTTCCTTAAAAATTACAGTTCAAAAAGTATGAGAAAATCCATGCAGGCTGAAGGAAACAGCAAAACTGTGACAAATTACCCTCAGTAGGTCAGAACAAATGTGACGAACCACCCTCAAATCTGTGACAGATAACCCTCAGACTATCCTGTCGTCATGGAAGTGATATCGCGGAAGGAAAATACGATATGAGTCGTCTGGCGGCCTTTCTTTTTCTCAATGTATGAGAGGCGCATTGGAGTTCTGCTGTTGATCTCATTAACACAGACCTGCAGGAAGCGGCGGCGGAAGTCAGGCATACGCTGGTAACTTTGAGGCAGCTGGTAACGCTCTATGATCCAGTCGATTTTCAGAGAGACGATGCCTGAGCCATCCGGCTTACGATACTGACACAGGGATTCGTATAAACGCATGGCATACGGATTGGTGATTTCTTTTGTTTCACTAAGCCGAAACTGCGTAAACCGGTTCTGTAACCCGATAAAGAAGGGAATGAGATATGGGTTGATATGTACACTGTAAAGCCCTCTGGATGGACTGTGCGCACGTTTGATAAACCAAGGAAAAGATTCATAGCCTTTTTCATCGCCGGCATCCTCTTCAGGGCGATAAAAAACCACTTCCTTCCCCGCGAAACTCTTCAATGCCTGCCGTATATCCTTACTGGCTTCCGCAGAGGTCAATCCGAATATTTCAGCATATTTAGCAACATGGATCTCGCAGATACCGTCATGTTCCTGTAGGGTGCCATCAGATTTTCTGATCTGGTCAACGAACAGATACAGCATACGTTTTTGATCCCGGGAGAGACTATATGCCGCCTCAGTGAGGTCGTTTGACTGGACGATTCGCGGGCTATTTTTACGTTTCTTGTGATTGATAACCGCTGTTTCCGCCATGACAGATCCATGTGAAGTGTGACAAGTTTTTAGATTGTCACACTAAATAAAAAAGAGTCAATAAGCAGGGATAACTTTGTGAAAAAACAGCTTCTTCTGAGGGCAATTTGTCACAGGGTTAAGGGCAATTTGTCACAGACAGGACTGTCATTTGAGGGTGATTTGTCACACTGAAAGGGCAATTTGTCACAACACCTTCTCTAGAACCAGCATGGATAAAGGCCTACAAGGCGCTCTAAAAAAGAAGATCTAAAAACTATAAAAAAAATAATTATAAAAATATCCCCGTGGATAAGTGGATAACCCCAAGGGAAGTTTTTTCAGGCATCGTGTGTAAGCAGAATATATAAGTGCTGTTCCCTGGTGCTTCCTCGCTCACTCGACCGGGAGGGTTCGAGAAGGGGGGGCACCCCCCTTCGGCGTGCGCGGTCACGCGCACAGGGCGCAGCCCTGGTTAAAAACAAGGTTTATAAATATTGGTTTAAAAGCAGGTTAAAAGACAGGTTAGCGGTGGCCGAAAAACGGGCGGAAACCCTTGCAAATGCTGGATTTTCTGCCTGTGGACAGCCCCTCAAATGTCAATAGGTGCGCCCCTCATCTGTCAGCACTCTGCCCCTCAAGTGTCAAGGATCGCGCCCCTCATCTGTCAGTAGTCGCGCCCCTCAAGTGTCAATACCGCAGGGCACTTATCCCCAGGCTTGTCCACATCATCTGTGGGAAACTCGCGTAAAATCAGGCGTTTTCGCCGATTTGCGAGGCTGGCCAGCTCCACGTCGCCGGCCGAAATCGAGCCTGCCCCTCATCTGTCAACGCCGCGCCGGGTGAGTCGGCCCCTCAAGTGTCAACGTCCGCCCCTCATCTGTCAGTGAGGGCCAAGTTTTCCGCGAGGTATCCACAACGCCGGCGGCCGGCCGCGGTGTCTCGCACACGGCTTCGACGGCGTTTCTGGCGCGTTTGCAGGGCCATAGACGGCCGCCAGCCCAGCGGCGAGGGCAACCAGCCGAGGGCTTCGCCCTGTCGCTCGACTGCGGCGAGCACTACTGGCTGTAAAAGGACAGACCACATCATGGTTCTGTGTTCATTAGGTTGTTCTGTCCATTGCTGACATAATCCGCTCCACTTCAACGTAACACCGCACGAAGATTTCTATTGTTCCTGAAGGCATATTCAAATCGTTTTCGTTACCGCTTGCAGGCATCATGACAGAACACTACTTCCTATAAACGCTACACAGGCTCCTGAGATTAATAATGCGGATCTCTACGATAATGGGAGATTTTCCCGACTGTTTCGTTCGCTTCTCAGTGGATAACAGCCAGCTTCTCTGTTTAACAGACAAAAACAGCATATCCACTCAGTTCCACATTTCCATATAAAGGCCAAGGCATTTATTCTCAGGATAATTGTTTCAGCATCGCAACCGCATCAGACTCCGGCATCGCAAACTGCACCCGGTGCCGGGCAGCCACATCCAGCGCAAAAACCTTCGTGTAGACTTCCGTTGAACTGATGGACTTATGTCCCATCAGGCTTTGCAGAACTTTCAGCGGTATACCGGCATACAGCATGTGCATCGCATAGGAATGGCGGAACGTATGTGGTGTGACCGGAACAGAGAACGTCACACCGTCAGCAGCAGCGGCGGCAACCGCCTCCCCAATCCAGGTCCTGACCGTTCTGTCCGTCACTTCCCAGATCCGCGCTTTCTCTGTCCTTCCTGTGCGACGGTTACGCCGCTCCATGAGCTTATCGGGTCCACTCGCGAACGCAGAAAGGCCCACCCGAAGGTGAGCCAGTGTGATTACATTTGCGGCCTAACTGTGGCCAGTCCAGTTACGCTGGAGTCACTAGTATTTAGGTGACACTATAGAAGCGGCCGCGACAACTTGTCCACGTGGAATTCTAAGCTTAGGATCCCAATGTGCTGGAAAGACCCAGTCTAAGTCCCGGTACCTCGATCTGCGCCGGAAGGCATGGGGGGGACCGGGGGGGGCATAGGCCGGTCTAAGCATGCTTTTATTTATTAATATGGCATTAACAAACACGCTTTAGTGCAAAGCGTAGTTGTCAATGCTTAGTATTATCAACGGCTTGGACTTGACTGTCCTTGTCCTTAGCCTGGATCTCAACCAGTCGGGCAATGATCTCCTGATCAGTCAGCTCGACGCCATTGTGGTTATGCGTAACCTCTGACTGGCTCAGATCTGGCATGACCTTGCGCAGCAGGCCTAATCCAGCTGTCACCTGAGTTGCTGACATGTTTCTCTTGCCTTCGGCATGACCAATCAAACAGTTCAGGATATTACTGTTCTTGATTTTAACCCTATGTTCACTGGACATCTCAAAGCCAGCTGTTCTGCCTCGTTTAGCACTCATCGTTCTCTTCCCATTAGCTCATGCAAGACTGTTCTGTTCTTGCTGTATTGGTGTGTCATTGCCTTGCGTAGTATTGATCCGCCTTTGTCGGCTTGGTTGAATTCTTGCGCGACTGACTGTTGTATTCCCGCTCGCTTGGCGAATGCAGGATCGTGTGCAGCTGCAGCCATGAATCGGGCCTGCTTCTCACTGACTGATGGCATTGCTATTTGCCTTTGTAACAATTCGTGATTGGACTATCTTATTACAATATGTAATACTCTCTACATCGAATAGGGGAGAGAGACATGAGAGTTCGTGCAGGCTTCTACCGGTTCGGAAAATACTGTGTCCATCATAGTCGCAAAGGTTGGGCCGTCTTTCTTGGCCCGAAGTTCATTCTCACCTTCGACTCGCTGGCTAGCGCTCGTAAGTGGTGCTGCCAATCCTAATCTCTCATTAATAAATCGGAGCAAACCATGAAAATCGGATCAAAGTTCATCACCGTCAACAAAAAGCGTGCGGGCGTTTATTATACGGTTGGCCCGTGGATTACTGGCGTTGACCCATCGACCATCAAAATCACCCCGAAGCAGTATTCGTTCCCCGCTGAATTCCGCTCGGCCTTTGCAATCGAGAATAACAGCGATGGAATGACAGACTATTTCGAGCGCGATTCTATCCGCATCACATCAACCCATCCGCTGTATGACCAAGTTCTAGCAGCGGCTATTGGATTGCGATAATGAAAATCCGCCGACTAAACCCATTTGACAGGGTTTGGTGCCACCACACCAGCGGCAACGCATACGGTTTTGTGCGCCGGTGGGTTCTGTGGTTTGGCCTAGCCCCTGAATGGGTCCAGCATTACGAAGATTACTAATCACCCATTAGTATCGGAGAAACGAAAATGACACAGAATGAAATCCGCGCCGCGTTCGCAGTGATCGTCAACAACTCCACCGAGCAGCACATCAAAGACTATGCGCTCGAATGTTTCCACCGCGTTCCCGTCGAATACCCGAAGCCAGATTTAAGCCCGGAATCGCTGCAAATTATCGCAGAAGCTAAAGCCCGCGCTTGCTAATCTGCTGTTAATATCCAACCAACGAGGCAAACCATGACAAACGAACAAGCCAGAGAGATTTTCAACCAAGCGGCAATCGGTAAGACCGGCGATGAATTGGCCAACCTTGAGATAGCCCGGGAATATTTCTGCAATCCCGGGTTTCGCAAGTTCCTTGAGGAACAGACTTATTTATTAAACACGGAACAACAAACATGAAACCAGAATTCCGCGAATTAGATGAGGGCGTAATCGTTGTCGATCTCGGCCCTATTTGGTTTCGATGTCTGCCTAATGGCGAGATCATCACCAAGACCGCCAGAAACGGCAAAGTAGAGGCCAGAACCGCTTACCCGGGCGAGCGCGAGATCGCTGAGGCCCTCATTCGTGGCTATAAATGCGACAAGATATTAAACGCGAATGAATAACATGACTGTCAGCGAGCTAGCCAAAGCACTATCGGAAGGTGGGGACAGATCCAAAACCAGGATGCCGCCTTATCACGGGCTGCTTAGCTTTAGGCTTTGGTTGCACAATCTGCACTGTCACTTTAACTGGCCGGCCAAGCTCAGTCGTCAATAGCGCTGTTATGGCTACCGCTGTTACGCTAATTATCGCTAGGCGGATTATTCGTAAGGATGCCGAGCGCTCCGCGTAAATCGGCACCCGCTCCGCGAAGAGGCTTTGTCAGATGCTCCCGCGTCAGGTGCAGCGCCTCAGTCACGCCATTGGCCTCTTTCTCTAGCTCTGACTTAACATCTTGGGCCAGTTTACTGATCTCAGATACGGCCTTGACCGCATCAGTCACGCCGTCAACGGCTGATTTGCTCATTTGTTCTGCTCTTGATTCTATTAGTTCAGGTCGCGGCACACGGCTTAGCGTTTCCATATGCGCGCGTTGCCTGTGTGTACCGCTTAGTTGGGTCGGTTGCCTTTTTCTAGGACCCATATCGTCAAGTTGTCCAAGCCTGTCATGCGTTTCCAGGCAAACGCCACGTGATCGCAACGCAAATCACGAAAGTTATCCAGCCATAGCGACCCATAATCCCTGCGCCAGAGCGCATTGGGCTTGCCGCGATATGGGATCATTTCCTCGGAAGGCGCGAAATACTCAGCACAGATAATCCACCGCTTTGAGCAGCGATAGATTTCCTTCATTGACTGGATTAGCTCATCCTTGGGAATGTGAATAAGCAAACCACAGGTCAGCACCAAGTCAGCGTGATTATCGGGCCAGCGCAACTTGCGCGCATAGTCGCCGGTTATATTACGCTCCGGCATCAGATTAGCCGCGATCAGTTCCTCGCGCGCCAGTTCATTAGGCTCCGAGGCGTATAGCTCTATCCCAGGCCTCGCGCGCTCGATGGCTTCAAGATTGAGCCCGATGTTAGCGCCGACCTCTAGGACTGACTCGATTTGTCTGGGAAGCAGCATCTTCCAGACTTCATAGCGTCCGCGATTGGTATTGGCATTGCGCTTGGCGTAGTCATTGCCGAATTCTCCGGCCCAAAGCTCGTCTAGGTTCATAGCGACCGGGGCCCGCATGTTGCGTGTATCTGCCCGTCACCCATCCCATGCCACACATTGCGCACGGCGCTCACCATTGCACTAAATTCATCAGGATTGAGCGACCATTGGGCGTCAATGCAATCATCATCAAGCTTTATGTGCTTCTCGATCATCACCACGCCCAGAGCTGTGGCGGCAACAGCAGCGTCATGGCCGGGAGTGTGATCAGAAAGCCCAACACAATTGGTAAGATTTTGTAGCGTTCGGATCGCATTGAAATTGCCGTCTATTACTTTAGCTGGATATTGTGCGATGCAATGCAGAAAGCAGACATCCGGCCCAAGTCTTGCTTGCAACCATTCTATATGGCGCAAACTATCGAGGGCACCCGTTGAAACTATTACCGGCTTTCCTGTCTTGGCTACTGCTTCGACAATATCACCGCGCAGGGCTTCAGGGCTGGCGATCTTATAGCAGGGAGGATTTATGTCCCGCTCAAGAGCCTCCACGGCACTCACACTGAATGGCGAGCTGAACGCCGGCATATGAGCATGTAAACAATGCTCAAATAACTCAGGATGCCATGCCCAGGGCGTCATTGCTCTTTCATAGAGCGCCCAGAGTTCTGTATTCTCGGGCTTAGTCAAATCGCTAGGTTGATACGTCTGAAACTTGACCGCATCAGCGCCGGCAGCAACCGCAGCATCTATTAAATCTTTAGCCTTGTTTATCTCGCCGTTATGGTTGCAGCTTATTTCAGCAACGATATAGGGCGCGAGGCTTGGCCCGATTGTACGGTTGCGGATCTTCATTGAAAGAGCGCAATCTTGGACAGGTCAGGATAATCGTCGTTAGGCAAATCCTTGTTGTGCTTGGGCAGATATTGCATCCGCCACAAACCGGCAGCGGCTATCGGCGGAGAGAGGTAACAATGCCACCCAAGAGTCGTGAACGTGTCCTCTTTAGGACTGACCCCTTCTGTGCGCCCGTCGAATCTGGCCTTGCGGAACCAGATGTCTGCTTCGGCGTCATCGTGGAGGATTGCGCCCCCTTGGTCGATGCCCAGAACTTTTGAAACATGGAACGAAACGCAAGCATAGCCGCCGCCATACATTCCAGAAGTGAAACGTCTCGCGCTATCAAGAATGGGGTATGGCCTTAACTGATAGGCCCCACTCCATTCCTCATCGTGGAATTGCACCTTGCCGCCAGCATGGATGATGCTCTGCGGCACAGATACATAGGTGCGCTTGGGGATAGAGACTGTCTCTACCTTGCACCATTTACAGGCCAACAGCAGCGCCATTGTGCAGCTCGTAACCGCCACACAATATGGAGCGCCTGTATAATCCGCGACCGCCTTTTCAAAATCGCGAACTATCTGGAACGCATTCAAGTATCAAATTCCAGCGTGTGCTGGATCAGTCGAAAGCCCATACCTGAAAACATATCTAGGCTGCGCTCATTCTTTGGATTGATGTTCGCGAGGTAGCGACCAGGCCCCTCTTTGGCCATCAACGCCTTGACCGCTTGCGGCCCGTAGCCTTGGCCCTGACAACTTCCGAATATGAAGATGCCGATTTCGTTGTGCGCCGTGAGATAGCAGGCGCCGACGACTTTGTTGCCGAGCCTGACAAAATACCAAGCCTTGTAAGGATGCTTTTCAACAAAGCCAACATGCTGCTCCCATGTGGGCAATGCCCTATGGCTGATATTTACTGCGTCGTCCCGCTCCAGCATCAATTGCCAGAGAAGCTTATGCCGCTCTGGGTGGTCGTATACGCTCGAAAGGCTTATGTCCGAAGGCTGCGCAGATTGTTCTGTAGTCATCGAGGGTATCGAGAGTGAGACGGCCATTCATGCTCCATAGTGCTGTGAGGTTAACCCGTTTTGCAGATGCCCCCAACATCCACGTAGTGACATGCTCACGCTCAGCCTCGCTGGCTCCCTCGTCAGCGCGCCGCAACAAATCGTATGTAAACACTTCGCAGTCATAGCCCTGCGGAAACGTCCTTGGATGGACGTTCGATGCGTAATCGGCTTTCTCTGCAAAGAACTTGTCCAGCACTGCCCCGCATACTTCTGGACTTAGCAACGGACAGTCTGCGGTAATCCGCATGACCACATCGGCCTCACATTCCGTCGCCGCCAATAGATAGCGCAACAGAACATCATTCTCTGGCCCGCGCATTACTTCGCAGTATTTGAATGCTTCCCGCGCCAGCCTGTCGTCATCGGTCGGGATTGTGCAGACGACCTGATCGACGGGTATCTGTGCGCAGCGGGTAAGCACTTCGCCTATGACCGTATGGCCATTAAGCGGTAGCAAGACTTTCTCAGGCAGCCGACTTGAATTGGTCCTCGCTTGTACGATGCAGACCGTCCTCAATTTCCGCAAACGTCATTCTCCGCGCGACATCAGAGGTGTTGCCCGGTGCCATGCCCTCGTGGAGCTTCTCCCAAGGCGGGAGGCCGCGCACGTCCATCTTGACCTTCATCACTTCCGCTAGATCGCCCAGCCGATAGGCGGGGAGATGCGGTATGAGTATGTCACGCTGGTTGGTTTCCACGGCTCGCAATACAAGCTCGACAGCTTCGTGCTGATACATCCAGAAACGTGTGCAATCGGGGTCAGAAACGGGGACGGTACGTTGGCCTGATGCAACCAGACTTTGCCACCGAGGGATAACGCTTCCTCTTGATCCTGCAATATTGCCATATCTAACAACCCGGAAAGTCGTTCGAGGCGAGCCGTTATTCGCATTAAGGAATAGGCTTTCAGCAAGCGCCTTGCTTTGGCCGTAAGGACTAATCGGTTCGAAGGCTTTGTCCGACGAAAGCGCAACCACTCGGGCCACACCAGCATCCTGCGCCGCCTCGATGACATTCATCGCACCTAAGATATTGGTCTTGACCATCTCGGTCGGATTGTATTGTCCAACCTCGATGCGCTTTAGTGCAGCCGCATGTATGACTGTATCGCAACCATCAAAAGCCCGCCTAAGCCGATCACGGTCCCTAACATCACCAATGAAAAATCTAAGGCGGTCATTTGGAAGGGAGGCCGCCATCTCGGCTTGGGCGTGCTCACCTCTTGAGAGGATGGCAATTCGCTGGACGCCATCTGCCAATAGCCTCTGCGTAAATGCTCTACCGAAGGACCCCGTGCCTCCGGTTATCAATACAGACTTCATAGGCGCGTCGGTATTCCGTGATCGTGCAGGTAGCGGGCAGCAGCCTTGGGAGTCGTATCCCTGAACTGGAACATGGCCCCGCTGGCTACAGCGTGCGCCCCGCAGTTCAGTGCTTTCGCCATGTGCTCGTAGGTCCCGCATCCCCCACAGGCAATGACCGGGATCTTGACCGTTGCAGACACTTCCAGAATGAGGTCGAGGTCGTAGCCTGTAAGAGTGCCATCCTGTTCAATACTCGTGAGTAGGATTTCGCCAGCTCCACGAGCCTCGCACTCTCTAGCCCAATCAATGGGGCTGCGGCCGGTATCCTTCTTGGCACAATGGGACCAAACGGTTTCTTTAACGTCGATCGAGACGACAATCGCCTGGGCACCGAATTTCTTCGCGGCATCTTCTATTAATGTCGGCTTTTCTAATGCAGCCGTTCCTATGGATACTTTATCCGCCCCCATTGCGAGGATCATGCGGCAGTCATCTACCGACCTGATGCCACCCCCTACTGTCACGGGACAGAACATATTGCCGCAGAGTTCAGCTATTTCAGCGAACCGCGGCGCTCTCTTGTTGGGTGTTGCCCCAATGTCGAGAATAATCAGTTCATCAATGTCGCGTCGTTCCAGTAAGCGGAGTCGGTCGAGCATTGAGCCGATACGCCGGCCGGGATTGAAGCTTCGCCCTTTGACGCATCCGTGGTCGTCCCACAATAAGACTGGAATGATGCGGGTTTTGAGGCCCATTCGACGGCGGCCCTGTTCGTGTATTGCGCGCAGATTTGCTCGAACTCGGAAATCCCCACGTCGATGTTCGCTAAAATTTGGTCTAAGGGGACGCCCAGGCAAGTGGCGGGCCATTTACCGTCGCGCTCCAGACAGAGTGCGGCGCCTTCGCGCCTTGTGAGATAACCTCGCCTAATCCAGCTTGAGGCAATGTCACAAGTGCGACCGTAACCAAACTTCAACCAGCGCAAGTAATCGTGGATGCCCGTCTGAAGGTTATCTAAATTTTCGTATTCTACGAACGATCCCTCAAGTGCGTGACCGAGCGTTGTGAAACCATGTTGGCGCGCGACAGTCGCGTTCTTTTTGCCGTCCCAGTCGAAGTAGGAACCCATAAAGAGTGCAGATACTTCACCGTCAGGATAGCGATATACATCAAGGTGACGGCCATCAACGCCGAGAACATCGCTAAGATCAGATAGCCTAAGCCCAAGTAACCCGCCAAACTCGTCCATCCAATCCTTAGTAAGTCGAGCATTTATCTCGCTGCCTGCCGGCCCCGCCCCATATTCGTTCTGGGGACACTCGCCGTAGAGGACGATCGGGATCTTACGCGCTACCGCTTCCCGCGCCGGTACTGACCAAATGAGATGATGTTCGGGCCAAGAGATGTCGCCGACTTCTTTGAGCGCGAACTTCGCGATCTTTTTGCGGGTGCCTTTGTGCGGGGTGACTTCGATAAGGTCGCAGAGTGTTGCAATATTATCGAGGTTGCGCCGTCCAAGGCTTGAGAGATGGTCTGTGGTGGCACAGACAGCAAGGGGCCTAAGTCCAAGTTCAAGGCACTTAACAACCTGCCAAGTGCTATCTTTTCCACCAGAACATGCGACGATGACATCGTGACTCTCTCCGCGATGCTCTCGCACAAACTCTAAAAAATCGTCCTGACGCTTCGACCAGTCGATCTCTTTTCGCTTGTCGAATGCCAAGCAAGCTGAGCAGATGCCCCCATCGAACCATAAGTCGGGCTTAGTGTTCGGGTAGAGACATCTGCTGCAGCGAAATAACATTCAGTCTCTGCTCTTGCCCAGCACGTAGATGGCTATGCCTAGAGCAGCTACCGATAGAGCGAAGGTGAATACAACCAGATCCATCTTGCTCACGCAGGCGGCGGAGCCGGAGGCGCGTCGATGGCTACCGCATCCTGCAGTTCTTTGGTGACTGCTTGAATGGCTGCAGTATCGTCGGCCGGAGTATTGGCCAACTTATCGGCCAAGTCTTTTACGGTCGCACGAAGCTTTGCCAGATCCTCAACAGTTGCGTCTGCCGAGGCCTTGAGTGCGTCGAGGTCAGCTTGTGTAGCCATTTGGGCCTCCCTTATGTGATAGTGAATGCCGCGAATTGCGCGGTCGAATCGGCTTTGCCAGATGAACATAGCCTCTCCTTGGCGATCATTCGGAAGTCCACCGAGAAGCGTATCTTATCGGTCTTGTTGATCGCCGCGCCGTGAATGACGTTGCCGTCGAACACGACTGCGCTCCCTTCCGCACACGGCACCGGAATGGCCGCCGAGAAATCGACGCCCCCAACTATGTGCTTCGGGGCGTAGGGCAGTCCTATCTGGTGACTGAAGGAACCGCGCTCGTGATCCTGCGTCTGGACGAGTTCTATCTGTTCGTCTGGTATGTTTTCGCTGCCGGGTATGTACCGTAACGCATTATCCGGCGTTACGTTCATCACTGGCATCCAGAAATTATAAGCACCCTCCGGCGTACCGTAGAAGTTCTCGCGGTGCCAACCGACGCTTTCATTGCCATTTACTGGACGGGCCGCGCGGAGATGAAGATCCTGCGCCCTAATTCCCTTGCCGCCAACTATCTCGCGTAGTTCATGTCTTAGATCGTCGCCCAGCCTCTCAACGAAGGCCAGATTGTTTAGCTTGGCTTGAGCGCGCGCAACAACTTGCCGATATTCATCGGTAGCTAGCCGATTATAGAAGCTGGTCTCCTCCGGGAAAAATCTATAAATAATCGCCTGCAGTTCACTCAACAGGAACGGGTCACGCAGCTTCAGTACGTGCATTTTCTGACCAGACAGTGCAGTTGGTGCAGGGTGGAATCGCGGCGCGGCATCCAAATAGATGCTGCTTGCGCCGCAGGTTCTGTTTGTCAGAACGCCACAGTTCCTGGATTGTATGGTCCCGCACGTTACCGAGCGGGTACTTATTGTTGTAATCCACATTGCAGAGCGGGACCGAACCGTCTGCGAAGACAACCATCAGGGACCATAGGGCGACACAGGCGCGCTCAGTCTCGCCCTTAGTTTTAAGGTCGAGAGCGCCGCCCCAGTTGTGGATATCCTTGTATTCTACGGTATCGTTGGGACCGAGAATGAATTTCCAGAAATTCTCGAAGTCATCCCACTCGTCTTGGTTGGCTTCCTGCCGGATCATACGGACCCGTATCTTGCAGTCAGAACCAGCCCAATCACGAACCTTGAAGAAGTTTACGCAGTTGTCGCGGACTGTCTCGAAGTCCAGACCGACGCGGATCTTGTCGTAGGTGTCTTTGACGAGGCTGTCGATCGAGAGAAAGATTTCGTCTAGGCCAGCCCAGAGAATTGATTCAGCCTTATCACGGTCGAGTAATTGAGCATTAGTTGATATGCCGACCGACTTGCAGCCTCCGTCCTTAAGTCTTCGGATTCTGGCCCCAAGCTTCTTGTCCAGAAGCGGTTCGCCGTCTCTGAAGAGGCGAACTCTTTTGACTTCCTCTTTGTGCTCGCAGATTTCCGCCGCGATCTTCTCAAAGAGGTCATCCTTCATCACCTGCGGCTGGCGCTGCCAATCCGCAATCGTACACATCGGACAGGCAGCGTTGCAAGCGTTGACTGTCTCGATCTCAAAGTAGCGCGGGAAATCGCAGAGCGCTTCCAGTGTTTCCTCGGGACTAATTCTACGGATCAGGTAGTCCCGGTTCGTTTCCATCAGGGCCAGTGATAAATTCCAGGTGGCTTCTCAAAGAGACTTGCAAGGTAGTCGCAGCAATCGAAGACGCGATCATTCGTAACCTTGGACAGCCGCACGATCACGGCGCGGGGCCGCAGTGCGAGTTCTGCCAGGGCTTTTTGCATCCCGTAGTTCGTATGGAGCGCCTTTTCCACCGCTTCAGACGACAGAAAGACAATACGGGCCACGGGAAACAGGTTGGCCACCTTGATGGGACCATCCACGTTAATGCGGTAACTAAGGCTGTTGTTTTCGCAGTCGATGAACTTGGTCATCGCAGCGCAGATGTAGACTATGTCAACTTGCGGGGCGACCTTCGGCGGATTGAGAAGGTCAAAATCCTTGCGGCTTGGGGCCGAGACTTCAAAGCCTCGTCGCTCCAGTGTCGCCGCCAGTGCTATTCCGATGAAGCCGCTGCCGCCTATAACTAGCGCTGAAGGCATAGTTCTAGATATGGCATTACGCCATCACCCCTGATTTGCGATTGGATGTCAAGTCTCACCTGAATAATTTCGCGAGTGTGTTCAGCCCGTAACGCAACAATCCGTAATCCTCGGCGGAGAGACTTCCGGCGGGCCAATTCTCCACGCAGACTCCATAGGTCACGTCCCGCACCCGCATCCCATAGACCCGGCAGGTATCCATCAGGGCCGAGTAGCAGTCAGACCACTGCCGCCTGATCCTCATTATTACTTCGTGTTCTGGTTCGGGAGCTCCATCCAGCCCACCCGCGACCATGACGAAGCTTGGAGTGTGGATGTCCAGCCGATAGCCCATGATTGCCGCATGTTTGCGGACGATCGAGGCCCACTGGACCCCCGCCTGGTACTGTTCCTCGCTGATCGACCCTGGATCTTTGGGGTTCTGGTATCTCCCCCTAAGAAAGAGGCGACCGAGAGTGAAGCCGGCGAGCTGGTCTTTCGCATCCTCCGGCTTCACCCCGTCCTTCATGGCCTCCCTGACTCGGACAGCCATTACCTCGGGTGCTATTACTTCAGGTTCACCCCGAGACTTCCCGTTACGGTCACGCCTCACACTAGCCTTGCGAGGTCGCGCCATTAGCCGAGTCTCTTCTTGTAGAGGGCCGATTGCTCAAACACGGGGTCGCCAAGGATAAGCTGATTGACACCCCGGTCAGCATTTATGCGTCGGTTCCTGTCCTCAATGACGTGCGGGGGGACCGCTATGTATGGGATCTTGCTAATCCCACTGTGCGCGCTTTTGTATTTATCGAGTCTGTAGCCCTTTACCCATTCGCGGCGATGCGCGCGGTCTTTCGCCAGCCTCTCTGGGTCAAAAACCGCCCACAGACGGTAGACTCCCATGCCCATTCTCTTGGCGACTTCATGCCATGACAGGGGGCCGCCGTCCTTCACCCTACCAGTAGCCTTTAATTTTTGGGCAAGCGCCAACTGTGCCTCACTCAACGGAATTTGCTTCTGTTGAACCCGCGACATTGCCGTTACCTCTCCGTTATGCCGCCGTTTTGAAACCGGGCGGCCATTGCGATGCAAATTTGAAAGCACGACCCTCCAGCTCTCGTTGCGCAAGCTCGCGGAGCATCACGGAGTTGCCGGCATCTCTCCAATGCGCGTGCCACGCCTGAAACTCTGGCGATCCAGGCAGCGCAGGAAAGAACTCTGTTTTCTCAGAAGGGGGAGATTTATTGGCATATTCGGCGGCTTTAATCAGCCAATTGTCAAAAGCCGCATCCCAAAGAACGGCCATCCGATCCTTCTCGCGGGCGTGGTTTTTGAACCTCTGTGCCTCGCGGCCTATCTCGGCAGCCGAGAAACCAAGGCGCTGCCCACCCTCAACGCTGTCATTCTTGGGACACCAGTCGTCGGGAATTCTGGTCTTCGTTCGCTTTCTCGAATTCCCTCTTTCTATCTTTCTATCTGTATCTGTATCTGTATCTGTATCTGTATCTGGTCGTTTGAGTTCCGTTTCGTTCTCCGTTACCGCGCCGTTACCGAGATGTTTAGACTTCCATCGACGTTGACGTTCGGCGTTAGTTGGGTCCGTTACGTCACTTTTGTATTGGCGTTTGTCCCAATTATGCGGCTTAAAGTGGCCGCCTTCCTCAACTAACAAACCGGCTTCCGTGAGGATATCGAGAACCTCTTTTACTTCCGGAATCGAAAGGCGAAGATTGAATTGAAGGTCAGCGCTATTGCGAATTTGGCCGTTACCCTTCGATGCGATGCAAAGAAGATTGATCCATGCCTTGAAAATATGCGGCGGCAACATTTGCACTTTGGGATCGTGCAATACGTCGTCGTAAAGTCTGAACCACCGGCTCATCCAATCCCCGCAGGCTCCAGGCGTACCGTGACGCCATCCCCCGATGTGACCCATCGTGCGGTAAGCATTTCACAGAGATGATCGTCCTCGATCGCGCCCATAGTTTTCAGGAGGTCGCTGATAGGTTTCAGAATGTTGTCGAGGTCCCGCTTGCGATTGTCGGGGCGGGCTGCCGTGATGCTGATTTTATATGGACCTTTTATCATTGGTCCGAGTTGAGACTTTGCAATAAATCCGGCCTCGGTTAGCCAATCGACATACTTACGTGAACGGTAGACGCGCCCTCTGGCAGAGCGCCAAAGCGCATTGGCCGATGGTGGCAGCGGTAGCCAAAGCTCAGTCACGGGCTGGCTTCATTCCAAAGATTTTGGGAACGGCAGTGCAGCCCTCTTTGTTAAGGAGGGCCATGATGGCCAGAAACCACCGGGAAGGGATTTTATTCCGCATGATCCAGATAGAAACAGTCGGCTGGCTGATCCCAAGCTTCTGGGACAGCTTTGTTGGGCCGCCGAGGCGCTCAACTATTTCCTGGACGCTATTGATTTGCTCAGCCACATGGTTTATTACCAAACGAAATTGGTAGTGTCAACCATGTGGAGAACGTAAGTCGCGTTATTTGCATTATGTTCCGTTATGTCGAATACGTTGTTCCCATGCCCGAGTTCAAAGACCCCGTAGCTGAGCGCATCTACCTGCTCAGAATGAGCTATGAGGGTCGGACTCAGGCCTACATGGCCAACCTGGTTGGCGTGTCCCAGCCCACCTGGGCTTTCTGGGAGAACAGCATCCGCAAACCCAACTGGGTCCATTTGTCGCGGATCAAACAGGCGACCGGTGCCGATCACTTCTGGATCATGGAAGGCAGCATAAAAGACATGCCGCCCGACCTACTAGTGAGGATCGAGGCGGCACGCCGTGAGTATATCAAGCAGCAGCGGAAGAAGCGTAATTAGCCCCCCACAACCTTTAGGACGGGCGCTGGTGCGTCCGGCGCCTCCTGCATGGGTCTGGGGCTCTGCACGAACAGCCAGAGGTTCCAGGCCATCTTTCTGGCCCTCGTTAAGTCCTGTGGCAGCTGGGCATGAAGATTAGCTAAACGCTGTAGATCATTAAAGTTGTCTTGTTCTGGGCATTCCGACATTCCGAACCCCCGGTTTGTTCACGTTTCACCCCCCGGTGATAACGTCAGGTTTACGACATAGCAACACTAAACCTAGCGGTGCAATAAAACCACCGCCAAACAGGCGTTATCCACCGTACTTATTTCATTCTGTAAATTTTCCCTGTGGACAGTCTTGACTTTTATTACGGACTGAAATACGGTCCGTTTCATGAATTTCTTCTTGGACGAGCCAATCGACTGGGACGCCGTGGATCGGCGAATGCGCGTCTATCTCGATGAGATGAAGCGCCAGCCCTCCTGGCTCACCGACGAGGGCGACTATGGCCGCGCTTGGCAGAACCAGAACACCTACGACTATTGGTACGGAGGAAAATAGTGAAAATCCGTGGCGCGATCGTTTTTTTCGTTTCTTTGTTTGTGGTGCTCTCTCCTGTCGCATCTGACGCGCGACCGCGCGCCCACGATGCAAATGGAAACGCAACCGTAATTATCGGAAAACGCCCCCCCGGCTGCCCTTCTCGGTATTGCGGTTGCGCTCTGCGACTGTTCCTCGGCTTGGGAAGTAAACGGCTAAATCAGGCAGCCGCCTGGTTGTCGTTCCCCCACTCCCCACCCAAGCCGGGGGCAGTCGCAGTCCGTCCCCATCATGTCATGCAGCTTGTCTCACACGTCAGCGGCGATGTGTGGATCGTGCGCGATTACAACTCGGGCCGAGGCCTAAGCCGCATCCACCCACGTAGCGTAAGGGGTTTCACCTTTGTCACACCAGCGTTCAACAACGTATCGCTTCTTGCACAAATCAGTCACGTCAACTCTTACGAATGAGGAATACCTGCGCCTGCGAGAAATCACAGACGCAGTTGGACTGGCACCGACAACTTGGGCAACCAGGGTTCTTAGGGAGGCAATCAATGACCGACCACTTTTGGAAAAGCGAAATCGAGAAGACTGCGGGATATGACATTGCCTGCCTCACCCGCGTCTCCCAAGACCTTGAAGCAGATTTTCGCGGTTACTACGGCGAGAAGGTCCTGCGCGACAATTACAAGCAGCTTGAAGAGGCACACGATCGTATCACGGGGCTATTGATGAAGCTCCGCGCCAGAGCCGAGAGGCTGGAGGCGGCGGAATGAAGATCGTCCACTGCGTCAACTGTAAAGAAAAGTTTGACGAAACCGAGATCGACTCCATCCAGTTCGGCAACGTCATCGAATACTGGTGCCAAAGCTGTCAGGACGGAGAGCCCTGGCGATTTGAAAACAACGACGACGAGCAACTGCGTTACGAAACTGAAACAGCACAAAGGACATGAACATGCCAAGCATAAATGACGTATTCGGTGGCGAGACACTCAAGGCCACGGACCTGAACGGGAAAAGCGTTAACCTCACTATTGCTGGACAGGAAGTCAGGGAGTTCGAGGAAGAGAAAAACGGACAGAAGATCAACAAAAAGAAAATCGTCCTCTCATTCCAGGGAACCAAGAAGAAACTGGTCGTCAATATCACGAACGCAACCCGCATCGCGGCCCTGTATGGCGATGACTACACGCTCTGGTCCGGTCACGTAATCCAGCTTCGCTCTGAAAAGGTTCAGTTCGGAAACAAGTTCACTGACGGCATCCGCGTCTATCCACCTAACGACAAGATCGAAACCAAACAGCAACCTGCACTTAAAGACGAAATGGCGGATGAGATTCCGTTCTAAGGAGCTAACATGGCCGACAACATAGAAGTGCTGATGATTGGTTTCCGTAAGTCCAAAGCAGGCGGGCATACAGTAACCTTTGAAATTCAGCCTGACGAAACTCCCCAACTTCTACAAAACGCCCCGCTCAATTCACGTTGGGCGGCGGCGTTTATTCGTATTCGAGATGATGAGACAACCGAGGAAACGTGACAATGCACACCTTCGGAGACTTAGACTTCTCCCGTGCATCAAATGCGGCCGGCCCCCTCACGATCAGGATTCGGACGCTGCGCACATTAGGTTCTCGTCAGCAGCTCACGACAAAAAAAATCCAGGTGTGGGACAGAAGCCTGGCGATGTTTATGTCCTGCCTTTGTGCCGCCGATGCCACGAAACCCAGCACCAGATTGGCGAAGCGGCTTTTTGGTTGGGTTGTGACCCTATTGGATGGGCGCGCGAACTCTACAAGGTGTCCGGCGACATCAACGAAGAAACCCGAGTCATTGAGGCGGCGCTTCGGTTTCAGCGGAGATTGGTGAGATGACTGAAACAAAGAAACAAGAGCATCACACGTTCCAGGGCGCGCAGAGCTTTCCCGAGAACGTCGCGCTCAGAAAGAAAAATGAACTCTACGACGCCATGAAGAGAATACACGAGTTTACGGGTGCCTACCTCTATCGCGCGGGCGAAGTCTGGATGGGCAAATACATGCCGCCGAGAGTCCAATGCGGCATGTGCGGAAACGACATCCCGATCGAAGAAGTTGAAGAGGCCACGAAATATTTCGCTCTAAGCAACGAAGGCTTCGGAAGCGAGGGCTGGAAGTGGACTTGCTCGAAATGCAAATGACCTACGAAATCATCATGCTCTGGCTGATCGCGAATGAGATCGCAGCACTTATGCTGATACGGAAACAATAAATGTCACCCCGAAATTTGTTCCTGACAGAACAATAAACTTTTCAACCTGAGAGGAGAACTGGAAATGCCACACTCACCTGAAGGCATGAAGATTAACGGGCAATCCGTTATCGACTCTAAGAAGCCGGTCCATATCAAAATCCTCAAGAGTGACTGTCAAAAGGGTGCCTCGAAGGACCCGGGAGCGTGCGCCGCTGCTAGGGCATGTCTCCGTGACATTCCGGGCTGCAAGGCAGCGCGAGTCCATATCAACAAGACCTATCTCCAGATTGACGACAAGTGGGTTCGCTATCTGACCCCGCCGGCACTTCGCACTGAGATCGTTTCGTTCGACCGTGGCGCGATGTTCCAGCCCGGAGAATTTGTCCTGCGGGCGGTGCCACCGTCAGAGGTCAAGGGCCGAGGCAAGAAGCACTCCAAGCCGACGCTCTCTCGCGGTCGTCCCGGTAAGCAGCGTCCCGCACCACGAATGCTGATGGGCGTCCGTCAGCACGGAGCAAACCGCTAGCCTGGGAAATGCTCTCACTGCGTTGCCGGGGTACGCAGCCAGGAAAACCCCGGCGTTACTAACGACTGATTAACAAATGTGGAGACGCACCATGCAACCAGTAAAGCGGTGGTTCTATTGGAAGGTCGTCAAGCTGAATGACCTAACGGACGGCAGGTACTCACGTCTCCAATCGAGAATGTGGATTGCTGGTTGGGGCGATCACTAATTTGCTAACGCGAGATAAATAAACAATGTCGATGGATGTGGACAGCGAAGAAGCAAAAGAATGGAGCCGACTTATGGCGATCAATAGTCGTCTTGAGTGGGGCCTCAAGCTGGCAATAGACCAACTTGAGATTTCAGATAACTCCGGCGATCGACGATTGGGCAACAATCTGTCTTTGCTGCTCAAAGATATTAATGAGCAATAAATAAATGTCACAGCGGGACAGCGGCTACGAGCGCAAGGAGCGCGACTGCTACGAAACCCCTCGGTGGGTTACGCTTTGCCTCGACCCATATATTGGACAAGGCCGCACAATTTGGGAGCCGGCTTGCGCTTCTGGCAAGATGGTCAGCGCCCTAAAGGAGATGGGCCATACGGTTGTCGGCAGCGACATCACCGACGGATCGAACTTTTTCCACTTTGACTGCTGCATGAACGACTCGGAGGGGATCGTGACAAACCCGCCCTATGGGGTCGCTGATGAGTTCATTTGGCACGCCATAGCCCTAACGAGCCGGATGAGTGGGTTCGTGGCCATGCTGCTCAGGACGGACTTCGATCACGCAAAGAGCCGCACCAAGCTATTCCGCGATCACCCCGCCTTTTGGATGAAAGTGGTGCTGATGAAGCGCATACGGTGGTTTGAGGATAGCAAGGGCAGTCCATCATTTAATCATGCGTGGTTCATCTGGGATTGGCGGAGAACAATGAGCACTGGCCGGCCACATCTGAGCTACGAAGATGAACACTGAATACGTGAGCCTAGGAGAGTTTTTTGGTCTGTGGCCGAGCCTAGCCATAATCATCCTATTGATGTGGGGCTTCGTCCTAATACTTAGGAGCGGTGGCACTAATCCAGATGATTATGATGGATACTAACCATGTTCTTCCCAATCACCAACCACGCGGTTGCCCGCTTCCGCGAACGAGTCCGAGACGTGCCAGAGGATAAGGCGAGAGACGAGATGTATTGCTGCCTTCAGGCCGCGTCTGAGCGCCGCCTACGCGATCTTGAGAAGGGCAAAAGGACGGCGATGGTCCCGACAGGCTGCTGCATCTTTATCGGGTCGCGCGGCAAGATCGTGAGCGTCATCAAGGAATTTACTAACCGCGAGTAAATAAACATGAACACAGAGTTGGGGTGCAATGGGCTGGTAACAGTTCCTGTCTGCCAGGGTAACACGATAGACCGGACGCATCTGGCAACCTTTTGGGGCGGCGCTTCCGGCCTAGTCGCCCCCACCCCATCCTTTTGCTAACCACGGATAAATAAATATGCAGTGGGCCACAACAGTTGATCCATCCCGGAAGCACCGAGACTACGAAGAGGACCCCTATTGGTTCGCTTGGTATCCGATTGTCGCAGAGACGGAGACTGGTGAGTTCAGGCGTGTGTGGCGGGAGTTCGTGAGGCAGTCGCGACATTGCCGGACGGTTGGCGATGGCTACGGCGGGGTCTGCAAGGAAATCTACTATCTCTACTTCACGGTTAATCCCGATCAGCAGCCAGAGCGAGAGCCGTATTGGCATTGGTTCTGGATGGGGGCGCTAGTGCCGTTTGCGGCCCTCTTCATCTACGCCAATTTTTATTAAACCGCGATAAATAAATGAAGATCATCGCCATACCCAGGTTTCTGCTGAGCAAGACAACGCTCGCGGAGCATCTGTCTATCCACGAGGATACGGTGGATGCACGGGTTAGCGATGGGTCACTACCGCCGCCAGTCCAGTTCGGACCATCGAAGCGGTGGATAAGGGAGGATGTCGAGGACCACATCCGTGGTAGCGTCCGCAAGCCAACTATGGACTCTATCGAAAGGGTGCGAAATGCCGCGAGGAAAGCACATGGGTAACTTTTCAGGGGTCATCAATGCCTATCTCGACAGCGAGCAATTCAAAGAGAAAAGGCCCTCTACGCAATATAACTACAGGCGGGCCTTGGACTTTGCAGATCAGGCGCTTGGGTTTCTAGATGTGGAGATCATAGATGTCGAACACGTACAAAACTACCTTGATGTCCTCCGCAAGTCGCCTGGCAAGCAGTGGATTGCCAAAACAGCCATTGCTGTCGTCAGTTCGTGGGGGCGCAAACGGGGCCTCCTTAGACGACCAATTGTCGAACGCGGAATGGATATTGTCCGAGATCACAAGGGTCACAAACCGTGGACGGATGCTCAGATCGAACTGGCTGAGGCGAACTGCTCGCCAATGATGAGCAGGGCGATTACGCTCGCAGCCAATACGGGCCAGCGCGGCTCAGACATAATCACAATGCGATGGTCGGAGGTTAAATACCGAGATGGCATCCAAGGCATCGAAGTCGTCCAACTCAAAACGGGGCGCTACCTCTTCGTCCCGTTCAACAGCCACCTCAAAAAGAAAATCGCGGGCTGGAAGAAAGAAAGCTTCTTCCTCATTAATGATCCAGCTACCGGCAGGGCGTTTAATACCCGTAACCGATTGTCGCATTTGTGGACAATCGAAAGGTCAACAAATCAACACTTGGCCGAACACAGAGACAGTGACCTGCACTTGCATGGGCTGCGCGCATCAGCGGTTATTCGGTATCGGGGAGATGGTGCTACAGAACTCGAAATCGAGAGCTTCGTCGGAATGAGCCCCGATGTCGTCAGGCTCTACTGCCGGTACGCGGACCAGAACAGTCTAGCAACAAAAGCTTTCCACAGGCTCTACGGAAGTAAAGCGTTTTCCCAAAAAGCTGAGGGAAATCAATAAGGCTACGCTTTACTTCAGAATGTGTCGCTTAGGAAAATCAAACACTTAGGAGGTTGGGAATGGCCGAAAATGGGGGAATACCAACGTCACCGGCCCGTTTTCTTGCTTGGGCAGACAAGGACTGCACTGACTGGCCGGCCGACCTGTCGATCAAGGCATCCAGGGCGCTACAGAACTGGGAAGCGCGGGATGGTAGCTTTGAGGCGTTCGTGGATGCCTACGGTTTATTCCGGAGAGGTTAGCAAATGCCAATGAAGTGCCACGGAGAGGGTGACGTGCGCGAGGCCGCTATGGGCATCTGTGCTGAGACATGCGCCTTCATGGGCGAGCCGCCATGCTGGCGAGTGCAGGACGATCAGGGAAACCCAATGCCGTGGCCGCCAGAGACGTGCGACGAACCGGGTTGTATGGCTTTGGCGAAAGCCGCGCTTGATGCGATCACCCTGCCCGATCTTGATGGCTAGTCAATAAATGGCACGGTGGTGGGAAGATGGGACTTACCTTATCTACGTCCGAGACGTGTTCGTCGGCCGCAGCAAGGGGCGCAACGAACAACAGGCCATCAACCGCCACATTGCGAACTGCGGCTTTGAATCCATCAGCGAGTATGCACGCGAATGTTTCGCCAAAGCCTCAGAGGTTGAGGCTAGGCGCGCTGGAACGTGGCAGTAGGATGTTTTCGTGTCGTTAATATCGGCGAGCCGCTGTTGCGATAGGGCCTCCAGTTGCGGAGGTCGGCCCACTGGTGACTTTGGGCTTCACGGCGGCTCACTAATATTAATCGGAAGGTAGCATCATGGAAAGATTTGAAATCGTGAGCGACGGTCCGGAACGATGGGTGGTGGTTGATAACTACAATCCTGAACCATCCGCACCGGTATTCCGGTCGCGGCTCGAGGCGGAACAAGCCATCGAGGACGCGGGTCTAATCGAGTATGGGATCGCTCTCAAATCTCGGCTGTCATTGCTATGGCGGCTACTTGGCTTCAACAAACTCTAATTTTTTTTCTCGGAAGAAAATAAATGTTGGAAAAACCGGAACTGATACGAGTCTGCACTGACCTCGCGAAGCTGCTACGCGACTGGGACAAGTTTGAGCTTGGTCGGGAAGTGCCGGCGCCGCTCAACTACCTATATGTTGCCGAGGTTCTGGACCAAGCGGCGAAAACCCTTAATGCCTGAGGAATAAACATGACCGCAGAATGCGAATGGAAAGACGACGGCGAAGGGAACTGGAATAGTTCCTGCGGCGAGTGTTGGACACTCATCGACGGCACGCCGAAAGACAACCGAATGCGCTTCTGTTGCTACTGCGGAAAGCCGCTGCGCGAATTTACTCCTGAGCAGTCAGCATCCGAGCCGTTTGAACACGGCAGGCACAAAGACTGGAAATGGTGGTGTCAGTCATGCGGGACGCTGACCAATGATGGAGAATGTGACTGCACAAGAGTTGCGGATTGCGCCGATAGGCAACACCTGATCCGAAACCCTTAATAAACAGTTAGCATCATGGACGTAGACGAACTACTGAACGATCTTATCACCGAACTCGGTGAGCCGGGAGCGGAAATGGCTGTGTCGTCGCGCGGTAAGCGCGGGAGCGGCTATGTGACCAGCAAGCTAACATTCACCGTGGAAGAAACCGCAGCCATAGCTAAAGCGATCAAAGATTTATTGTCATCACATTAATGTCGGAGGGGAAGATGACTCTTGGTGGGCTAGATGTGTCGCTGGACAGTCCGAGTCGCGTCGAGGAGACGCTAATGATCGCACTATCCATGCTGGACGTGGAGTTTGATTATAAAAATGAGGACGTGACAGCGCTAATAGCGGCCCTGCGAGAGCGGGGCATAGATGACCGACCTTGGTATTAATAAGCGATTAGTAAATGTGGAGGCTCGAATGCTCTATTGGGGAATTTGTGGGCTAATGGCCGGATTCGTTATCGGCGGCTGTCTCGTGTTTGCGAGTTTGCAGCCTTACTAAGGAACTGGGACGATAAATTGCGCATCAGGCCAGTTCCTATAGGCCCGCTCCAAAGCATGGGACTGATTCAGTCCACCGATAGTGTCCATGAATGATTGACCGTCCTTAAGCTTCACATAGACGGGTTGCTGATGAGAGAAATTCTGCTCACTAAATGGCTTCGCCGCCCCAGTCTTGGGAAAGCCCATCATCGTGTCAGGAGCGCCCCGATAGGCTCCGCGAGCACCTGGACCCATGAACGCGGCGGCCATTGTCTGCGCATTCTGGTCGCTGCCCTGCATAAGACGCTCAAGCGCGTTGGTTGGGTAAACGACATCGCCCTGCGCGTTCTTTGTCTCTCCAGACGGGATACCAAGACGGTCTACAACGGCCCCAAGCAGGCCACCCGCCTGCTGGGGGACGGACATCAGGGCTTTCAGGATTTCGTCCATTTGAGACATTAGAAAGATTCCAAGTTTATTGATGGATGATTAAGAGTTCAGCATCCGGTAGAAGGCATAGAACATTATGACCCCCCAGGCGACAAAGATCCCGAGTAGTCCCCACTGCCACCACATCATGGGTCTAGTTTGATCCAGAGAATGAAGCCGATAATCACGAGCACGAACATGATGGCGATTGCACCGGGCGCGTCCATCAACGTGCATCTACTGAGACGGCCGGAGCATCTTTAGGGAGGTAGATTTGAGCAGGATTCCCACCGACACTACTACAGGCTTGTACCCTACCGGGCCCGAGAATACCGATGCAGAGAAAGCTACAGCGGCACTGCATTTCCAGGAAGCCGACATAGCGTATGTTGACCTTGCCCTTGGGCGGATAGTTCTGTGGCGGCATGGGGAGATGGCCGCAAGCTTTAGTGTAAATCGCGTTTGGGTGACTAGCTCCCCACCCGCCCGCATGAGCTAGTTCGTGGTTCTTTAGACAAGACGCAGAAGATTGCGGCCACCACGCAAGCGCGGCGGCTAGAATTATCGTCAGCATTGTCAGATTCCGGGTTTCAATCCAAAGACGCAGCGGCGCGAGCCGTCAGGTCTGCGACAGATCGTTACGCCACCATCGGGTGGGACTACCTTGTCGATCGTGCCGGGATCGTCATAGGGGACGAACTCGCCCTCGATGACCCAGCCCTTGGGAGTTGTCAGTGTCTGTGAATAGGACTTGCAGTCGTAGTCCCCGCAGCACCATTCCCCCTGCTTGTTCTTATAGGCGCCGCGACTGATCCAGCTATCGTGTCCCCATGCGACGTGGATGGTGAACAGGATCGCTATGGCAGTGAATAAGACGGTCGCCCACCATTCCTTACTCATTCCAGCTAGCCTGCAGCTCTGCGAACTCGACCGCATAGAGGGCCACTATTGATTGCGTCAGGGCGAAACGCTCCGTCGTCCCATCCATCCTTGTGATCGACAGATATGCGCAGTCCTTCGCTGGTTTGCCGAACCCCGTGCAGTGGATCTTTGTCCAGCCCATCTTTGTGGCCAACTTCTCGTTCGATAATCCAACCGGGTGATGAAGTCTTTCTTCGGTAGTATCCGTAGCCGTTTCGTTTGATGTCATTCATCGTCCTCGCCGCACCGGTCTGGGGTTTCGTTTGAGCTTCCGCCGACGCCTGTAGGCGTCATCATCGTCATCGCTAAAGTCTGGTTCTACGCAGTCTCCTATGTTCATTTTCCGCCCCCACGGTTTTAACTTGCCAATGACCGCAATCCTGACACTCAAACTGGAAACGGGTTTTTGATTTCCTGACAGCGCCGCGTCTATGGATGTGAGTTGAAAGACAGGCGTTGCATTCCTCTTCTGAAACGGCAGGAAGCTTCGCTGCCCACGGTTTCAGGCGGTCATAGACCTTCTCCAGAAGCCATACGTCACGGATGTTGTAGGCTTTCATCTTCTTGATGGCCTTGCGCTCCCGCACCATGCAGCGCTTCCAGAGATCGAAGCCCGTGTGGGGGAGTTTGCGCCCTATGTTGAGATAGGCGCCAAGGTCATTAAGTTTGTTGGAGAGGAATCCGAACTGCTGTCGAGCGAGCAGCAGAGTGTCCAACCAGGGAATATGGACGGTCGGTTTGAAACCATGCTTGATGAAGCGGGCATGGGACTTGCGGCGATCGAAGGCTTTGCCGTTATGGGCGATTACGAGGTCTGCATCCGAGATAAGTGAGTGGAGTTTTTTGCAGAGCCCGTAATCGTCCTCGGGGTCTTTCTGTCTGTAATCGGTAATTGCCTTCGCATGTATCTTCTTTTCGCCTTGCCATTTGTAGGCGAATGCTAGGATGTACCAGGACTTTTTTACATCAATGACATTCTGTTCGTACATCCCCCAGACCCAGGAGAGGCACGGAGCCGTCTCCAGGTCGACAAAGAGGACCTTCAATCAGTTTTTCTTTCCAAAGAAATGAACCCATATCTGGATTGCGTACCAGATACAGGCGAGGAACGCGGCGAATGCCGGAAAGAATCCAGCGTGTGCGCCAATGAGTGCTGCCAGCGCCGCTATATCAAGCGACGCCACTACATTCGGATGTTCGGCCATCATTTCTTGCATATTTTCCGATAGGTCAGTTCGTTTGCGAGAACTCGACGCTTTGCACCAGATGTTCCCGTCAATGACCCATCCCCCTTTTGCTGAACCACAGGTTCGTAAACCTGACAAAAGGAGTTAATCGCTGATGGCTGTTGAAGGTTGCACCACATGACCAAGAGACCGATGCACATCATGGCTCAAGGCCCTTCAACATCGTGTCTACCTGCTCATCGCTAAAACCCGTGACTTGAGCCATTACGTCACGCGCGCTCTGAGTCTGAACGAGGATGGCTGCTGTAGTCTTTGCAATTTCCTGATCACGGCCGGCATCGAGCTGGTTCTTCTCACGCAACCAGCTAATCAGGCTTGCCGCCGTCTGGAGCAACAGCAGCGCAATATTGACCCACGTCACGCGGGATCTTTAGGCAGGTTCGGAATGAGGTAGACGAGCAAAGGAGTAATGACCGCAACGACCGACGCAATGGTTGTCGGATCGGCAAACTTGGCAATCGCCGGCACAAAGAGGCCAACCAGTGCGGCGAGGCCAACAATGGCTGCCACGATGGCTTTATTGAGGTTGGAGTACATCAGCTTTCCTTTTCGTTTGAGGTTGGTATCTTGCCCAGCATGGGGATTTCCCACGGGGCTTCGTCGTCGTAGAATTTACGCTCTGCTAGAACTGAGACGTGTACGTGATGGTCATGCGGGTTTGCTCCGTGATACGGACGCCAACTCCATGGAGAAACGGTACTTGAACAGATGCGACGGTTGGAGATGATGTATTTAATCCGGTGATCGCGACTGATACGCAACTGCTCAGCCATAGCGTGGGAATCAACACCACCAGCCGGATCGTGCGTGAAGTCGCGCGCCGTAACCACGCCAATGCCGCCATCCTTTACCCAGGGGTTGTGGTCACTGTCGCGGGAGGCGTGCGCCTCGTCACCGATGCCACCGTCCCAGTCCTTCTTGCGATTTGGAAATTTCGCATTCAATTGCTTGCGCAAGACCTCCAGCGAGGCCGCGACACGCCAAGTCATTGCTGTTCCTTAAAATGATACGGGGGAGTTCACGACGGAGACGCGGCCGGAGGCCCTGTGCGTCTTGATGCCACCCGAGGTCTTCGAGGAAATGTCGATCAGGTAGTCACCCGGATCGAGAGCCGAGACGACATCATCCGTAGCGTTGATAGCAAGCGTCGTAGTGGCGCCGACAGAAATTGTTAGCTGGCTTGCCGTGCTGGTCAGTGTCAGGTCTGCTGCAGTGTCATCCTTGTCGTCTCGTAGCTGCAGCGTCCATGTGTCCGAACCAACGCCCGTTACCTGATCGCCATTGCGGTCCACGATGGTGATTGTCTCTACCCAATCGACGGCATTGGAGATGGAGCCAGTGATCCAGAGCGGGGCTGGATTGGTGTTGCTTCGGACGTTGGGTGCAAGCGAGAGGGCCATCAGATGTAGAACTCCTCTACGATGATGACGCCGGCAGCACCCGCGCCACCTGCCGTACCACCCGCGGAACCACCTGCCCCGCCAGCACCAACGACATAGGAATAGGTCGATGTCGGATCGACAATGACGAACTCAACGTATTCACCACCACCACCGCCGCCCGCACTTGCAGCATTGGTTGGACCTGCACCAGATCCACCGCCGCCTGTATTGGCTTTACCGACCGCACCCGCTGTCTGCGGATTTCCTGCGCCGCCCCCACCAAAGAATGTCGAGCCGCCCCGACCACCCGGTGGAGAGTCGCCGCCTGATGTGCTGTGACCGCCCTGACCGGCTTCACCATCGACACGGATGATCTTGGTGCCGGTGCTGTCTGTGCCACCGGTCCCACCGGCCCCGCCAAGTAATGTCGAATCGCCACGGATGCCGCCGCTACCCTTTACGGCAGTCCATGAACCGAATGATGTGTCGGCACTGCCGGCAGCACCGCTATTGGTTGCAGAAGCGCCACCACCGCCACCGGGGCCAACCATCCGAACACGGAGACGGATACAGCCGGCCGGGGTTGTATATGTGCCCGTGCTGCTGGTGAATCTCTGGACGGTCGGATCGCAATTGCGCCAACCGACACCATCGTAATATTCCCAGCGATGGAGGGTCGTATTACGCCGGAAATCCCCCTCAATTGGGGAGGCCGGTCGCTGCCCGGTTGTCCCGGTAGCGATATGGGTCTTTTCGTTTGATCCCAACGTACCGGCGAGCGCAGCAACGTCAGCCGCGACATCTGCCACCTCCGCAGCAGTAGCGGCGCCTAGAGCAGCAACAGCGGCAGATGCGCTGGAAGCGCCGGTACCGCCATTGGTTATGGCAAGAACGCCCGTGCCCAGCGGCACTGCCGGATCAATATTGTCATAGGTGGCGAGCGTGCTACCGCCAGAGTCCTTGACCAGAACCTTATATGCAACCGCCGATATGTACGTCATCGCATGGCGCCCGTAGGCATCCAGCGTGATAGGGTTGGTCGTAGTGTGGCCGCCCCCGAGATCAGTATTGTTATAGAGCGTCAGCGGGGTCGTTGTGCCCGCAGAGTAGACGGTCACGGACCCGCCATTGAGCGGATCGCCCGAGTTGTTAAGCAACTGTTCAAATGACGTAAATACGGCTATAGACATTCCATGTCCCTAAAAAGCAAAACCGCCCGAAGGCGGTTCTGGATTCTCTATTTCGTTGCAGTGATGCTACTGGGGTGGATTCCCTGGAACTGGCTGCTGGTCGGGCTCGGCGGCGCTCTTTGCTGGGCCTTGCAGGGCCCTAATCAGATCGCCAGTGCTGACCTGAATGCCATCGCGCGTAAGACCATTAGAAAGCGTGCGTGAGGCATTAATGAACGCAGCAATCTTATTGCTTGTCGGCTCAACAGAGACTTCCTGCTGCGCCTTTTCCCATCGCTGAGCGGCCAATGAAACGGCCTTCTCATAATCGGGCGAGCGTTTAGCGATCAGCGTTTTCAGCTTCTCGATCTTGTCAGCAGTCATTACAGTGCCAAGCTTATTGGCTGCCGCACCTACGGCCATTGTCGTACCGCCAGTCCCAATGCCACCCAGGATAGCCATGATGCCCTTGGAAGGAGACATGGCGCCGACATTCCGAAGAACCTTATCTTTCGTATCGCCGCTTACAATGTCATTGATGGCCGCGATCTCATCCGACTTCAATCCAGTGAATTTGCCATTCTCATTGGCAACAAGAATCTTCGACAGTTCTTGCTTCATATTATTGATGGCGTTTCCACCGTACCCGGCACGGGCAGTTCTAATGCCGGCAATGTTCTGCAGTCTCTGGATGTCCTGTAATGAATGAGCGGCGGCATGTCCGGCATTGGCTTGTTCAAGCGCCGCGCCAGCTTCTGGAGATGCTTCCTTGATAATGTTTAGAAGTTCACTGCGAGCGATCGTTGCGGCCGCACGCTCCCGGTTGTCACCGGACTTTAGCGAGTCACCCAACGTCTCGCGCATATTGCGGAGCTTATCAATGGTGACAAAATCTCCCTCATTGCCAAGGGTTGCAACGGTGTCGCGGACAGCTTTGGGACCGGCAAAAGTTGATGGCTGCTTCCCCTTTTCTAATGCTGCGCTTATTCGTTCAAGGGTGTCTGCGGTTCCCGCTTGCGCAGCCTGCGGAGCAAGTCGATCGAACTCACGATAAGCCGGCTTCGCCGCAGCGAAGACGTCCGAGGCGCGAACCGCAGGATTGACATTCTGACCGATAGCGACCGCAGGACGCGCCGTTGGCGCCCCACTTGCAAGGCCGGGAGCGAGAGTGCGGGCAATGCCGACTGCGGGGTTCTCGTTCGTATCAGCAGAGCGCGAGAAAATCTTTACCGTGTTGTCTGTGGGATCACGGAGGGCGACTTGTGTTTTGGTATTGGTCGGGACTACCTCACCGGTTGCCGGATCGCGATAGAGTATTTCGCCGGCGTCGTTCTGGAATGTCTGGTTAGATACTAGCTTGCCGCCGTATTGGTGGATATTAGGACTTGTACCCTGCGATGCGGCCGGGACTACGTTCGTGTGCTCAATGTCCATTGAGGCCATTGGAGACACCGCAGGCCCCTGTGTCATTGCAGCGGCGCGCTGTTCAAGCGCAGACTTTAATGCCGGGTTGTCCGGAGGCGCAGCACCAAACCGGTCTTTGAAGCTGTCACCCTGAAATTGCTCCCACGGCTTAGGCGTAGGAGCGCCAAACATTTCCCAAGGACCGGCCATTATTGTATCGGCACCCAACTGGTTTGGTCGGCTGGATTGCCGCCCTTGTAACGATAGCCACTGATGACATCACCAATCTTGGGTGTCTGGGGGGCGCCACCAACGATCTGGCCGCCGCCCGGAACCATAGATCCAGCGCCCTTCGCACCCGCACCCTTCAGGAAGCGCTCGCGCATCGCATCCCTGACTTTTTCCGGGCTTTGCAATGCTGCGTCAATTTCCTGTTTCATCATTCCGGTAGCAGCCTCGAACTGGCCTTGTGACCAAGCTTTATCCAGGATTTCACGAGCATGTAATTTGTCGTGAACGGTCGGTTGACCCGTCGGGCTGATGGCGCGAGCATAGACGTTGACGAGTGTATTCACCGCGCCGCCTAGGGCTACGACGTTCGGATCGCCAATCTTTTGTTCGCCAGCAAGAATAATTTTGTTCAGGTCTGGATAATTGGTGCGATTGACCGCGAGAGAGGCTTTCTGGACGACGGGAAGAAGCTGGTTGAACTCCGTAGAAGCTATTTCAATATTGGCGCCACGGGTGGCGGCAGTTCTCATACCCGCCTTTACGCCCATCATCTCAGCATTGCGGGCTGCCTGCTCCGGACCTGTCTCGCCTGCGCCCGAGTTGATTTCAGCGACACGCTTACGAAGCGCGACCACATTCTCTGCGCCCTGTGCACCACGACCGAGATTGGTCAGTACGCTTGTATCACCTGCAATATACTGACGTGCCATTGCATCGATCGTAGGGGCATCGAGGCTGCCAACCGAGGTTGGCTCTCTGAGCGTATTTCCCTTCCGATCAACAAGGGTGTTCATCGGCGGCAGGGATATTGGCTTATTTTGGTCAATCGTCTGCCCTTGAGCAGTCAGACGTTCCGTAGCTTGATTGTGCCGTCCCTGCTCCGTAATCTGCTGTCCGGTAAGACGCTCCGTTGCCTGCTGATGCGCAAAGTTGGCAATAGCATTCGCACCCTGTACGTCACCGACCTGCAAGAGCCGAGCAAGGGGCGTGCGTATATCGCCACCACTCTGCAGTGCATTCACGGCATCAAGCCGCCCCTGCTTCAATTCATTGTCGTTGACGATCTTCTGGCCGCGATCATAGCCACCAACGCCGGCTATCAGAGCGCCGTAAATATCCGGCGGCGTTACAGAGAATTGGTTGGGCATTAGACTGGACCCTGATTACCTGACTGCCACCAGTTTTGCTGGCCCATCCACGGATTGCCCTGTGTTTTTGCAGGTAGAGCGCCGCTCAGGTAGCTGCTAATGCCACCACCCAAAGGACCACCAAGCGCAGCGCCACCAAGGTAGGCACCGGTCTTAAGCAGATTACCGAGCGCATCCTGTTGCGCCTGCGCCCCCGCAACCATGCCCTGCCCGATCGTTCCGGCAGAACCATAATTGCCACCGTAGGCTGTCTGCTGGATACCGGTATTGGCACCAACGCCCTGCAACCCACCCTGCGTGCCAGCGAGTCCTGTATTGGTCAGGCCGGCGAGGCGCGTAAGGTAGTCACCAGACTTCTGGTCTTCATAGTCTTGCCCGTAACGCTGCAGTGCCTTAAGAGCACCACCGGATTGACTTACATTGCCGGAGTTCAGCAAGCGCTGTGCAGCCGTCGTGCCTGTGTTCAGTGCAGATTGATAACCCGGCAGAGACTGGTACGCATTGGTAAATGCCTGCGTGTCACCACCCAGCCCAAGACCGGCCTTGAGCATCGAGAGCGCATCGTTCCCGGCACCGGTATATGGCGCATAGGCGTTTGCGTAGATAGCTGGCAGCGTAGAGCCATAGTCCGTCAGTTGCTTAACGGCGGCCTGCTGCTTTGCGTATGTGTCGGCAGCAGCATTGTTCGCTGCCTTGCTGGCATCGGTGCCAAGCAAAGCCCCTAGTATGCTCATGTTATGTCCTTAAGTTACGGACCCCAGGAGGCCCAAGCGGCGCCGGTCTGGTTTCCAGACCCGCCGAAAGATGTTGACCAAGCCAATGAAGCGTTGGCCGAGATGAAGTTCTCATGTGCTGAAGCAGAGCGGGCTACACCAGCACCTAGCTCGGCGTCTTTTGTCAGTTCAGTCCACGTAACAGCGCCACCGTTGCCGCACTGGGTAATGCCCAACGTGCAGCCATTGGCGACGTTGCTAAGGTTGCCGCTGTCACCGCCGATTGCGTGTGCATCACTGCCGGTTGCCGTCGGCGTGTTGGACCCAGCTCCGCTCAGTACGTAGACAAAACAATCCCACTGCAGAGCATTGCCAACAGTTGTGACAGTGATTGTCTGTGTCCCTGAGGGACAACCGGTAGCAGAGGCAATGCCGATAGGAGCGTTGGTGCCGCCGATCGCCTGAGTGACGTGTATCGTTGCAGACTGGCCACCTATAGTGACCGCGCTGAACGTGACGTTGTTGCCGCAACAGATCGCTACCGCAACGCCACCACCGGCACCGCAATCAAGGGAAAAGTTGTGCGAGTTGGTAGCGCCAGTCGTATCCCGGACACTGGAAACGTAAGTTAGTGTTGCGCCACCGCCGCCGATGATTACGCAGCTAGGCATCTAGTGTTCTTGTAAAGACGACAGTGAAGGAGAAATCGACGGGAGCCGAAATCGAACTCGCGGTAATCAGCAAAGTGTCACCAGCGGCCATAGAGTTGAGTGCAGTAGGAACAACAGTCCCCTGTGTGCTTGTGACCGAGGCAGCCCCGGTCGTGATTGCCGTAGTATTTATCTTCAGAGTTGCCGTCAGCGTCCCCGAGGCCGTCTTCGTCGTGAACGCCGTTACTATTATCGGATAAGGTATCTTCTCGATAATCCGGAAGTCCTTGGCAGTAGGAGCCAGGATTACTCCAGAGATAAAGTCTGTCTGCACAAGACCGGCAGCACCATCTGCCGGAACAAGGCTGTCGAAGTTTCTTGAAAGCTCGTCCAGGAATGACCGGACCTCCGACGACATTGCCGGATCGGTCGGTACCTTCGATGCGGTACCCATCAGCGTTTAAGCGGTCTGAGTTCGATGTCTGTATTGACCAGCGCACGCGCGACCGGATCGCTGATCCTGATACGGAATACGATGCCCTTCGGGCCGAACTTGCCGAGGTTACGGGCCGTTACTCTTGTTGCATACTTGCCCTGGATGCCAAGAGACAACTCACGATACTGCTGGAACGTATTGCCACCGTCCTTACTGACTTCCAGCATGACGAGCGGGTTACTGCCCTGCCCCGACAGCGTGCCGTAGCCTGTCGCAAGGTCCATGTGGAACGCATCAACGATCGCACCATTCGGAAACACATGGAGCGGTGGGCTGTCCACGCCCCAGACCATCGTGTCGCCAAATTCAGTGTAGGTATCCCTGTCGAGATAGCCAAGTTTGCCGGAAATCGCGTCTCCGATAATGATCTTTTCCCAAGCTGGGACGGTGAACCTGCCCCGCCATGTATCGTAGCCATAACTCTGTCTGGTGTGCCAAACACCGGTCGTCTTGTCATAGCAGCGCGACCAGTCGGTACCGGTCAGGTTAGCGAACGAATGACCATCCTTTGACCATGAGAAGCCAAGCATCTCCTCGGCCATCGAGTCGTCAGAGATAAGCCGCTCAACAGTATGCGTGCTAATCCGCTTGGGGTCATAATTATTGAGTTCGTAGACGACGCCATCGTCGCCGGGGAATATCAACGTCCCCGCACATCGGGAGACGGCATTACGCGCCTTCAGCCCCCTTGAGCGGAAGGCGATAGGCGTGAAGGGATTGTCTGCACCACCTGTATTGCGCCAGAACTCCATCCATGAGGAGCAGAAGCCCAGTAGCTCTCCGGCGTTCTCCTGCACCCTGACAAGCTTGCCGGCGCGTTGCTGGAAGGTGGCGAAGTCCAGCGCATCCCAAATCAGGGATGTATCAATCCCTGAGAAATTAAAGATGCGGTTCTCGCGGCCGACAACCGTAAAACCGGAGACGTAATCCGCCGTTACTACATCATCAGGGAAGTCAACGTCGGTCTGGTAAACCAGCGCATCCGAAGCCAGTACCATTACCCCGGAGTCGGTCTTGATGGTGACCTCAGGGTCTGACTTCTGGTTTCTGGAAAGCTGGACAATATCCACACCGGGAACCGTACCGATGCGGGTGGTGGTGAATGTCGTCCCGTCGAAGGTCGTTCGGTAGCAACTGGAAGGATGGAAGCTATAAAGCTTGTCCAAATCCTCCATGTAGATCATGCCCCGGCAGAAACCGGGGGCTTCGTCGGATGCTTCTATGATTCCGTCAGAGGGGACTACCGATAGAGGAGCCTTGGCGTCCTTGCCGCGCTTTTCTGCGAAGGCATTTATAAGCTTCGCTACTCCCTCGAATGCGTAATGTCCCTCTGAGGATTGGAAAGCAATCGGCGCTATGGTCATCAGAAGTAAGTGCCGGCAATCACGTCATAGGTCGGTTCAGTCGTTCCCAGTTGCCGCAGCGTTATCTCTGAAGTCAGGACCGTGCCGGCATCGGGCTGCCTCGGACCACCCGCCGTCGCAATCAGGAACAGTGCGATATAGTCAGCAAGCGGGTCAAAGAACTCCTCCGGGACCGCCGAGGAAGTCCAGCCCCATAGACGGAAGCCGCGTATCTGCAGGCCCTTGAGACGCGAGTTATAGGTTTTGGTCGCAAGATCCAGTTGCTCGCTGGACGGGGTTTCATCGTCGCCCAAGAGCCCAGCCCGACGCAGTGCATGCGTAACGGTCTGCGTAACAGTGTAGGTCGTCATGCGGCCCTCGCTTTACGTTCCGCCCTGCGGCGCTTGCGGTTCATCTTGCCGATTGTTTCAGTTTCTTCAGCAAGCAACTTTTCAAGGACGCCAGAATTCTTCAGGTCCGTGACCATCGCTTGCATCAAGCCTTCGCCGTGAATACTGATCGTTCCGGGGAAGCTCTGTACGAGATCGACCATGTCGCAGGCCTGCACCAGCATGACCTTGTGCGTCTTGTAGACTTTGCCGTTGGCTTCCGCGAAACAGAAGTTCGAGGGCGGCAGCCCACCATAGACATGAGACTTGTGAGTGAAGGAAGAGTCGCCGCCGAAGATATGGATTTCCTCATAGCCCAACATGCAGCCGAGCCAGGGCGCTCTTGTGAGGCAGGAGGAGCCGCCGTGAACGAGGATCATTCCCGGCTTCCAGTCGATCTCTTTATCCGACATATGCCAGAGATGAACGTTATGGTCCTTCAGGTGATCGAACACGCCGGGATGGACCTGCGAAGCGAGGTAGTAGGTCGCGGCCTTCGGCGGATCGACAAGGTAATCTTTAAGAAGCAATTCCGGGTCCACACCGACGAACGCATGGGGCTTAATACCCCTGTGCATCATCCAGTGGAACGCACCGTTGATGCCCCAGATAACCCCATCCCACTCCCGCAGCATGTCCACGTAGTCGCCCACCGAAGGTGCAGAGGCGACGATTGCCAGCTTCTGCTTCTTCAGTGGCTGGACGGCACAGAGCGGCAGACCCCTAGCAGCATTAGACTCGATGTTCTTCTGCCGCTGATCCTTCTCGACCACGCAGTCGATCGGCATAACATCTTCTTGCTTGCCGCCAGTACCGAACGGGATCAGTTCAACGCTCTTCATGCCGCCAGTCTTTCCTGGTTCCCCATCGCCTGAACGATCGTGTCCAGTATTTCCTGCGGGGAATTATCAACGACCTCAAACTCGGAGCTGGCCGCGTAAATCTGTGGCCACGTCGCAAGTTCAAAGAAGTGTCTTGACCTGAACTCCGACAGGACTTCGCCATTCACCCTCAGGCGCTTCACCCGACAGGCCATGATGTTGATGGTCGGTCTGGACGCCGGATGGAACGGAAACCAGTTCACACACACGCCCGGTGTATTGAAGATGCAGGACAGGTGCGTGACACCTGTTGCCTGCCCTACGTAGAGACGGCAGTGCGCCATCAGGTATAGGTCGGCTAAATCTGGGTTCTCTAGCTTCTCCCGATCCGAGGCGTAATCGACAAGGTTGGGATGCTCATAACCAAACTCGGCATGTGAGCCTATCCGTACCGCCTTGATGCCCTGTTTCTCCAGCCACATGATGGCGAGAAGGTACAGATCGAAGTTAGCATTCCTGTGCTTCTGGAACGGATGTTCCTCGGTCATATTGCCGACCGCAGAAACCATCCTTTTGGACATCCGCGCAGCGATCACTTCCGGATGGTGGATGGACCCATAGTTGGGGTCCCTAGAATGGAAACAGACGTACTGTCCCTTCTCCAGCCCCAGTTGCTTTAGCAGCGCGTCTCCGTAGGCTTTCTCGTCTTCGGAGAACTCCATCGAGGGCTTGCCGGCCCATATTTCCTTTTGATTATAAAATCGGAGGTCCCGCGACAGCGCCTCATCAAGACAGTCATAGGCAATCTGCGATTCAATGAAGAAATGCTTCAGCCACTTAGGAATCGGGATGACCGTCACATAGCGGCGGTGCATCTTCAGCAATGCCTTGTTGGGAATAATCCCGGCAAGGTAGAGAAGCTTCTTGTTCTTGGTGCGCATGTCGAATTCGACATCGCCAGCCTGATGCCCAAAATGATCGGGGTAGAGCATCACGGCATAACCAAGCTTACGCATAAACCAGCAGAACAGCCTAGCAAGCTGGTAGCGATTGAACCGGTTCATCGTATCCTTTTTCGACTTCTTCCGTTGCGTCATTCTCAAGCGGCGCGTCAAGATAGGCTTTCATCAGCCCCATGCACCGGATCTTGAAATCAACCCCCCACGTCTGGTGTGTCGACATCACCCCCAGAACACTTACCTGCTTCATCAGGCACATCTCTGTAGGAAATGGACCCTTGCCGTCGATCACCGGCCAGTTTAATGGCGCAACGCTATCCTCCGGATAGGTGCCGTGGTCGTAGCAATAGCGATGGATCTTCCCGTCCGGTGTGATGAGAAAAGAACTATCGACGCCGTACATCGTCTGGTCGGCGAAACCGAGAAACCGACCGAGGAAGGGAGCCCTGGTAACAACCGTGGTACCACCACCAATAAGCGGCAGCCCCTTGGCATCCGGTACCGTGTCCTGTACCGGCATCCAGAGCCTGACATCGTGATCCCTGAGAATATCGAACACTGACGGATCACAAAGTCCCGACATATAAAATGTCGTCTTCTTGCTGGCCCTCGTCAAATAACCAGCAAGACCCGGAAGTGGGTCGCCACCGACGAAACCTGTCGGAATGATTCCCTGGTCAAGCAGCCAGTTGTAGGCCCCATTAACCGCCCAGATATGTTCAAAGGTACGTATCTCATCAAGAAAGGCCGGGACGGACGGACCAGCAGCCACGATGGCTAACCGATCCGGCCGTTCCGGTTGTTCTTTGCATAACGGCAGGCCACGAGCGAGAACATTGACCAGATTTCGCTCGCAGCCATCGCTGCTGACGACACAATGTGACTCCAGCAGCGTTGTCGCCATTACGAAAGCGTCTCTTGGTAGTAGTCAATGAACAGGTTCAGCGTGCCGGTTGTGATACCGGTAGCCGAAGCGCGAACAGTGACATACACGTTGCACTCGTCAGTCGTGAGCAACGGACCATCGGTGTAGAGCAAGCTACCGAGTGGAAGGTTGCGCACGTCGTTGTCGGGCTTGTAGGTCGTGGAGGCAGCAGCGTCCGGACCAAGTGACCATTGCGAAGCAAGCGCGTTAGACGTGCTTGACGACGTAACGGTCGTGCCGGCGTTGGCGCCGGCCTTGAACACAACTGCCTTGTCAAGACCGATGTTGATCGACAGGCCGAACGAGCCCGTTGACTGAGAGTCGATCTTGTCACCCGTCAGACGGCCACCGATAATCACAGCGCCTTTCGGCAACTTCACCATGATGATCGTGTCGGCCGCAGCCGGGGCTGCAGAGGCGCCATACTCAAAGGAGCCCCATGCACATTTCACGTCCTGCGCGTTGCCAACGGCAACGGAAGGTTTAGACACGCCTGCGCGTGTAGCGGTAAATACGGTCATGTCATTATCCTCACGTATCTGCCGCCGCGTTGACGAAGCCCGTTACCTGACCCCACTGGGTCAGTGAACCGGTACCGCCGCCGCTCGTGTTGCCTGTAGCCGAGGAGTTGAGCGTCGTTGTTCCGGGGATATACATCGTCCCCTTCTTGAACATCTTCGCGACCCCGTAGGCCATTTCGATGCCTGTACCGGTGACAAAACCGTAGTCGTCTTCCTTGCGGAAGGTTGGTTTTGCCATCTGACCGAAACAGAACGCCGCAGCCTGCTGGCCGCAGAGGAACAGGGGTTCAACACGCCCCGATCCTGCTGAAGACAACACAGGCCACAAGTTCGTAGTTACAGTCGAGATTTCCGGGACCTTGCGGATGATAACGCCATCGTACATCAAGTCCCCGTCCTGGAAGATCGGGTTCTTGTCCATGCCGCCATTCTCGCGCTCGCGAGCATAGAGGCTGGCGTTGTAGATGTTGGTATCGAGCTTCGCATCGCGGAAGGCATAGGTGCCGGCGAAGAGCACATAATACTCATAGCCATCGCGGGTCTTGTACGGCCGGATCTTCGGGCTGCACAATTCCGCACGCCGCTTGAGCATCTGCACAACTGTCGCAGACAGTTTCTGACCACCGGAGACGACCGACAAAGCCGAGCCGACAGACGCAATCGCCGTGGTGCTGAAGTGGGCAGCAAGAGTGTTGCCGAACAGCACACGATCGACGTTATCCGCAAGCCAAGCGTTACGCTGGGCAGAAGTCGAGTTCTCCCAGAGAATGCCGTTGACGCGCTGGCCTTCATCCGTCCCGAGGTTCGCCGGGGCGGATTCAGACGGCAGAGCCATCAATGCATAGATCAGTTCGTCGCGCTGGATTTCCTTGCCGCGATCCTGCAGAAGCGGCTTTGCTTCTCCGAAGATATCGGCAGAGTCCTTGAAGTTTTCGGCTTTCGTGGTGACGACAGCATGTCTCCACCAGTCAACCCATACGCGCATTCCGTAGTTGTCGATACGCTCTTCGGCGCCGGCCAGAACGCCGACTGCCTTTCCTTGACCGGCAAGCTTGGTAACGAGCGGAATATTGATCTGCTCTCCACCACCCTTGTGGTCTTGCCGGATACGGATGATGGCGTCGAGGCCCTCACCCATGTACGGCGAGAACAAGTTATTACGGACGAACTCGCGATTGATCTCGCGGGTGAACGTAATAAGCTTGTTATTGGTTTGAATAGTTGTAACCGCCATTGGCGATTACTCCTTTGTGAAATGCGACTATCGCTTAGTCGCGTATTGAAACAGTGACTTGTCGCTCATGTCGCCGTCGTCCGGGGATTGAACTCCACCGGCCGAACCGACGCGATTAAGCGACGGTGGCAAGTTGATGACGTTCTTGGGATTCGTGGGTGCGCCCGCTTGTGCGCGGGCACCCTCTATGACCTTCGCCACGAAGGCTTGATCCTTGAGAGCCTCTTCAAGAACCTTGTTCTTGTAGGCGTCGATGTCGCCACCGGTCGCCTCCATGAGTTTGTGGTTCTTGTACCACTGCATGGCTACGCCAGCCGGGTCATTCGATGAACGCATTCGCTGTGCAAGCTGTCCGATATCCGGATAGTTCTGCATCATCAACTTGTTGATGCTCTCCTCCATCTCGGCAACAGCATCTTTGCCGTGCAGCGCAATCGCTTGCGTGCGCGACATCATCAACCGCATCTCCTGCATGTCTCTTTCGTATTGCTGCTGGATCGGGTTGAGATGCTGGCTTATGGCAGCTTCTGGATTAGCGAAGAAATCTACGGGCTCCTGTTTGGGTTGGTTGGCTTTCGCAAACTGTTCCTGCAGAGCCTTGACCTGGCTTTGCAGTTCCCATGTCTGGCGATTGAACTCTTCAACCCGCTTCAGTGCGGCATCGCGCTCTTCGCGAATTTCCCGAAGTCGGCCGGAGGGAACGTGCCCTTCTTCCTCTTTGGGTGGTGTCGCTTGCGCAACCGGTTGTGCTGGTGCTTCTTCTGCCTTCGTTTCCGCAACAACTGGTGCTGCGGGTGGGGCTTCCGGCTCTTTTGCTACAAACCTGCCTTTTTCATCCCGTACCCGTTCAACTGGCGCTTCTTCTGCGGCAGCCAAACGGAATTCTTCTGCGTCGTCGATAGTAACCGTCTGTTCTTCTTCAGCCATGTTGGCCAAGTCGTCCTTTCGCGTTTCGTGCGATTACGTGTTGCCTTAATCTCGCTTAAGACGTGCGTGTGATCCGATGTCGCTGGATCAGGCGATCACTTGAGCGCCGCGAGGATGATGGCGATGATCGCCTCCTCGTCGTCTGCTTCTAATTGTTGTTCTATCTCGTCGGTAAGTTTGCGCCGTATGCCGATGATCGACGGCACACCACCGAAATTGATCGGCAGTGGCTGCAGTTCAGGTACAGTAAGCTGCTGCTTGACTTCTTTAGGCGCCGCAACCGGGACTTCCGTCGCCGGTACGATAGCGGGCTGTTCTCTAAGCGCAGCCTCGCGCGCTAACCGTGCAGCCCTGCGTCCTTCCGCAATGGCGCGTCGGGCACCGGCATAACCACCGGGATCGCCACTCTGCGTCGGTGGCGTCGTTGTAACGACGGTTGCCGCAGTGCCGAACGGTATATGGCCGAACCGCAACAGGTTCGGCGGCAATCCTGACTGGAATTTCGGAGTACCCGCACCGGAAATCGGAGTAGCGGCTACCGTGCCAAGCGGCTTGAAACCAAACCGCAACGCATTGTCGGGCAGACCGGACTGGTATTGCGGAGACGTCTGGCTGTTACTGATGGCCCCGGTAGTTGAACCGTAAATTTTACGACCGAACCGGATGCCACTCGGCGGCAGACCGGACTGGTACTGCGGAATTACCGGACCAGTGCTGGGATCTGGCTGAACTGTACCGAGGGTTGAGAACCCAAATCTGGTGGACTCAACCAAACCCTCCATCATTGATGTTTATGCGGGAACCCGCGCGCCTTTCCTGTTTTTAAGTTGCTAACTTGGAATTCAAGCCAGAAGTCGATGTCAGACCAGACACCGGTGTCGTCCCATACGAATGTTGCTATGAGCCACATCAGGCAAGGTTAGCCTCTGCCTTGAATACCGCAGCGCCGCCCGTCGTGTTATACCCGCCAGTCGTACACAACCAACCGGGATTTCCACCAGATGCCGCGTTGGATTTTGTAATCCTATCACCGGCAAAGAACAGCATGGGAATATATGCGCTATGCGTCCCCGTTCCTGCCGTAGTAATATCAATAGTAGAGCCGCCGACCGTTGCGGCTACGGTAATGGTCGTTGTACCAGGAACCGTCTTGACGAAATATGTCGTATTGGCCGACAAGCCCGCCGGCAATCCGCCGCCGCTGTTCTGGAAAGCGATCGCGGCATCAACGGCAAGTCCATGCACCTGCGCAAATGTAAGTTGATCGTTGCCGGCATTGGCCGTAACTACGCAGCCTGTCGATACATAGGCTGGAGAGGTAATATCAGTTGTTTCAAAACCTATGTTGCGTGCGTTACTGACTTGGTGATTAATAAGTCCGCCCCACCCGCCTACCGCATCGGCACCGCCGAAATGAACGCCCATAACCCGCAAAGATGCGCTTCTGTTTGGACTACCGAAGCCAGTCGTCGTGAGCCAGTCAGAGCGGCCGAAATCGGAATTCTCGACTGTCATTGATGACCAAGCGCGCGGGTTGACCTGACCAAAGGTCGAACGGCAGCCGATGATTTTACCATCCCCGCCATTAGTCTTGACAAAAAATCCAGAACCGGTGCCCCCACCAGTACCCGACTGTGTTTGAGAACATGCCTCTACAACAAAGAAATGACCGCCACCATTCCAGAAAAAGTTATCTGTCTCCGAACGGCACCCTTTTATTGCCATGCTGTCGTTACTGTTGTTTTCTGTAACAATGTCCCAACCGGCGCCATTCTGGAAACCAACCCCGGTAATGGCCGGGACTGACCCCGTGCCAGTACCGGAACCGGCAATACCAGTGCCACAATGAATGCCAATGGCGCACGAGCCAAAATTCCCGCCATTGACTGTTATCTGCAGGGCATTGGCATTAACCGTGCTTAGACCGGCCTCAGTGCAATTGATAAAATAGCAATTGTTTACCAGACCCTCAGAACCCTGAGCATTAGATCCGCTTACCTGGGCACCGACGCGAAGGCCCGTCAGGCCACCGACAAAATACATATCATTCCAAGTGACTGATTGATTACCCAAGTTACCGGAGCCGTCATAATCCCAATCGAAGCAATGCCCAGATGCGCCGGCCTCCAGCCGCATCTTCTCAACGACACCATAAGAAAATCCGTTGGTGACAAATACACTGCCGCTGCTTGTGTTGCGGATAGTGGTAGTATGCCGACCCGCGCCGAATATCCAGGCACCGTTGGTATTGGTAATCGTCAGGGGAGACGTGATCTTGTAAGTACCCGGCGGGAAGAAAACCGGCCTGTTTGTTGCAAAATTAGGAACAGTCTGCCCGCCCCCCCCATAAGCGGCATCTAGCGCCGCCTGAATAGCCGCTGTATCATTCGTTGAATTGTCCCCGGCCGCCCCGAAATCGGCCTTAACGTCAATGACGGGACTGAGTTTGTTGATTAGCTTGGTTCGGATCGCAGATGCGGAATCGCCATTGGCAAAGGTGAAAACAGCCATTTATATTCCACACATGAAAGGATGGACCCGATGACAAACGAGGAAGCTTTTCGCCTGATGCGGTTTGGTATTCTGGACACACGTCTCAGAGAGACTGAAAAACAAATTCGGGAATTATGGGAACGTGCCGGAATTAATCGAGTTCAGGCAGGTATGCAGACGGGTGTAGAAATTTCCCACCAGCGTTGAATTTAAGGACGCGCCAAAGCTAACTGCAGCAAGCGTGTGAGTATCATTGCCGGCCCCGGCATTGGCCCCACATATCCTTACAGTGGCGCTGGTTACAGTCCCAGAGTTCTGAGACTGTGTTCCAAACGAACTACCGTTCTGGTAATGTTGGATGTTGGACGCACCCGTGGCCGCTGTCCTATTTCCTAACAAATGCCCTCTGGGATCACTGATTGTCGTGCCGCCGCTGCCTGACGAATCCGCCAGACGCGAGTAAAACTTGTTATCCCCGCCGCCATTCATGGGAAAAAGATTCGATTCGCCCGATGTGCCGACCGCACCGTTTCCAAGTGCGGCGCCGCCGCCGGAAGCATTTGTCGTATTCCATACAGACAGGTGGGCACTACTCGCAGTATATTTCGGGCTGCCAGCCGTCGATGGATTAAAATTTGTGTCAAGATATTTATCGCCGGCCTGATCCGGCGAAACCCAGCCAACATTCTGGGTAAATGTCGGAACTGACACCTTGGTAGCGTTATATGTCGCACTTACCAGACTAAGCAGAGATGTCGCCTCATCCTTGGTGGCGAGAATATAAAGAGCGTCAAAGTAGTTCGACGTTCCATCAGAATTGAACAAGCCGTCAGTCGTCAGACCGTTCAGGAATGCCTTATAGGCATTGATGTAAGTGTCATCCGTTGGCGAAGTCAGTGACGTGCGTGCAATGAAGTTCGTATATGCCGTACTGTCGCCCGCAACGCTGCTGGCGCGCTTGAAATAACTAAGCTCATTGGGGAGCATAGTCAGATTGTCTAAACCGCCCCGCCTTAAGCTCATGGCTGCGTGACACGCTCGATGACAAGATCGTCTGCGCCGGAAGCAGTGAAGCGATAGCAAAGTTCGTTGGCATTCGTGTCTGCAGCAGCGAGGACAAGCGTATAAAGTCCAGAACCAATTTCCGATGCCGTATTTGCAGTGCTGGCTAATGCGCCACCGTCAAGGGAGCGTTGTGACGTGATCGTACAGCCGGTCTTGGGTGCGTGCGTCGTCGCATCCGTCATCACGAACGTAATTCTGCTCGCCGCGTTCTTCTGGATGTTGGACGTAACGGCAACCAGTCCCGATGACAGGGTGATCTGCCCCGTCCCCGTGCCCCGCGTGATAAGTCCGCCGGAGGCTTCCGCCGCCGCGTTGGGGAGCGCTGTCAGACCAAGGCGGATTGAGTCTTCCGTGTCCCACCCAACGAGCTGCGCTTCGATTGGAAGCTGAGCCATGTTGGTCACGCCCTTGAGCATGAAGCCGACGTTCTTCGCACCTGAAGCAAGTGCCGCATCCGGGGGACAGAACTGGTACCAACCCGGCATGTTGGTGGAATCGATCAGCGCAAAGCCACCAGATGTGTAGGTACCGATCGTCATCGTCACGAGCGAGATGGAAGTCGCCGTCGTATCGGTGTCTCGGTGATAGAAAGCCTTGATGCCTGACGCACCGGCTGACACACCAGTCAGACCGTCACCCAGAGAACTCGAAGAGTCCTGAACGAATATCTGGAATATGTTCGAGGTTGCCCCCGCTTTACGTAGAAGCTTCATAATCTATCCCTAGTTGACGGTCACGCCCTTGAGGCGTCCGGATTTATCTCTCTCAAGCGTGAAATGTTTCGGCCCCTCGTCTTTGTCTTTGGCGACCCGCGCAGCGACCTTCTCGATGCCGACCTCGACGGACTTCGCGACCTCATCCAGACCTTTCTGGAAGTTCTTCATCATTTCCTTGAAGGCATCGAGGTTATCGAGTTCGTTCGCCGCTTCAGGATCGGCAACCGCGAGCATTGTCCGTTTCTTGATGTCGGCCTCGTCCTTCTTGGCGGTCGTGGTGATCTCAGCCTTGGCCTTCTCGTGCGCGAGGTTCTGTTCCTGCTTCTTTGACTCGTGATGCAACTGGATTTGCGACTTGGCGTGTTCCTTCGCCACTTCGAGCTGATGCAGGCGTTCTGTGTGGGCTGCTTCCTGATCGTGTTCCTGCGCCTTCGCAACCATATTGAATTGCTGCTCGCGCTCCTTGTGCTGCATGTCCTGCTGGGCTTTAGCGGCATCAAGCTGCATGTCGGCTTGCTTGGCCTGCATGTCCACTTGTGCCTTGGCCATGACGGCCTGCACTTCCGGAGGCGGTTGCGGAGGCTGCTGCTGTAGTTGCGCTGTGACCTGTTTGTATTTCTGCTTGGCATCCGACGGCAGCGGAGATGTCAGAACCAGTGTGTCAACCAGCAATTCTGCTTTCTGCGGCGGGATCAGCTGTGCAATCGCCGGGATGACTTCACGCAACGTCTCGTGCGTATCCGCCATCTGGTTCACCGTATCCGGACCCTCATCCATGATGATGTCCACATCCAGCGCACCTAAAGCGTTCACCAATGTCGGCTGTCCGTCCTGACCAATCCCCAGACCGTTCACCTGGATGAACTGCGCGAGGTTCTGGTCGTCCGTGACCCTGATCCAGCGCTGTCCCTGCCAGTGCTGCTGCACGGCGTTCCAGATTGCGCGGTAGACTCTCAGCTTCCAGCCCTTGTAGGCGATCATGTAGGGCCCGAGTTCGGCCATGCCAGCTTGCTGGAGGAGCGCGATAGCCCTGCCGGAGTTCTTCTCGACACCACCCTCACCGACCAGTGCATGATTGGGACCGAAGTTCTCGATCTCGGCGATGTTCAATTCCAGCATCTTGGTCATGCCGGCGAAATCAAAGCTTTGGTCGTCAACCTTCAGACCTTCGTTGATCGGGCGATCGACAAGGACCACACCGTCAGAGCGGGCCGCTTCACGTCGTGTCGCCTCAATATCTGTGACAGCCCCGCGAGTGATGAATAGCCGTTTGGATGCCAGCATGTGCTGCATCTTGGACTGCTTGGCGTTCAGCCCGTCCTGTGCTGACTTCATGTTGCGGACGAAACCGTAGCGGTCCCCGTCCTGATCCACGAAACCTGAGAACATCTCATACTTGCATCGCGGCTTGCCCTTCTCGTCGTTCAGCCACGACTTGCCTTCCGCGAAGATGTATGTCCCGGAAAAGATCGCCCAGCACCAGCCGTCTTTGTGTTGGTACCAGCACTCCACCATTCTCGTTCTGTTCTTACCCGTCCCCTGCGAGAACCACTTCATCTCACGGTCGGAGTTGGAAACAAGTTCAGCGTCAGCCGAGAAAGCAAGATCCGGGGCATCCGGGAACATGGACTTCACTTTGGAATTCAGCAGCCACTTTCCGATTCCCATGTACTCAGCATCGGAGAAGTCATCGCGATAGCTTCTGGGATCGTAAAAGAACGACGCAACATCCACGTCCCGGAAACCAATGTCCGGGTCACCCTGGTCCCCCGTGGTGATCTCAAGCTCAATGCCGCCAATCCCCTCCACGGCGCCGTCGTGCGCGCACTGCGGGGAGACATTCTTCCATTCGTTGTCGTCAAGGACATAACGCACAGCCGCCGTAGCAAGGTCTGCACCCTGCTCGTGCTGTGGGGTGCGCGCATAGGCTTTCGGGTCCATGCGCAGCTTCTCGATGGTCCCTACGGTCCCGTCGATCTTCCGGCCCACCCGGTTGAACGTCATGATGGGCTGCTTGCGCTTCTGCAAGACCCTTATTTGGTCTTTCGTCCACTGGCTGCCGTGGTAGTAGCGCCTGGCGTCGATCTGCTCGTCTATCTCCTCACGCTTGGCAAACAGGTAGTCCGTGTATGCCTTCCTAAGTTTAGGAAGGTCCCAATACTGGGTGTCGTCTTTAGCCCCACGAGACGCGGCTATGCCGCCCCCCGGCGAGCCTGCCGGTTGGCTGGTGTAACTTTGTTCGAGCATTGAAGTCTGATTCAACCTGTGTTAAGCGCGATTTATGAAAACATCACGCAGAAAACTTCTTGGCTTTATGGGTGCGGCACCATTAGTGCCACTCGCGGCTAAATTCGTTGGGGACATTCACGCACCCGAAGTAATCGCTCCGCTGCCGAACTGGCAGGGCCAGATCACTTTCATAATGACCGACGAGAAAACCCACGCGCCCGTCACCGGAAAGAGCGTGGTAGCGCAAGTGTCACATGATGGCGGCGCGTTTACTAAGTTGACCAATCCTATTTATGAGGTCGGCAGCGGCATTTATTTTATGAGGCTAACCACCGCCGAGATGGGCGTTAATGAAACCATGTTTCGGTTCACCGCGAACGGCGCCGACGACCTTCTTATCGAGCGCATAGCCTAGTACGTTTTCCAGTCGTCCAGTCTGACGACGTTCTCATAGGGCTTGTAGCCAGCCCGGAAGGTTTGTTTGGTTGGTTCGGGGCGGGCCGTGCCTGCGCCCATGTAGTCTAGAAGTTGTCCGCAGAGTCCGAGGGCGTCAACGATGTCGTCGTGCTTGCCGGCTGGGAAAGAGAGGAGTTCGCTCCGGAGTTCTGCAAGGTATGGTGCTGTAGCGCTGACGTATAAGCCGTCCATAGCCATTCGGCCTCTGATGGACTGAGCGCGAACCGCCTTGTCACCGCGCGTCGGAAAGGTACGACGATAGACATACGCTCTGGTTTCACGCATCTGCCTTTCAATGAATGGCCCGACACCGGCCTTGATCTGGCCCTGCTCTTCCGCCCACTCACGGGGGCTCCAGTCCTTCACCATCCTGCAGAACTGGTCGATCCAGACATCGCTGGCCGCCTGCTTGCGCCACAGGTCCAGCAAATACATCCTGTTATCGGGATCTATTCCTATTACGATGTGTACAGTGTAATCGCCGCCATCACTAGTAACAGCATAGTCACTACCGCCGTAAACGGCCAAAGTATCGAGAGGAGGTAGTTTCGCATAAGTCTTCAGCCATTCAGCTTTAAAGTAATCACCCTCCTCCGGGGCAGGTCTTTGCTGGTATAGCGCAGACCAGTTCCTCGGTGGTTGGACGGTCTTCTGTAGCTTCAGGAACTTCCCGTAACCATAATCATCATCCCACAGCCATTCGCCCTCAGAACGTCCCAGAGGGTCGTTACCTTCAGCTTCCGCAGGGAGGGATATGACTTCCCATTTCTCGCCACCAGCGGCCGTCTCTGCGAGAATACGCCCCGCAAGATCGTCCTCGTGCCAACGGGTCTGGATCAATACTACCCTGGCTCCCGGTTTAAGACGGGTCGTAAGATCCGACTTGTACCATTCCCAGGTCTTCTCCCGGATTACCTCTGAGTCGGCGTCTTCCCGCGACCGTACAGGATCATCAATGATAGCCAGATCAGCCCTTCGCCCAGTGACAGCACCACCAACGCCAGCAGCAAAATACTCCCCGCCAGCAGCAGTTTCCCACCGGCCAACAGCTTGGCTGTCACTAGATAGACCCACCCCAAGAACATTCGCGTGCTCCTGGATAAGATTCCGGACCCGCCTGCCCCACCGCTCAGCGAGTTCCTGGGTGTGGGAGGCGGCAATGACACTGGCATTGGGATGATTGGCTATGAACCATGTAGCAAAAAGGACCGACGCATAAGTACTCTTGGCAGAACCGGGCGGCATAAACACCGCTAACCTTGTCAAGTCCCCGCTGGATACACGCTGTAGGGCGTCTATAAGCAACAGATGATGCTTGGCCGGCGTATAGCCACAGTGCAGGCACCATTTAGCCAGGTCTTTACGGATCTGCCGCCTGTCTAACAGGGTTTGTAATAGTTCCTGTTCAGTAGACATACGGAAGTTAACATCCCTATTGATGGGACCCAATCCAAAATCAAAGCAAATATATATTGTAGCTAAAGGGGTTGGATGGGACCCAGTCTAAGTCCCGGTACCTCGATCTGCGCCGGAAGGCATGGGGGGGACCGGGGGGGGCATAGGCCGGTCTAAGCATGCTTTTATTTATTAATATGGCATTAACAAACACGCTTTAGTGCAAAGCGTAGTTGTCAATGCTTAGTATTATCAACGGCTTGGACTTGACTGTCCTTGTCCTTAGCCTGGATCTCAACCAGTCGGGCAATGATCTCCTGATCAGTCAGCTCGACGCCATTGTGGTTATGCGTAACCTCTGACTGGCTCAGATCTGGCATGACCTTGCGCAGCAGGCCTAATCCAGCTGTCACCCTTTCCAGCACAGTGGGATCCGAAGCTTGGAATTCACGTGACTTGAAGTCGCGGCC
>JADMIO011411868.1_pt1 | contig 51165 bp, 44 predicted proteins | sample 8958161 | NCBI WGS metagenome assembly JADMIO01 (sample SAMN16585339, study PRJNA669376) | soil metagenome | isolation source: Crop rotation soil | place: USA: Cullars Rotation, Alabama | collected 2011 | reverse complement strand
GCCGCGACTTCAAGTCACGTGAATTCCAAGCTTCGGATCCCACTGTGCTGGAAAGAGTTCGGATGGGCCGCAGCCCGTTACATCTCGCGGCGGCCTTCCATGGCCTTCGAGATCGTAACTTCATCGGCGAATTCCAGATCGCTGCCCACCGGGATTCCCATCCCGATGCGCATCACTTTCATGCCGAGCGGCTTCAGCAAGCGCGCGAGATATACGGCCGTCGCTTCCCCCTCCACCGTCGGATTGGTCGCCACGATCACTTCCTGAATCTCGCCCTGGCCGATCCGCTCCACCAGTCCCTTGATCTTCAGCGACTCCGGTCCGATGCCGCGCAGCGGCGAAAGAGAGCCGTGCAGCACGTGGTACCGCCCCGAATATCCACGCGTGGTCTCGATACCCACGATATTGTGCGGCTCTTCCACTACGCAGACCACGTGCGAGTCACGATTGGGATCGCTACAGAACTGGCAAAGATTGCTATCGCTGATGTTGTTGCAAAGGTCGCAGAGGCCGAGCTTGTCCTTCACATCCAGCAGTGCTTGTGCGAAGCGTTCGGCATCCTCGCGGCCCGACCGCAGCACGTGGAACGCCAGGCGCTGCGCGGATTTCTGACCGATGCCGGGCAGCCGCTTGAATTCGGTGATCAGCCGGGCCAGTGGTTCGGCGAAATCGGGCATCCGTCTTCAGTCCGTTAGAACAATCCGGGAGGAAGGCCCATGCCGCCGAGCATGCCGCCCATCTTGGATTGCGACTGCTCATCCACCTTCTTCACCGCTTCACTACAAGCGGCCACGATCATGTCCTGCAGCATCTCCACATCCCCCGCAACCTCGGGGTCGATCTTCACGGCGAGCAGGTGCTTATGGCCGTCCATTTGAACGGTCACCATGCCGCCGCCGGCGGTGGCTTCCACTCGAATCAGCGCGATCTCCTGCGCCAGCTTTTCCTGCATCTGCTGCGCCTGGCGCATCATCTGCTGCATGTTGCCTGGTAGTTTCACGTCACTACTCCTTGAGATTCCGGACTTTGCGGATTTCGCCGCCGAACACTTCCTGAAAACGTTGGACTTCGGGATGTTGCAGCGCGCGCGTGGTGGCCGCATCTTCGTTGGCCGAATTCGCCACCTTCAAACTCGCGGACGGTTGCGCCGCCGCTTCGCCGATCGTGATCTTGATTCGCAGCGGCCTGCCGAAGGCTTCGCGGACCGCCGACTCAAAATCCGCACCCTTAAAGTAGATGCTATACGACTTGGGGGTGACTACCGTCAGGTCTGACCCAGTAATCGTAACGCTGGCGCTTTCCACCGCGTCCGCCAGATTCGCCATACCCTTTTCATGCAGGAAGGCGTGCAGCTTTTCGCGTGGCTCGCCCGCTGCCATCGGAGGCGGTGCGAATGCCGGCGCCACCGCCGTAGCGGTTGAACCTTGCGGCTCGGGAGGTTGCGAGCCCGTCTTCTTGGCGCGGTCCAGTTCGAAAGGCGATGGACCGGTGCGCGGGGGCGGGGGAGCACTTACCGGACGGGAGGCCGGCGTTGGCGATGCGGACGGCCGTGGCATGGGCGATGCCATCATCGGAGGCGCCGATGCGGGTCGCGCGGATGACTGCGGCCCGGCTGGCCCCATACGCGCCAATGCCTCTTCGATCGGCAGTAATCGGCCCGCCTGTACTAGGCGAATCAATCCGATTTCCAGATGAAAACGCGGCTGCAGCGAGAATTGCAGGTCCTTAAACAAATCGAGCGAAAGCTGCAGGTAGCGCGTCAAATCCTCTTCCGAGAATTGTGCCGCGATGGCGGCCATTTTTTCGCGCTGCTGCGCGGAGGCAGCCACCAGGTTGGGCACATTGCCGGCCACCCGCAGAACCAGCAAGTTGCGGAAGTAGCGCGAAAGCTCGCGGCTGAAATGTTGCAGGTTCAGCCCGTTGCGCTCGAGTTGATCCACCACGTCGAGCATGCGGCGCGAATCGCCATCCACCAGCGTCTGCGATACCTGTTCCAGCGACTCCAAAGAAAACGCGCCCAGCAGCGCCCGCACTTCCGTGGCATTCAGGGTCGACCCGCAGCAGGCGATCGCCTGGTCTAGCGCCGAAAGCGAATCGCGTACGCTGCCTTCCCCCGCCGCGGCCAGCACGGCCAGCGCTTCGTGATCGGCCTGGATGCCTTCCTGCTCACAGATCCAGCCCATGCGCGTGATCAGATCTTCGAAATCCACCGACCGAAAACTGAAATGTTGGCATCGCGATGCGATGGTCGCCGGAATCTTGTGCGACTCGGTAGTGCACAGGATGAACACCACCCACTCGGGAGGTTCCTCGATGGTCTTGAGGAGTGCGTTGAAGGCTTCGTTGGTGATCTGGTGCGCTTCGTCGATGATAAAGACTTTGTAGCGGTCGCGAGCCGGTTGGTAGCGCACGTTTTCACGCAATTCGCGCATTTCGTTGATGCCGCGATTGGAGGCCGCGTCGATTTCGATGACGTCCACTGTGCCGCCCGCGCTGATCTCCTTGCAACTGGCACACTCGCCGCAGGGGCTGGACGTGGGACCCTGCACGCAATTGAGACAACGGGCCAGAATACGCGCAATCGTCGTTTTCCCCGTACCGCGTTGTCCGGAAAAGATATAGCCGTGGGCGATGCGGTTCTGCGCGATGGCGTTTTCGATGGTGGTCTTAACGTGTTCCTGGTTGACCACATCGCGAAACGATTGGGGTCGGTATTTGCGGGCGATTACCTGGTACATGGGGTGGGTCTCCGGCACGCACCGGACGAGTAATGCCAGGCCCCGGGTAATCCGCGGCACACGAACCGCACCGCTACCGTTGCTTCCTTCCGGACCTGGCGGGGTTTGCAGCCGCCCGTTGCACGGAGCCCGGAACCTGACAAGTATTCATCGTAGCATCCGCGAGCGAAACTCGCGAAGTCGGGTAGCCACTCTTCACTCGCGACCGCCTCTCCCCTCGCTATAATCAAAGAGTGCGTTTTCTCTCCCCCCTGCTCTTAATCCTCTGTCTCGCGGCCTGTCAACGCGGCGGGCAGAACAATGACGAAGCCGTGCGCCAGGGCGTCCTGGATCACTATGCCAAGGCGGGCATCAACGCGGCGAACATGTCGATCAAAATGAGTACTCCCACCTACTCCGGCAATACGGCCGACGTGGAAGTCTCTGTCACTCCGAAGGAACGGCCCGACGCCCCGGCAACGCCTTTCAAGTACCACCTGGAACGCCAGGACACCAAATGGGTGGTGGTCGGGCGAGCCTCGGAGTCCCATGGGGGAGCTGCAGCGGATCCGGGCACGAATCCGCATGGCGGGGAAATGCCTTCCTCGGCAGGCGGGGCGGAGAATCCCCATGGAGCCATGCCGGGCGCGGGAGGGGCGGGCAAGATGCCTTCGCCTTCAGATTTGCCGCCGACGAAGAAATAGTCGATGAAGTCCGTCGCCATCCTTGGAGGGGGTCCGGCGGGAGCGTTCGCCGCCACGCAACTGGCATCCGCCGGGTTGGCGGTGCAGCTTTTCGACGAGAAGCTGGCTTGGGAAAAACCGTGCGGCGGCGGCCTTACTTACAAAGCGTATACCCAATATCCCTTTCTCATCGACAATCCAACTCCCAAGCGCCTGGTGCGAGAAACCGTGCTGGCGGCGCCCAACGCCGGCGATGTGGTCCTCAAACTTGACGAGCCTTTGCTGATCTATTCGCGCTTCGATCTCAATCGCATGCTACTGGAACGCGCCGAGCAGGCCGGCGCGCAAATCGAGAAAGCTCGCATCACCTCCATCGCGAAAGGCGCTTCAAGCTGGCAGTTCCATACCAAGAGCGGCATCGCCGAGGCGGATTACTGCATTGTTGCGACAGGCGCGCGCAATCCGCTTCGCGACGTGGGCACGCAACTTAAGCCGCAGGACGCCATGTCGGCGCTGGGCTACTACGTGCCGGGCGCGCAGGAACGCATCGACATTCAGTTTCTTCCCAAACTCGAAGGCTACATCTGGGTCTTCCCGCGCTGTGGTCACCTCTCGGTGGGGATTTGCGGCAAGGGCGAGCCGGCTGCCGCGCTGCGTCAGCGGCTCGAATCTTACATGCGGCAGAAAGGCATCTCATGGAAAGACGCCACGTTCTATAGCCACTTGCTGCCCGCGCTCGACACCCCGTCGTGGCGCTCCAACCGCGTTGCCGGCGACGGCTGGATGGCGGTGGGCGACGCGGCCGGCCTGGTAGATCCGATTACCGGCGAAGGTCTCTACTACGCTATGCGATCGGGCGACCTGGCAGCGCAGACGCTGCTTTCGGAAGCGGTCAATCCCGATGCGCGCGCGGCGGCCTACCGTTCTGTTTTGCGGCGCGACTTTGCGGCCGATCTGGAGTTCGGATCGCGGCTCGCGAAACGCGTCTTCCTGGGCAGCTTCCTGATGGGATCGGTACCCGCCCGCATGGTGCAGTTCACTCGCCGCAGTCCGCGATTTGCCAATATTATTCAGGACCTGTTCGCCGGCAAGCAGCCGTATCTCGGGCTGAAGCGGCGATTGCTGCAAAATCTCAACGGTAGTCTCTACGATATCGGCATGAGCTTCGGCTTTAGCCGGTTAGTCCCCCGCAAAGGCCAAGCATGAATCACGCAAAATCCGAAGAACTCTTCCGCCGCGCCCAGGCGAAAATTCCGGGCGGCGTCAATTCCCCGGTGCGCGCCTTCCGCAGTGTAGGTGGCAATCCCATCTTCATAGCGCGCGGCGAAGGCTCGCACATCTTCGATGCCGACGGCAATGAGTACATCGACTATGTAGGCTCCTGGGGCCCGCTTCTTCTGGGACACCGGCATCCCGCCATCCTGGCGGCGCTCGATCGCGCTCTTACCATAGGCACGAGCTTTGGCGCGCCTACTTCGCAGGAGATCGAACTCGCCGAGGAGATTTGTGCCGCGGTGCCATCCATCGAGATGGTGCGGCTGGTCAACTCCGGGACGGAGGCCACCATGTCGGCCATCCGCGTGGCGCGTGGATTTACCGGCCGCGACATCATCGTGAAGTTCGAAGGCTGCTATCACGGGCACGTCGACTCTTTGCTGGTGAAAGCTGGCTCGGGACTCGCGACGCTCGGAATTGCCGACACGCAAGGCGTACCGAAGTCATTCTGCGATACCACCATCGCGCTGCCGTATAACTCGTCCGAAGCGGTGGAGGAAGCCTTCAAGCTGCATGGCGATCGCATCGCGGCCGTGATCGTGGAACCGGTGGTTGGCAACATGGGCTGTGTGCCGCCCAATCCCGGATTCCTGCAATTGCTGCGCGACGTCACCCAGCGCTACGGCGCGCTGTTCATCATCGACGAAGTGATGACCGGTTTTCGCGTGGCGTTCGGCGGAGCGCAGGCGCTCTACGGCGTGACACCGGATCTGACGACACTCGGCAAAGTCATCGGCGGCGGTCTGCCGGTGGGAGCCTACGGCGGGCGTAAAGACATCATGAGCAAGATCGCGCCGCTCGGCCCCGTCTACCAGGCAGGGACGCTCTCCGGCAATCCTCTGGCGGTGGCGGCGGGCCTGGCGATGCTGCGCCACCTGAAGGCGAATCCTCAAATCTACGACCAACTCGAGCAGCGTGCCGCGAAATTATGCGCTGCCATGCCCGAAGGCGTGACCGTAAACCGCGTCGGTTCGATGTTCACGTGCTTCTTCACTCCCGGTCCCGTCACCGACTGGGAATCGGCCAAGGTTAGCGATACGGCGCGCTTCGGCCGGTATTTCCGCGCCATGCTGGAACGCGGCGTCTATCTGGCGCCCTCGCAGTTCGAGGCGGCGTTTGTATCGGCCGCCCATAGTGAGGACGATATCGATCGCACCATCGCAGCGGCGCGCGAGGCATTCCAGGCGTAAGTAATCTTCGGAGCCAGACCCTGCGCCGGCCGCGCTAGACTCGCGGGTCCGCCCCGTCTCCCGTCTTAAGAAACGGCAGTGTTAATTTAATGGCGTCTGACGCCGCCTGAACTATGAGCGTCTCGATGGCAGTCAGTGCACCGAAAGTGCATGCAATCTTAACGCAATCCTGACAGTTGCTTCGACAGATCCTTCCTAAACTAAGTTCAATCCCAAAGGAGGGAAAATGCGAAACACTCTTCTCATAGCTATTCCGGCGCTGTTCCTGGCTCAAGCCGCGGTCGCTCAAAACTGCAATAAGTTAAACGTACCCGTCCAGTGGACGATCCACTCCATGTATGTGGACCAATCCACGCCCGCGGCCATCACCGGGGATGGCTCGCCTTATGTCAACGGCCAGTCGGGAGTAGAGGCCGTAATCCAGGTCTGTAGCGGATCGTTTGATGCAACGATGAACCCGGGCCGCAGCCGGTCCGTGACTTTCAACCTTAACCAGCCACTGACGGCAAACCCGCCTTCGTGGACGAGCGCTTCCGTAAGCGGGGCTGGATCCTTCAACGTACGCAATCTCTGGTTCGTTCCCAGCGGCCACACGCGGGCAACGGAGTATACGTTTACCACGCTCCTTGGTTCGGCCGTACCCACGAAATCCGGTTCTTGGAACCTTGCCATGAGAGCGGTGAGCGATACCGTGGCCGCGCCGCTGGATTACGCGCTGATCAACGCGCCTTATCCTAATTCTCCCGTCGTGGTTCATCACTGTCCGGCCGGTGCGGATGCCAGCACAAACACGTGTCTGGCTACCGGTCATGAGACTTGGCTGGTGTATCCTTCGCCGAATCCCACGGGCAGCGGCTATTCCCAGACGGGTAGACAAATCACGCAAGTCGGCACGCTGCTGAATACACAGAAGGGCACCGTAAATAGCGGAGAGTTCAGCGTGCCGTTCTACTTCTCGATTTCGCTGCTTCAATAGATGGCCGGTGACATCGGCGAGTCTCATGAGAGCTCGCCCGCGGGGAGGAGGCAATTGCCTTCTCCGCTGCCGGATTTGCTGAGTAGGTAGCGACTGACCGTTTCCCTTTCCTGAAGGAGACTAAATGCGAAAGATCCAATTCTTCATCCTTTGTGCCCTGATAGCGCGCACGCATATCGTTTCAGCGTTCGCGCAGGGGCCGATTTCAACGGGCAGGAAGGAGAATGATCAGCAGACGCGGATTAGGCAGTTGACCGCAAGCATTCCTCTGACTTTCGAGGAGAATAAGGGACAGGCGCATTCCCAAGTGGAGTTTTCGGCGCGCGCCAACGGCTATTCCTTACTCCTTTCCCATGGCGAGGCCATGCTGGCATTGCCCGCCCGAGATCCGAAAGAAGATTCGGATCCATCGAAGCCGGCGCCCCCCTCACAGTTCCTCCATATGAGATTGGTCGGGGGAAAGCCTTCGCCTAAAGCGATCGGTGTCGACAAGATCGCCGGGGTCAGCAACTACTTTATCGGCAACGACCATGCGAAATGGCGAACTAACGTTGCTAATTACGCCAAAGTGAAATACGAAGGTGTTTACCCGGGAATCGATCTGGTTTACTACGGGAACAATGGCGGACTTGAGTACGACCTGGTAGTGGCACCCGGCGCCGACCCGAATTGCATCGAGATCGAAATTGACGACGCCGATTCTTCGGCGTTACGGATCGACGGGAGGGGTGATCTTGTGGCGGCTACGGGCAACGGCGATGTTCACTTTCACAAGCCAACGGTATACCAGCCGGGCCTCGAGCAAGACGCCATCGAAGGGAAGTACGTTCTCAAGGGCCGAAATCGTGTAGCGTTTGCCATCGGCGAATATGATCGAACGAAGCCGATCATCATCGACCCGGCTATTGCTTATTCCACTTTTATGGGAGGCAGCTCTGGCATCCTGGCTCTGACGCTCTCCACCGGTGTCGCCGTTTTTGAGGAACCGATCAGCGGTCGCACCTACGCCTACGTCACTGGCTATACAACCTCAATCGATTGGGGTCCGGGTGCGATGCAATTTGGCTCGGGGGCGCCACTCGCCGGATATCCTTCCTTTGCCACTTTCGTGTTGAAGATCGACCCCAAGCTGACAGGGTCACAGTCTCTTGTCTGGGCCACATATCTCGCAGGCACACCCGGGCCGTCCTCTCAAACCGTTGCACAAGGTATCGCAGTAGACCAAACTGGGAACGCTTTTGTCGCGGGGGCTACGGGCGCGGGTTTTCCAACCGTAAATGCGTATCAGACGGCTCTCCGAGGTCCCACAGACGCCTTCCTCGCCAAAATCAGCGCCGGAGGCTCCGCACTTTTGTACTCAAGCTACCTTGGCGGATCTGGAGATGAAAGCGGCAAGGCGGTAGCCCTGGACTCGGCGGGCCGCGCGTATCTCGCGGGGGAGACAACCTCGGCCGATCTTCCGATCATCAATGCTTTTCAGCCAGGGCTTCGCGGAACTCGGGGTAATCTGATCGCAATCCTAGACACAACCTTATCCGGAGCGGCTTCGCTGGTTTACTCTACATATTTCGGAGGTACTAATGTCAGATACCCGTTCGGCCAATGTGAGCATGCCATCGGCTTGCGTGTGGATCGCGCCGGCGCCGTTCACATAAGCGGCTTCACCAGTTCGCCCGATCTTCCCATTCTCAATGGGTTCCAACCCGCGCTCCTGCCAGGCTCGCTCGGCGCAGGCTTTTATGCAAAGCTGAATCCTTTCGCGTCGTGGGGACAATTGCTCTATTCAACGTATCTTGGCAGTGGAGAACTCTTGTGTTCGGGCCAGTATGGCGTTGTTCCGAGCTTGGCTGTGGACGACGCTGGCAAAGCGTACCTTGCGGGCTTAGGTGTTGGCGTAGCAGCTACTCCAGGTGCGCTTGCCGGCGGAGGTGACTTCGTGATGAAGATTGACCCTTCGCAAGCGGGACCGCAATCCCTCGTCTTTTCTGCTTCTCTGCCAGCGCGTGGGGAGTTCGATTCGAGCCGGCAGGCGGCAATTGCTGTGGATGCCAGCGGAAATTCATTTGTTGTTGGAAAGGCTTCGCGGGGCGGACTTCCCAATCCACTTCGGGGATTCACAAGCGGAGTCATGCAAAGCGTCGACGCGGGTGACACATTCACGCTTCTCGGCACAGGCATCTCCGATCCCACGAACGCCATCGCTATCGACGCCAGCACCACGCCAAGAACGCTCTATGCCGCGACCGATGGAGGAGTCTTCAAGAGCCTCACTGGTGGCCTGCAATGGAGCCCCAGTAACAGCGGACTGGAAGGCCGCGCGATTCAAGCAGTGGCCATCGATCCGGCGAATACGGCAATCGTATACGCGGGCACTGACGGAGGGGTTTTCAAAAGCACCGATGGCGGAACGGCCTGGACTGCATTCAATTCCGGGTTCGGTTTACTCGACACATCGCGCGTGAGCGCGCTCGCTTTCGTGGGACCCACGCTGTATGCAGGGGCGAGCGACGGGCTCTATAAGCTGAGTTCGTCTGGCATTTGGGGCTTCACAGGCTTGGTCGGGGATGTCCGCCAGATCGTCGCTGACTCGACCACAACGCCACCCACCATCTATGCCGCGGACAGCGGGGGCGATGTTGAGCGCAGTAGCGACGGCGGTATTCACTGGACCAGCATTCGACCGGACTATTCACTCAAGTCCATCGCAATAGACCCGGCGACGACGCCCAAGACTTTGTACGCGTGCGCCGACTACGGGGGCCACGTGACTAAGAGTGTCGATGGCGGTATTACCTGGTCGGACCCGAATTTCTCTTACGACAACTTCCCGTTCTGCTGGGGATATGGGAACAACACGATCTTTGTGGATACGTCGACTTCACCTTCGACAATCTACGTTCTAGGGGGAGGCCCCATGCTGTACCGCACCAGAAACGGGTTTGCGTCGTGGGATCAGCTGCGAACCGCGCCCTGGGATAGCGCCGTGTTGGTGGTCGATGGATCCACGAGTGGCACTTCTGGGCCCGCGACCATCTATTCCGCGTCTGGTATCAGAAACCTCGAGAACGCTTACCTGGCGGAAATCGACTCTACCGGCTCCAAAGTGCTTTTTTCGACGTACCTTGGCGCCTACGACGGTAGCACCGGTGGTTTGGCACTGGCCCTGGACTCGGCAAACAACATCTACGCAGTCGGAGGAACGGGATCGCCAAAATTCCCATCCGTCAACGGGTTTCAGCCTTCCGGCCCCGATCGTATAACAGCCGGCGTCGGATTCTTTACCAAGATCGGCGTTCAAGCTCTGCCGGTGACTTCGACCCCATCGGAGACGCAGGTGATCACGCAGACCGGAACCCTGTCGATCAATTTTCCGAATATTCTGGGTTCCACGAACGGCACATCTCCCACGCTGAACGTCACCCCTGTGAGCACAGAGGCGGCGGCGAATTTCTCGCTCTCGAACAATCTGGGCGCATACGAAATCGCGACTACCGCTACCTACATCGCGAGTCCCTCGAACCCGATCACTCTGTGCTTTCAGGTGATGACCGTCAACGATCAGGTGGTTTTCAATAACCTTGCGGTGCTTCACGTGGTCAACGGCACACCCGTCGATGTGACGTCTTCGCGCAACTTCACAACCCGCACGCTGTGCGGGAGCGCGACGTCGCTCAGTCCCTTCGTGGTGGTAAAGGGGGCCACAGATCAACTCACTGACCTCATCCGCAAAATTGATTCTTTCGACCTGCAGCATGGTATTCAAACCAGCCTGGACGCGAAGATTCAGAACGCTATCGCCGCGTTGGCCTCGGCCAAGAAGAGAGACGCCACCACCGCATGCAATAGCATGAATGCCTTCATCAGAGCGGTGAATTCGAGCAATGGGCTGACCCTCGCGCAGTCGGATGCCTTCACCGCGGCGGCGAATCAGGTCAGAGCGACTTTGGGGTGCCCTAAATAGAGAAATGTCAATAGGCCTGTTTTCCCGCTGGCACTCAGGCAAGAAGCCTGGTACAAAGCGACTTTTCATGCTGCAAGGTTTGGAAATGCTCCTCTTTGGCGAAGCCTGCTGGCAGTTTGCAACGCAAGCTTACTATTCCAGGCCTCCGATCGGATACACTGTGTTGCAATCATGAGGCTCGCTCTGCCTGGCAATCGAAGGTGGCTGTTAGTTCTCATTTGCATCACCATACCTGCCCTCGCGCTGGCCGTACTCGGACTGCGTTCGCTGGTTGGAGAACGGGATGCTGAGAATGCCCGCATCGCACAAACAGCCTTGCTGGCCGATACTCTCATCAACGACAGAGCGATCGAGGGCGCGGCCGCACCCGGAGGTGGCGCCCTATCTTTCCGGCTGACTTCTTCGGGCTCTCTCACCTTTCCTCAGTGCCGGGTGTACTTCACTGAAGTCGGAGCCGAGCCCGATGAAGCGGATGCGGTGGCGCCTCTTCCGCCGGCGGTAGAAATGGCCGAGGAACTGCTGGCCGCCGAAGCGCTCGGTGATTTGGCTCGCGCCCGTGAAATTGCCGGCAGGCTAACTGTAAACTCGCGGCTATCGCTATGGGCGGACTTCATCGTGACCCGCATCGAGAGCCGCCGCCGTCCGGAGCGAGTTCTCGAATGGATAGGCGCCCATTCCGACAGCCTTGATGACGCGCTCTCTCCCGAGCGCACGCCGGTGATCATCATGGCCGCAAGACTGGCACGAGCGGTTGACTCCACGGGTGCGAATCAAGCAGTCGTACAACGCGCATTCAAGGACTTGCGGGGCGGCCGGTGGTGGCTGCCGTTTCAGGCCAGAAAGCTGTATGACGAAGAACTCCGGGCCGGTCTTGGGGACCACGGTCTCATCGACCCCGCGCTGACGGACCTGGAGGTTACGGAACGAGCGCTGCGTAGAACGGCTCCTTTCCCGCGCGAAGGGACCGCAAGAATCTTCGTAAAGGAATTTGGATCGCCTATGCTTCTGGTGGTTTCTGGGAGCGGTGGCGGGGCGTGGACCGGCACGGCTCTGATAGGGACCGCTCTCCGCAGTTCTCTCGAAAAGTTGCTCAGCCCTCTGCAGACGGCATCGTATCCACTGGCTTTGGCCGACCGGAGCGGACTTCTGCTTTGGGGCAGCACGGACGCACTGCGCTCCGGGCGCAGCCTCTCTGTGGGATTCGTGGACGGATGGAGAATCCACGTAGGACGTGCTGGCTCGGGGATGGTGCGGAGCCAGTTTCTTTGGATCGGGTTTGTAATTGCGCTGCTGGCGATGCTCGCCGTTGGCCTGACTTTGAGCGTCCGCACCGCCAGACGGGAAATGGAGCTCGCGCGCCTGCAGGCTGAATTTACGGCAAGCGTGACTCATGAATTCAAGTCTCCGATTAGCGGCATCCGGCTGCTGGTAGAAAGGTTGCTCGCCGGGCGGCTTTCCAATTCAGGAACTGCTCGGGAATATTACGTGGCGGTCGATCGCGAGGCCGGGCGCCTCGAACGACTGGTGAACCGTATTCTGGAGAGCCACCGCATCCAATCCGGACAGAACTGCTACCACTTTGCGCCCCACCACATCGACGATATAGCGCAGACCGCGATATCGAACTTACAGGTGCAGGCCGACGCGAAAAGGATCACGCTCACGCTGCATACCGATGATGTACGGCGTGAGATGGATGTGGACGGGACGGCAGTGCAGGATTGCCTGGAGAACCTGCTGGAGAATGCCATCAAATACTCGCCACCGGGCGGCGCAGTGGAACTAACGCTCGAACACGGCGCCGAAGAGCTGCGGGCCGTCGTGCGGGATTCAGGGGGTGGCATTGACGCGGCGGACCTTCCTCACATTTTCGAGCGTTACTACCGAGGACGCAGAGAGAGCGCCTCGGTTCGCGGCGCCGGCCTTGGGCTTTCGCTGGTGAAAGCGATCGTCGAAGGTCATGGCGGATTAGTGGAGGTGAACTCCGCTCCCGGGTGTGGGTCCGAGTTCTGTTTGCACATTCCGTACCGACTGGAGAAGGCAAATGCCGCTGGTGCTGATCGTGGATGACGAGCCGTCGCTGGTGATGACCGTCCGGGATGAATTGGTCTTTGAGGGTCTCGATGTTGCGGCGGCGGAGGACGGACCTTCGGCGCTGAAGATGGCCACCCAGCTCCGGCCCGACGTTTTGCTGCTCGATCTGTCTCTGCCCGGTATGAACGGATTTGAGGTCTGTCGAAAGCTGAGGCCGGAACTGCCACAGACGTGGATCGTGCTGCTGACCGCACGGGGACAGGAAGCCGATCGCGTGATCGGATTCGAAGCGGGGGCGGACGATTATGTTACGAAGCCATTCTCCCTACGCGAGCTGGTAGCCCGAGTCCGGGTCGGCCTTCGTCGTAGCGGAGTTTCACAAAATCGTCAGTTGGAGAAGTTTGGCGACGTGGAGATCGATCTGCGCCGGCGCACGGTCACGAGGGCTGGGTGTGAAGTCCCGGTGACCGCGAAGGAGTTTGAGATTCTGGCGCTGCTGGCGCGGCGCAATGGTGAGGTCGTGCCCCGGGAGGAGTTCTGTGATGTAATCTGGGGCGCCGATGTTCACGTTACTCAGCGCGTGATCGATACCCATATTTTCGCTTTGCGGAAGAAGCTGGAATCGGAGCCGGACTCCCCGCAACACATCATAAGCGTGCGTGGCCTGGGATACAGGCTGGAGTAAAAGATGCGTAGAACATTTGCAGTCCTCCTCTTTTCGTGTTGCATGGCGAGGAGCGTGGATACAGACGCAAGGAGCCTTTTCGAACGGGCGCGGATGCTGGCAGAGAACAACCAGGATCTGAAGGAGGCGATCCGGCTCTTCACCCAGGTGATTGACGCCGCGAAGCTGCAACCGGCCTTGGCAGCACAGGCACAGTATCGTTTGGGGCTGATCTACGATCGCATCGGCAAGGGCGCCGAAGCGCAAAAAGCATACCGTGCCGTTGTGCGTGACTTCGCCGCACAGAAGGACATAGTCGCATTGGCACGCGCCAAGCTGCCGGCCGTGCCCCCGGTGCCGGGGATACACAGAGTCTGGAAGACGGATTGCTTTTTCGGACCCGCGTCACCAGATGGCCGCCTGATCACATTTACGTCTTGTACTGCCGAGGGTCAGCGCTCCCAAGGGAACCTTGCGGTATACGACCGGCAAACGGGGGAAGAGCGCCGGATAACGCATCGAGAGAAGGGCGAGGAGATGCTGATCACAGGCCCCGCGCCGTCCGTGTTTTCGCCCGACGGGAAGTCGTTGGCTTACGGGTGGAAAGACGGAATGGCTGACGAGGTTCGCCTCATCAAGCTGGACGGCTCCGGGCAGAGAACCCTCTTCCGCGCGCCGACAGACGCTGTTGTGCGAGGCATCCAGCATTGGTCCTACGACGGAAGGCACGTGCTAGCTATGTTGTGCGGGCGCGAGAGAACGGCCAACCTATGCGGAAACCCAGTCCGGCTGGTGATGATCTCGGTGGCGGACGGCTCTTGGCGAACCATTCCGACGCCTCCCCAGTGGCGTGGGGGACGTTCCTTGTTTTCCCCCGACGGCCACTACATCCTCTACAGCTTTACCCAAGCCGGTTCCAGCCAGCGCATGGATATCCATTCCATCTCAATCGCCGAGGGCACCGACACGCCAGTAGTCGAGAATCCCGCTAATGACTACATGCTCGGGTGGGCTCCCGACAAAGAAACGTTGGTCTTCAACAGCGATCGGGCGGTCAGACCTGCGATTTACGGCGTGCGGATCAGAGACGGCCGCGCGGTTGGCCCGCCGCAGATGCTTTACAAAGACTTGAACGTAAGCCGGCCGCTCAACCTTACCAATCAGGGTTCGCTGTTGTATGTCCCTCAGATATCGGACTCAGACGGCTTTGATGTATTTCTGGTTGGCTTCGATCCGGATACCTCGCACATCGTCACGTCACCAAAGCCGGTGAGTGAGCGTTTTGACAACACCAAGAAGAACCAGGCGTGGTCGCCAGACGGATCCGAGATGGTCTACATAACGCCGCAGGGTCTGGTATTCCATTCCATGGTCACGGGCAGTGACAGGGACCTTCCGCTTCCACCGGAGTTAACTGGAATATTTGAGTGGAGCCGGGATGGCCATTACCTGTTCGCTTACGGTGGGACCGGTGGCACAAGGGGTATGATTCAAATGGATATCCAAACAGGCCAGACCCGTTTGGTGGCCAAAGACGTTATCGATGAGCCGGCGTTTTCCGCGGATGGCAACACCATATACCACAGCGACCAGCTTGGCCATCTTGTATCTCGACACCTTCCGACGGGGACCGTTCAGACGCTCTACACTTCGGCGGACCCGCGCGCAATAAACTCGGCGCTGACCGCCCTTTCACCGGATGGCCGAATGCTCGCTTTCCGATTATCAGATACCTCCGGAAAAACTCCCGGGTCCATCGTCATCATGCCAGTCAGCGGCGGCGAGCCGTTGAAGCAAATCGCCTTTCCAACTCCTGGCGCGTGGGCCGGGGGTGGTTTGGTCTGGACTCCGGACATGCGCTACATACTCGCGCCTCGCGCGGCGAACGGCCAGACCACTGTTTGGAAGATCCCGGTCGATGGCAGCCAACCCGAACAGGCGGGTTTGGTCATGCAAGGTAACGTCCGCAGAATCCGCTTGCACCCCAATGGGCGCCAGCTGTCCTTCGTTCGAATTGAAACTCCACCGACGGATGAGATTTGGGTATTGGATAACTTTCTGGCGACCATGCCAAGCGGCCAGAAACGTAGATAATTCCAGGCCCGCGTACTTCTCCCGCCGACCATCGGCGGCTGGTAAGCCCCGGCAGCGCCTTTCCGCGTCTAAGGCCTGCTGGGTCCGACCTACTTTTGCCCGAGTTTGATGACCTGAGCCGTGAGCGCTTTTATGGCCGCCCTGAGATCCGCAATATCCCTTTCGATCTTGTCGTCTCGAGCGTCCAGATGCTTGACTTGGCTTGTGACGAACGCGTGCAGCTTGGCGACATCCTGGCTGGCAGCCGAAACATGGGTAGCGTTCAAAAGAGCGTTCTGACTCACTTTCTTTTCCAACTCGCCGAGCTTGCTCGTAAGGTTCAATGAGTCGGAAGCCTTCTTTTCCAGTGCTGCCAACTTCTGCACAACCTGCGCCAACGAGTCAGCCATCTCGTGCTCCTAAGAAAAAATTGCTGGTGGCATTATATCTTGTACGAGCATCGCCACTCCCGCCGGGTTGACTTAGTGCATATTCCGCCGCAACTGGCGGGCGGATAGCCCCACCGCGGCGAAGAAGACAATCAAGCTGATCATCACGACAGAGTAGCGGCGCGAGGCGGGCAGCTCTTTCACTTCCGGGACATTCGCATCGCTGTAGTCCAATTCTACGCGCAGTAAGACACGGCCCGGCAGCTTTCCCTCTTGATTGTCGAGCACAACAACGTAGTCACCTGTGCGGCGCAGACTATCGACGAAACCGCCTGACCTGCCCGGCGCACTTTGCGCGATGCTGCTCGTCAGATCGCCATCCATCCATTCCAAATCCTGCCGCAACATCAGAGCCGCGCGGACCTTGTCGGAACCATCGAGAACGTGGAAGGACGCCGAGATGCGCGCCGGGCGGCCGTGCAGGTTGATCTCGCGATACTTCCAGTCGCCGGGCGGCACAAGGTGTTCATCAACGATTGTTTCGCGGCCGGACGGCGCGGCCAGCAGAAGCAGGAGGGCCAACAGTTTCATCGTGCCAGGGGGCCCTGCCACAGAGCCGTGGCTGCCACGCGAACGGCTACAATATAGGCCATGAACGACAGTATGGCACAGCCGCATCAAGGGCTCGCGCCGCTGGAAATGGCCGGCTGGAAAAGCGCGTTGAGTTGGACGGCGGCCCTCCTTCTGGCCGTTTTGTTTTTGGCGTCCGGCATTTGGAAAATCACCGATGCGCCATCTGCCGCCATGCGCATGACGCAGGCGCTCGTCCCGGAATCGCTCAGTCTGTGGACCGCGCTGGGCGTCGGTGTGCTGGAAACGTTGAGCGGCGTATTCATCCTGGTCCCCCGCTTTCGCCGCTGGGGCGCGACACTGATCGGCGTGTTGCTTCTTGCTTTCCTGGTGTACTTTGCCATCAATTACAATGCCTTGCGCGGCGCCGATTGCAGTTGTTTCCCTTGGTTGAAGCGCGTTGTCGGCCCAGGCTTCTTCATCGGCGATGGGCTGATGTTGCTGATGGCGCTGGCCGCGGGAATTTGGACCAAACCGTCAGAGGGGCTGCGCAGCGCTGTCCTGGTTCTGTCCGCGGTACTGGTCTTTGCGATGGTTTCCTACGGGATGGACGTGGCCCGGCAGACCGGCGCGAAAGCGCCCGCCTCGATCACTGCCGACGGTAAACCCTACTCGCTCCAGTCCGGAAAGATCCTGCTGTTCCTCTTCGATCCGCGCTGCTCGCACTGCTCCGACGCTGCCGCCAAAATGTCGAAATTAGCCTGGGACGACGCGCGTATCGTGGCCATCCCGGTGGACGTGGAACAGTTTGCCCCGGCGTTTCTAAAAAGGACTGGTCTGCAGGCGGCCCTTTCGAATGATCTGGAGGCGATCAAGAAGGCCTTCGGGTACAACGGCTATCCTTCGGCGATCGCCCTGCAAAACGGCCGCCAGAAAGCGCTGCTCACCAAGTTCGAAGAGGAGGAGCCCAACGCCACTCTGAAGAAGTTGGGGTTCATCCGTTAGTGGCCGCTGGTTACACCGCATGCCCACGAAACGGACCCTGATGCTCGTTCTTTTCGCCATGACCGCCGGCAATCGCATCCTCGCGCAACGCCCCGCCACTCCCCAGCAAGTCCTTTTCATCGGCGACAGCCTGACCTATTATCACGAAGGAGTTTATTCCCATTTCGAACGGCTGGCCGCTTCGTCTAAGCCGCCACTCGCCATCACGGCTGGACATTCCACACTCGGCGGTGCATTTCTCCATCGTTTGTGGGATTGGGCCGAACCCGTCAAGGCCATCGATACCCGCTCCTACGACGTGGTGGTCTTACAGGAGGACCTTCCCGAAACGACCGTGAGCGATTTCCGCGAATACGTCCGCAAGTTCGTTGCTGAGATTCGCAAAGCCGGCGCTCGCCCTGTCTTGTTCATGGCATGGCCGTACACCAGGCTTGGCTGGATTTCGATGGCCGAGATCGCACAGGCGCATCGGGATGCCGCCAAGGAACTTGGTGTGGAGGTTGCACCCGTGGGTCTGGCGTGGCAGCGGGCAACCAAAGAGCGGCCGGCAATCGACCTGTACGGACCCGATCGCGAGCACCCAAGCGTTTACGGCACGTACTTAGCCGCATCGGTGCTCTATGCAACCATCAGCGGACAAGATCCTACTGCCTCGACCTACGCCGCCTCCGGAATCAGTCCGGCGGACGCGGAGTTCTTGAGAAAAATTGCGTGGCAGACCGTTCAAGACTATCGGTCCGGTGAGAGATAGGCGTTCAGACCGGCGCTTTCGAAGCAGTGATCAAGGTAGTGCCTGCGAACGGATTGCCCCACCAGAATCTCCAGCCCAGCCGCCGCCGGACCACATTCCGCGCGCCGTGCTCTCGTAGAGTCCGTTCGTACATCGCCGCGGTGCGAATATCCGCGATGACGATCCGGCCTCCCGGCTTCAGGACACGAAGGCCTTCGGTAACTGCTCGATTGCGGTCGGCTCTGGATGGGATGTTGTGGATCGCGAGGCTGGAGACGACCAGATCGAAAGTGGCATCCGGATACGGAAGCGCGCGCATATCCCCCGTATCGATCTGTACCCGGTCGCCCACGCCTTCGAGGGACGCGTTGCGCAGGGTTACATCCTTCGCGTTGCCCGATTGGTCCTTCTTGCTCCAAATGTCGACGCCCGTCACTCGTCCTGTCTTCAACCGGCGCGCTACGGCCGTCAGCACCGCGCCTCGTCCGCATCCCATGTCGAGAACTTTTTCGTCGCCTCGCAGATGAAACTGGTCCAGGATTCGATCCCACTCGATAAACTTGCCGCGCCTCGTCGTGTAAAGGAAACTGCTGGTGTTGGCGAGAGAGAATAAGAAGTAGAACGTCAGTTGGCTGGCGGGCCGGACCTGCCCCCGCCACCAAAAGATCGCCGCCCCTACCCCGGCAACGATCGTCAAGAGGCCAAAGATTGCCGGGAAGTAGGGCGCATCGTAACCATACTCGCCCCGCCGCACAGCAATCATTGTAAGCGAGTGCGTTGCTGAAGGCCCGGCCGATGACCGCTATTTCTTGACTGCGGTATACAGCGTTTGTTCGCCCGGGGTGTCGGCGCCGGAATAATTGACCGTGAAGGTCAGCTTCGCCGCATCGTTGTCCGCGATCGGGGGAACGATCACGTTGAATTGATACAAGCCCACCGAACCCGCCACCAGGCCCGCGTATTGCACTTGTGCCTGCACGCCATCGAAATAGAACTTGGGCTGGATTGCCAGAGTCAGATTATTGGTACTTTCGGCGATTTGGCCCGCCAGAGTGCCGGGGACCTGACCGAATCCGATTCCGTACAACACAATCACGTCTCCTGGTTTGGCTGGCCGCGACGGGATTCCTGAGAACGCACTTGTCGGGAAAGCGTACGTCTTGAAATCGGTGAACAGCGCTCCCACGTATTGCTTACCCGCGATTTTGTAGGCGGGCGGCGCGTAAAGCCCTGGCGACTGCAACTTCGCCGTGATGTTAAAGGCAGTGCTGGCGCCGGTGGCGGTACCCACAACCACACTCAGCGTGCCCAATCCGATTCCGCTCGGCACTTGCGCATTGATTTGAGTCGGGCTGATGTAATCGATGAAAGCCGCCTGGCCCCCCACGCTCACGGTAGTCCGGTTCAGCGATGTGGGAGCGCGCACACCCACGAAGTCGCTGGCGGCCCAGGTCCGAGTCGTAGTGGCCAGGTTGGTGCCGTAGATTTCGATCCAGGAGCCCGGTGCGATGGTGGAAAGCGCGCCGAAATCGCCGGCGCTGATGGCTCCGTTGGTGTCGCGGATGGCGGGTAACGTCCCGCCGCTGCCGGGCCCGGTGTTTGGAACCAGCTTGCGAATCACGTGGTTGGACGTGTCGGCGACGTACAGAATTCCGTTGGCATCCACGATCAACGAATTCGGATTATAGAATTGCGCGCCCAGTGCGGGGCCGGTATCGCCGGAATATCCCGGTTTCGCCGTGCCCGCGATCGTGGTGATGATGCCATCGCGGGTGATCATCCGGATCCGATTGTTGAAGGTGTCCGCAATGTAAATGTTGTTGGCCGAATCTACCGCAACGCCAGCCGGATGATTGAGTTTGGCGCCGATCGCCAGACCGCCATCGCCTGAGAAGCCTGCGGCCGCCAATGCATCGCCCGCCACCAAAGTAACCACGCCGCCAGAGATTTTGCGGATCTGGTTATTGAAACTGTCTGCCAGGTAAAGGTCGCCGTTCGGCGCCAGGGCAAGTTGCCGGGTACCCCAAAAATGAGCCTGAAGGGCCGGACCGTCACAGCAAAAGCCCGAAAAGCCATTGCCGGCCAGGTGAGAGATAAAACCGTCCGCGGCAGTCACCTTGCGAATTCCGAAATTGAGGGTGTCGGCGATATACAGATCGCCATTAGCCGCTCGCACGATCCCAGAAGGCTTGTTGATTTGGGCTTTCGTGGCATCGGCTCCATCACCGCTAAAACCCCCGCCGGACAAAGTCGATCCCGCGACGGTGTTAATAATCCCCGCAGTGTCAATCTTGCGGACCACACTGTTCATGGTGTCGGAGAAATAGACAATGCCGCTGGAGTCCACCAATACGGTGTCCGGAGAATTGATTCCGGCATCGGTCGCCTTGCCTAAATCGCCGGTCAGCCCCGGAACGCCGTTGCCGGCAATCGTCTGGATTTTGCCGTCGATGATGGCGCGGACCAGGTTGTTGAACTGGTCTGCAATATACAGATTTCCCTTGGAATCGATCGCGACGCTGGTGGGGCCGTTCAACTGCGCGGTAGCCACGGCGGTACCGTTGTCCGATTTGCCCGGGGAGCCGGTGCCGGCGATGGTCGTAATCGTGTACGTGGGAACCTGGGCGTAGGAAAGGACCGGCAGGAACAACGCTGCCACGCCGATCAGCCGGACGAGTGCGGCACGGTTCCGCGAACGCGTATGCGTAAGGGTCATCTTCAAAAATTCGGAGGACAGAGAATGATGCATTGCTGATATTTTCAGTTTCTCAGAAATACCGGGCCAATGGGGCTATCTGTTTTGCCCACAACCTGTTCCGGGTAAAACACAGTGTGAAGGTCCGGCCCGGTGAAGCAGCCCGGCGGTACGGCAGCAGAACAGGTTAGCGCATTTAGCTACCATACCCTGCAAGCGTTTTGCCGCATCATCGGCTGGCCCGTCTTGCAGGAAAATGCCTGGCCGAACTCCGGCATGTTGGCAACCACGCCGTTAATCCGGAATTCGTTGGGCGAATGGGGGTTGGTGATCGCGTTCAGCCGCTTGTTCTCGGGGCGCTCGTCGCCACACGCCCACTGCGCCATCCCGATGAAGAACCGCTGCTCCGGGGTGAAGCCGTCGATCGGCTTCAGGTCCAGCCCCTTGGTCGCCGCTTTCCACGCGATATACGCCAGCAATGTGCCGCCCAGGTCGGCGACATCTTCGCCCAGCGTGAGCTTGCCGTTGATCTTGATGTCGTCCACCACCGTATATTGCGAATACTGATCGGAAACGCAGGCGGCGCGCTGTACGAAGCGGCTGGCGTCCTGCTTGGTCCACCAATCGCGCAGGTTGCCCTTGGCGTCGAACTGCCGGCCCTCGTCGTCGAACCCGTGGGTCAGCTCGTGGCCGATGGTGGCGCCGGTATTGCCGTAATTAGGGGCATCGTCCGACTTCGGATCGTAGAGCGGCGGCTGGAGCACACCGGCGGGGAAATTGATGTCGTTCATCTGTGCATCGTAATAAGCGTTCACCGTGGGCGGCGTCATTTGCCACTCCGAGTGGTCCACCGGTTTGCCGATCTTGGCCAACTCACGGCGCGATTCGAACGTGACGGCCCGATGCACGTCCGTCAGGAAATCACCGCGGATGATCTCTACCGCGCTGTAATCGCGCCACTTATCCGGATAACCAACCTTATTCGCGATGCCGTGGAGTTTGACTAGCGCCTGTTTCTTGGTGGCGGGGCTCATCCACGTGAGCTGTGCCAGTTCCTCTTCCATCGCCTTTTCGATGTGGCTTGTCATGGTGAGCGCGCGGTCTTTGGTGGCGCCGGTGAACGTGCGCGAGGCGAACACCTGGCCGAGTGCCTCTCCCAGGTCGCGGTCTACCAAGCTGACACAGCGCTTCCAGCGCGGACGCATCTCGGTGACGCCGCGCAGCGTCTTGCTGTAGAAATCGAAATTCGCCTGTACGAAGGGTGAGGAGAGATAGTTGGCATCGGCATTCACCAGGTGCCAGCGCAGGTAGGTTTTCCAGTCCTGAATCGAGCGCGCTTTGAGCTGCCCTTCCACTTCCTTGAAGAAGTTGGGCTCGGTGACATTGATGGCGAGGGGAGGCGTGAGGCGGAGCGCCGTCCAGTACGCCGCCCAATCGAACGACGGCGTCAGAGCGGCCAGTTGGGCCCGGGTGTACTTGTGGAAGAGCTTGTACGGATCGCGCTTATCCACGCGCGTGAGCGATGCCTTGGCCAGCGCCGTCTCGATCTCCATTACGATTTTCGCCCCGGCCTCTGCCGCCTGCGGTGAGTCGCCGAGCAGGCGCAACATAGTAGCCACATGATTCAGGTACTTGGCGCGGATCTCCACCGACTTGGCGTCGGTATTGAAGTAATAGTCCCGATCCGGCAGTCCCAGGCCGCTGGCGGAAGCGAAAGCAATGACGCGGCTGGAATCGGCAAAATCCTGCGAGGACCCGAACCCAAACAGCGCGTCGCTGCCTTCCAGATGCACACGAGCGAGAAGTGCCGGAAGGCCGGCCGTGTTCTTGAGCGCCCCGATTTCATCCAAACGGGGCTGCAGCGGTTTTGCGCCGGCCCGTTCCACTGCGGCTTCGTCCATGCAGGCGGCGAAGTAGTCGCCGATCTTCTGTTGCTGGGGTGTACGTGTTGCGTTCGTGCTCGAAGATTGCTGCAGGATGCCCCAAAGGTAGAGCTGATTCTCGTAGTTCAGCTTGGCATACACATCCCAGCGGGCTTGGTCGGGAGGGATAGGATTCAGCTTGTTCCAGTTGCCGCAGGCAAATTTATAGAAATCGACGCACGGGTCGGCGGAGCGGTCGATGAACTTGGTTTCCAGCGCAGGGGTATAGGGCAGGGTAGTGAGAGGCTGATCTTGCGCGAAGAGACCGGGGATCGCAATGAAAGCGGAAATAAGCAGAATTCGGCGCACGGGAGCAGGTTAGCATACGGGCGCAACCGGACGCGGTTCGCAGGAGACTCCCTATCCTGCCGCGCCCTGCGCCCTGTGCCCTGTGCCCAACTTCTCCCAGTCGATCTGCTTAATCTCGCCGATGCCGAAGACGAAAATTGCCGATCCGGTCAGGACGATGCCCGCCGCCACCGCGAAGGGAAGCACGAACAAGCCGGTCTGCTGCAACAGCACACCAGTCAGCCAGGAACCCGTAAATCCCGCGAAATTGCCGAAGCCGTTCTGCACGGCGGTCCATTTTCCAGCCGCGATGGGTCCAGCCAGCGTCTGCGTGATCGCATAGAGATTGGATGCGAACATCCCATAGAACAGCGACGCCAGAATCAGCAGGCACATCGCAATGGTCTCATTGTTGACCAGAGCCACCGGCAGGATGATGGTGGAAAGAAGCAGCCCAAGGCCCGTAAATGTCTTGCGGACTCGCGTGGGAGAACTGCCGCTTGCAATCCAGCGGTCCGAAAGCCAGCCCGAGGTCACACTCGATACCGCCACCGAACCATACGCCAGGGCGGCAAAAACGCCCATTTTCTGTTTCGAGAAGTGGCGCGCCGTCTCCAAATAGGTGGGCAGCCAGGTCACCATGAAATACCAGAAGTAGTTGGAACAGAACAACCCCAGCGCGCTGAAAATGGCCGACCGCTGGCTGAAGATTTTCAGCACCGTGGGACCTTTCTTTCCCGTCACGGCCTGCGCCTTCTGCACGGGAACTCCCGGATCTTTGGCGCGCGGCATCCAGCGAATCCACGGAATCAGCCAGAGCAGGCTGCCAAACCCGAGAAAGACGAACATATTGCGCCATCCGAACTGCCCGATGGCCAGCGCGCCCAGCAGCGATCCGAGAGCGGGACCGCTCTTGGTGCCGGCGTCGATCCACGCATTTACCAGGCCGCGATTCTTCTCGGGAAAATCGGCGCACACGATGCCCGAATAGCAGGGGTAAGCCACCGACTCACCGAAGCCCAGCAGCAACCGCGCCGCAAACAGCGTGGTAAATGAGGTCGCCAGTCCGGTGACCCCCATCGCGCCCGACCAAAGGAAGAAGCCGGCCGCCAGCACCCACCCCACGTGAAAACGCTCCACCAGCCAGCCGGCGAATCCAAGAAACTGCGAGAGCGCGTACGTCCAAAAGAAAGCTCCCAGCAGCCAGCCGAGCTGTACCGAGTTCAGATGCAGTTCACGCTGGATGTTGGTCGCGCCCACCGATAGGTTCGACCGATCGATGTAGTTGATGAAGCCCGAGGCGACCAGCAGCGCAAGGATTCGCCATTCCCGCTTGGAGAGCACCAAGGCATTCTACACGAATACGGACGCGTCCTCGCACGCGACGGTACAATCGAAACGGCGCATGTTTCGTCTGGTTCTAGTCCTGCTTGCGGCCACTTCCGCATCCGCGGCCGACCGGTTGTTCGAACTCGCCGCGCGTTTCGAGCCGGCCGGTCCAGCAGTAGTGACCATCTACGGGGCCACTGTCCCATTTCAGTCGCAAACCGAGAGTAACCTCGAAGGCAGCTTCCGTTTTCGCAAGTTGCGAGCGGGCTCCTACACCATTGGAGTGGTCACATCGGACCGCGGCGAGGCGCGCCAGACGATCGAAGTCGGGCCTGGAACGGCCGACGCTCAGGGCCGCGTCAACTTAACGTTGCGATTTCGAGATGCGGACTTTGTGATGAAGGATGTGGCGCGGCGGCAACATTCGGTTTCCACCAGGCAGTTGGCATTGCCTGCCAGGGCAATGCGCGAATATCAGGCTGCCCTCAAAGACTTGGAACGTCACGACCCCGCGTCGGCGGCCCAGCGGTTGGAGGGTGCGATTGAGATCGCCCCGCAATTCGCCGATGCCTGGAATTTGCGCGGCACCATCGCCTACCAGACGCAGGATTACGCTCGCGCCGAACGGTGCTTCCGCGCAGCCGTGGAGCAAGATCCCCAGGCCTATGAGCCGCTGGTCAATCTGGGCGGTGTGCTGCTCAACAATCAGAAACTGGAAGAAGCGTTGCGCATCAACCAGAACGCGGTGTTGCTGCGTCCCGGCGATGCGCTCGCCAATTCCCAATTAGGCTTGGCCTATTTCCTGGTGCCGAATTTCAACCTCGCGTCGAAGTATCTGGAGATCGCACGCCGCATCGACCCGGCGCATTTCTCGCATCCGCAACTGGTGCTGGCCGAGATCCGGCTGAGGCAAGGTGAGAACCGCGCTGCGGCGGACATGCTGGAGGAGTTCCTGAACTACCATCCCGATTTCCCGACCGCGGCGAAAATTCGAACCAGCATCACGGCCTTGCGCGCCGAATAACATGCGCTAGCGTGTACTGGCGCGCTGCAAGCGATCAAGCACGCCCGCCCACTCCGATGTATCGGGCGGACGTTCCACAGCGATTCCCGCCAGGTTCGCCGCGTCCAGGCGATGCAGCGTTTCATAGAGAACCGCGGCATACTTCACCGGGTCCGACGGCATTCCATGACCGACTCTCAGAAGGAGGCAGCCTTCGGGCGGAGTGGCGCCTTCCTCGATCAGATAGAGCGGAGTAGCCGGGCGATAGTGGCGTTCATGCATTCCCGGAGAAGCGTGGCCGCCTTCAGCGGGCATGCCCGCCAACCCCACGGGGCCGATCATCGATTCAATCTCCGTGCGCGAGATCACGCCAGGACGCAGCAGTACCGCGGGACCGGCCAGCGACAGCACCGTCGATTCGATACCCACGCGCGCCGGCCCGCCATCCAACACGTAATCGGCAAGCCCCACCGGCACGTGTACTGCCTGGGTGGGCGAGAGCTCAGTGAAGCGATTGGCGCTGGGGGCGGCGATCGGCACGCCGGCTGCCCGAATCAACTCCAAGGCTAGCGGATGCGCCGGCATGCGCAGGCCGACGGTCGGAAGTCCGGCCGTCACGATGTCGGGAACGGAAGGTAGCTTGGGCAGCACCAGAGTCAACGGTCCGGGCCAATATCGCGCCGACAACGTGGCGGCGGCCGCGGGCCACTCCGATACCAGGCCGCGCGCCATTTCTACGGAATCGACATGCACGATGAGGGGAGAGGTTCGCGGACGACCCTTCGACGCGAAAATACGCGCCACCGCTTCAGCGTCCAGTGCATTTGCGCCCAACCCGTAGACTGTCTCCGTCGGAAATGCCACCAGCTTTCCGGAGCGGATCAGCGCGGCTGCCTGCTCGATGCTCACTCCGCCGGATCGTCCTTGTCGTCGCCCGCGATCTTGCCGGTCTTGCGCCAGACCAGGTAGGCGTGCATGAACGGCTCCAGGTCGCCGTCCAACACGCGCTCCACGTCGCCCACCGACAGTTTGCTGCGCAGGTCCTTGGCAAGCCGGTAGGGAGCGAGCACGTAGTTGCGGATCTGGCTGCCGAAATTGATCTCGAGCTTGCTATCTTCCGTCTTGCGGGTTTCTTCGCGTTTCTTTTCGAGTTCGCGCTCGTAAAGCCGGGCCTTTAACTGCTTGAGGGCGCTATCCCGGTTCTTATGCTGCGACCGCTCGTTCTGGCACTGAACCACGATGTTGGTGGGGATGTGCGTCATGCGAACCGCGGAGTCCGTCATGTTGACGTGCTGGCCACCGGCGCCCGAAGCGCGGAAGGTGTCGATGCGCACGTCCTCCATGCGCACTTCGATCTTGATTTCGTCATCGATCTGCGGGTATACAAACACCGACGCGAAGGATGTGTGCCGGCGCGCCGCCGAGTCGAAGGGCGAAATTCGGACCAGCCGGTGCACGCCGATCTCCGATTGCAGCAGGCCGTAAGCGTTCTCACCGTTGATTTCGAACGTGACCGATTTGATGCCCGCGCCTTCGCCTTCCAGACGATCGGTCACCACCGTGGAGAAACCGCTGCGTTCGGCCCACCGGAGGTACATACGCAGCAGCATTTCAGCCCAATCCTGGCTTTCCGTGCCGCCCGCGCCGGGGTGGATGGTCATGATGGCGCTACGCCCGTCGTTCTCGCCCGAGAGCAACATCGCGGTCTCCAGCCGTTCGAGTAGTTCGGCGTAGACTTTGCTGTCGCGTTCGATGTCGGAGAGGACGTTTTCTCCCTCGCGCGCCAATTCGAACATGGTGTCCAGATCGTCCGTCATGGAGCGGATGCGCTCGTCGTTGGCGATGGCCTGCTCGAATTTCTTGCGCTCCTGCATTACCTTCTGGCTCTTCTCGGGCTGATTCCAGAAGTCAGGGGCGGAGATCTGTTCCTCGGTCTTGGCTAGCTTTTGCTTTTGTCCAGGCGCGTCAAAGATACCTCCGTACCGCCAAGGCTTGGTCGCGGAGAGGCTGGTATGCGCGTTCGAGCTCTTCAATTGTCATGGGGATTCAATCCAATTCTAACAAATAGCCGGTCTTGCCCACGTTGCGCGCGTGTGTCCGGCCCATTTGGATGTCCACGCCTTCGCACTCATGAATATGACCGCAGAAAAAGTGCTCCGGCTGGTGTTTCTCGATGAACTCGCGCACCGATTGAGAGCCGGCGTGCAACCCCTCGCGAATGCGATCGAGCGCGCTGCGGTAGGGCGGGGCATGGCAAACCAGCACTAGCGGCGTGAGTTCGGCGAAGCGCTGCAGGCGGTCGGCGATCTGCTGTTCGCTATACTCCCCGGGAGTCTGGAAGGGGGTGGGACTGGAGTATCCCAGTCCAGCGACGTGCCAGCGTCCGACTGCGATGTGTCTCTCGTGCAGGTCGTGTAGTCCGTGCCGTGCGCACATCGCCGACACCATCTCGGCGGATTCGTGATTGCCGGGCAGCACGTACATCTTACCCGCGCGCTGAGCGAGAATCTCGCCGCACCGGTCGATGCCTTTGGCCCACGTGACTTGATCGCCGGCCGCGATGTAGTAATCGGCATCGACGGCGAGAAGGCGTTCGAGCGTCTTCCAGTCATTGTGGATGTCGGAGAAGAGCAGGAGTTTCACGGCGCGTTGGATACGATTCTACCCTGACGGCGGCAGTTCAATAGCTACCATCAAGGGATGTGCACCGTGACAGTCAAACTCGGCCCTGCCTCGCAACATCTCGAAAGTGAGATCAGGGATGCCGTTCGCTCGGTTCTTGGCGATGAAGAACTCGATTGGGGCGCCACCGTCCTGTTCGAGCAGGCCACCGGCAACTGGAACATTGGTGCGCAACCGGGGGATGAAGAGCCTTTTCACGGCGTGCTGACGGAAGGCCATCAAACACCGGCGGACGTCGAGCACCTGATTTTCGGTTGGCTTCGCCAGTACAAGGAATGGCTCAGCGACGTGTCCTAGCGGGGCAGCCATTCATTCATCGCTGCAGCGGGGTTCAAGCCCGTCGCAGTTTGCCGAAATCCACGCGACACTGAGGTCTTCGACATTAAACCGACGAGGGCAAATTTGGTTTTCTTGGCGTCTAGCGACTTTGCGAGCGATTCTTCTGAAGGCGGCCTGAAACCTCAAAATCTTGCGACGTACATTAATATCTGATGTAGATCAGACCTGTACAGCGCCTGGGAACGGGCCCGGAGAAGCCCGTCCCCGCGCTGTTCCGGCCGCCCACGTGACGCGGCGGCCGAAAATCAAGAAGACGGAAGTGAAAAGCGGCAGCAGCAGAGGAATAGCCGCTTAAAAGGTTGGACGTTATTATATAGACGCATGCTGCAAGGCTCGCGTTTCGTATGCGCGTTCGGCGGCGGCCGTGATCGGTTTGGATTGAGTCACTGGTACAGAGCCTCCCAATAGAGATGGTAAGGTGCCGCCGTACTAAACTGTCAACAGAATATGATGGTTCAATCGAGCTATGGACGTAACGGGGGTTAGTTCGGGGGCTGTTGGACCGGATCGCCCACCGTTGGCACGTGGTGCTCAACTGTCTCCTGCCGCCGGCGCCGGAGCGATAAGTGTCGATGCGATCGGTGGCATGTTTCGTGAACTCAGTCCATCGGATCTTTCGAACCTGCTGAAAGTGGTGGAACAAGCTCTACCGGCCGCCCCTGTGGCCGCTTCTGAAGCGCTGCTGCAAAATGCCGGGAGCGCTCTGGCCGCGGGACATCCGGGCCGCGCCTTGGAACATTTACGGCAATTGATCGCGGTGGATCCACAACGAGGTGAATCTCTGCCGTCCTCCCCGGCTTTCTCCTCCATTCGAGTCCAGGTGGAGAAATTACTATCCGAGGTTAGCGGTCCGGCTAAGCTTCACGCACAATCCCGTTTGTCCGAGGCGGCGCGATTAGGTGACCAAGCACCATCGGGACAAACAGAACTAAACGTGCCGGTACTGTTAGAAGTTGCCACTCAACTTATCAAGGCCGGTGGTTTGTCGAATTATGTCAGGTCGGCCGGAGTTTCGGAGAAAGTGATTGAATCAGGGTGTTGGGCTCCGGGTATCAAGTCGGAGACGGTTTCCTCGCCGGTAATGGCCACCTCCCGCGTCAGGTTCAGCTCGCTTACGCTGCTCTGGCTCTCGCTCGGCGCCGCTGTTTTTGCGATTAGCTGGCTTGTGTCTTGGGATGGTGCCGCCACCTTGCTACGAATCTGGGTTGCAGGTTTTCTAGCAATAGGTGTAGGCGCCGCATGGCGCTCTTCCTGACATATAGAAGGTTGGCTCCTAAGGGAAAAACCGTATTCCTAATACTTTCGTAGAAGCAAGTACTCCAAAAAGAGTAGTAACTGAACGATACTACTGGCCGAAACATTCGTACTGAGAGTTACATGCCGAGAAGCACTGTGTTTGCCGGTATTTGCATCGATTAATGCAACGCACAGGACTCTCAAATAATTTACAAGTCAACGATTTTTGGCTCACACAACTGGACCGGTATGATACACTTACGCCGATGAATACCAACGACCAAGCCCTTTTGGAAGCTGCGTTGATCGGATACCAGCACCAATTGGAACAAATCGAGGCCAAGATGGCTGACCTTCGCCGGCAACTCGGCGGCAAGTCCGTTGCGCCATCGAAGACATCGGCTGGCGCGGCTCCGGCGTCCGGCAAGAAACGGCAGATGAGTGCGGCTGCTCGCAAACGCATCGCCGCCGCTCAGAAAAAGCGTTGGGCTGAGTATCACCGTCAAAAGGAATCGGGCGAGTAGTTCTACCCGCCTGCATTTTGACTCTCGAGCCTGGCCTGTGCGGTGTTGGAATCAGTCTGTCTCTTAAGGCACGTTTTGTCTGTCCCCGCCCGGTGGCGCTTCCCCGGACCCCGGGGACGGGAGTTGTCTATTCTCCCTGAAAGACTAACGGCTGAGGCAATGGGGCCGCTTTCACTTCTTCGGATCCTCTGTTAGAGATGTTTTTCCCGTTGGCATTCGATAGATCCAAGTGCTCCTGTTCTGTGGGATGTTGTAGTGGTCTACGTCCGAAATAATGGGGACTTTCGTGCGTCGATCAAGACCGCTCCGTAACCGTCACGCCTCCGATAAGTGATTCGTTTTCAGAACTGCCACGGATACGGAGCGGTTTCTTGAGTGGTTTGGATTACAGTCATTCTGTATGCCGCACTACAGTAGGGCTTACGGTGTGGAGGTTGCGTCCAGCCGCGACCTGCTGCTAGCGTAGGATTCAGCACGTCCTTCATGCCGTCATCCGACCTGAGCCGGGAAGAGGAACTCTATTGGCTGGCTCTCAAATTAGTCCCAGGCTTGGGCACTCGAACATCCGGAAAACTGCTGGAACGTTTTCGCAGTCCGGAGGCTATCTTCCGCGCGTCCCGTTCCGAATTGGAGGCAGCCGGAGTGAGCGGCGCTGTCGCTCAGTCCATCGCCAGTGGAGTTACCTTTGAGGATGCGGCTGCCCAACAGCAGAAGATTCTGAACGCCGGCGCGGTGCTGATTACCATCTCCGACGCCCGATATCCGCAGTTATTGCGCGAAATTTTCGATCCCCCTTTCCTTTTGTTTGCGCGCGGCAAAGTGGAATTGCTCAATTCCATTGCCGTGGGGGTGGTTGGCACTCGCCGTCCGACTCCCTATGGACTGGCGGTGGCGGAACGCCTGTCCGCGGATCTGGCACACGCCGGATTGACGATCGTCAGCGGCATGGCGAGGGGTATCGATACAGCCGCTCACAAGGGCTCGCTGGCGGCCGGCGGAGATACCGTTGCTGTGTTGGGTTGTGGCGTGGATGTGGTTTATCCTTCGGAAAATCGTAAGCTTGCCTCGGAAATTGCGGCAAAAGGCCTGATCGTATCCGAATTTCCGATGGGGGCTACCGCTTTTCCGCAAAATTTTCCCATCCGCAATCGAATCATTAGCGGAGTCAGCCTCGGAGTTCTCGTGGTGGAAGGGGCGCAATACTCCGGCTCGGCGATCACGGCCAAGCTCGCCATGGACCAGGGTAGGGAGGTTTTTGCGGTCCCTGGGAACATCACAAATAAACTGAGTTGGGGTCCCAACTTGTTGATAAAACAGGGTGCTCGGCTGGTCCAGGACTGGAATGACGTGGTTTCCGAGCTTCCTGCCGAGTCCCGCCGGCATCTAATTGATAGAGGCCGCCAGAAACTCCTTGGGGAGACCGCTGCAACCGGCGACGCCGATGCGGCATCTTTATTGAAAGATCCGGTTTCCGAACTCGGCGAGACCGGCCGCAAGCTCTTGGCGACCCTGCAAGTGGATGCCGCCATACACCTCGATGATCTTCTTGAAAAAGTGGAAGATACGTCTCCCTCAGAGTTGATTGCGGCGCTTTTCGAGTTGGAAATGCTGGGCCTGGTGAAACAACTGCCCGGCAAGAACTTTGCTAAAGTGTGGTAACGTCACTGGGTATTCGCAGTCATTTACGTTCGCGGCGAAGGGCGCCGCATTCCGAAAGTCCAATATGCCAAAGGCTCTGGTAATCGTGGAGTCGCCTGCAAAGGCGAAAACCATCAATAAATACCTGGGCAAGCAGTTTGTAGTCAAAGCTTCCCTCGGTCATATCAAGGATCTGCCTAAGAACTCTCTGGCAGTCGACATTGAACACGGCTTCGAACCACGCTACGAAGTCATTGAAGGTAAGAAGAAGCTGATCGCCGAATTGAAGTCGACGGCGCGCAAAGTGGAGGAAGTGTACCTCGCGGCTGACCCTGACCGCGAAGGCGAAGCCATTTGCTACCACCTCCAGGAAGAACTCGGGGACAGAAAAGACGGCCCGAAGATTTTCCGGGTCATGTTCAATGAAATTACTAAGAAGGCCGTCGAAAAGGCCTTCGAAAAACCGCTCCAGGTAAACGTGGCGCTGGTGGAAGCGCAGCAGGCGCGTCGTGTGCTCGATCGCCTCGTAGGTTATAAAATTTCCCCACTCCTATGGGACAAGGTTCGCCGCGGACTTTCCGCCGGCCGTGTTCAGACCGTCGCGCTTCGTGTGGTAGTGGAACGTGAACGCGAGATCCGCGCCTTCCTGAAGAAGGAATACTGGACCATTGACGTCGATCTGTTGGCCAAAAAGACTCCGGTACTGACCGCGCGTCTCATCAAGGTTAACGACGAGACCCCCGAAGTAGTTTCCCAGGCTGGTTCGGACGACATCCTGGCTCAGTTGGACGCCGCGAACTACGTAGTGAAGTCCGTCGGTACGCGCGAAAAGAAGCGCAATCCCGTCGCTCCGTTCATCACTTCCACCCTACAGCAGGAGTCGTCCCGCAAACTGCGCTTTAGTGTTAAGCGCACCATGATGCTGGCGCAGCGCCTATATGAAGGTATCGAGATCGGCAAAGAAGGTTCCGTCGGTCTGATCACCTATATGCGTACGGACTCCACCCGTATCTCGGCCGACGCCATCGCCGATGTGCGGCAGTTTGTGGGCGATCGCTACGGCAAGGAGTTTTTGCCCGACTCGCCCAACGTCTACAAGTCGAAGAAAGACGCGCAGGATGCGCACGAAGCCATCCGTCCCACCTCCATGGCCTTCTCTCCCGAAGTGGTTGAGAAGTATCTGGCCGAAGACGAGATGAAGTTGTACCGGCTCATCTGGAAGCGTTTTGTGGCCAGCCAGATGATGCCCGCGCTCTTCGATCAGACCACCATCGACGTCGCTGCCAAGGGTAAGAATGGGTTGGAGTATGTCTTCCGTGCAACCGGATCGGTGCTCAAGTTCGACGGCTTCCTCAAGGTGTACGAGGAAACCAAAGATCAGACAGACGAGGAAGACGAAGAGGAGAAGCATCGCCTCCCTGCCGTAGCCGAAGGCGAAACTCTCGGATTCCGGGCCATCCGGCCTGAACAACACTTCACCGAGCCGCCGCCCCGCTATAACGAAGCCACGTTGGTGAAGCGTCTGGAAGCCGACGGCGTCGGCCGGCCGTCCACCTATGCGTCCATCCTGTCAACCATTCAGGAGCGCGAGTATGTGAAGAAGGAGGGCGGGCGCTTCCAACCCACCGATCTGGGCGAAGTAGTAACCGACCTCCTGCTGGAAAGCTTCGACGACATCTTCGATGTGAGCTATACCGCCCGAATGGAAGCGGAGCTGGACGATATCGAAGATGGCAAGATCGACTGGCGCGCCGCCATGTCGGACTTCTATCAGCGCTTTGACCGCGACCTTAAGCACGCCGAAGAGCACATGACCAATATCAAGCGGATGGAAGAACCCACCGACTTGATTTGTGAAAAGTGCGGCAAGCCCCTGGTCAAAAAATGGGGGAAGCACGGCAGTTTTCTGGCCTGCACTGGTTATCCCGACTTCAATTCGCGCAACACCGAAGCCGATCTGGAAAAGGTGAAGAAGGATATCGCCGAGCGCGAGGCCAGAATTTGCAAAGAGATCGCCAAGCGCATGATCTCTCTGCAGGATCGCTATCCGGACGCCGCCATCAAGTGGGCCGAAGGAAGGGAATTTCGCATCACCGGAACTCCGGCCTACCCGAAGAAGATCCAGGCCGATTTGGATAAGAACAACGAAGCCATCGAAGTCCGGAGACAAAAGGACCGGGAACAGATCGACCTGCGATTGTCTAAGATCCAGGCACGTTACCCGCAGATGGGCGAGTTCTATGAAGTGGAAGTGAAGGATACGCTGGAAGGACCTTTGCTGGTCTGGAAGCGGAAGGATAATTTCTGCACCTTTACTCGCCAGCCCGACGATAACAGCGTGTCGTACTCCGAACAGGGAGAAGAAGAATACTGTGAGAACTGTGGCCGCCCCATGGTACTCAAAAAGGGCCGCTTCGGAACCTTCTTCGCCTGTTCCGGTTATCCCGATTGCAAGACCACCAAGCAGATTGGCGGTACCCAGCAGAAGGCCGACGTCGCGCTGGAAGAGAAGTGTCCGCAGTGCGGCAATCATCTGGTGATGAAGAGCGGACGCTTCGGCGAGTTCACCGCCTGCAGCAATTACCCCGCCTGCAAGTACGTGAAGCAGAAGACTATCGGCGTCAAGTGCCCGGAATGCAACGAGGGTGAAATTATCGAGCGGCGTTCCAGGAAGGGTAAGACTTTCTACGGGTGCAACCGTTACCCCGAGTGTAAGTTCGTGGCCTGGGGCAAGCCGGTCGCCGAGAAGTGTCCCGAGTGCGGCAGTCCCTATATGGTCGAGAAGTGGCTGAAGGCGGGCCCTGTATGGCAGTGTCCCAACGCCGAGTGTAAGCACAAGCAGGACGCGCCGCAGGCCGTTGCGGTCTAAGAGCTGTGGCCCGTGGTTCGTGGTCTTGGGCTGCGCGCTCCGATCACGGGCCACGGCGCCGGACCACTTCCTCCCCCTGTGTTAGCCTAATTCTTCCTAACTATGCAGCAGAGCTTCCTCTCGCACTTTCCTTCGGCTGAAGGGATGCGCGTCTACCGGGCGCCGGGGCGGGTCAACCTGATCGGTGAGCACACGGACTATAACCTCGGATTCGTCCTTCCCGTGGCTCTTGAATTGGCGACCCTGGTGGCCACCGCGCCATCCTCCGACGGAATGCTCCGTATCTTCTCGGAAGAACGCGGCGAAATGCGGGAATGGAAGATCGGCGAAATTGCAGAACTCCAGCCCTCTAAACACTGGTCGGATTACCCGATCGGAGTGGCCCGCGAGCTGATTCTGGCCGGATTTCCACTCCATCCGACTAATTTACTGATTCGCAGCACCGTTCCCGAGGGATCGGGGCTCAGTTCTTCGGCGGCGCTGGAAGTGTCGGTGGCGTTGGCTTTGCTGCAAGGCCGTTCGCTCAATCCTCTCGAATTGGCGCTGCTGTGTCAGCGTGCGGAGCGTAATTTTGTAGGAATTCCGTGCGGCATCATGGACCAGTACATCTCCGTCTTCGGCCGTCGCCATTCGGCAGTCGAGATCGATTGCCGCAGTCTGGAGAACCGTTTGGTGAAGCTTCCCGACGGCATCTCGTTCGTGGCCGTTAACTCCATGGTGAAACATGCCTTGGGAGCGTCCGCTTACCGGCAACGGGTGGCCGAATGCGCAGCCGCGGTGGCGGCCATCAAGGGGAAATTTCCCGCGGTCGAGAGCCTGCGTGACGTCACCCCGGCGCAACTTGCTGCTGTCGAACTGCCCGATGTGGTCGGACGCCGCGCCCGCCACGTGGTGACCGAGGATGTCCGCGTAGGCCGATTCGTGGAGGCGAGCGCGGCCGCCGTCCCGGCCCTGATGGGGCGGCTCATGCTGGAATCGCACGTCAGCCTGCGGGACGATTACGAGGTGAGCTGCGAGGAGTTGGACTTTCTGGTGGACACCGCCATGGACATGGAAGACGAGGGCGTCTACGGTTCGCGCATGACGGGCGGCGGTTTTGGCGGCTGTACCGTGACCCTCATGGATGCGGAAACAGTACCGGCGTTCCAGGAACGCATCGTAGCGGCGTACCAGCAGAAATACGACCTTACGCCTGAGACTTATCCCTGCACGCCCTCCGACGGGGCGGGCGAAATCCATCTCTGAGATTCCATGCCGGATTGGGTGAACCTCGCCAACGTTCTCACGCTGCTTCGGCTCGCCTTGGTGCCGGTGGTGGTGCATTACATCGTGGACGGCCGGTATCTTTTGGCCGGTTGGCTGTTCGGGGCCGCGGCGTTCACTGACATCCTGGACGGGTTGGCCGCGCGCGGCCTCGAAATGAAGACGCCCGTGGGGGCGTATTTCGATCCGATTGCCGACAAAGCACTGTTGAGCGGCGTCTACTTCGCTCTGGCGTGGGCCCATCTGGTGCCTTGGTGGCTGGTGGCGGTGATCTTCGGCCGCGACATCTACATTCTGGCCGGTTCGATCCTGTTCCTGCTTTTCACCCCGGTGCGCAAGTTTCCGCCTAGCATTTGGGGAAAGATCTCCACCTTTGTACAGATCTGCACCGCGGTCTTCTGGATGGCGCGGATCGTCTACGGTACCCCGCTCTTGGTTGAAATATCGGCTGCAATCATATGGCCCTGTTTGGGTTTCACGTTGTGGAGCGGCCTGCATTACACTTGGGTGGGAATCCATCTCTATAGGAAATATTGACGCGGTGCACGCAGGGGAGTAGGCTAAAATCAACGGTCTTTATGACTCGCTATACACCCGCACAACACTTTTCGTGGTTAGGCATCACTGCGGTGGTGTTGGCGGGAACGTTTTCCTGGGTTTCGCTCCGCTATCACTGGCCGCTCGTCGCGATACCTGCCGCGCTCGCGGCTTTGACAGCTATCTCCTTATTCGTGCTGGCCTTTCGCCCTGCCATCGAGACTCACGGGGGATATTTTTCGGTGGGCAAGCGCATCATCCCCTGGATGGATATTCGCCGTCTCGACCGTATCGGGTGGAATTCGCTGCTGATCGTGCGGGTCACTTTATTCGACGATTCCCGGATGTTGCTGATCTATCCCGGCGATCTGGAATCCTGTAATAGCCTGCTTAGCCATCTGCGGCGATACTCGCGCGACGCTCTCATCGACGGCATTCCTTACCGGCAGTATTGGGGCGAAGTGCTGGCTACCGGCGGTGAGCGCAAACAGCCGCCTCCTCCCCGTTACCGCATCCTGCGTCCCGAAGACGAGGCCGAGGTTGAACGTCTGTATCAGCGGCTAAAGACGGTGGGCAATCTCGACCAGAAAAATTCCACGGACGAGAACTAGTTCGTGGGGCATCGCCTTTTCCGGCATCGTTTTCTCCTGTCTGCCGCGGCTGTCCTGCTACTGGTACTGCTCTCCTGTTCCCTCTGGATGCCCGTCTTCGGTTACGCCCTGGTGCATGACGACGGACCGGCAAAAGCCGACATGGCGGTCGTGCTGGCGGGCGATCGATATGGCGAAAGGTTATTGAAAGCGGGGGAGTTAGCGAAAAATGGGTTCGTTCCATCGGTCCTGGTGAGCAGCCCCGACGGACCATACGGCACGCACGAAGGTGACCTGGCGATTCAGTTCGCTGTGCAGCATGGCTTGCAGGCGGAGTGGTTTGTGGTTCTGAACAATAATTCGAAGTCGACCAAAGAAGAGTCCGTCGTCCTGCTTGCCGAACTGCGCCGCCGCAACGTGAAAAACTTCATTTTGGTGACCAGCGACTATCATTCCGGCCGCGCCCGCCGTACATTTCGGAGCGCCATACGGGCCAGCGGGGGCGGACTTGAATTCCGCACCATCCCCGCTCCGGATCACGATTTCCTACCGGCGCACTGGTGGCATTCTCGCGAGTCCCTGAAGACCTTCTTCCTGGAGTGGTGCAAGACGATCGAAACCGCGATCGCCGAATGATCATGTGGGAATCGTTCCGCACTGTTCGTAAATACTTGTGGCGATACCGCTCCGGCATGGCGGCCGGGCTGCTGTGCCTGGTGCTCAAAGACATTGCGCAGGTGTCCCAGCCGCTGCTGATCGGCAAGGTGATCGATTCCCTCACCTCCGGCTCCGTCTTCTTTCAGTTCGTTGCCTACTTGCTCGCCTTCGCTCTCCTGAAAGCGCTCTTTCAGTTCGGCATGCGGGTGATCATCATCGGCATCTCGCGCGACGTGGAGTACGACCTGCGGAATGACCTGTTCGCCCACCTGATCCGTCTTTCCCCCGACTATTACGGCAAGACGCGCACCGGCGACATCATGGCGCGCGCAACCAATGACCTCAACGCCGTCCGTATGATGCTTGGCCCGGGCGTGATGTACTGTGCGGAGACCAGTCTGACCTTCATCCTGGCGATTGCCGTGATGTTGAGGGTCGACTGGCATTTGGCGCTCTATGCCATCCTGCCGGCCCCGGCAGTCAGCCTGTTGATGCTCTACTCCGGACGCATCATCCATGCCCGTTTCGAAAAAATACAGTCCATGTTCTCCGATATTTCCAGCCGGGTGCAGGAAAACCTGTCGGGCGTACGGATGGTTCGCGCCTTCGTACAGGAAAAGCCGGAGATGAACCGGTTCGCGCAGTTGAATCGGGACTACATCGCCGAGAACCTCAAACTGGTTCGAATCCAGGCGATCTTCCAGCCTGCCTTGGAAGTTTTGATCGGCGCCACTTTCCTGCTGGTGCTCTGGATGGGCGGCCGCGACGTGCTCCGCCACCGTATCTCGATCGGCAGCTTCGTCATGTTCAACACTTACATGGGGATGCTGATCTGGCCGATGATCGCGATGGGCTGGGTGGTGAACCTGATGCAGCGTGGCGGCGCTTCCCTCAAGCGCATCAACGAGATCCTCCAGGAACAGCCCACCATTCACGCCCCCGAAAATCCCCGGCGGATCGAGAACGTGGCGGGTGAAATTGAATTCCGCGCGGTGACGATGGACTACGGTTCCGGGCGGGTGCTCAGCCAGGTGGACCTCAAGGTTGCGGCGGGCGAAACGATCGCGGTGGTGGGACACACCGGGTCGGGCAAGAGCACACTGGTGTCGCTCATTCCAAGGCTGACCGATCCCACGGGTGGCGCTGTCCTGCTCGACGGCATCGATTTGCGCGATCTCGATCCGGCAGACCTTCGGAGGCAAATCGGTTTCGTTCCGCAGGAGACGTTTCTGTTCAGCGCCACCGTGGGCGAGAACATATCCTTCGGAGTGGACGGGGCTAGCGAGGAACAGATCCGACGTGCCGCCGAAATCGCAGGCCTGGCGGGCGACATCGAGGGATTCCCTGAGGGATACCGGACCATGGTGGGCGAGCGCGGTATCACGCTATCCGGCGGGCAAAAGCAGCGCGCCGCGATCGCACGGGCAATCCTGCGCGATCCGCGCATTCTGATTCTGGACGACGCGCTTTCGAGCGTCGACACCCTGACAGAGGAACGCATCCTCACCCATCTGGCCGGCGTGATGCGGGGCCGCACCGTGATTTTGATTTCGCACCGCGTGTCGACCGTGCGGCAAGCCGATCGAATCGTAGTCCTGGAAGGCGGCAAAATCGTGGAGCAGGGAAGCCACGACGAACTGATCGCCGCAGGCGGGTATTACGCCGACTTAAGTCAGAAGCAGATGCTGGAAGAGGAATTGGAAGCGATCTGACACCACCTGCTATGCTACGACCTTGGTGTTCTGGTACTGGTTCTTCGTGGGTCCGGCGTTGCTGCTGGCCATCCTTTCGCTGCGTGGGGAGCGCAAGCGCTCCGCCTATGTGACGCGCCGGCTCGCCGAAGCGGGCGGGCCGACACCGCGCGCTACCGTCATCGTGCCGGTGAAGGGCAACGACCACGGATTGCGCGAGAATCTGGCCGCCCTGGCCTCGCAGGACTACCCTGCTTACGAACTCATCGTCGTGGCTCATTGCGCCTCCGACATTCCCCCCGATGTGCTGCCGCCGCGCGTGCGCGTGGTGCTGGCCTATGGCGCGGACGCCAACACGGGCGAGAAGGTGCAGAATCTGAAAGCGGCCATGTCGGCGGCCAGCAAATTCTCTGAAGTGTATGCTTTCGCCGATTCCGATGGCCTGGTGACGCCGCGCTGGCTGCAATCCCTGGTGACGCCGCTCTTCGAGGAAGGCGTGGGGGCGTCCACTGGATATCGCTGGTATACCCCACTGCAGCCTACCTTCTGGACGCTGATGCGCAGCGTGTGGGACGCAGTCGCGCTGGGCAAACTGGGGCCGGGTGATAGCGGCTTCGCCTGGGGCGGGGCCATGGCGATCCGCCGGGATACCTTTTATGAACTCGACATCCGGACCCACTGGACGAATACCGTCAGTGACGATTACGCGCTCAGCCTGGCCGTCCGGTCGGCGGGTCTGACGATTGCGTTTGCACCGGGAGCCATGGTGCCCGCCCACGAACAGTTGACCGCCGGCCGTCTCTTTGAATGGATGCGCCGTCAGATGACCATCACGCGCGTTTACAACGGTCGTCTCTGGTGGCCGGCGTGGATTGCCCACATCTTCTATTGCGCGTCGATGGTGGCGTGCGTGATGGCGATGTCGCGAGGTGTGCGGATGGCCGGTGTGGCGTTGCTTGTTCAATTGCTGCCGGGGATGTGGAAGGGTTGGAGCCGTTCGCGGACCGCCAAGCTGGCCCTACCGGCCTGCGCTGCGTGGTTCCGCAAGTACCGCTGGGTACACGCCGCGTTTGTCCCGTTGGGAACGTGGCTGTGGCTCGCCGTACTAACGGCATCCTCCTTCAGTAACACGATCCAATGGCGTGGCAAGCGCTACACGCTGATCCGTCCCCGGCCAGTGTGAACAAGCATCGAATTTCCCTACAGAGACGAAGACTTTACCGACTCCCCGGCTGCCTGCCGTTTTCCACGTTTGTATCTCCGCACCCCGATTAGGTTTCCCGTTTGGTCTCACGATTGCAAAGTAGTTCCCGACGGAGGGAGCGACAATGACCAACTTAAAGGAAACCGCTGAAAACGCCATTGAAATGGGCAAACAGGTGAAAGATACTGTCGCGGCATTCAGCGAAACTGCAGCCAACAAAGTGGCGGACGTCCGCGACGGTGCGGCAAACGCCTTGCATACAGCCGCCTCATCCGTGCGCAAGGGATCGGTAGCAATCGACACGGCGGCCGGCAAGTTGGATTCGGCCGGATCGTTCGTGGAAGGTTGCAGCGTGAAGAGCGCCGCGGACCGTGTCAGCGAGTTCGGGAAAAGCCACCTCACGGGCTCTTTGATTATGGCGATGGCGATCGGATTCCTGGCAGGTTCGGCTATGGGCCGCGCACTGCAATCCCGGGCTTAATTCGTACCAAGCAATTCTCTGGGTGAAGGCGGGAGTATCCCGCAGAAAAAGGAGATCGCAATGAGATTCCAAATGGCAGTATTGGGAACCGTTTTTTGCCTGGCGTCGTTCGCACAGGGTCAGAAGCCGGCGAAGCCGACCAACCAGAGCAGTAACAAGCAGACCGAGCAGAAAAGCCAGCAGACTGCAAACCGCATGAAACGAGCCGACACGGACACGTCGAATGCGATCGTAGGCTGCGTGGATCAGCGCGGCTCGGACTATTACCTGCGTGACGCGCAATCGGGAGAGCTGATCAAGATCAACGCGCCGGGCTCCGATGAGGATTCCTGGTTCGCCAAACACGTCGGTCATCAGGTGCAGGCCAACGGAACGAAATCGGGCGAAACGCTCAACGTTTCCGGCATTCACCAGGTCGCCGACATGTGCGGCTCGCGCAAGTAACTGATGTCTTTGTGGGGCGGGCATTCGTGCCAGCTGCGGGCTCTAGCCCGCCGGACTGGTCAAACCCTGCCCGCCGCTACTTGCGGAACGCCATTCCGGCGAAGCTAACGACGCTTTGCTCGTCGATGTTCCACTGTTCGTAATTTAGAAGCTCGCCGCGGGCCTGCGGGGCCGTTTTGAGAAATGTGTAGAAGGGCGACGATCCGCACCACTTGAGATCGTCATGCTGCTCCTGCACCAGGCTCCAAAAGCCCGCAGCGTTCATTTCCTCAATGCATTGCATGCGCTGCCCGTCACGGGCAGCTACCGATTGCATCAATCCCTGTCCCGCAGTCGCTTCAAAATCGTCCTGGTAGCGGCGCCCCATATGCGCCATATCGACCCCCAGAATCCAGAACAGCTTGTCGCCCTCTCGCTCGCGCAATTCGCCCAGCGTTTCGAGGAAGCGGCGTACCTCCTCGTTATCCTCAGGCATGCCGCCGCGGTAAATGCTGTTCGCGTAGGAACCCACCAGAATCGGTAGAATCTTCACGTCGACACCCATCAGGTGCTGCAGGAAGATCATCTGCAGTTCCACCGTGTGCTCGAAGGAGTGGCAGTAGTCTTCCATGGAGACGGCCGCGCCGCCGCGCTGTTCCAGCCAATCCACCAGCCGCGTATCGGTTTGACTCTCGCCCAGCGGCGTGCGGAAACTCTTCCGCGTGAGCCCGAACTTGTCTGCTTCACCGTAATGCGAAGTCGCGAGGATGACGAACGTCTTTTCGCGATGCTCCGGGCCCAACATGCGATAGGCCGCCTGGTAGGATCGCCACCCGCCCTCAGGGCTGACGTGCGGGGCAGCGATGGCAAAGACACCATCGGTGGACGGCGTCTCCGCCGGCGCTTCGGTGGTCATAAATTCGCCCATCACTTCGCGCAGCTCGGCCGGATCGTCGGGGTAGGCCGCTCCGGCGTGGGCAGGTTCCCGCACCGTTTGGGCGGCAAACTCGCGCTGCTTGTCGCTCCGCATGCGCGCGAACGTGTCATTTTCCAGGAATCCCGACTTATTCAACGTCTCGGTAAGGTGGTTGGCGATGTCGCTGACGTCGAACCGGCCGGTGATGCGGGTCAGCAGGGCACGCAGGTCCAGATCCGTCTGGCTCCCATCGAAGCATTCCAGGCACTGCACCAGCGGCGGAGGGATAATTAGCATCGCGTCCGAGTAGTGGTAGGGGTCGCGTATGAAGAGTCCCGGATCCTCAGGTGAGGGGGAGGGCATGAAATCAAGACTGAGTCGAAGGCTGGGCAGCGTTTGAGACAAACCTCATCGTAACCCAGCTACTTCACAAGTTCGCGATACTTGCGGAGCAATTCGTAGAGCAACACACCTCCCGCGGTGGCGACGTTGAGGGAATGTTTGGCGCCCAGCATGGGAATTCGCACATGCGTGTCGCAGAGCGAGAGAATTTCGGCCTGGAGGCCGTCCACCTCGTGTCCAAAGGCGATACAAACCGGGAAGCGCGGGGTCCAGTCGAAGAGATCCACCGCATGAACGCTGGTCTCCACGGCGGCGATCTCGTAGCCTCGGGCCCGCAGTCCACGGATGGTCTCGACGGGCTGCCAGGAGTGTTCCCACGGGACGGTGTCATCGGCGCCGAGCGCGGTTTTGGAAATCTGCTTTTTGGGCGGCTGACCGGTGATCCCGCAAAGGTATATCTTCTCGATGGCGGTTGCGTCGGCGGTGCGGAAAAAGGCGCCCACGTTGTACATGCTGCGTACGTTGTCCAGCAGCACCGCCACAGGCAACTGCGCGATGCGCTCATAGGCGGCGCCCGCGCTGGTTGCCTGAAAGGGCATTCGGTCCATGATGTTAAACTAATAAATTCGCAGCCATGTTGTCGATTGTTATCCCGATTCACAACGAGGAGCACTCCATCCTCCCGCTTTACGACCGCCTTACGCTCGTAATGGAAACGGTACAGCGGCCCTACGAAATCCTCTTCGTGGATGATGCTTCCTCCGACCGCAGCTTCGAACTGCTGGCCAACCTGGTGGAAACCGACGGCCACTTGAAGATCATCCGCCTGCGGCGCAATTTTGGGCAGACCGCCGCCCTTTCCGCGGGCTTCCATGAGGCCAAGGGCGACGTGGTGGTGGCCATGGATGGCGATTTACAGCATGCTCCCGAGGACATTCCGGCACTACTGGCCAAGATCGATGAAGGTTTCGATATCGCCAGCGGCTGGCGGAAGAATCGCGTGGACAACGCGGTCATGCGGAAGTTTCCGTCGCGCATCGCCAACTGGCTGATGGCAAAGGCTTCGGGCGTGGACCTGCGGGACTTCGGGACCACTTTCAAGGCCTATCGCGCGGAAGTGCTGAAAGACGTGAATCTGTACGGGGAACTGCATCGCTTCATTCCGGCGCTGGCCAGCTTCTACGGGGCGCGCATTGCGGAAGTGCCAATTCGCAGCACGCCGCGGGTAGCGGGCGACTCGCACTACGGAATCGGGCGGACCTTCCGCGTGGCGTTCGACATCCTCACCATCAAGTTCCTGCTGAAGTACTTCACGCGTCCGATGCATTTCTTCGGCACGCTGGGGTTGGCGGGCACGCTGTCAGGCGGGGGAATCATGTTCTTTCTGTTGGTGAACAAGCTTATGTACCGGCACGACATCATCGTGGAACATGGGCCGCTGATGATGGCCGGCGGACTGCTATTGCTGTGCGGCGTGATGATGTTCTCCACAGGCCTGATTGGGGAGATGATGATGCGGACGTATTTCGAAAGCCAGGATCGCCGCATCTATGCCGTACGCGAAATCCTGACGCGTAAGCAACGCGGTGTCCCGGGTGGCGCGAGGTAGTTCAGTGATCAGTTGTCAGTTATCAGTCTAAAAGGCCTGGCCTCAACCTGAAAGCTGACCGCTGATAGCTAAGAGCTGATACCTAAACGCTGGCTGCTTCACAAACTTCTGCTGCGGCGCCAGTGATCCTCGAACAGGCCCTTCATTGCTTCACCCATCCCTTCATGGTGAAACACCACTGCCGTCCAGGTGGGGCGCGTAATTACCGGATCGAGCAGCGCAATCATACCGTGCTGTCCGTCGAATAGCGCCAGTTTCATGGGGAGCGAATCGGCCAACCGGACTTCCACGCCGGCCGCCACGTATTCGCTGAGGCGCTGACGGTGTTCATTGTCGAGCGAGGCTGCTTCCAACAGAAGGCGGCATGCTACTCCGTTGGCTCCCGCTTGTTTCACCAGCTTTTCATCCAGCGGATCGACCGCGTACGGAGGGCGGGAGAATTCGAGGTATTCCCAGCGAACCTCGGCCAGCATGCGGCGATACTCGGCCGCGGTTTGCGCCGGTTCGGAGACAATGCGCAGAAAGTCGAGGGTGCCGCGTCCGCCCTGTCCCTCGGAGTACAAGGACTTCAGGTCTTCGATCAGGGCTCCGCCGGCACGTCCGTTGTCCGTTAGTTCCTGTTCCAGGATCTGGCGCTTGCGTCCCAGATAGCCCGGAATTGCCAGGCTGGGCTCCACCGCCGAGAAGAGCTTGGTCTTTTCCTGTACTACCTGTGCGAAGCCCTTCTCCACCAGGCTATCGAGAACTTCGTAGATTTTTTGACGGGGCACGTGGGCACGCGCCGCCAGTTCCAAAGCCTTGAACTTGTGGTGCCCTAGCAGCACCAGGTAGGACCGCGATTCATAAGCATTGAGCCCAAGTTGCTGCAGGCGCCGCCAAAACCTCTGAAAGTCAACTTCGGCCAATTCTTCGCTCATAGTCCTTTACCTTAGCAAAGCCCACCGGGGCGTGGGAATGGTTTCGAGGAAAGGTAAATTCGCCGTCTCGCCGTGGCGAACCTTACTTCGGTTAACAGGTTTATACCTGAAAGATCTCCAATGGTAATTTGACTTGGTACTATTAGAACTTTACAATGAACCCTAGCGGAAATGTATGTCTGAAAACAACGCCGCCTCTGGCGGAGTGAGCGCCCCAACCGGCTCCAAAATTCGAATCGTAGTAGCTGATGACCACCCGATCTTTCGGGATGGCCTCTGCAAGTTGCTCGCTCTGGAAGAAGATTTCGAGGTAGTCGCGCAGGCCCAGGACGGCCGGCAGGTGCTGGATGTGCTGCAGCAGTATGCGCCAGACATCCTGCTCCTCGATCTCAAGATGCCGGGATTGGACGGACTCTCTACCCTCCAACGCCTGCAAGCCTTTAAGAATAAGACGCGAGTCATCGTCTTGACTGCGTCCGACGATAAGAACGAATTCGTACAGGCAATGAAACTCGGCACGTCGGGAATTGTGCTCAAACAGACCGCCACCGAGCTTTTGATTAAGAGTATCCGCAAGGTGCATGCCGGCGAAATCTGGCTCGATTCTCACACCACCGCGGCTGTGATTCGCCAGTTTGTGGCTGCCGACGATACCCCGCCGCCCCAGCCGCAGGCCCCCACGCGCGAACGTGAACGTTCGCCTCTTAGCCAGCGCGAGCGCGAAATCGTGGCGTTGGTCGCGCAAGGCTTTAAGAATAAAGAAATGGCTGAGAAGATGTTTATCAGTGAACAGACGGTGAAAAACCACCTGCACAACATCTTCGACAAGCTAGGCGTCTCAGACCGGCTGGAACTGGCGCTTTACGCGATTCACAACAATCTGCACAACGGCAGATAACTGCCGTTTGAACAGTCGCGGGTCCCGAAGCGACTGTTCAGAGTAGTTACGCGCCGGCCTCCTCTTCCTTGGCCGCGCCGTATTCCTTCAACTTATTGTGGAGCGTCTTCAGGCTGATTCCGAGGATTTCGGCGGCGCGCGTCTTGTTGTTCCGCGTGTGTTCCAAAGTCCGAAGAATCAATCCTTTCTCCGCCTCTTCCACGGTAGTCCCCACCGAAAATCGCACCGATTCCGCGTCATCCGGCGCCGCTGGCGTGACATGACCCGCTCCTCCCATCGCGACGGCCATAACCGCTCCATTCAACGGGGCGGGCAGGTGCTTGCGTTCGATTGAGCCCTCGCCGGCCAGAATTACGGCGCGCTCGATCACATTGCGCAACTCGCGTACATTGCCCGGCCAGCTGTGCCGCTCCAACGCTTCCAACGCAGCCGGCGAAATCTCGGTGACGCGGCAATCGTGTTTGCGATTGAGATCGCCCAACAGGGTCTCGGCCAGTGAGGGGATGTCGGTTTTACGGTCGCGCAGGGGCGGCATGTGGACGTGGAACACGTTCAGCCGGTAATACAGATCCTCTCGCAGATGGCCGCCGCGCACCGCTTCCTCAGGCACCTTGTTGGTGGCGGCCAGGACACGCACGTCGACTTCGAATTCGTTCTTCCCGCCCAGCCGCCTGACCCGTGAGTCTTCCAGAATGCGCAACAGTTTGGCTTGCGTCTGCATGGGCATCTCGCCGATCTCATCGAGCAGTAGGGTGCCGTGCTGGGCCACTTCGAAACAGCCGGCACGCCGCTCCGACGCGCCCGTAAACGAGCCTTTCTCATGCCCGAAGAGCTCGCTTTCAATCAGCGTTTCCGGCAGTGCCGCGCAATTGATCGCGATGAAAGGACCCTGACGGCGCTGGCTCAGGGCGTGGACCGTTCGGGCCACCATTTCCTTCCCCGTGCCGCTTTCACCGGTAATCAGCATGCACGCCTTACTGGGGCCCGCCTGCTGCAGCAGCGCGAAAATCTCCTGCATCTTTGGCGACGTCCCCACCAGCGTTCCCAGCGAGCCTTTATAGCTGAGCTGCCGTTCCAGAATCCGCTTATCGGCCAGCAACCCCGCGTGGCTGCCGGCGCGGCGAATCAGGACTTCCAGCACGCCCGGCTGAATGGGTTTATCCAGGAACCAGTAAGCTCCCAGCTCATGCACGGTCTGCACGGCTTTTTCGATGTTGCCGAATGCGGTGAGTACGATCGTGGGTGTGGAGTCGCCCGCATCGCGCAGCCGCTTAAGGAGCCCAAAGCCATCCAGCACGGGCATGTTCAGATCGGTCAGGATCACGTCCGCCGGGAATTCGGCTAGCTTGGTGAGCGCTTCCTCGCCGTTGGCGGCAGTTTCCGGCGTCATATTCCACGCCGACAGCATGGCGGCCAAGCCGCTCCGTTGACTGGCTTCGTCGTCTACGATGAGTACTTTCACTGGATAGAGCCCCTCCCCAGGGGGATTTCATACCCATTCTACGCCTCGCACGTCTGAAGGGGAATGGAACTTGCGGGGCTGGCGGCGAATCGGGTGAACAAGCGAAAATGTTAGTATGAAGGACAACTTCACCGCTGGGACCGAAAAGTCCTCACGATGAGTAAGCGAGCATGTTGCTAACCCTGGTCGCGCGTGCGCGGCGCCGCCTTTTTCAAAACGAATTGCTGACCCAGGCTGCCAACGCCACGGTGGCCGTCCTCGCGGCGTTTATTCTGGTGTTGCTGGCAGGAACGCAGCTCCTCGATTGGTATTGGATTGTGCTGGTTGCGGCGGCAGCCGCGGCGGTGGCGGTATATCGCGCGCGCAAACGGCTGCTGACCCCCTATCGCGCAGCCCAAGTGGTGGATCGCCGCCTGGAATTGTCGGACACCCTTTCCACCGCCCTGTTCCTTCAGGACTCGGCGGCGGGAGTGCCCGAACAGTTGCGGCAGTTTCAATTGAAGAGCGCGGACGCCCTGAGCCAGACCGTGGATGTGAAGGGCGCCACGCCGTACACCATGCCGCGATCGGTCTACGCGCTGACGATATTGCTCTTGCTCGCGGGCAGCCTGTTTGCGCTGCGGTTTGCCTTGTTGGGGACCTTAAATCTGCAAGCTCCGCTGGCGCAAGTATTCGCCCAGCAATCCAACGATCCGGCACGAAAACAATTAGCCAGGAACGCGCATAAACAATCGCCGCTATCGCGGGAGCAGGACGACGATCCGGGCGCCTCCCCCAGTGAACAGGAGCAGCAACAAGAACGAACGCAGCCCGATTCGTCCAACCCTGACGGAGCCGACAGTTCCGGGGACCCGAAAGCCGGACCGTCCGATGCCGCCTCCAAGAACGAGGGAGAGAAGGACGGCGAGATGAGCGGCAATACCGGCAGCAATGAGGACGAAGAGGCCCAGGCCGAGGGCGCGCTCAACCAGTCCGGTGAGAAATCCGGTCAGGATGGCAAGCAGGACCAGAAGCAGCAGGCTGCCGGCAAGCAGGACGCAAACAGTGCCAATCAGGACACCAGCCTGATGAACAAAGCCAAGGATATGTTCCAAAATCTGCTTTCGAGCCTCAAGCCGAAGGAATCCCCAACGGGCGACCGGAAGAACGATTCGGCCGGCAATCAGCAGAAAGGCCAACAGAAGCAACAGGATAAAAACGGCCAGCCGCAGAACAAGCCGCAATCGGGGCGGCAATCCGAAGATCAGCAAGGCGAACAGGGTGAGGATCAGCAAGACTCGAAGGATCCCAACGCCGGCAAGACCGATTCGCAGCAGAGCAGCAAACAACCCGGCAGCGGCTCCGGCAAACAGGACGGCGAGAAGCGCATTAAACAGGCCGAAGATCAGGCTGCGATGGGCAAGCTCACCGAGGTTTTGGGCAAGCGCGCCGCGACAGTGACCGGGGAAGCTACGGTCGAAGTGCAATCCACCAATCAGCAGTTGAAGACGGCTTATGCGCCCGGCTCCGCGCAGCACGGGCAGAGCGGCGGAGAAGTCAATCGGGACGAAGTGCCCGTGGCAATGCAGCCCTTTGTGCAGGAGTACTTCAAGCAGGCGCGCAAACCGGCCCCGCCCGGAGCTGCACCGCAGAAGAAATAACAGGGCGTTTGCGTGAACTTATTCCCAGGCGCGTTTCGGAACCCCGGCGTCGCGATCCTTCACGCGGTCGTACAGGTAGAACGTCGAAACCGTACCCAACGATTCGTTGTACAGGCTTTCCTGTCCCAAGCCTTCCTTTAGGTCTTCTTCGAAGTTGTGAAGCGCCTTCAATTCATCGGCGAGCGCCGGCTTGCTTTTGCCATGCGGGGTGCGGAAGAACTTCTGATATCCGCCGTCCACCAGAGCGCCGATTTCGTCGCCGACTATGACTCCGGCCCGTCCCGCTTTCACCGCTCCGTCCGATTCCTTCAAGTCGATGGCGCAGCATTCTTTGCTGACGCGGACCGCTCCACCGGTCACGGGGGTGACGGTGAAACCGGCCTTTCGCAGGTTATCGAGACGTTCTGTAAAGGTCGGATTCTTGGTGCGCTCGCGGCGAAAAAACATACGTACATTATAGCGACACCAAAAGCGATTCTCCTCTTTTTACACCAGCTAACGAGGGGCGCGGGCTATACTTCGAAACGCCCATCGTGGCCCTGGAGGATTTAATAGGAATGTTTTGTTTACGAGTGTGTCGTCCTCAAGTACTGGCGCTCACCGCGCTCCTGGTCGCAGCGCAAGCATCGTTTTCCGCAACGCCTCCGGGCAACGCCTATCAGGTTCATATGCTGGTAGCCGACCAGCCCGGCATTGCGGACTTCACCGATCCGAACATGGTCAACGCGTGGGGTATCGCCACCTCCGCCACCAGTCCCTTCTGGTTGACAGACGGGGGGACTGGATTGTCCACGCTGTACACCAGCAACGGAACTCCCAACGCGAACACCAAGCCGACGATTCCGCCTTCCGCCTCGGGCAAATCACCCTCCACGCCCACCGGCATCATTTTTAACGGTACCGGTGGATTCCTGTTGCAGACTCGGGTCCCGAACTTCATCTTTTCCACCTCGGACGGCACCATCTCGGCGTGGTCTTCGGGCGTGGATGCGACCAAAGCGTTCATCATGGTAGACAACGGCGCATCCGGCGCTGCCTATTTCGGACTGGCCATCAGCCACACCACCACCAACGCGGCCCCGAACCTGTACGCCCCCAATTTCAACTCCGGCAAGATCGACATCTTCGACACCAATTACAAGCCGGTGACGATCGCCGGTTCGTTTGTGGATCCTTCGGTGCCGGCCGGTTTCGCCCCCTGGAACATCCAGAACCTGGGCGGCAAGCTGTACGTGACATACGCCAAACAGAACGCCGCCAAGAATTTCGCGGCAAATGGCGGCGGCTATGTGGCGGTATTTGACCTTCAGGGCACTCTCATCAAGCACCTGGTGTCTAACGGTCCCCTGAACGCTCCCTGGGGCGTGGCGATTGCGCCCGCCACCTTCGGCGCTTTCGCCAATTCTCTACTGGTGGGCAACTTTGGCGACGGCACCATCAGCGCTTTCGATCCCAACAGCGGCGCTCTGCTGGGCACGTTGACCGATATGAATGACAACGTCATCTCGATTCCCGGACTGTGGGGCTTGATCCCCGGCAATGGCGGCAGCGGCGGCGATAATGCCTTCATCTACTTCGCGGCCGGCCCCGGCAATCAGAAGCACGGCTTGTTCGGCAGCATCCAGGGAGCGCCGGTGATCACTGCCGTGGCCAATGCGGCGGCTCCGGCGGGGGCGATTGCCGCCAACAGCTACATCGCCATCACGGGATCGAACATGGCGGCGGTGGCGCGCAACTGGACGT
>JADMIO011429257.1_pt1 | contig 51172 bp, 39 predicted proteins | sample 8958161 | NCBI WGS metagenome assembly JADMIO01 (sample SAMN16585339, study PRJNA669376) | soil metagenome | isolation source: Crop rotation soil | place: USA: Cullars Rotation, Alabama | collected 2011 | reverse complement strand
CGCGACAACTTGTCCACGTGGAATTCTAAGCTTAGGATCCCAATGTGCTGGAAAGGCGCAGGTCGCCCTTGGCGCGCGCAAGACGATTGAACCAGAGCACGCGTCCGCTCTCGAGATCGACGAGCGACGCGTAGCCGACCTGCGAGCCGCCCGGCATGGCGACCCCGAGCAACGCCATCGCGACCATCGCCGCCTTGCGCTCGTTGCTCGCGTAGCTGTCGCGGACGTAGACGAACAGGCCGTAGCGGGCACCCGTCTTGCGCTGCAACGGTTGCATCGCGTCGTCGAATGACCAGTCGAGCACGCCGGCCTTGGTCGGCAGCGCCCACGCGCCACCGATCGCATGGTGCAGCGCGATCGATTGCGCGATCGCGGCGTGCAGGCCGATCTGCTCGGCGAACTCGTCGGCGGCGGCGTCGTCCATCAAGGTGGCGTCGAGCCCGCTGGCGCTCACGCGCTTGGTCATCGTCGCCTTCATGTGGCCGAGCGCGCTCGCCGTCCAGTCGGCGCGAGGCTCGGGGACGCCGCCCATCGACAGCGAGAACAGCTCGACGTCGACCGGCAGGATGACGATCTTGGCGGCGCTCGGAAGCTGAGTGAAGCCGGGCGCGAGGTTCTTGGCGCCTGCCTGCGCGCCGGCGTCACCGGCCGTCAGCGCCAACGCGAGGACGAACGGCAGCGGCCAGCGTGCGCGCGATCGGACAAGGCGCAGCAACGGCGCGCGGGTTCGACTCAAGGTGTTCTCCCTCTCGAAGGCGCCGACTCGGGCTGGAGCGCCGGCCACGCGCGTTGTGATGCGCGGCAATCTAGCATGCGTCGCGCGAGCGCCGGTTCGCCGTGCGGTGACCTCGGTCACGGAACGCGATCGATCGTGGCAATGGGTGCCCGACGCGCCGGGCCGGCGAAGCGACGCCGCTAGCGCTCGATCCGAGCAACCGCGCTGTGCGCGTGGATCGACTCGAAGTTCTCGACGTCGACGGTGTAGCGGCCGATGCGCGGGTCGCGGTTCAGGCGCAGGGCGACGTCGCGCACCATGTCCTCGACGAACTTCGGGTTCTCGTAGGCGCGCTCGGTGATCCACTTCTCGTCGCTGCGCTTCAGCGACGACCAGATCTCGGCCGACGCCTCGTCCTCGGCGAAGCGCACCAGCTCGCGCCACGCCAGCTCGCCGAGCGCCTCGACGCGGATTGTGACGTGCGAGCGCTGGTTGTGCGCGCCGTAGTCGGAGATCTCCTTCGAGCACGGGCAGAGCGACTTGACCGGGACGACGACCTCGAGCCAGACGGTCGCGCCGTTGGCGGCCGCGGCGTCGACGACGAAGCGGCCCTGGTACTCGAGCAGGCTCTCGACGCCCGAGACGGGCGCGCGCTTGCGGAGGAAGAACGGGAACGACGCCTCGATCCGGCCGGCCTGCGAGCCGAGCAGCGCGAGCATGCGCTCGGCCTCGCGGCGCAGCGTCGCGACGTCGAGCGGGACGTCGATCGCGTCGAGCCAGGCAATGAAGCGCGACATGTGCGTGCCCTTCTGCTCGGCGGGCAGCGCGACGTCGATCGCCCATTGGGCGACGGTAGGCACGACGGCGTCCTCGATCCGCAACTGCAGCGGATAGCGCACGCTGCGCACGCCGACGCGCTGGATCGCGAGCTGGCGGTCGTCGCGCGCGCCCTGCGTGTCGGGGATGTGGAGGACGTCGATCAGGTTCGTCATCGCCGTCTCACTGGCCGACCGCGGTGCGCAGCAGCGCCGGCGTCGCGCCGAAGCGGCGCTGGATCTGCTGCTCGATGCCGGGGGCGTCGAGCCCGCACATCGCGAGCAGGCGCGCGGGATCGCCGTGCTCGACGAAGGTGTCGGGCAGGCCGAGGACGAGCACCGGAACGTCGATCCGCGCCTCGGCGAGAGCTTCGAGGACGGCGCTGCCGGCGCCGCCCATGACCGTGCCTTCTTCCACGGTGACGATTGCATCATGGCGGCGCGCGAGGTCAGTCACGAGCGCGACATCGAGCGGCTTGGCGAAGCGCATGTTGGCGACGGTCGCGTCGATCCGCTCGGCGGCGGCGAGCGCCGGATGGAGCAGCGTGCCGAAGGCGAGGATCGCGATCCGCTTGCCCGGCTGCGCCGCGGTGCGCGAGCACTCGCGGCGAATCTCGCCGGTGCCGAACGGGATCTCGCGCATCTCGGCCTGCACCGCGACGCCGGCACCGGCGCCGCGCGGATAGCGCACCGCGACCGGATGGCTCTGCTTGAACGCGGTGTAGAGCGCCTGCCGGCACTCGTTCTCGTCGGCCGGCGTGAGCACGCTGACGTTGGGCAGGCAGCGCAGGTACGCGATGTCGAAGCTGCCGGCGTGCGTCGCGCCGTCGGCGCCGACGAGGCCGGCACGGTCGAGAGCGAACACCACCGGCAGGTTCTGGATCGCGACGTCGTGGATCAGCTGGTCGTAGCCGCGCTGCAGGAACGTCGAGTAGATCGCGACGACCGGCTTCATGCCCTCGCACGCGAGGCCGGCGGCGAACGTGACCGCGTGCTGCTCGGCGATGCCGACGTCGAAGTAGCGCTTCGGGAAGCGCTTCTCGAACTCGACCATCCCCGAGCCTTCGCGCATCGCCGGAGTGATGCCGACCAGGCGCTCGTCCTGCTCGGCCATGTCGCACAGCCACTGGCCGAACACCTGCGTGAAGGTGAGCTTGGGCGGCGTCGTCGGCTTGACGAAGCCGACGCTCGGATCGAACTTGCCCGACGCGGCGTGGTAGCCGACCGGGTCGGCCTCGGCGAGCTTGTAGCCGTAGCCCTTCTTGGTGACGACGTGGAGGAACTGCGGTCCCTTCAGGTCGCGCAGGTTCTCGAGCGTCGGGATCAGCGAATCGAGGTCGTGGCCGTCGATCGGGCCGACGTAGTTGAAACCGAACTCCTCGAAGATCGTGCCCGGCACGACCATCCCCTTGGCGTGCTCCTCGAAGCGTCTCGCCAGCTCGAACAGCGGCGGCGCGTTCTTCAGCACCGTCTTGGCGGTGTCGCGGGCCGCGGCGTAGAACTTCCCGCTCATCAGCCGCGCGAGGTAGCGGTTGAGCGCGCCGACCGGCGGCGAGATCGACATGTCGTTGTCGTTGAGGACGACGAGCAGGTCGGGCGGCGGCTCGCCGCCGCTCGCGTAGCCGGCGTTGTTGAGCGCCTCGAACGCCATGCCGGCGCTCATCGCGCCGTCGCCGATGACGGCGACGCACTTGCGGCTCTCGCCCTTCATCCGCGCCGCGACCGCCATCCCGAGCGCAGCCGAGATCGAGGTGGACGAATGCGCAGTGCCGAAGGTGTCGTACTCGCTCTCCTCGCGGCGCGGGAACCCGGAGATGCCGCCGAGCTGGCGCAGCGTCTTCATCCGGTCCTTGCGGCCGGTGATCGTCTTGTGGGGATACGTCTGGTGGCCGACGTCCCAGACGATGCGGTCGTGCGGCGTGTCGAACACGTAGTGCAGCGCGATGGTCAGCTCGACGGTGCCGAGGTTCGAAGAGAAGTGGCCGCCCGTCTGCGACACCGTCTGCACGATGAAGTCGCGCAGCTCGGTCGCGAGCACATTCAGCTCGGGCCGCGACAGCCTGCGCACGTCGGCGGGGGCGTGGATGGCGTCGAGGAGCTTCATCGGCAGCGCCCGCCGGGCCGCCCCAAGGGCGCTGCAGCCCCCTCGGGGGGCAGCGAACGGAGCGAGCGTTCGGGCTTCATTTACGAATCGCGCTCGACGACGCGGTCGGCGAGCTCGCGCAGTTGCTCGGTGTCGGCGATGCCGCCGCCGTCGAGAGCCGCGTGGGCGGCGCGGCGCAGCGTCTCGGCGTGCCTCCGCGCGGCGTCGATGCCGAGCACGGTGACGTAGGTCGGCTTGTTGTGGACGTGATCCTTGCCCGCGGTCTTGCCGAGCGTCGCCGACGGCTGGGTGACGTCGAGGATGTCGTCGACGACCTGGAACGCGAGCCCGATCGCGTCGCCATAGTCGCTGAGCGCGCGCCAGCCGCGCGCGTCGGTGCTGCCGCACGCCGCGCCCATGAGGACGCTCGCACGCAGCAGCGCGCCGGTCTTGCGGCGGTGCATGTCGGAGAGCGCGTGCTCGTCGAGCGGCAGGCCGACGCTGGCGAGGTCGATCGCCTGGCCGCCGGCCATGCCCGCGCCGCCGGCGGCGCGCGCGAGCAGCGCGCACAGGCGCGCCTGCAATGGCGGCGCGACGCTGCCGTCTTCGGGCGTCAGCACCTCGAACGCGAGCGCCTGCATGGCGTCGCCGGCGAGCATCGCCTGTGCGACGCCGTAGCGGACGTGCACCGTCGGCTTGCCGCGGCGCAGGACGTCGTCGTCCATGCACGGCAGGTCGTCGTGGACGAGCGAGTAGGCGTGGATCAGCTCGACTGCGCAGGCCGCCCGCAACGCCGCCGCGCGGACGCCGCCGACGGCATTGGCGGCGGCGAGCACGAGCAGCGGCCGCAGGCGCTTGCCACCGTCGAGAACGGCGTAGCGCATAGCCCCGCCGGCGCGTCGGCCGGGACGAACGAATCGAGCGTCGATTCGACCGCGTCGAGCTCGGCGAGCGACCAGGTGTCGAAGGCATCGCGCTTCACGACTGGGACCACGGCCGCAACTGGCCATCCTCGAGGATCTTCACCTGCTGCTCGACCGCGTCGAGCCGCGAGCGGCAGTACTGGAGCAGCTCGGTGCCGCGACGGTAGCCCGCGAGCAGGCCTTCGAGCGGCAGCTGACCACCCTCCATCGATGCGACCAGCGACTCGAGCTCACGCAGCGCCACTTCGTAGCTCGCGGGCTCTGCCGACGCGGACGGGCTGGAATCGATCGCCATGCATTCGCTGAAAGAGTCGGATTGTAGTCAGCCGTCCCGGCCCCACCTCCCCGGGCTCGACTCCCCGCTTCGAAGCCCTCGCGAGAGGGTTGCGCATCGGGGTACGCCGCAGGGTCGGAACCGGGGCGCTGGGTACAATCCGCAGCCCTTTTCCCGGCGCGGCGGCAATGCCCGTCGCGAGCCTCGGGCCCGCGTCCTGCCTACGCCGAAGGAGGTGCTTCCCGATATGTCCGACCTGCGCGTCACCCGCGAAGTGCTCGCCCCGGCCCAGTCGCCGCTTCCTGTCTCCAGCTACTTCGATCCTGCGCTCTTCGCGCGCGAACGCGAGCGACTCTTCGCCAAGGGCCCGCGCTACGTCGGCCACGAGCTGAGCGTCCCCGAAGTCGGCGACTACCACGCGCTCGCGCATGAAGGCGAAGGCCGTGCGCTCGTGCGCAACCGGTCCGGTCTGCAGCTCGTCTCCAACGTCTGCCGCCATCGCCAGGCGGTGATGCTGCGCGGCCGCGGCAACACGGGGAGCAACATCGTCTGCCCGTTGCATCGCTGGACGTACGACCTCGGCGGCCAGCTGGTCGGCGCCCCGCACTTCGCCGACGATCCGTGCCGCGACCTCGCCAACTTCCCGGTCCAGACGTGGAACGGCATGGTGTTCGACACCGACGGCATCGCGCCGGGCCGCAACGTCGCAGCCGAGCTCGCCGGCATCGGCCCGGCGAGGGAGCTCGACTTCGGCGGCTACGCGTTCGACAGCGTCCACCTCCACGAGTGCGACTACAACTGGAAGACGTTCATCGAGGTCTACCTCGAGGACTACCACGTCGCGCCCTTCCATCCCGGGCTCGGCCAGTTCGTCACGTGCGAAGACCTGCGCTGGGAGTTCGGCCGCCACCATTCCGTGCAGACGGTCGGGCCGAAGAACGAGCTCGCCAAGCCAGGCTCGCCGGCGTACCGCAAGTGGCACGACGCCGTCCTCGCGTACCGCGAGGGCCGCTTCGACGACCCGGTGCCGCGCCACGGCGCGATCTGGCTGACGTACTACCCGGCGACGATGGTCGAGTGGTACCCGCACGTGCTCGTCGTGTCGACGCTTCATCCGAAGGGCCCGCAGAAGACGCTCAACGTCGTCGAGTTCTATTACCCGGAGGAGATCCACGCCTTCGAGCGCGAGTTCGTCGAGGCCGAGCAGGCGGCGTACTGGGAGACGTGCGCCGAGGACGACGAGATCGCGTTGCGCATGGACGCCGGCCGGCGGGCGCTGGTCGAGCGCGGCGACGACGACGCCGGCCCGTACCAGAGCCCGATGGAAGACGGCATGCAGCAGTTCCACGAGTGGTACCAGAAGGCGATGCGCTGACGCCGCCGCGACCGTGACGCGCTGGTCGCCTTCGTGGCTGATCGTCTGCGCGTCGTTCCTGTTCGCGACGATGGGCGTCTGCGTCAAGCTGGCGTCGGCGCAGTACTCGGCGGGCGAGATCGTCCTCTACCGCGGCCTCACCGGCGCGCTGATGATGCTCGGCCTCGCGCGCTGGCAGCGAGGCACGGTCGCGACGCAGCTGCCGGCGATGCACTTCTGGCGCAGCGTCGCCGGCGTCGTCTCGCTCGTCCTCTGGTTCTATGCGATCGGCAACCTGCCGCTCGCGACGGCGATGACGCTCAACTACATGTCGTCGGTGTGGATGGCGCTGTTCCTGCTCGGCGGCGCGATCGCTGCCGGCGGCTCGCGGGTCGACGGCCGCCTCGTCGCGACGGTGCTCGCCGGCTTCGCCGGTGTCGCGATGATCCTCAGGCCGACGATCGAGGAGCGTCAGCTCTGGCACGGCCTGATGGGCCTGCTCTCGGGCGTCATCGCCGCGACTGCCTACCTGCAGGTGACCGCGCTCGGCCGCGCCGGCGAACCAGAGATGCGGATCGTCTTCTACTTCTCGCTCGGTGGCGTCGCCGCGGGCGCGCTGCTGATTCCCTGGACCGGCCTGCACGGGCACACGTGGAGCGGCGCTCTGTTGCTGCTCGCGGTCGGCGTGCTCGCGACGATCGCGCAGCTGATGATGACGCGCGCCTTCACCACCGGACGGACGCTCGTCAATGCGTGCCTGCAGTACCTCGGCATCGCCTGGGCGTTCGTCTACGGCGTGCTCCTGTTCGGCGACCGCGTCACGCCGCTCGCGCTCGCGGGGATGCTGCTGATCGTCGTCGCCGGGATCTCGGCGTCGCTCCTGCGCAGCCGCAGCGGGAGGCCGCAGGTCGCAGCCGTCGCCGATCCGCCGAACACCGCATGACCGCCGCCGCGCCGGGGGGTCATCCCCGGCATCGCTCAGCTCGCGAGCAGGTGGTCGAGCACGCGCTGCAGGTCCGCGCTCAGGCCCGGCGTGCGCTCGATCGTTGCCATGACCTCGTCGACGACCGCCTGATAAGAAGGGTCGGACGTCAGCTCGGCGCCGAATTCCTGCGCCAGCAATGCACCGACGAGGAGACGCGACACGGCGCGGGCGCGGTCGGGATGGTCGCGTGCGATCGCGCTCGCACGCGCACGCAGGCCCTCTGCAGTCGCCCACTGGCCGGCGAGCGTCGCGGATGGATGGGCGCCGCGGCGAGCGCCCAGGCGCAGTCGATTCAGGTCTTCGCGCGGGCTCGCAGCGACGTTGGGCGGCAGCGCGGACGGCGCCAGCGCACGCTGCAGCAACGACGCCAGCCTGGTGGCGACGGCAGTGGCATCGAGCGGCGCGACCACGGGACAGCGGTGCGATCAGCGGCCTCGCGCGCCGCCGTCGCGGTACGCGGAGATCGCGAGCTGGCTCTCGATCGGCACTTCCTCGGCTGCCGGCGTCGACGCAACCGCTGCTGCGCCTGCCGCGCGCGCGGCCTCGATCTCGCGCACGGCCATCGCCATGTCGCCGCGCAGCGCCGCGTCGACGCCGGGACTTTCCATCGCGCGTCGAATCAGCTCGAGCGCCCCGTCGAAACGATCCTCGACCATCTCGAGCAGCCCCTGCTTGAACAGGCGCACCGGGTTCTCGGCCGGGAGCAGATCGAGCGGCTCCCAGAGCGCCCTCGCCCTGGCGATCTCGCCCTGCGTGAGACAGAGCAGACCGTACTGGAAGCGCGCGACCGGCTGCGCCGGATCGAGCTCGACCGCCCTCGCGAAGTGATCGAGCGCGCGCTCGTGCATGCGCAGCCCGGCGTATTCGGCAGCGAGCGCCCAGTGCGCCTTGGCGTGCGACGGGTCGCGCGCGACCGCGAGCTTGAAGAGGCCGAGCGACTCGCGGCCTTCGGCCGCGGCGCGCAGGCCGAGCATGACGAGCTCTTCGGCGTCGAGCGAATCGAAGGCGGGGAACGGTTGGTCAGGCATGGCGATGGTCAGCTCCGCACGTTCTTGGGCGCCGCGGGCGCGGAGGCGACGACGCGCGGAGCACGCGCGCGCGCCAGCACCGCGCGCGCGAGGCCCTGCACGTCTTCGGGTGAATGGCCGCTGCGCAGCAGCCGCGCGTAGCGCGCAGACGCGCATTCGGGATCGAGCAGGAGCGCCTTGCGGATGAGCGCATCGGCCTCGGCGCCGCGGCGTTGCAGCGCCTCGACCACGGCGAGACTGCCATGGCATTCGGCAAATGCAGGACTCGCGTCGATCGCCTGCTCGAAGCTCGTCCGCGCGTGATCCAGGTCGCCGACGACGAGGTCGATCCATCCCTGCGCGAGTCGACTGCCCCCGTGTTCCGGCATCAGGTGCACCGCGGTGGCGATCGACTCGCGCGCAGCGGCAGGCTGGCCGCCTTGCAGCTGCGCGAGCGCCGCGAGGAGCCAGATGCGACCGTCGTCGCGGCGGATCGCGAGCGCCCGCTCGATCCATTCGATGGACTCGGCCGCACCTTGCCGATCCAGCGCGTCGATCGCCAACGGCTCGAATGCCTCGTACGGAACCGGGGTCCCCGATGCCCGCGTCAGCGCCGTGGCGCGCCGCACCGCTTCGTCGATCTCGCCGAGATCGACGAGCACCGGCAGCAGCGCCGCCTCGACTCCCGGCGGCATCGCCGCCGCAGCGTCGAAGCGCCTGCCGACCTCGACTGCCTGCTCCAGCGCGCCGGTGTGGTGAAGGAGGCGGATGCGCAGCGCGGCGATCGCCTCGTCGAGATTCGCATCGCCGGCGGCGGCGGGCAGATGCTGCAAGGCTTCGTCGTTGCGTCCGAGTGCGAACAGCGTGCGCGCGAGCTCGAAGCGCAGCCGCAAGGACGTCGGGAAGCGGCCGATCGCCGCCTCGAGCTCGGCAACGGCTGCGTCGGCGTCGCCCATGGTCGCGAGCGCCCTGCCCAGCAGCGCGGCGTGATCGGCATCGAGCGCATCGAGCCGCTGCAAGTTGCGCAGGGCGCGAACGCACGCCTCGCGGTCGCGGGCGCGCCAGGCCTCGGCGGCAAGGTCCATCAGCAGCGCGACGTTGTCGGGCTCGATGGCAAGGTACGCCGCGAGTCGTTCGAGCCGGCTCTGCGGACCAGGAGCGTTGGCGGTCGCGTTCATCCTTCGAATCCGATCATGTGCTCGCGCAGCGCTGCGCGCAGCCGGTCGACGGCCGCGCGGTGGATCTGCGAGATCCGGCCCTTCGTCAGCCCCAGCTCGCTCGCGATCTCCACGAACGGACGCTGCTGGAAGTAGTGTCCCTCGACGACCGCGCGCTCGGCCACCGGCAGCGAGGCCACGCTGCTGCGCAGGCGGCGGACGAGCTCCGCGACCGCGATCCGGTGGTAGCCGTCGGCGACCGTGAGCTCCTCGCCGTCGCTGTACATGCCCGTGCCTTCGAGCATGAAGCCGACGGCGAGCCCGATCGCTGCGCCCGAGAGCCTGGCCAGCGCCGCCTCGACGCTGTCGTCTCCGCGCTCGTTCGACCGCGCAAAGCTCGTCGCCCGTTCCTTCAGCAGCAGGCGGCGGCGAGCGGCGGCCTGCTGGTTGCGTTCGCTGCTCTGCTCGAGACCGTTGAGGATCTCTCCCGTGATGCGCCACGTCGCGAAGCTGGCGAAGCGCGCGCCGCGCGACGGGTCGTAGCGCCGCGCCGCGTCGGCGAGGCCGACGGCGCCCATCTGGCAGAACTCGTCGAAGCGCACGCTGTTGTCCCAGCGCAGACGGTACAGCTTGGCCGCAAGCACGCGCACGAGCGGCAGGTGGCGCTCGATCAGCTCCCCGGGCGCCAGGTCGCCGTCGGCGTGCGGCGCTGCGGGCAGGTCGACCGGCTCCACGTCGATCAGCTGTAGGCGCCGGCGATGGCGCGCAGGAGCAGGCTCCAGCCGTCGATCAGCACGAACAGCAGCACCTTCAGCGGCAGCGCGATCGAGACTGGCGGAACCATCATCATGCCGAGGCCCATCAGCACCGCGGCGACGATCAGGTCGATGAGCAGGAACGGCAGGAAGATGATGAAGCCGGAAACGAACGCCGCCCGCAGCTCCGACAGCATGAACGCCGGCACCAGGACCTGCATCGGCGGGTCGTTCGCGTTCGCTGCCGCCGCGTTGGCGAGCGTCGCGACCGCCTCGAGCTCCTGCGTGCGCACATGGGCGCGCATGAACGTCTTCAGCGGGGCGAGCCCGCGTTCGAGCGCCTCCTGGCTGTCGATCTTCGAATCGAGGAAGGGCGCCAGGCCTTCGCGATGGCTCTGCTCGAGCACCGGCGCCATCGTGAAGAACGTCAGGAAGAGCGCGAGCGTGATCAGCACCGCGTTCGGCGGCGTTTCCGGCATGCCGAGCGCGTGGCGCAGGAACGAGAGCGTGACGATGATCCGCGTGAACGACGTCATCGCGACGAGCGCGGCGGGGATGAAGCTGAGGAACGTCAGGCCGACGAGCATGCGCACGAGCGGCGCCATCGTCGTCGCGCCGCCCTTGCCGAGCTCGGCGATCGCAGCGGCGGCCGGGTCGTCCGCGGCAGCGGCCCATTGCGGCAGCAGCGCCGCGGCCAGCAGCAGGCCGATGCGGACGATCCAGATCACCGCGGTCTCCGCGCCATCAGCGGCCAGGCGACCGCTGCGCGCTGCTGCCGCCCTTCGAGCTCGAGCGTGCCGATCGCGTTCGCCGACTCGACGACGAGGACGCGGCGGCCTTGCACGTTGAGGACGTGCGCGGTGGCACGCTCCGAGAGGCTCAGCGACTGCTCGAGCGCGAGCGCCGCGCCCGGCGCGGAGGCGCGTCCGAGCAGCAGCAGCCAGCGCTTGAGCGCCCAGATCGCGGCGACGCCGATCACGAGGACCAGCGGCAGCGCCCAGGCGAGCCGAGCCAGCGAAGCGTCCATCTCCGTCGTTGCGCGGTCAGCCCGCGGCGGTGGCCGCCGAGATCGCCGGCGGCTCGGTGAGCCGGATGCCGAAGTGGTCGCCGATCGCGACCAGCGTCCCGCGCGCGACGACGTGCTGGTCGACGAGGACGTCGAGCGTCTGGTCGACCAGCTGATCGAGCGCGAGCACGGCGCCCGCCTTCATCTCGAGCAGCTCGCCGACCGTGGTCTCCGCCTGGCCGACGCGCACCGTGACCTTGACGCGCACCGACTTCAGGAACGGCAGCGTCGCCGCGCCGAGGACGGGTGTTCCGTTGGGCGCCGGCTCGAGCGGGGCGAGCTCGATCTCCTGGGCAACGATGCTCATCGTCTGTTCCTTTCCATGTCGCCGGTCGCGACCAGTTGCACAGCACGACGGCCTTCGTGCGTGCCGAGGCTGGCGCGGCCGATCGCCGCGCCGTCGATGTGCACCAGCGCTCCCTCGGTGAGGCGCGTCGGCACGCGGATGACGTCGCCGCGGCCGAGCTCGAGCAGCGAGGCGAGCTCGATCTCGACGCTGCCGAGATCGACCTCGACGCGGACCGGTGCATTCGCAAGCGTCCGCTCGAGCGCAACCGCCGGCGTTGCGGAGCGCAGCCCGACTTCGCGCGGCGGCACCTGGCGCAGCACGCCGCCGTCGGCGAGCAGGCTGAGCCCGACCGTCTCGCATTCGATCTGCAACGCGCCGGCACCGAACGCGCGCAAGGCAGGATCGGGCACCGATTCGACGGCGTCCTCGTGCGCTCCCACGAGCGCCTGCGCGACCGCACGGTTGCGCGCGCGCCGCGCCTGCGCCAGCGCGCCTGCGAAGACCGGGTCGGTCGGCAGCTTGGGCAGCGCCGCCGCGCCGAGCAACGCCGCGGCCAGCGCGCAGTCGTCGGCATCGCTGCGCCTGAACCAGACCCTGCCGTTCGCGGTCGCATGCAGGTCCGCCGCCGCGGCCATGGCGGCGGCGTCGAGCTCCGCGCGCACGCGCAGCGCCGGCTCCGGCGCGCCGTTCGGAATCCAGTCGTGCATCCAGGCGAGAAGCGCGGAGAGCACGCGCAGCTCGACGGCGCCCCGCGCGTGGGCGCTGACGAAGCGCAGCGGCCGGACGTCGGGGCTCAACGGCGACCCTTCATGTCGAACAGCTCCTGCAGCATGTCGTTGGCGGTGCTCAGCACCTGCGACGACGCCTGGTAGCCGCGCTGCATCAGGATCAGCGCGCTGAACTCCTCGGTCAGGTCGACGTTCGAGAGCTCGAGCGACTGCCCGGCCACCTTCAGGTCGCCGCCGCCTTCGCGGATCACCGGCGGCTCGCTGCCGTCGAACGCGAGCAGGCTGTCGCTCTCCATGCGCAGCGACGACTCGTCGCGCACCTGCGCGAAGACGAGGTGCGCGCCGTCGGCCTTCTCGCCGTTGCTGTAGGTGATCTTGAGAACGCCGACGTCGTCGAACTTCAGCGCCGAGATCTGGCCGAGCGCATGGCCGTCCTGGCTCTTCATCGCGAGCGACGAGGTCGTTCCCGACGAGAAGCCGGTGACGTCGCTGCCGAGCACGAGCTTGACGTCCGTCGCGTCGACGCCGTCGAGCGCGAGCGTGAGCGCGATCGACGAGCTGCCCGGCGCGGGCAGGCCGTTCTCGAATTTGATCTCGCCGCTGCCGACCTGCTTGGTGCCTTCGAACACCGTCAGCAGCCAGCTGCCGGGCGTCGCGGTGCTGTTGCTGGCGAGCTGGAGGCGCAGCGTGTGCTGGCCGCCGACCTTGTCGTAGACGACGACGGTATCGACGGTGTGCGACGTCGCGGTCGACGACAGGTTGCCCGTCAGCTCGATCTGCGTCGTCGCCTTCGGCATGCTGAGCTTGAGGCCGTCGAGCTTGACCGGCACGAGTCTGCCGCTGCCGTCGTGTCCCATGACGCGCATCGCGTTGCCGCGTCCGACCAGCACGCCGTCGCTGTTGAACTCGAACGCGCCGGCGCGCGTGTAGTGCAGGCTGCCGGCCTCGTCCTGGAGGACGAAGAAGCCGTTGCCCTGCAGCGCGAGGTCGAGGTCGCGACCGGTCTGGCTCAGCTCGCCGGGTCTGAGGTCGAGCAGCATCTGCGATCCCGCCAGCCCCTGGCCGCCGGGATCTCCCGATGCCGCGTAGCCTGCGCCGCCGCCCGGTGCTCCGAGCATGTTGGTGAAGTTCAGCGTCGCGCCCTTGTAGCCGGGCGTGTTCATGTTGGCGACGTTGTTGCTGATCGTCTTCAGCCCGCGCTGGTGCTCGCTCAGTCCTGACATCGCGATGAAGATGGAATCGATCATGTGGGCTCCTTTAGCGAATCGTCTCGATCTGGCCGATGGTGACGCCGGCGAACGTCTGGCCGGTGCTGGTGGTGATCGTCAGCTGGGGCTGGCCGTTGACCATCTGCATCGCGCTGACCACGCCGCTGATCGCGCCTGCGTCGGTGTTCGCCGAGACCGTCTTGCCGAGCAGGCCGACCGACTGGTTGATCGACTGCAGCGCGAGCATCTGCTCGATGTTGCTGTTCAGCCGCTGCGTCGCGTCGAGCGACGAGAACTGCGCGATCTGCGCCATGAAGTCCTTGTTCTCGACGGGCTTGAGCGGGTCCTGGTACGTCAGCTCGGTGAGCAGGACGCGCAGCAGGTCCTCCATCGACAGGTTCGCCGATGCGGTGTTGCCGATCGCGGCGACGGGGGAAGTGGCCATGCGTTCTCCTTGCGCTAGCAGCTGAAGACGATCGTGCCGGCGGCGCGGCGAGAGATCGCCGGCGCCGCGGCTTCGTACACCGAGCGGCCGTTGAGCGTCACCTGCAGCAGCGCGCGGCGGTCGCCGGTGAGCTGGCGCGCGGTCTCCATCGCGCACCAGACTGCCGACTCGACGCTCATGCCGGCGTGGCGAACGACGACCTGCAGGCCGGCGGCGTCCTGGAACACGCGCACCGACTCCGCAGGCGGCAGCTCGTCGGGCGCGGTGGCCTGCAGCTTGCGCGCCGCGGCTGCCGGTTGCGCGCGTGGCGAATGCGCGGCGGCGCGCGGCGTCGCGCTGGCGTCGCCTGCGAGGGCAGGCGCAGTCGGCTCGACCGACGACCGGGCCGACGACGTCGTCGTGTTCTCGCGGCCGGCAGGGGTCGTCGACGCCGTCGACCGCGCATGCACAGGCTGCGCGGCAGCCTGCGCGTCTGCACGGACGACAGGCTGCGCGATGAGGGCGCGATCGCCGGCATGCGCAGGCAATCGCTCGTCCGCCACCTCGGCGACGAGAGCCGCTTGCCGAGTGGACGGATGGGCGAGCACGTCGGAGCGACGCGGATCTTCGGGGCGACCTGGTTCCGCCGCTGCGCCAGTCTTGCCATCGATCGCGGTTTCGCGGAGGGACGTCGCGCCGACATCCGGCGCGTTCGCCTGCACGCACGACCCGGCCGCGACGCGGACCCGGTTCTCGCGCCGCGCGCCCTCGGGCTCACCGTGGTGATCGCGTGCAGCGTCGAACACGTCCTGCCACAGCGCCAGCACGTCGTCCTGCCGCAACCTCGCGAGCTGCGGCTCGAGCCGCCGATCGCCGGCGTCGCCGGTCGGCGCGAAGGTCGCTTCGATCATCGCGCCCTCCCCGCCTGTGCACGCGCCAGCCAGAGATCGTCGAGCGTGGCGTGCTCGCGAACGGCACGACTCGACTGCGCCGCGGCGGCCTCGTCGCGCAACGCGTGCTCGAGGTGCCGCGCACGCTTGCGCAGCAGCGCCAGCGCGTCGCGACGCTCCTCGACGGCGCGGGCGGCGTCGGCGCTCTCGCGCATCGCTTCCGTGCGGCGGCCGACGGCGCCGCGATACGCGATGCGCAGCGCTTCGATCGCCGCCGGGTTGATCGTCGCCGAGCCGTGCAGCCGACGCAGCTCGAGCAGCAGCGCGTCGCAGCGCGCGGCAGCCTGCTCGCTCCGGCGCTGCGCATCGCTGCGGCGCTGCGTCGCCGCGCCCAGCTCCGCGGCCGCGTCGACGACCTCGAAGTCGACCTTGGCGTGCAACGCGCGCAGGGCGACGTCACGCGGCGGCACGGCTCGCCTCCGTTGTCGTCGACCGCACCAGCTCGCGCAGCTGCCGGACCGCTTCGCTGCGTGCCACGCGCTCGTCGAGACGCTGCGCGAGGAAGCGCTCGACGCGCGGCATCGCCACGATCGCGGCGTCGAGCTCGGCGTGGACTCCCGCCTTGTAGGCACCGACCTCGATCAGCTGGCGGTTGCGCTCGAAGACGGCGAGCAGCGCGAGCAGCGCGCGGACGTCGGCCTGCTCGTCGGCGGAAGTGACGGCGGTGCGCAGCCGGCTGATGCTGTGCAGGAGGTCGATTGCGGGATGACGGCCGCCGTGCGCGATCTCGCGCGACAGCACGATGTGGCCGTCGAGCGTGCTGCGGATCGCATCCGAGACCGGCTCGCCGAGGTCGTCGCCTTCGACGAGCACGGTGTAGACGCCGGTGATCGAGCCGCCGCTCGCGCCGGTGCCGGCGCGCTCGCACAGCTCCGGGATGTCGGCGAACACCGACGGCGTGTAGCCGCGCGCCGTCGGCGGCTCGCCGACGGCCAGGCCGATCTCGCGCCGCGCCATCGCGAACCGCGTCAGCGAATCCATGATCAGCAGCACGTCCTCGCCGGCGTCGCGGAAGTACTCGGCGACGGTCGTCGCCGCGTAGGCGGCGCGGACGCGCACGACCGCCGGCTCGCTCGCGGTCGAGACGACGACGACCGCCCGGCGCAGCCCGGCGTCGCCCAGCTGGTCCTCGACGAACTCGCGCACCTCGCGCGAGCGTTCGCCGACCAGCGCGACGACCTTGATCGACGGCCCCGTGCCGCGCGCCAGCATCGCCATCAGCGAGCTCTTGCCGACGCCGCTGCCGGCGAACAGCCCGACGCGCTGGCCCTTGGCGAGCGTCAGCCCGGTGTCGATCGCCTTCACTCCGGTGTCGAGGACGGAGTCGATGCGCCGGCGTGTCAACGCCGCCGGCGGACGACCGCGCACGCCGCAGCGCTTGTCGACCGCGATCGGTCCCTTGCCGTCGAGCGGTCTGCCGAAGGCGTCGATGACGCGGCCGAGCAGCGCCGGGCCGACGCCGATCTCGGCGCTGCGTCCGCTCGCGACGACCGGCGTGCCCGGCGCGATGCCGCGCGCGTCGGCCTGCGGCATCAGCAGCGTCTTGCCGCCGTGAAAACCGACGACCTCGGCGGCAATCGCCGAAGCGCCGCTGCCGACGACGCACTGCTCGCCGACGCCCGCGGCAGGTCCGCGCGCCGCGAGCATCGCGCCGCGCACGTCGGTGACGCGTCCGGTGCGCGCGAACAGCTCGGCGTCGGCGAGCCGCTGCAACAGCGCGCTGTGCTCGGTCATGGCGCGGCCGCCGCGAGATCCGGATGCAACGCTTCGCGCAGCCGCCGCAGCTGCGTCTCGAGCGACGCGTCGAGGCCGCCGAGCGGCGTCTCGACGAGGCAGGCGCCGGGCGCGAGCTCCGCGTCGTCGACGATCGCGATCGCGCGCGCGTGGCCGGGCTCGAGCGCGCCGAGCGCCGATCGAAGCAACGCCGCGCTGCCCGGGTGCAGGCTCACGGTCACCGCCTGGTCGGCGTCGACGTGGCGCAGCACGGCGAGCACCTGGCCGAGCACGAACTCGCGCGTCGCCGCCTGCTCGCCGACGAGCCGCACGACCGCGGTGAACGCGAGGTCCGCGGCGCGCTCGGCGACGGCGGCGAGCGCATCGTCGAGGCCACGCCGCAGCGCGGCGAGCGCCTCCTCGCACGAACGCTGCTGCGCGGCACGCTGGCGCTCGGCGGCCGCTGCGGCGGCGCTGCTGCCTTCGCGCTCGCCTTCGGCGAAGCCCCGCTGCCGCGCCGCTTCGCGCTCCGCTGCGTTCGCCTTCTCGAATTCGGCCTTCACTTCCTGGCGCAGCCGCTGCTCGAGTGCGCGCCGCTCGACGTCCTGTTCACGCGCGACGACGGCGGCCGACGACACCGCGATGGCCGCGCTGGACGACACGACGCCGGCCGCGGCGACGCCGAGCTTCAGTCGCTCGCTCGCGAGCGCGGGGCTGCGGATCAACGCATCCATCTGCGCCACCATCTGTGATGGGCAAGACCGCGCGCGATCGTTGCGCGGCCGTCGGCGCCGCCGCGGACGGCGGCTTCGAACGATTCGCACAGCGCTTCGGCCATTCGCGGCGCCAACCGCGGCGACGCCTCGACGTGCGCTGCGGCCGGAAATCGATGCGCGCCAGGGGCTCCGCGCGGCAGCGCGTCGGCCCACGGCCAATCGTGGACGCGCAGCAGCGCCGTGACGGTCGCCGGCGCCAGCGCCGCGAGCGCAGGAGCGACCTGCTCGACGGTCAGCGCGCTCAGGCGCTGCACGCATGCAGCGCCGGCGTTCGCGCTCTCGGGTGGAGAAGGCGCAATGCCCGCCGGGATGCCGAGCTCCTGCAGCTCGCTCAACATCGGCTCGACGCGCTGCCGCTGCGCGTCGGCGAGCATCGCGAGCACGCGCGCGCGGTCGTCCGTCGCCAGCGCGTGCAGCGCGAGCGCGGCGCGCCGGGTCCTCGCCTCAGCCGCGTCCATCGGCGGGTGCCTCCCCCAGCCACTGCCGGATCTGCTCGGCGGTCTCGGCGAGCTTCGCGGACTTCGCGCGTTCGGCACGCTGCCAGCGCATCCCCGCGACCGCCAGCAGCAACGCGAGTCCGAGCACGCCGGCACCGGCCTCGCCCGAGAGTCCGGCGAGCATCGCCGGCTTGCCCGGCTCCTTCGCCTGCTCCAACGGCACCGGAGCGAGCGCCGCGTCGACCGCGGCAGCGCGGCTCAGCATCATCACCATCACCGCGTCGCCGCGCTGCCGGTCGACACCGACCGCATGCGCGACCAGCGACTCGACGTTCGCGGCGGCGAGATCAGGCGGCGCGCCGTGCAGCGCGACGGCGACGCTGATCCTGCGCACCGTGCCCGGGCCGAGCAGCGTCTGCTCGACGCGGTGGCCGACCTTGTATTCGAACTCGAAGTCGGAAGAGTCGACCGACGCCGTGTTGGCGCCCGCCGCGCCCGTCGTGCGCTGCAGCTGGCGCTCCTTGCTGACGACGCCGGTCGGCGCGCCGTCGTCCTTCGCCGCCTTTGCCGCGATCGGCTCGTCGACGGTGACGCGCAGGTGCTTGTAGTCGAGCAGCGTGTCCACCGACAGCGCGACCTGCACGCCCGGCGCCAGATCCTCCATCAGGCGCATCAGCTTGGCCTCGAGATAGGCGTCGACCTGACGCTTGAGGTCGAGCTGCGACGTCGACAGCTCGGTTTCGCCGGCGCCGACGTCGCGCGTCAGGCTGGCACCGCCTTCGTCGAGGACGACGACTTCGTCGGCCTTGATCTCGGGGACCGACGCAGCGACGAGGCGCTGCACGCCGCGGATCTGGCCGCGGCTCAGGCTCTTGCCGGGCGCGAGCGCGAGCGTCACGGCCGCGCTCGCCTTCGCGGCGCCGCGCTTGAGAACGCTCGACTCCGGCAGCACGACGTGCACGCGCGCCTGGCGCACGCCCGAGATCGTCTGCAGCGTCCGCGTGATCTCGCCCTGCAGCGCACGCTGGTAGTTGACGCGCTGCGCGAAGTCGGTGGTCGAGAAGTCGGTCTCCTTGAAGATCTCGAGGCCGACGTTCGACGGCAAGCCGACGCCACCGGTCGCCGCTGCGGCGCGCGCACGGCCTGCGGCCGACTGCCGCACCTCGACCGACGCGCCGTCCTCGGCGATGCGGTGCTCGACCTTCTCGCGCGTCAGCTCGCGTGTCAGCGCGACGACGCGCTCGGCCGGCAGCTGCGTCGCGATCGCGACCCAGGGGTCGCGCAGCGCCCACGCCGCGACCGCCGACGTCAGCGCGACGATGACCAGCAGCCCGGAGACGAAGCCGACGCGCTGCCAGCGGCCGAGCGCGGTCCAGAAGCTCTTCAGTTCCATCGCAGACTCACGCTTGCATGCGCATCAAGTCCTGGTAGGACTCGACGAGCTTGTTGCGGACCTGCACGAACACCTGAACGCTGATGCGCGCGCGCTCCAGCTGGATCATGAGCTCGTGCAGCTCGACGGGCTTGCCTTGCGCGAGGTCGCGCATGGCCGTTTCGGCGGCGGTGATGTCGGTGCTGACGCGCGAGAGCTCGCGATCGAAGATGCGCGCGAACTCGTTGCCTGCCGGCGCCGACGGCGGCGCCGCCGGCTCGGGCAGCGGGCCCATGCCCGGCAGGTCGTCGAGCGGACCGATCGCTCCCAGCGAGGCAGCGGGATCCATCACTGGCCTCCGATCTCGAGCGCCTTCGCGGCGAGGCTCTTGGTCACCTGCAGCACCGCGAGGTTCGCTTCGTAGCCGCGCAGCGCCGTCGTGACGTTGAGCATCTCGCGCGCATGGTCGACGGCGGGATACGCGACCATGCCGTTGGCGTCCGCGTCAGGATGCCCGGGCTCGTAGGCGAGGCGCGGCGCCTGCTCGGCGAGCGGAACGAGCTCGGCCTGCGCGAGCGCGACCGGCGTCGCCGCGCCCGCCGGCGTCGACGCACCCGACAGCGCATCGGCGAAGCTCTGCCGCGCGTGGATGACCGCGGCCATCGGCCGGAAGCCCGCCTCGCCCGCAGCGTGCGTCGTGCTCATGTTGGCGAGGTTCAGCGCCGCCGCCTCGACGCGCGTCTTCTGCGCCAGCATCCCGGAGGCGCTGATCGCGGCTGCCTTGACGTAGTCCATGCTCAATTCCTCCCGCTGCTCGCAGCCGTCTCGACGATCGCGAAGTACCTCGCGAGGGCGCGCGCGAGCGCCTGGTAGTTCATCGCGTTGGTCGACAGCGCCAGCATGTCCTGCTCGAGCGACGGGATCGCGGCGGCGTCGCCGGCGGCGGGCGGCTCCTCGCCGACGACCTTCGCGGTGGTGGCGCCGTCGCCGCGCATCGCCTCCGTGAACTGCACCGCGAGCCGTTGGTAGTCGACCGAGTCGCGGTTGGCGATGTTGCTGGCGATGACCTGGTGGCGCAGGCCCGCCGTCGTCAGCGCTGCGGACACCTCCTGGATCACGTTCGGGGCTGGGACTGGCATGCGTGCTCCTGCTTCACTGGACGACGAGTTCGGCGTGCAAGGCCCCGGCGGCCTTCAGCGCCTTCAGCACCGAGACGACGTCGCGCGCGCTCGTGCGCAGGCGACCGAGCGCCTGCACGAGGTCGGCGATCGTGCCGCCCTGCTGCGTGACGAGAGTCGCGCCGCTCGGCTCCTGGAGGTCGATGCGCGAGTTCGAGAACGCCTGCGTGCGCACGCCCCGCCCGGTATCGGCGACGAACGTCGGCTGCGACACCGCGTTGTCGGTGACGATCGAGATGCGCAGGTCGCCGTAGGAGATCGCGGCCGCCGCGATGCGCACGCCCGCGCCCGACACCACCGTGCCGGTTCGCTCGTTGACGACGACGCGCGCGCGCGCGTCGGGAGCGATCTCGAGCGACTCGATGCGCCGGATCAGCTCGACGAAGCGGCCCCGGTAGGCGTCGGGAATGCGGACCATGACGTTGTCGGGATCGCGCGCATTCGCATGGCCGGCGCCGAGCGCTCCGTTGATCGCGTCGGCGACCTGGGCGGCGTTCGTGTAGTCGGGCTCGAGCAGCGCGACCGAGAAGCTCGTCGCGTCGGCCATGTCCGGCGCCGGCGGCGGCACCTCGACGAGGCCGCCGCCGGGGACGGTCGCCACCGTCGGGTGGTTCTTCTGGCCGACGGTGCCGTTCGCCTCGTAGCGATAGCCGCCGACCGTCAGCGGCCCTTGCGCGAGCACGTACACGGTGCCGTTCGCGCCCTTCAGCGGCGTCAGCAGCAGGTTGCCGCCGACCAGGCTCTTGGCGTCTCCGAGCGACGTCACCGTGACGTCGATCGCGTCGCCGACGCGCACGTAGTTCGGCATCGTCGCGCTCACCGTGACGACGGCGACGTTGCGGCTCGAGATCGCCTCCGGCGGCAGCGTCATGTCGAACTGCGCGAGCAGGTTCGACAGGCTCTGGCGCGTGGCGCGGTTGCCGGGCGAGTCGCCGCTGCCGGCCAGGCCGGTGACGAGTCCGTAGCCGACGAGCGCGTGCTGGCGGTTGCCCTGGACGCGCGCGATGTCCTTGATCCGCGCGCCGCCGCTGATCGCAGGGCCGCCGCCCGGTGCACGTGTCGCCGCCGACGCGCCTGCAGCGCAGAGCGCGATCGCGACTGCAGCAATGATCGGGGCACGCATCTCAGAACCCGATCGCCGAGAGGAACCGCGAGATCCAGCTCGGCTTGCTCTTGTCGGCGATGAAGCCCTCGCCGTCGAACTCGATCCGCGCATCGGCGATGCGCGACGACGGCACGCTGTTGTCCGCGGCGATGTCGCGCTGGCGGACGACTCCCGAGAGCCCGATCGACTGCTTCTCGCCGTTGAGCGTCAGGACCTGGACGCCCTGGATCGTGAGATCGCCGTTCGGCAGCTGGCCGGTGACGCGCACCGTCACGGTCGCGAGCAGCCGGCCGCTGCGCTGCGTGCGGCCGCCGCCGTCGTTGTCGGTCGCGGCGTTTGCCGAGGCGCGGTGGATGCCGGTGTGGTTGGAGCCGACCGAGCCGCTGACGCCGGTCTGCCGCTGCGCGCGCGAGTCGGCGGCGGCGGTCGCCGACGACACCTCCTGGACGACGACCGTGAGCACGTCGCCGACCGCCCACGCCTTCTGCTCGGAGACGAGCGGCCGATAGCGCGCCTGGTCGTAGAGCGACTGCGCCTCCTCGCCGGCGGCGACGTTGCTCGCCGCGACGACCAGAACCGTTCCTGCGATCGCGTTCGCTGTCTTCATCGCTCTCCTCCGACTTCGACGAGGTTGCGGCCGACGACGACGCCGCGGACCGATTGCGCGCTGCCGGCGAGCCGCACGAGCACGGTCTCGCCTTCGCGCGCATCGGCGAGCGCCGTTCCGGATTTCTCGACCATGACCGGCCCGACCTGGACGCGCAGGCGGACGTCGCTGCGCGCGACGACGCTCGGCGCGGCGCCGAGGTCGGCGGCGCGCAACGCGTCGCCGGCCGACAGCGGCCGCCGCGCCGTCGCGCCGGCATCGAGACTGCAGCGAGCGGTGAACGCGCCGGACGGCACCGCCTCGGGGGCACGGAGCGCGATCGTCGTGTCGTCGCACGTGACGATCGCACCGCTGCGGACCGCGTGGCGCAGCACGACGACTTCGCGGCGCACGACTGCAGGCAGCGAGACGGTCATCGGCGCTTCGTTCGCCGCGGCATCGACGGCCTCGAGATCGAATGCGAGCGGCAGCGGCAGCGGATCGGCGCTCGCGCTCCAGCGAGGCAGCACGCGCCACGTCGTTCCGGCCCGCCAGCGACGCGAGATCAAGGCGCGGCCGCGGTCGGGCGTCAGCTGCCAGCCTGCATTGGCCAGCCGTTCGGCCGAGCCCTGCACGAGCGCGGCGAGCAGGTCGTCGGCGCCGTCGGCACGCACCGTCCACTCGGCGTCGGCGCACGCGGCGACCGCGGGAGCGAGCGTCAGAACGGCGACGGCGAGCAATCGCATGTGCATCCTCAATTCCGGCGGATGCTGTTGGTCAAGGCCATCATCTCGTCGGCGGCCTGCACGACCTTCGTGTTGAGCTCGTAGACGCGCTGCATCAGCATCAGCGCGACCATCTCGTCGACCATCCGCACGTTCGAGCCTTCGAGCGCACCCGGGACGAGGCGGCCGACGCCGGTCTCGCCCGGCCGCGCGCGTGTCGGCTCGGGCGATCCCGGACGCGGCAGGAACAGGCCCTCGCCGCCGTACTCGAGCGCCTCGGGGTTCGCGAAGCTGACGAGCTCGAGCTGGCCGAGCACGGTGGTCGACTTGTCGCCTTCGACGAGCGCGCTGACCTGGCCGTTGGCGTCGATCGCGACCGACGTCGCGTTGGCGGGAACGCGGACGTCGGCCTTCAGCACCTGGCCGTTGGCGAGCGTGAGCAGGCCGTCGGCGTTGACCTGCAGCGAGCCGCCGCGCGAGAACGCGCTCGCGCCGCCGCCGAGATCGACCTCGAGAAAGCCGGCGCCGTTGATCGCGACGTCGAGCGGACGGCCGGTCGCGCGCAGGTCGCCCTGCGCGAGATCGAAGCGGATCGCGCGCGCCGGCCGCGCCTGCGTCGCGCCCGGCGCGTCCGCCGGAGCCGCGACCGCGCCGCGGTCGAGCACCGCGGCGAAGTCGACCGTGCGCCGCTTGTACGCGGTCGTGCTCGTGTTCGCGAAGTTCGACGCGATCGCGTCGAGCTGCTCCTTCTGCGCCTGCAGCCCGATCGCGGAGATGTAGAGCGCGTTCATCATGGTCAGATCTCTCCCAGACGCTGGATCGCCTTGCCGAGGACGTCGTCGTAGCCCTGCGTGACACGGACGAGGCTTTCGTACTGGCGGGTGATGGCGAGCAGGCCGAGCACCTCGGTGTTCGCCGCCGCGTTCGAGCTCTCGACGTGGCCGCTGCGCAGGCGCAGCGCCGCCTCGAGCGGCTCGACGCCGAGCGGCGATGCGAGCAGGCTGCCGCGACCCGGCTCGAGCACCGACCCCGGGCTCGGCTTGAACAGGCGCAGCGTCGCCAGGGTGACGCCGTCGTGGACGATCTGGCCGTCGCTGTGCACCTCGACGTCGGTCGACTCGAGCACGATGTCGCCGCTCGCGCCCTGGACGCGCAGCCCGCCCTCGCCGCGCAGCACGCCGTCGGCGCCGACGCGGAACGATCCGGCGCGCGACAGCCAGGTGCGCTCGCCGTCGGAGAGCGCGAAGTAGCCGTCGGGGCCGTCGATGGCGACGTCGAGCGGCCTGCCGGTGGCCATGAACTGGCCTTGACGGGTGTCGACACCGCGTGCGTTGCGGACGCCGTCGCTCGGCGTCGCGAGCACCGAGTCGAACGACTGCGCGGCGCTGCGCGTCGCCGCGACCTGCCGGCGATAGCCGGGCGTCGTCGCGTTGGCCGCGTTCACGCTCGTCGTCTCGAGCCGCTTCTGGCCTTCGACGAGGCCGACGCCGGTGATGCTGTAGATGTCTGTCATCCGAGTCTCCGCGGGGCTCAGGGTGCGGTGATCGACGAGAACGCGCGCAGCTCGTAGCCGGGCGCGACTTCGGCGACCGAGATCACGCGCAGGTGCGGCGCGGCGCGCTCGCAGAGGGCGCGCAGCTGGCGTCGCAGCTCGGGCGTGCACAGGACGACCGGGACGAGATTGCTCTTCATCATCTTTTCGGCGCTCTGCGCGAGGCGCAGCAGCAGGCCGTCGAGCATTCGCGGGTCGCGCGCCGCAGCGCCTTCGGTGGCGCGGCCGAGCAGGTTCTCCTCGAGCTCGGGATCGAGCGTGAGCACCTGCAGGGTCTTGCGATCGGCGCTCAGGCCGTTGCAGATGCTGACCGCGAGCCGCTCGCGGACGCGCTCGGTGAGATGCGCCGGATCCTTGTTCTGGCGCGCGGCGTCGATCAGCGCCTCGACGATCGCCTGCAGATGCCGCACCGGCACCTTCTCGCGCAGCAGGTTCTGCAGCACCTTCTGCACTTCGCTGACGCTCAGCACGGTCGGCACCAGCTCCTCGACGAGGCCCGGCTGGTTGGTGCGGATGCGCGCGAGCATGCGCTCGGTCTCGGCGCGGCTGAGCAGCTCGGCGGCGCGCTGGCGGATCGACTCCGACAGGTGCGTGAAGACGACGGTCGTCGGATCGACGAGCGTGTACTTGGCGGCGCGCGCGGCGTCGCGCTCGGACTCCTCGATCCAGAGCGCCGGCAACCCGTACGTCGGCTCGCGCGTCTCGATGCCGGGCACGAGCTTCAGGTCGCCCGCGGGATGGATCGCGAGCGTTCGATCCATCATGACCTTGCCCGAGGCGACCGGATCGCCGTAGAGGACGATCCGATAGGCGTCGTCGCCGAGCCCCGCCGCCGCCTCGCGGAACCGGACCTTCGGAATGACGAGGCCCGTCTCGGCGGCGAACTGGCCGCGGAACGCAGCGACGCGCTCGACGAGGACACCCTGCTCGCCACCCAGGTGCCTGGCGACGACGCGCCCCATCTCGACGTCGATCGCCTCGACGTCGAAGACCGCGTACGGATCGCTCTCCTTGCGATCGTCCTGCGAGTCGGCCTTCCCGGGGTCGGCGCCGTCGCGCTGCCCGCGGCGACTGACCAGCCAGCCGGCGGCGACGGCGAGCGCGATGAAGAGCGACGGCAACAGCGGAATGCCCGGCAGCAGCCCGAGCCCGAGGACGACGACGGCGACGATCGCGAGGGTCCGCGGAAACGCCGACAGCTGGCGCACGACCTCGGAGCCGAGCTGCCGGTCCGACGACGATCGGGTGACGATCAGGCCGGTGCCGACCGAGATCACGAGCGCCGGGATCTGGGTGACGATGCCGTCGCCGATCGTCAGCAGCGTGTAGTGGCGCAGCGCCTCGCCCCACGGCAGGCCCTGCTGCAGCACGCCGATCACGAGCCCGCCGACGATGTTGATCAGCATGATCACGATGCCGGCGATCGCGTCGCCCTTGACGAACTTGCTCGCGCCGTCCATCGCGCCGTAGAACGCGGCCTCGCGCTCGAGGACCTTGCGGCGCCGCTTGGCTTCGTCCTGGTCGATGAAGCCCATGTTGAGGTCGGCGTCGATGCTCATCTGCTGGCCGGGCATGCTGTCGAGCGTGAACCGCGCGGCGACCTCGGAGACGCGCTGGGCGCCGTTGGTGACGACGACGTACTGAACGACGACGAGGATCAGGAAGACGATCATCCCGATCACGTAGTTGCCGCCGACGACGTAGGTGCCGACGGCGCCGATCACCTGGCCGGCGCTTGCTTCGGTCAGGATCAGGCGCGTCGCCGAGACGTTGAGCGCGAGCCGGAACAGCGTCGCGATCAGCAGCAGCGCCGGGAAGGTCGAGAAATCGACCGGCCGCGGCGCGTAGAACGTCATCAGCAGGACGAGCATCGCGAGCGCGAAGTTGAGCAGCAGCAGCACGTCGAGCAGGGCCGCCGGGATCGGCGCGAACAGGACGACGAGGACGCCGACGACTAGGCCGATGAGCAGCAGGTCGGTGTTGGCGGCGAGCGCCGCGCCGAGGCTCCGCTTCATGCCGGCGCTCCCCGACCGGGCGCGTGGCGATGCGCGGCGTAGACCCAGCGCAGGATGCGCGCGACCTGGACGAACTGCGACTCGGGGACGTAGCCGTCGGGCTCGACGCCGGCGAAGAGCGCGCGCGTGAGCGGCACGTGCTCGACGACCGGGACGCCGCGCCGGTGCGCTTCAGCGCGCAAACGTCGCGCGAGCTCGCCGGCGCCCTTGGCGAGCACCATCGGCGCCGGCATCCGGCCGTGCACGTACAGCAAAGCGACCGCGTAGTGCGTCGGGTTGGTGAGCAGGACGTCGGCGTCCTTGACGCGCGCGATCGAGCGCGATCGCTTCGCGAGCTCCTGGCGCAGCTCGCGCAGGCGCGACTTGATGCGCGGGTCGCCCTCGCGCTCCTTGTGCTCGTCCTTCACCTCGCGCTTGGACATGCGCATGCGGCGCAGGTACTCCCAGCGGCTGAAGCTCCAGTCGAGGAACGCGAAGGCGAGAAAGCACCCGGCGACGAGGACGAGCAGCCCGCCGAGCAGGTCGACGCCGAGGTGCAGCAGTCCCGCCGGACCGAGGCCGCTCGCGCGCACGAAGTCGCCGGCGTGCTGCCAGCCCCACGCTGCGCCGGCGACGCCGAGCACGCCGAGCTTGATGCTGCTGCGCGCGAGCTCGTGCAGGGAACGCATCGAGAAGACGCGCTTCAGGCCCTGGGCCGGGTTGATGCGGCTGAAGTCGGGCTTCATCGGCTCGGCGCTGAAGACGCCGCGCGCCTGCAGGGCGCCGGCGACGAGCGCGGCGAGCCACACCACGAGCAGCACCGGCGCGACCAGCTGCACGCCGCGCGCCGCGACGGCGTGGACGAGCGCCAGCGCCGTCGCCGCACCGAACGTCTCGCGCTCGATCAGCGGCAGCGCGAGCGCGAACAAGCCGCTGCCGTTGCGCAGCGTCCGCTCGGCGATGCCGTAGACGACCGCCACTGCGACCAGGAGGACGACCGCGAACGTGACGTCGGCGCTGCGCACGATCGAGCCGCGCTCGCGCGCCTTCTCGAGCTTGTACGGGCTCGCCGGCTCGTTGCGGTCGAGCTCGTCGCGCGGCGCGCTCATCGGTTCGTCCCCAGCACGTGGCCGACGCGGCCGAACAGGGTGTCGACGACCGGAACCCACGCCGTCACCGAGAGCGCGAGCACGAGGTAGCCGACCAGCACCTTGAGCGGGATGCTGAGCACGAGGACGTTCACCTGCGGCAGGTTGCGCGACGCCATGCCGACCAGCACGTCGGTCATCAGCAGCGCGAGCACCACCGGCGCCGCGAGCGCCACCCCGGTCGTGAACATCGTTCCGGCGGCGACGAGCATGCGCATCGGATCGTCGAACGCCGGCAGCGCGCCGAGCGGAAACTCGCCGGCGCTGCGGCCGACGAGCGACGCCAGCGCGAGATGCGCGTCGGCGAGGAAGAAGAGCGTGACGCCGACGACGCTCATCAGCGTCGCGAGGACGTTGGCGCTGGCGCGCGTCAGCGGGTCGAAGATCGAGCCGATGCCGAAGCCGATCTGGACGTCGAGCAGGCGGCCGGCGAGCGCGAACGCCGCGAGCGCGACGTGGACGCCGAGGCCGAGCAGCATGCCGACGAACGCCTCGGCGCCGACCGCCTCGAGCAGACGCGCGGGCTGCTCGACGAGCTGCTCGAGCCCAGGCGACGCCGGCACGGCACCGGCGACCAGCACGGCGAGCGCGAAGACGAGCGCCGTGCGCACGAAGAGCGGCAGCCCGAACGAGCTCAACGCCGGCGACAGCCCGACCGCGACCCCGAGGCGGACCGACAGGAGCATCACGGTCAGGAGCCAGGCGAGCATGGTGCGGACCAGTCGCTCAGCTCACGTGCATCAGGCGCTCGAAGAGCGCGGTGCCGTAGCCGGTGAGCTTGTTCAGCATCCACGGCGCCAGCAGCAGGAGCCCGATCACGAACGCGGCGAGCTTCGGCACGAACGAGATCGAAGGATCCTGGACCTGCGTGACGACCTGCAGCACGCTGATCAGCAGGCCGACGACGAGGACGACGCCGAGCAGCGGCGCGCAGAGCAGGAGTCCGAGCTTGAGCAGGTCGGCGACCAGCTCGAGACCGATCGCGGGGCTCATCTGCACCTCGCCGGAGCGCGCACCGAAGCGCGCCCACCGTGCGCCGACCGCGCGCGGGACTTCCTCATCGAACCCCCCAACCGAGAGCCTGTGCCCTGGGGTAGAGCTCGACCGCCTCCACCCTCCCTTTGTTGCGGAATGTTAGGAAGCCGTTCGTCGGCGCGGAAGCGAAGACTTCCCGATGGACAACGCGGACGGCGCTCGTGCATCCTCGCTTGCGCGCGCGCACAGGCGCATGCGCTTGCGCGTACACGTATAGCGTGCGCGCGCGTTCTTTAGTGCGAGAACCCCCCGGAATTCCCCGCTCGGAGGGAGGACCGTTGAGAGGGAGCGAGCCGACGAACGGCTCGTGGGTCAGACGGTGCTGTTGCGGGCGGTGCGACCGTCTGTCGGTTTAGCAGCCGAAAGTCGGCGCGATCCGTCGCGCGTCACGCGCAAGTCATCGAGGGCGCGAGAGCGGCGGCCGCAACGGCCGCCGCGCGGGAATCGCCCACTGGTCTCACTCGCAGCCGCCGCCGCCGTCGCTGCCGGACCCGTTGCCGAGCGGCCTGCCGATCTTGTGCGGCAGCCGCACCCGCAGCTTGAGCGACCACTCCTTCTTCGCCTTGCGCGCCGGCGACGGGTCACCATGGGTTGCCTGGACGGATCCCTTCGTGCGGGCGTCGGCCTTGCTGGATGGCTTCATCGAATCCTCCTCTCGGTCGGGTCAAGGAAAGGGATGCGGAAATCGGCCGCCGCGCTGATGGTCGGGCACCGCGCCGAGCGGCTCGCGATTGTGGCCGAAGGAAATCGGCACCAACCCAGGCACGAACGCGCGCAGCACCGTGACGGGCGTGCGCCCCTGATCGATCGCGGAGTTGGGCGCGGCGATGTCGACGACGACGACGTCGCGACCCGCATCGAGCAGGCGTCGAGACAGCGGGAGCGACAGGTCCGGTCCTGCACTCGCCTTCGCGAACGAGATCTTGCTTCTCGTCTGCAGCAATGCATCTGCGCGGCGGTAGTAGCGTGCGCTGGTGTAGAGCACCGCATGGTCGAGCGGAGCGCGTACGTCCGATGGGGCGATCGCGGCTCTCTTCTGCTTGTTGAGGTTCGAGAACGCGAGCAGCTCCATCTCCTGCAGCGCCGAGTCGACCGCGTCGTCGAGCGTCGGACGCGCCGCCGCCCCGACGACGGTGAAGTGAAGCTCGTCGTGCTGAGCGAGTGCCAAACACACCTGCGCCCAGGGCGAGGGCAGCCGCTGCACCAGCACGCGGCAGCCTGCCGATTCGAGGGCACGGACGCGCGCGCGATACGCTGCCGGCAACGACCGCGCCGACACCTCGACGCCCGCTTCCTGTCTGAGCCAGCAGCGCATGAATGCGTCGCGCTCGACCAGCTCCGACAGCGCCGATTCGATCGTCACCCCCGGATCGAGCTGCGCAGCGCAGCCCGACGTGTTGGCATGGGTGTATGCACACCACGCGCCCGGCACTTGCGCGCGCAGCGCATTCGACGAGTAGACCAGCTCGGCTAGAACGTGGACGTCATCGCCGCTCGCGAGTCTGCGGCCGGTGACCCAGCCGCACACCGCGCGCTCGTCGAAGCGCTTGAACGAGAACGCCGGATCGCGGTACTGAGCGTCCGAGTAGCGCACGACGTCGCGCGGATCAAGAGCCTGCTGCCAGTCGACGAAGCGGCCGAGACGCACGTCCTTCGGTGACCGGAACGACCGACGCTCCAGAGCCTCCACCGCCGACTTGCGATATGCGATCCACGGATCGCGATCGCGTCCCCACGCGATCATGTCGGGGTGGCCGTCGTCGTTCATCGAGCTGCGGCCGACGAACTGGGGCATCGCGTACGCTTCCGATCGCGAATCGGTCCACTCGAACTCGGGGTGCGGAGTGGCAGCGTTCAGGCGCATCTGTTCGAGCGTGGGTTTCGCGCCGAACACCGCGGTCGCCACGATCATCTCGTGCGCGGTCAGCTGCAGCGGGCCGACCGACGCCGACTCGACGTAGCCGCCATAGATGCTCGTCGCCATGTCGAGCCCGTCGGCAGCCAGCCCCGCGTTCTGCAGCGCCGCGCCCGACTCGATCAACATGTACTGCAGGGCGCGACCACGGTACTTGACGGCGACGAGCCGTGGATCGGCGACCAGGAACACCATCCCCGTCGCGAAGCTGAGGTACCACGGATGCGTCACCGCGCGCGGCAGCCACGCGATGTCGTCGCCGAGCTTGCGCAGGCTCGCGCGCCGCTCGGCCGGGAAGTCGACCGCGTAGATCCCTTCGCTCCACGCGCCGACGCGTCTTCGCAGGACCACCAACGGGCGCAGCGCGTACACGGCTCCGCCCGAGGGCACGGTGCGCCGCGGCGGGTACTTGCTGCCTTCGCGCGCGTGCACGACACCGCCCAGCAGCCAGAGATAGGCGAGCAGCGACTGCTCCGACACCGTGCGATCGTCGAACGTGCGCACCGAGCGCCGAGTGTCGAGGAGCGCATCGAGCGGCGTGGTGATGGCCTGGCCGTCGCTCGCGGGGTCGCTGCGCGCGATCGAGAAGCGCTGCGGCACCTTGAGCCACTCCACCTTCTCGGCCGGCATGCCGAACGGGCTCGGAACCCACGCGAAGCGCTGCGCGGCCACGGGGAAGAGCGCGGCGTCGACGAGCACGCCGGCCTCCATCAGCTCGTCGATCATCGCGGCGACCTGCTTGCGCAGCGCCGGAGACGGCGTGGCGTCGAGGATCTCGGCGACGGAGCTCATGCCGTCGCAGGCTTTCGCGACGCGCTCGAGGAGCTTGCGCGGGGCATCGATCGCGGCGTCGGCGTGGGGCAGGCGAACCGTCCAGCGCGAGCCCTCGAGCAGCGCAGGACCTGCCGGCATCGGACAGAGCCGCTGCGGCGAATCGAAGGCGGCGATGATGTCCACGCTCAAGCCGCTCGCGAGGAGGACGACGGCGACGCAGACAGCTGCGGAGCGATCGTCGTGATCGCAGGTGGCGCGATCGGAGTCGGCGGCGCCGGTGGCGCCTGCGGCACGACGATCGACGGCACCCCAGCCGTGGACGCCAACCCCGGGGTCGCATTGTCCAGCATCACCTTCTTCACCGACTCCGTGCCCGACACCTCGCCGCGCAGCGCCGCACCGACGATCGTGTCGTAGCACTCCGGCGGCACCATGGGGTTGCAGTTCATCTCGAGCAACCACAGACGGTCGTCGCGCGCGAGCACGAAGTCGACGGTGTAGAGAACGCCCTGACGGATGTCGGGCGGCACCCAGCTCCAGAACACCGGGCCGAATGCATCGAGTTGCGAGACGACAGGGCCGTCGCGCAACTCCTGCATCCGGTTGCGCGAGCGGTCGTCGTAGGGCGCCAACGGCGACATGTACTTGAAATCGAGGACGACGCGTTCGCCAGCTTCGGGCACGCAGTCCCAGTGCAGATCGTGGAAGCGGAAGAAGTCGGTTCTCTGTTCGACGTTCGCGGACCGGCGAACGCGCCTGACGAGTTGCGCCAGCGTCGCGTGTCCATCGCCGACCACCGAAGGGAATTCTTCGAGCTCGATGGCGACGACAGCGTCGTTCCAGAACCAGGCCTTGCCGATCTGGCCGGGCACATAGTGCTCGATGTATTCGCCGGATGCCGGCGTCATGTCAGGCAGCGTCGAGGCCCTGAACGGGCCCCGCACGCCGTATCCGAATGACGAGTGTTCCGATAGCTTCACAAGAAAGTCAGCGGACTCAATCTTCGTTCCACGCTCGGTCCACCACGCGGGCGTCGGTAGGCCCGCGGACGCGGAGCGGCGCTTGAATGCCAGCTTGTCGTGCGCCTCGATCCAGCGCTTGTTGAAGTAGGGCAGCCACCCGATAAAGCCTGCCGTGTCGTGGCTGTAGCGCATCGAGTACGTCACGCAACCGTCCGGGTTGCGGATCATGAACTGGGCGAGAAACTCGACTCTCACATTGCCCTTGCAAAGCGTCGCGTTCTTCGAGCTGACGTGGATATCTCCGCTACCGCTGTTGGTTTCCAACGCGTCACTGAGAAAGCGGAGATGCTCGTAGAAAGAAGTGATGAAGGCCACTGTGCACCCATCTCTAATACGGCTTTCGAACTGTCGCGTTTTATCGCGCTCGTCGAACTATCAAGTGGGCAGACCCTTTGTGGTTCGTGTCAGTCTGCACCGCGCAGAAACAGGCGCGGCGGTACGATTTCCGTTGTCCTCGGCGTCAGGGCTCGGCCCATCGCTGGTGTCGTGCCGCGCACGCGGCGCTAACGCCGAGATAGTTACTTCGAGCCGTTCGCACGCTCGTGTGTTTTGCGCAACGCACAAGTATGTCGGTGAAGTGTCAGCGGATTGCCAGTTCGCAGCGCACTTGAATCCGTCGGCCAGCAGGCGATCGTAAACATCTTGAGCGCTGAGCTTGCCGACTCCGATATTGGTGAGATAGTTCGCTGCGGCGGTTGGGTCCTCGACGTCGCCTTCGAAGGAGGGAACATTCGGACAAAACGCGCGCACGCGGGAGACGCTCGTTTCGCTCATTCTTGCCAGCAACACGCGCCGGCTGGTTCCCTTCCACTCACCGAACAGGCTAACGCTCAGGAACTCGCAGGGCTGAGCGAGATTCGCATTGCTCTTCTCGCACATGACGCGGGCGGGGACATCGAATGTCGCATCCGCTAAAGCGATCCCACAGCTGAACCCATCAACCTGGAGACGCTTCATCGCGGCGGCGAGCGATTGGCCGTTCAAATGCAAGGACGCTAAGTAGCCGCGCTCGATGGACAGGGCCGCCAGCCCGCGGCGGATGCTATCGTTCGGAGGCTCGCCAGCCAGTGTGGACATACCGGGCGTTGACGCAAGCGCGCTTACCATCGCGATGCAAACGAGGCCCGGCGATCGGCATAGCGAGTTCAAGAACCTAGCGACCAAATTGCACCGCCGGCGACCTATCGAGGCCAAAGCTGGCCCTGGACAAAGGCCGCGACAAACCACTGGTCGACTTTGGAAGGAAGTCGTTCGCAACGAGTATGGCAGCGTCGATCCCGCGTGTCAGGAAATTCGTCACATCGCGATTGGACCATCCGCGCTCTCCATCTTGCCCGCGGAGGAATCGCGCCGTTTCGGCGTAGGTCGTTTCCATAGTGATCGGAGAGACCACCCACGTGGCGAAGTTTGGCAGCGAATGCCGCTCCGGGTTCAGGCCGAAGATGTCCCGAATGACGGCCTTACGCGCACTCCTGGTGAAGTTGGATTCCGTTTCCTCTCCATTGGCCCCGACGGCAAGACCGATCACTTCTTGGACATTCAAACGCGCGTTCCGTGTGATGACAAGCATTTCGTCATTCGTCGCTCCCGTCACCAGTTGGAATGCACCCAGCAACAGAGTCGTGGCGTGCTTGGCGATCATTGGCGACATCTCGTCCACTGACGAAAGCTGCCGCATGTGTCCTTCGGGCGAAGTCTTCGTGCGCATCTCCAAAAGTTCGTCAAATGTCGGATTCAGATTCCCGTTGTATTGAACATGCGATACGAGATCGGCCAGACCATGCATGGCAATTCCGACCACGGCCGAATTTGACACGTTCTGCTGGATGAGTCTGTAGTAACGCTCGACGTTCTCGCGTACGGTTAGCCCATTGAGTGAATGGACGGACTCCTCATACAGGTAGCCCTGCTTCGCCGCCTCCGACGCACCCAATAGCGGTCTGCTTCGCTCGACCATATATCTGAAACCGTTCGTAGCGCCATCAAGCAGCCGCGTCGCATCCGGAAATTGGGAGTAGCTGAGGATTTCTTCCAGTTTGGATGCATAGAAGGCCCCCTTTCCATACTGATCACCTCCGACTCCGATGAACGCTTGCCCCACCAAACCCGGCAAGTAGTAATGCGTTGCTGGAAGTCCGGTGAACTGGCGCACTGCGTCGTTCACCCCAGGTCGATACACGAGATCGAACCTGCGTGGGTCGGCCGCCGGTTCGACCGGGTCCGTCGCCTCGGGCGCGGCCGCGGCGAGCGTCACCCGAGTGAGACGATCCCACTCGTCGACGACTCCCGGAGTGACGGCCAAGCCCACGGGACGGCCACTGCGGCGAAGTGAATAGTCTTGATCTGACGAGGACTGCCGCGGGTCGGCGATGTAGTCACCCAGCGCATTGCCAAGCGCGGAAGAGAACACACTTGAGAAATTCACGCGCCCGCCGGGCCCGGCGAGTTCGCCCGCCGCCCCCGCAACAAGCCCTCTCGCGATATCGCGGCCGGGTCCACCCAGTGTCTGACCGAGTTCGCTTAGTGACCCTTTGTCTCCAAGCGCGCCACCAACAGCGGATCCGACTCCTGCGCCGACGGCAGATGCCATCACGTTGCGCCAGTTCCAGTTGCCCTGCAGGCCTTGACTCAGACCGGAGCTGACTGCGGCACGACCTGCCGACTCCCACGCTCCGCTTCCCTTGAGGTATTTCAAGGCGCCGAACTCGTTCGCAGCGCCACTGATCCCTGCAGTCACCGCGCTCCCCAACGCCGAGACGCCGACCGCCTTCCAGCTGAACTGGTCCTGCATGCCGGTAGCGACTGCGAAACCCTGGCTCGCGATGCTTCCCGCGGCACCGCCGATGGCGGCCGCGCCGACGACCGCAGCGCTCAAACCTAGACCACCTGAGAGCGCCGCGGCGCCGGCGGCGAATATCTGTGAAGTGGTGGCAGCGGCGAGCGTTAGCTCCGTTGCGCCCGCCACCCCGGCACCGACGACTGCTCCCCCGGCGGTTCCTACTGCCCCGAAGTAAGTGGCTGCCGCGCCGACCGTATAGATCGTGACCACCACCGCGATGACGATCATCAGGATCGTCCCGAGCCATCCCCATCCGTGCTTCTTCGGCGGCGGCGGCGCCGGCAGCGTCGGACTCACGTCGCCGATCGCCTCGCCCGCGTCGTAGACCTTGAACGTCCCCGCGTTGTTGTGGATGTTGGTGACCTTGTTCGGGATCACCAGGCGCATGCCTTCGGTCAGCGTCTCCGAGCCGCTGAGGCCGTTCGCATCGGCGATGAGGTACCACATCGCCCGGTCGCCCCAGATGCGCGCTGCGATCGAGCCGAGCGTGTCGCCGTTCTGGACCGTGTAGTCGGTGGGCGAGATGCCCGGATACGCATCGTTGATCGGTTGATAGTTCTCGTCGAAGTTGGCGTACGCCGACGGGGCGAACTTCTTGTTCTGGTCGTCGTTGGAGCGCTGCTTCGCCTGCGCCAGCGCCTCGGCGTAATCGGTCCGGTTCGCCGGCGTGCCGTCGTTGCTGACGTCGCCGATGCCGTGGTTGTTGAGGTAGTAGTAGCTGCGCGTCTTGGCGACGGCGCCGCCCGTGGCCACGAGGTTCGTGGAGTCCCACTCGCTCGCGTTGCGCGCGGCAAGCTCCTGGCGATACAGGATCTGCCCGTCCATGTCGGTGATGTACTGGATCGTCCGCTGGCCCTTGACGTCGGAGGCGCGGTACAGGTGTCCGTTGTTGTCGTACACCAGCTTGGACGTGCCCGGGGCCCAGTCCTTGACCGACTGGTTGGCCGCCTGGATTTCGATCCTCGTCTGTTTCGCCGAGTCCCACCACTCGTAGGTGTAGCTGCGCGTCGTCGTCGTCTGGACGTTGCTCGTCGCGATGTTCGCGAGCGTGCCGTCGGCGTTGTAGTTGTAGGTGTCGGTCTTGTACGCGCTGTTGTAGAGCTTCGTGTAGTCGACTTCCTGCGTTTGCCGGTTGTCGCGGTCGAACGTCCGGCCGAGGTTCGTGATCAGCGCATTGCTCGCGTCACGCTGCACGTAGGCGACGACGCGGCCGGCGAGGTCGTTGCTTCGCGAGCTCGCCGCCTGGCTCTGCTCGACGAAGACCGTGCCGTTCCAGGTCGACAGGAACATGTCCTGCAGGTACCCGTCGGAGGTGTAGGTGTAGCGCTCGAGGTAGACCTTGTTGGCCGTCCCGTCGTAGTACTCCGCGGTCGTGCGCTCGCTCGCCCGGTTGTAGGTGATGAGCTTGCCTGTCGTGTCGCGGACGATCGCGCCGCCGATGAGCTTGCCCATCGTGACGACGAACCGGTTCATGCCGTCGTAGCGGTACCAGAGGTCCTGCGTCTGCTTGTTGCCGTCGAGCCCGTCGTTGTAATAGCTGTAGACGTTGCGGCGGTTGCCGACGGCGTCGTACTTGTAGCGGATCTCGTACTTCGGATCGGTCACCGTCTTGACGCGGTTCAGCTCGTCGTAGACCACCGACGAGTTCGTGTAGACGCCGTCCGGAATGTCGGTGCGCTTGTAGCCCTCGAAGATGCGGTTGCCGTTCTCGTCGTACGTGTAGTCGGTCTGCAGGGCGTAGGCGTTGTCGGTCTGTCGCTTCAGGTAGCCGTTGTTGTAGTACTCGTAGAAGAGGTTCTGCTTCGCAACTCCGAGCTGGGTGGACGATTGCTGGATCAGCCAACCGGCGTTGTTGTACGTGTAGGTGGTGTCGTGGCTGCCATAGTCGCGCTGCCACGTCATGCGGCCGAAGACATCGGTGTTCTGGTACGAGACGAGCCCGCCGAGCGCGGTCGTCGTCTTCTGCCAGCCGCCGGTGTTCACGTTGCCGGCGCCGTTGAAGTAGTTGTAGTAGGCGTAGCTGTAGCTGGTGCTGCGGCCTTCGATGCTCGTGACCTTGGCGACGCGGCCTTCGCGGTCGTAGTAGGTGCGCGAGCGTCCGAACCCCGCCACGGTCGTGGCGATGCGCTGGCCGAGCGCGTCGTATTCGTAGGTCTCCGACGCGCCCTGCCCGGCCATGTACTGGCCGGAGGTCCGCACCGGGCGGTCCAGGCGGGTCAGCAGGTTGTTGGCGTTGTACGTGTAGGTCGTCTTGCGGTTCTCGCCGTCGGTCGCACTGCGCAGGTTGCCGAAGACGTCGTACGCATTGGTCGGCTGGCCGCCGTCGACGTGGAACTCCTTGGCGACCTGCGCCTGGGCGAGGCCGTCGTTCCACTGTTGTGCCGTCACGTAGTTGTTCGCGTCGCGCGTCGCGACCGCCTTTCCGGTGCGGTCGTAGAACCACGCGGTCTGCGGCCGCGCCCGCGTGGTGACCCCGTTCTCCCCGGTGATGTCGGTCGTCGGATCCTGTCGCAGCGTCAGCAAGCCGAGCGTGTTGTACGAGAGGTTCGTGGTGTTGCCGCGGCCGTCTGTTTCGCTGTCGACCTCTCCGAAGGCGTTGTGCGTCTGATACCGGCGGATGAAGTTGGTGTTGGTCAGCAGGCCGGTGATCTTCCAGCCCGTCACTGCCGCCTGGCTCGGCGCCGTGCCGACCGTCGCCTTCCCCTGCACCACGATCGCCTGGCCGAGCGGGTTGAGAACCGCGTTGCCGGCACCGTCGTACAAGCGGTACTCGTATTCGTAGTCGGCGGTTCCCGTCGCCGGCGTGATGGCGCTCGCGTCCCACTTGAACTGCGCCGAGCTGCTCGCCCGCGACAGGCGCGGCACGGCCGTGTAGCCGCCCGTGCTGCCGGCAACGCGGTACTTGATGTCCATGTACAGCGCGTTCGCGTCGTCGATCGTGAACGGCACCAGCGTCGGCAGGCGCGTGCTGTTGTGGCTGAGGAAGCTCTTGGCGTTCGGGGTGATGCGGAACGTGCCGTTGGCCGAATTGACGACCTGGCCGCCACCGTCGTAGGCGTCGTACTGGTACTCGTAGTCGTAGACGCTGCCCGCTGTCACCACGGGCATGAGGTTGTCGCCGGAGAAGTCGCGGCCGAAGACGCCGTTGCCGCGGTTGGTCAGCCAGACGCTCGAAAAGGCGTTGCTCGAGCCGGCGAGGCGCCAGCGGAAATTGACGTTGGCGGCGTTCGCCGGTTGGCCGTTCACCGCGATGTCGCTCTCGCTGTACGGCACCAGCGCCGTCGCGGTCGGTGCCCCCGACAGGTTCACCTGCGTGAACATGCGCGAGGTGATGTTGCCCGAGGGGTCGAGACGCAGGACGCGCACGTCGTACGCGCCCGACAACCCGGCGGCCTGCCACGCCCAGCTGAACCACTCGGTCTTGTATGCGCCGAGCTCCACGTACGACCACCCACCTGTCGAGCCGGTGGGCCGGTACTGGATCGCGAGTCGCGTCGTCGCCTGGTCGAAGAAATGGATCGCCGGGTACGTGTCGAAGAAGATCTTGCCGACCTGCGACCGGCTCTCGCCTTGCAGCGCGACCGTCGCGCCGATCGAGTTGCCGGTGTACGACGCCGTCAGCTTGCCGTTGGTCAGCGCCACCAGCCTGTAGTCGACGATGCCGGGGGGCAGCCACGAGTTCCAGACGTAGAAGAGGCCTCCGGCCGGGTTCGACGGATTCGTCGCCGTGTCGGACAGCAACGTCCCTGCCCGCGGAACCTGCAGAACCGAATACGCGGCGCTCGTCGACGTGCGGTAGTAGAGAAGCGCCTCCGTCGCGTTCAGCAGCTCGGAGCCACCGCTGAAGAAGGTCTTGTTGCTGGTGTCCGCGTAGAAGCTGCGGTTGAACGCGGTCGCGCCCGCGTAGTTCTGCGTGTCGACGTTGTAGAAGCCGCCTTCGCCGTCCGAGAACGTCTGCGTCGTGATCCACGCGATGGTCGCGTTCTGGACCCCGCCGGAGGCGAGCTGGATTTCCTTGCTGCCGTTGGTCCAGTAGTAGTTCACCCTCACGGTGTACGAGAAGGTGGTGTTGCCGACGAGCACGCTGTAGTTGATGGGGACGTAGACGCTGGTGGTCGAGGCGCTCGCGATCGTGATCGGTGGCGCAGTACGCGACCCGTAGGCGTCGCCGCTGAAGTCGTAGTCGACGTAGACCACCGCGCGCACGAAATTGCCCATCGTCTGCACGAACGAGCTCGTGGGCAGGTTGACGGTCACGCCGCTCAGGACCACCTGGTCCTGACCGACGACGCCGACGTCCCAGGGTGACCAACTGACCGAGGCGGACAGCAGGTCGCCTTGCACCTGGTCCTGCCAGACCTGGTAAGTGCCGCTGGGCGCGGCGGCCGTCACGACGCCGAGATCCGTCGTCTTGAACGAACCGTTGAACGCGGTGGACGCGGCGAAGTTCTGGATCGTGACCGAGGTGTAGCCGCCTTCGCCGTCGCCCACCTGGCCGTCGGTGGTCCAGCCCAGCAGGCCGCCGAATTGCGCGCTGCCGACGCTCACTTCCGGCGCGGCCGCGTAGCCGAACGACACCGTGACGGTGTAGCTGAAGTTCGTGTTGCCCTGGCCCACGTTCAACCCGAGGGCCACGGTCGCGCTCGTCGCGTTGCGATCGTTGACGACGACGTCTCGCGTGCCGGTCGCGACGGTCGAGCCGGTCAGCCGATAGTCGATGCGCACGCGCATGAACGTCCACGACCCGGCGTACTGGCCGATCGACGCGACCGACAGGTTCGCGGTGATGCTGTTGATCGTGGCCGTGGAAAAATTCGAAACCCAGTTCACCGTCGTCGAGATCGGCTGGAAGCGCTGCGCATCCGTCAGCACCGGCGGAGGCGGGGCGCTTCCGGTCGGCGACGTCGAAAGGAGGCCGCCGACGTTGCCGATCTGTCCCCCGCCGCCGGGCGACAGGGTCACCTGTTCGGTGGTGAACTGCTGCACGTCGGCAAGGTCGCGTGCCGCGACCATCTGCGGCTGAGTGACCGTGGTGACCTGGTTGCGCAGGTCGTAGATCGTGATCGTCTGGAAGACGTTGGGGTTGTTGTAGACGATCGCGTCGATCGTCAGCGGCCGCATGTCGACGCCCGCCGACTCGTACGATGCCGTGACGTTGCCGTTGGCGTCGTACAGGTACGCCTTGGTGATGCCGTTGCCGGCGTTCGTCTTGAGGACCTTGCCGAGGCCGTTGTATTCGGCGAACTCCTGCCACTCGCCCGCAGTGTTGCCGCCGTTCGTGCGCTTGCCCGTGATCTCCCCGTACGCGTTGTAGCGCGTCTCGTACTTGTCGCCGTACGACCACGTCGCGTTCATCTGCGACACGGACTGTCGGCTCACCTCGCGGTTCATCGCGTCGAAGGCGTGGACGCTGCCCTGCGCGACGACGTTCGCATCCGCGTCCACGGTGTCGACGCGCTCCAGCGTCGTGTTGCCGGCCGCGTCGTAGCCGAACTGCGTCACCTGGCCCATCGCGTCGGTCTGCGACGCCAGCCGGCCGCCGACGCCGTAGGTGTAGCGCGTGATCTCGTCGTCCGTCTCGACGGTGTCGTTGGTGCCGCGACGGATCAGGCGCACGACCGCGTTGAGGCCGTTGTATTCCCAGTCGGTCGTCTGGCGCACTGAGGCGTTCAGGTAGTCAGTGAACTGCGGCAGCTGCTCGCGCGTCTTGCGGCCGGCCACGTCGTAGGCCCAGTCGGTGACGCGGCTGTTGGCGTCGGTCTCGCGGATTTTGTCGTCGAGGCCGTCGTAGGCGTAGCTCTTGACCGCCGAGCCGCTGCTCTGCGTGAGCGCGCCGGTGCTGCCGTTGACGCTGCCGTACGCCACGTTCAGCCGCGTCTCCGTGACCAGCCGGAAGTCGCGGTCGTACGTGAAGTCGGTGATCCGGTCGGCCGGATCGACCGGCCAGGTCGAGACGAGCGTCGACGGATTGCTCGCCTCGCTGATCGCCGAGCCGTAGCGCTTCGCGAAACGCGTCTCGCGCGTCGTCGTGCCGTTGACGCCATGCGTCCACGCGACGCCGTAGCCTTCGGGATCGACCTCGAGGATCTTCTGCCCGGCGCGGTCGTAGAACGTATAGGTGATGCCGCCGTTGCCGTCGGTGAGCTTGATCAGGTTGCCGGCAGCGTCGTACTTCTTCGTGACGACGGACTTGTCGAGGCCGTACGGGGCGCCGATCTGGTAGGTATTGATGCCGTCATAGCGCCCCAGCACCAGGCCGGTGATCCGCTGCTCGACCTGACGGTTGTTGGCGTCGTACGCGAACAGCGTCTCCCGGACGTTCGCCGCGTTGACCGGGCTCGGCAACGTCGCTCCCGGCGTCACCGGATCGCCGTAGACGCGCTGCGCAATCGCGTTGCCGACGGCGTCGAACTGCCAGATCGTCAGCGTCCCCGCGGCATTGACTTCGCCGACCTTGCGGCCGAGGACGTCGTAGTAGCACCGCGTGACGTTGCCGTTGCCGTCGGTCTGCGTGACGGCGTTGCCGCGCGCATCGTACGAGCGCGCGGTGGCGGGCACCACGTTGTTCGTGTACCCGGTGCCGACGCGGTAGGTCGTCAGCGCCTCGCCGCTCGACGCGGTCAGGCGATCGAGCGCGTCGTACTTGTAGCTCGTGGTCCGCTGCTCGACCGCGCCTTCGGCCTCGATCGCCTGGGTTCGATTGCCCCGGGAGTCGTAGACGTAACGGTTGACCACGGAGATGCTGGCATTCGCCGAGTTCTTCGTGGTGATCGGCAGCGTCTCTTTCGTCAACAGCCCGCGCCGGTCGAACTGGTACGCGAAGACGCCGCCGTTCTTGTTGCGGTAGCTCGTCTTGTTGCCGAAGCTGTCGTAGCCCCACGTCTCGTACGCCTTGTTCGTCGTCAAGAACACGTTCTCGGCGTCCGTGCGCTGCGTGACGCGGTTCAGGCGGTCGTAGAGGTAGGAGACCGTCGCATCGCGGTTGGCGTCGGTGAGGACGTACGGGCCCGAGCCCGGCGCGGTCGCCACGATCGCCGGCAGCGCCGTCGCGCTCCAGGTGCCGTTCGCCCGGTTCGCGTACTGGATCGAGGCGGTCTTGTTGCCGAACGCGTCGTAGCAGTTCTTGACGACGAACCCTTCGGGGTCGACGAACAGCGTGTTGCGGTTCTCGCGGTCGAAGCCGAAGTAGCCCGAATTGCCGCGCGCGTCGGTGACCTTCACGGCGTTGCCGAAGGCGTCGTACTCGGTCGCGTTGACGCCGCCGAGCGCATCGATCACCGCCGTGCGGCGGCCGAGCGCGTCGTAGCCGTAGCGCGTGCTGTACTTGTCGAGCGCGGCGGCCTGCTGCGCGGCGGTGAGGCCGGCCACCGAAGCGTCGGCGACGCCGCGCGGATCGATCTTCGCGACCAGGCGGCCGTTCGCGTCGTAGCGGAAGCGCGTCGTGCTGGCGATCGACGTGCCGTAGCCGCGCGTCTCCTCGAGCATGCGGTCGCCGGCGTCGTACAGGTAGTGCGTCGTGCTCGCATCGGCCGTGCCGACCGCGACCGTGCGGTCGGTGACGCGACCCGCGGCGTCGTACGCGAACTGGGTCCGCACCCCTTCGGCGTCGACCGACAACACGAGCCGGCCGGCGGCATCGTAGCGGTTCGTCTCGATCGTCGCGCCGCGCTCCTCGACGTTGTCGACGTACGCCGTCGTCGTCGACGGCACCGACGGATAGCGCTGGGTGTAGAAGACCGTGGCCACCACCGACCACGTCAGCGGTGCCGCCGTGCGATGGATGTAGCCGCTGTCGCGTGACGTCCCCTTGGCGTAGAAGTAGAGCGTCGCGCCGGTGTCGCTGGTCGTGATCTCGACCGTGTACGTCGTGCCCGGCGTGTACGTGCCGAGGTCGACGGTGTAGGCGCTCTGCCCGCCGTTGTAGTAGCACTGCGCGTACACGTGGCCGTCGGGCTGGAGCAGCGCGGCGAGCCTGGAAAAGCTCCCGGACGGGCTGTCGACTCCGGCGTGGAGCGCGTTCTGCAGCTGGGTCGGTGTCAGGTCGAACTTGACGGAAGCGCCTGGCGCGAACGTGCGCGAGCTGCGCATCGTGGCCCAGCTGCCGCCGACGTCCGGCTGGCTGATGAGCTTCAGCTGTCCCGCTTCCCAGATGCCGGCGGTTCCACCGAAGCCCGTCAGATCGGTGTTGAAGGTGGTGACAGTGGTCGTGGCGGCCGTCAGCTGCGCCAGCGTCGGCGGCGTCGCATAGGTCAGCTTCGCCGCGTGGCGCAGCGTTGCGACGACCCGGCCCGCGGCGTCGAGCTGCTGCTCCGAGGCATAGCCTTCGGCGTCGACCTTGAACCGCTGCCGGCCGGCGGCGTCGTAGGCGAAGTACTCGACGCGATCGTTGACGGCGTCGAGGCGCGTCGACAGCGCCGTGGCGACGCTCGCCTCGGTGAGCGTCGCCGGCGGCGTGATGGTGTTCGCGTAGCGCTTGTTGGCGACGACTCGGCCGCCTCGGTCGTAGATCGTCTCGGTGACATAGTTCAGCGAGTCGATCGAATAGCGGGCGCGACCGGCGGCGTCGTACACGGTGGTCCGCGTCTGGTCGTTGGCCGCGTCGGGATGGAGGCGCTCGGCGATCTGCGCGGCCGTCATCGGCGCGGCGGCGGTGGCGTACGCACCCGTGACTGCGGACCCGTAGCGCGCGAACACGCCGGCGACGCCGTTGGCCATCTTCGAGCCGCTGACGAGAGCGCCCGTCGCGACGTCGATCAGCTCGAGCGAGTCGATCTCGACGACCCGCGTGGGATCGGTCCCGCTCGATGCGTAGTAGTCGTAGAGCAGCAAGGGCGCCGCGCTCTTCGAGCCCGCGAAGAACTTGTTGGGGCTCGCGCTTGCGGTGATCGCGTTTTCGCCGGTGATCAGGCCCTCGAACAGCTGCCAGCCCATGTCGGGCGTCAGCCCGGCCGACCCGGCGGCATACGAGTACGTGCCGCCGTATGGATTCGTCAGGATCGCGCCGTTCGCGTCCTTCGTGACGACGCCTGCGTAGATCGTCCCGCTGCCGCTCAGTTGGCGCAGGCGGACCCGCACCTTGTACGTCCGCGTCGTGTCGATCGTCGCGAACGACGGCCCTTCGAGGTAGCCGTCGTTGCCGCTCACCGTGATCGTCGTGCCGTCCTCGGAGCCTTCCGTCGGCAGCGCGATCGCCTTCGCGTAGGTGCGCTGGCTGACGACGCGGTTGGCCGCGTCGTAGCCGTACTGGACGACGTTGCCGAGCGCGTCGACGTCGAACACGCGCCTGCCGTCCTTGTCGTACGCGATCCGCGTGATCTCGTCGCCGCCGGTGCCGAGCGTCGCGACGGCAGCTCGCACCTGCGCGTCGGTGAGGGCCGACGGACTGAGCGCGATGTCGGTCAGCGTGCGCTGGGCCAGAGGGCCGCTGACGCGCCAGTTGCCGCCGACGCCGTAGGACGGATCGGTCTCGAAGCCGTCGACGACGACGGAGCCCCGCTGGGTGCTCGTGACCTGCACGGAGTCGTAGAGGACGCTGTCACCCACCGCGGCGCCCGCGCCGTCGCGATTGCCGTAGAGGTAGAGCCACATGTCGTCGGCGTGCGACATCACGCGGGTCAGCGTCATCGTCTGCCAGCCGTCGGCCGACCGCGTTCCGTACTGCACGGTCGTCACGTAGTTGTCGTACGGGTCCGTGCCGCCCGCATCGCCCAGGAACATGCTGCCCGCGATCTGCGCCTCGGCCTTGAAGCGGACCGTCGCCGTCACGGTGTCTCCGGCATTGAATCGGCCGAGATAGCGGTCGAGCGAGCTGTTGGTGCCGGTCTGGTACCACAGACGCACGGCGTTGTTCTCGTTCAGTCGCTTGGCGAATGCCCTGGTGGCGACCAGCCGGTTCTCGTTGTCGTAGATGCGCTGGGAGACGCCGCCAGTCGCATCGATCGTGTATTCCAGGCGACCGGCCTTGTCGTAGACGAAGCGCGTCGAGTGCGCGAGCGGATCGCAGCGGAGCACGACGTTGCCGGCGGCGTCGTAGCTGTACGTCGTCGTCAGCTTGAGTCCGTTCGGATCGACGATCTCGCTGGTGCGCCGACCGAGGACGTCGTAGCGGTACTCGGTCGTGCGCGCCGCCGCGGTTCCCACCCCCTCGGTGACCGTGAGCGCGCGGCCCTGGGCGTCGTACGTGGTGCTGGTCCTGAGCTTCAGCCCGCCCGTCACGTCGTCGACGATCGTGTCCTTGAGCTGGCCCTTGGCGTCGAACGCGTAGCTCGTCGTGGTGCCGGCGGCGTCGACGAGCTTGATCGTGCGGCCCTGGCCGTCGTACGAATACGTCGTCGTCAGGTTGAGCCCGGCAGGATTGACGCGCCGCGTCAGGACGCGGTTGGCCGCGTCGTACGTGTACTGCGTGATGACCGCGCTGCCGTCGTCGAGCGGCGCCAGCGCGCCTCGGCTCTTGAGCCCCGTCGTGATCGTGAGGAGATTGCGGTTGCCGTCGTACGTGTTCTGGACGACGTTGCCGTTCGCGTCGGTCGTCGTCAGCAGCTTGCCGTTGCGGTCGTACGCGTAGGTGGTGACCGCGCCGGTGCCGTCGGTGATCTTGAAGACCTCGCCGTAGCGGGTGTATTCGGTGACGGTCTGGATGTTCTCGGCCGTCGTCGCCGTGACCTTGCGGTTGACGGCGTCGTGAACGAAGGTCACCGCGTTGCCGAGCCCGTCGATCGTGCGCAGCGTGCGGTCGAGCGCGTCGTACACGGTCGTGCGCCCGACCAGCGCCGGGTCGGTGATGACGACCTTGCGGCCGCTGCCGGCGGCGCCGTCGTTCTTCAGGTACTGCGTGGCGGTGCGATTGCCGAGCGCGTCGATCGTCGCGGTGACTCGTCCGAAGGCGTCGTATTCGACCAGCGTGCGGACGTTCAGCCCGGCGGCGTCGCCGGTGCGGCTGAGGACGTTGCCGCGGCGGTCGTAGACGAGGTCGAACTGCGTCCGGCGGCCGTCGCCGACGTCGCTCAGGCTCTGCTTCAGCTGCCCGAACGCGGTGTAGGCGTAGTCGGTCTTGCCCGAGAGCGCATCGATCGCCTGCTGGATCAGCCCGCGCTTGTCGTAGTAGCGCGTGCTCGCGCCGTCCTGCGTGGCGTTGACCAGTGCAACGACCTTGGTCGTGAGCGCGGCCGTCAGCGCGCCTCCCGTCAGCGGACTGGTGTCGGTGGTCGCGAGGCGATTCGTGTACGCAACCGTGCGCTCGGCCTGCCCGAAGGTGTTGTAGACCGTCTCGCGGACCTCGCCGCCGAGCGTCGTCTTCGCGATCGTGTAGCGCAGCCGGGCGGCTTCGTCGTAGTAGAAGACGGTGACGACGTTGTTGGCGTCGGTCGTCGAGCGCCGCAGCCCTGCAGCGTCGTACGCATGCTGGAGGCGCTTGCCCTCGCCGTCGGTCTCGGTCAGCACCTGACCGTCGGCGGTGTACGTGTAGACGGTGGCGCGCGCATCGGTCGCGGTGTAGTTGCGCCGCTGTGCCGTCAGCCGGCGGTTGACGTCGTACTGGTACTGCGTCGACGTGCCGTCCGCGGCGACGTCGTACTCGAGGTCGCCGTTGACGGTGTAGCTGCGCGTCGTCACCTCGTTGCGCGTGTCGACCGGCGTCAGGCCGGCGATGCCGAGGCCGGCGCTCGCCAGATGCTGCACCGCGCCGGCGCCGTCGGTGTAGACCGTGAGCCGCGCCGTCGCCAGGTAGCGGGTCGTGCTCGTGAGACGGTCGGCGCTGTCGTACCCGTAGGTGGTCAGATAGCCCTCGGCGCCCAGGTCGCCGGCGAGCCGACCCGACGTGTCGTAGACGTACAGCGTGCGGCGGTCGAGCAGGTTCTTCGTCGGACGCATGCCGGCGAGCGGGCCGGAGCGCGACGCGACGGCAGTGGCGTTGTAGTACGCCGTCTCGGCGACCTTGCGGCCCGCGGCGTCGTACTCGAGCTCGCGCAGGTAGCCGTCGGCGTCGAGCGAGCCCTGCAGCAAGCCGTCGGCGCCGTAGAAGAAGCGCGTCGTCCGGTCGTTGTTGGCGTCGAGCGCGGGTCGGGTGAGCGCGGGCGGCGTCGACGTCGTCGAGCTGCTCGTCGTGTCGATGCGCACGACCGTGCCGGCGTTCGCGTACGCGATCGTGTCGGTGACCTGCGAGGCGCCGTCGTAGCGCGTCTCGACGAGGTAGCCGGCCGCGTCCTGCGTGCCGATCATGCGACCCGCGGCGTCGTAGTAGATCGTCTTGATGCGGTCCTTCGCGGCGTCGGCGGCGGGACGGATCGAGCCGAGCGCGACCTGGGCAGGCTTCCCCGCGACCGTCAGGGTCGAGAGCTTCAGCGCCGTCAGCGCCGTCGCGTACTCGATGCTCTGGACGAGGCGACCGCCGGCGTCGTAGGCGTACTCGACCATGCGGCCCGTCGGATCGATGTCGGCGACCTTGCGACCGGCCGAGTCGTACAGGATGTGCGTGCGCTGGTTGTTGCCGTCGATCACGGCGCGCAAGCGGCCGAGAAGGTCGTACGCGTACGTCGTCTTGACCGCGGTCGTCGGCGTGTTGGTCTGGATCTCCTGGACGCGGCCGAGCGTCATCACCGCGCTCGCACGCGCCTGGTCGCCGAGCGCGCTCATCGTGAAGCGCGCCGACGTCCACACGTCCTGGCTCAGCGTGTAGGTGAAGGAGCCCGCCGCGCCGGCAGCAGTGCCTTTCTCGTAGATGTTGAGCAGCGCGCCGCCGCCCTGCACCGCGTTCGCTTCGACGATGTAGGTCTGGTTGTCCTTGACGAGCTTGGTCGCGCTCGACAGCAGCACCTGCGCCCAGGTGCCGTCGGCGGCGTTGCGGTAGTCGGCATACAGGCTGCCGTCGATGAAGCGCGCGGTCAGCGCGCGCGCAGCGGCGCCGGTGCCCGTGTTGGCGACGCCGATGCGAAAGTTGCGGCCGGTCGGCGCCGCGCTCGTCGTGAGCTCGCTGCGAAAGAGGATGCGGCTGACGGCGCCGCTGTCGTTGCTGCCGTAGATCGCGTCGCCGTTGACCGTCTGCTCGGCGTTGACGAGGCCGGCGAGCCGGCTGTCGACCTTGAGGCCGTCTGCGGTGCGCGTGAAGAGCGAGCTGCTCGCCGGCCATCCCGAGAGCCCCGCATCGCCGCCCGTGACCGGGAACGTGGTGTCGAACAGGACGCTGCCGGGCGACGCGTAGCGATGCTCGGTGAATGCGGCGAGCTGCACGCTCTGGACGGTGCGCCCCGCCGAGGTCTGCGCCGAGACGTTGAGGCGCGCCGTGCCCCAGTCGCTCGTCGCCGAGCGATGGATGAAGCCGGTGTCGCGGTTGCCGGTGTGGACGTAGAGCGTCGATCCGGCGTCGCCGGTCTCGACCTCGACGTAGTACGTCGTGTTGGCGACGAGCGGCTTGGCCGCGCTCGACAGCTTCACCTCCTGCGCGACGCCGCTCTGGTCGACCCAGCGCGCGAACAGCTCGCCGTCGCGGATCAGCGCCTGGTGGTAGCGCGTGCCGGCGGCGTTGTCGGCGCCGACCGCGAACCATTGGCCGACCGCGAGCGCGGGCAACTTCAGCTGGACGCGGAACAGGTTGCCGGCGTCGAAGCGGTCGACGCGCTGACCTGTGATCGTGCGGTACTGCGTCGTCGGCGTGTCGCCGGTCGATAGCGCCACGTAGCCCTGGACGCTGCCCGCCGCCGGAACGAACGCGACGCCGCTCGCCGGCATGTCGAGGCCGCTGTAGTCGGCCGTCGCTCCCGAGACGTACGAGCGCGAGAACGCCTGCTGGCGCGACACGCCCTCCGAGACCGAGATCAGTTCCCCGCCGGCGTCGTAGATCTCGACGCGTTCGGTGTCGTCGACGGCGCGGCGGAGCAGCGTGCGGTTGCCGGCGTCGTCGTACTGGTAGAGCGTGATCGCGCCGCCGGCGTTCTGCGCCAGCGTGATGCGGCCGAGGCCGTCGTAGACGTAGCTGCTCGCGTTGCCGGTGGCGTCGATCGACTGCAGCAGGCGGCCGAACGCGTCGTAGACGAAGCGCTGCTCGTTTGCCGTTCCGTAGACGACCGTCGTGCCGCTCACGGTCGCCGCCGGATAGTCCTTCACCGAGACCAACTGGCCGCGCAGGTCGTACGCATACTCGCGCCGCTCGGCCGCAGCGCGGTCGGCGACGGCCAGCCCGCTCGCCCAGGTGGTGAGCTGGGCGAGCGTGGGATTCGGGACGGCGGTGTAGAGGACGCTCGAGTAGGTCGTCGACGCGTTGCGCTGGCCGAGGGTGTTGTAGGCGTGCTCGGTGACGCGCCCTTCGGGGCTGAGCGTGAAGCGCAGGCGCCACTTGCCGCCGGTCGTGTCGTAGACGTAGCGGGTCGTCTGCGCGCCCGACGCGACGCCCGGGCCGGCGCCGTCGGGATCGGGCACCGTGTACGTCGTCTCGGAGAGCAGGCGGTTGGCGGTGTCGTACGTCCGCTCGAGCACGTTGCCGCCGGCGTCGGTGCGCCGCGTCAGCGCGCCGTTGGCCGTGTAGACGTAGTCGGTGCGCTGGCCCTGCGCGTTGGTCGCCGACGTCAGGTTGTCGTTGGCGTCGTAGGCGAAGCTCTGCTTCAGCGCCGTGCCGCCGATCGCCGCGCCGCTGATCTCGATCAGCCGGTTCGACGCGTCGTACGTCATCACCGTCTGCTGGGTGAGCGCGTCGGTGATCGTCGTCTTGCGGTTGACGGTGTCGTACGTGATCGCGGTGACGCGGCCGAGCGCGTCGGTCGTGCGCCAGGCGCGGCCCGACGCGTCGTACTCGATCGTCAGCGACGAGCCGTCGGTCTCGACGATCGAGTTGACGCGGCCTGCGGCGTCGTAGCCGTAGCGCACCCAGTACGTTCGCCCGTCGGCGATGCTGTTGTCCTCGGGGCTGAGGTCGGTGCGGACGTACTGCAGGCGACCGCTCGCGTCGTACTCGTAGCGCACGCGCGTGCGCGTCACGGTCGCGCCGAGCTCGTTCTGGTACGTCGTCGCGATCTGCGTCAGCCGCTTGTTGGTCGCGTTGTCGTACGTCAGCCGGACGGTCTCGTCGGCGCTCGCCGCGCCGGACTTCCACGTCGTCAGCGTCGAGATCAGGCCGGCGGCGTCGTAGGCGACCTTGACGGCGTGACCCTCGGGGTCGGTGACCTGGGTGAGCCGGAACACGCCGCTGCCCGCGGCCGTCTCGGCATACGTCTCGACGTTGCCGCTGTCGCCGTCGACGAACGTCCAGACGCGCGTCGCGGTGTTGAACGTCAGCGTGTCGAACGCGCCGGCGCCGTCCTTGCCGATGTACTGCGTCAGCGCCGCGTTGATCGCGAACGTCGACTGGAAGCCGTCGGCGTCGATCCGCTTGATCGAGCTGCCTGCGGTGTTGACGGTGCCGGCGAGCCCGCTGACCTGGCGGTAGTAGCCGATCCGCCAGTTGTCGCCGTTGTCGCCGTCCCAGGCGCCGAGGCTGTTGTAGGTTCTGAGCAGCGAGACGTCGCTGCCGACGCCCATCAGGAACTCGTCGCGGCTCTGCAGCATGAGGTTGCCGCTGACCGCGTTGACGTTGACCAGCTCCTGCGCCCGGCCCAGCTCGGCCTGCCCCCATTGGCCGGCGCCGCCGATGACCTCCTTCGAGGTGTTGGTGAGACCGACTCCTGATCCGGCGACGACGGCGACCATCTTCCCTGCTCCTCCTCGTGCCCTCAGGCATCGGAGTTGTCCGCAGGGATCGCGGCGTGTTTAGCGCGGCGCCCGACTGTTACATTCGAACTCGACCATGAGCACTGCCGTCCAGACCCTGATCACGGCCGCCGAGCTCGTCGAGCGGCTGGCGCGCGATCCGAAGCCCGTCGTCGTCGACACCAGCTTCGACCTCGCCGACACCGCTGTCGGCGAGCGCCGCTACCGCGAGTCACACCTGCCGGGCGCGCACTACCTCCACCTCGACCGCGACCTCAGCGGAACGAAGACCGGCCGCAACGGCCGCCATCCGCTGCCCGAGCGCGCGGCGTTCGCGCGCACGGTCGGCGCGCTCGGCGTCGCACCGGGCACCGAGGTCGTCTGCTACGACGCGCAAGGCGGCGTCTACGCGGCGCGGCTCTGGTGGATGCTGCGCTGGCTCGGCCACGCCGAGGTCGCCGTCCTCGACGGCGGCGTCCAGGCGTGGCAGGCCGCCGGCGGTCCGCTGACGGCCGCGCGGAGCGTCGCGCCGGGCGGTGCGGCGTATCCCGAGCGACCGTCGCTCGTCGCGAGCGTCGATGCCGCGGCGGTGGCGG